>Ga0209274_10000197_pt1 | contig 47700 bp, 36 predicted proteins | sample HubBroMetageREF1_FD_188343 | JGI IMG/M metagenome (GOLD analysis project Ga0209274, IMG submission 188343) | Reference soil microbial communities from the Hubbard Brook experimental Forest, New Hampshire, USA - Hubbard Brook CCASE Soil... | ecosystem: Environmental > Terrestrial > Soil >...
CCGACTCGTGGGCGTCGACCTCGGCACGCTGGAAGCGGCGGACGACCTCCCGTACGATCTTCATGGCGTCGCCCGGCGCGAGCCGCAGGTGCTGAAGCTTCGTCTTGAGCTCCTCGGCGACGAGCGGCGGCAGCGTGACGCCCTCCTTCTGGGCGATCTCGTGGATCCGTTGGATCGTGTCGCGCGGCGTGGCGGACTTCTTCTCCTCGGCCATCGTCATTCGCCTCCGAACTCGGGGCCTTCCTCGGGGGTGCCGAACTCCTCGGCCTCCTCGTCGTCGCCCTCCTCTTCCAGCTGCGCCTCGGCCTGGAGGTCCATCTCCTCCTCCGTGACGGGGGTCGTGCCGGCCGGACCTTCGGGCTTGCGCTCGTCCGACGAGCGCACGCGTCGGCCCAGCACTTGGGAGACGACCTCGTCCAGCGAGACCGCCGCGCCCTGGTACGAGCGCGTCGGGTCGATGCCGTCCTCTCCGTACTCGAACTCGATGACGGTGCCCGCCGTGTTCCGGACGGTCCGGTCCTCGGCGACCTTCAGGTCCTCGAGGGCGTTGATCAGGCGTCGTTGCATGTACCCGGACCGGCTCGTCCGGACCGCGGTATCGACGAGCGACTCCCGGCCACCCATCGAGTGGAAGAAGTACTCGGTTGGAGAGAGTCCGCGCTTGTAGCTCGAGCTGACGAACCCGCGGGCTCCCGAGCCGAGGTCGCCCCGCTCAAAGTGCGGAAGCGTCCGGTTGTAGTAGCCCCGCATCAGGCGCTCTCCCCGCACGGACTGTTGGCCGACGGCGCCGGCCATCTGCGTCAGGTTGAGCATCGAGCCCCGCGCCCCGGATTTGGCGAGAATCACGGCGGGGTTCTCGAGACCGAGGTACCGGCCCGCGATCTCGCCGGCCTTGTCCCGGGCCTGGCCGAGCTCGCGTCGCACCATCACTTCGAGGGTTTCCTCGACCGAGCGGCCCGGCATCTGCTCGAGCTTCCCCTTGCGGTACTGCTCGACCAGTTCGTTGACGTGGTCGCGGGAGCTCGCGAGCCCCTCGAGGATCTCCTTGAGTGCGAGCTCGGGAACGTCCTCGTCGTCGATGCCCGTGGAGAGCCCCTTGAGCCCGATCGCCGTGATGGCGAGGCGGCTCATCTCGTCCAGGAACTGGCGCGCGCGCGGCATGCCGTCGTTCCGTGCGATCGCGTCGAGGACGGCCCCCTTCTCGTAGGCGATCGCCTTCTTGTCGATCGTCCCGGCCTTCAGGACCCCGTTCTCGATGACGACCCAGGCGTCGTGCTTGCAGCTGAGCGGCGGGCAGGTGCACCCGGCCCAGATGTTCGCGCGGAACTCGAGCGTCAGGTCCTTGGGGAGGGTGAGCGAGAACAGCTGCTTGCCCGACCAGAACGGCACGCCTTCCTTGTCCTTGCCGGCGGGGGGCGGGACCGGGTAGTTGAGCTTCGAGAGCAGGTAGGTCACCTCGGCGCGGGAGTACGACGGGTCCTGGTACGTGAGCAGGAACGCCGCGGTGATGTGGTCGTGCAGCATCCCGATGATCGGGCCGCCGTACCGGGGCGAGAGGATGTGCTCCTCGACCTTCATCAGGACCTTCGCCTCGGCCCGTGCCTCCTGGCTCTGGAGGACGTGGAGGTTCATTTCGTCGCCATCGAAGTCCGCGTTGTAGGGCGGGCAATCGCACAGGTTGAACCGGAACGTCTTGTTCGGAAGGATCCGGACGAAGTGCGCCATCATGCTCATCCGGTGGAGGCTCGGCTGTCGGTTGAACAGGACGATGTCGCCGTCGATCAGCTGCCGTTCGACGACCGAGCCGGGCGTGACGAGCTCGGCGCACGCCTCGGCGTTCTTCTCCATGACCTTGATCCGCTGGCCGTCCTCGCGAACGAGGTAGTTGACGCCGCAGCGGTACCGTCCGTCGGCGTCGGGGGGCGGCGTCGGACCCCGCTTGACGAGGTCCTTCGCGACCTCCTGGTTGTGGAGCGTGACCTCGAGCGGGACCGTGAGGCCGCGAGCGACCTCGGCCGGGATCCCGACCTCGTTGATCGAGAGCAGCGGGTCCGGACTGATGACCGTACGGGCCGAGAAGTTGACCCGCTTTCCCGAGAGGTTCGAACGGAACCGTCCGTCCTTCCCCTTGAGGCGCTGGGCGAGGGTCTTGAGCGGACGACCCGAGCGGTGCCGGGCCGGCGGGATGCCGCTCGTCTGGTTGTCGAAGTACGTCGTGACGTGGTACTGGAGCAACTCCCAGAGGTCCTCGACGACGAGCTGGGGGGCGCCCATATCGCGGTTCTCTCGCAGGCGCTGGTTGATCCGGAGCACGTCGACCAGCTTGTGGGTCAGGTCGTCCTCGCTCCGTTCCCCGCTCTCGAGCGTGATGGACGGGCGGACCTGGACGGGGGGCACCGGAAGTACGGTGAGCACCATCCACTCCGGGCGTCCGAACTTGGGGTTCAGTCCGAGCGCGCGCACGTCGTCGTCGGGGATCCGCTCCAGTCGGGCGCGGACCTCCTTCGGGGTGATCTTGTGGCTGTTCTCGCGGAAGGTCGTCGGCTTGTCGAGCACGATCTTCTGCTGGATCTCGTGGCAGTGGGGACACGTCCGCTCCTCCTTCGGCTCCCGGGACCGGGGCGCCGGCGGCGCATCGTCGTCCACCGCCGCCTCGGCGCGGGGGCTCGGCGCATCCGGCAGCATGCGTCCGCACGCGCGGCACGTCGAGTGGAGGAGACGCTTGATCTCCTTCGCATAGCCGACGTGGATCACCGGCATTGCGAGCTCGATGATCCCGAAGTGCCCGGGACACTCGTTCACGCGTCCGCCGCACGTCCGGCAGCGCAGGTTCGGCTCGATGACCCCGAGGTGGAGGTCCATCAGGCCCATCTCGATCGGATAGCCGTCGTCGTCGTACGTGTCCGCCGTGATGATCTTCACGCCGCTCATGCGCCGGATCTCGTCCGGCGAGAGGAACGCGAACTGGAGGCCCTTGATGCGCTTCGACAGGCCCTGCGTCGTCATCGGAACTCCTACCTCATCTCCTCGAGCTGCAGTCGCATGATCACGCCGAGACTGATCAGTTCCTCGAGCAGGAGCTTGAACGAGTAGCTCATCTCGACGGGATAGATCGACGACGTGTTGCCGCAGCTGGGGCACCGCAGCGAGTTCGCCCGCGAATCCGGGATCGCGATGTGGCCGCAGTCCGGGTTGCCGCAGACGTACTGGATCGTTCCGTCCGACTCGTCCAGCAGGCGGTCCTTGATGACCATCGCGACGCCGTGCCCGATCAGACAGTCCCGCTCCATCTCTCCGAACCGGAGACCGCCCTGCCGGGACCGACCCTCGGTGGGTTGTCGCGTCAGGATCTGGACCGGCCCGCGCGAGCGCATGTGCATCTTGCCCGCGACCATGTGGTGGAGCTTCTGGTAGTAGATCACGCCGACGAAGATCTCGGCCTCGAACCGTCGCCCGGTCAGTCCGTCGTAGAGCGTCTCCCGGCCGGACGGATGGAACCCGACCGCCTTCAGCCCCTCCCGGAGCGCCTCTTCCCGGGCGCCGGAGAAGGCCGTGCCGTCGACCGTCTTTCCCTCGAGGGCCCCGACCTTGCCGCCCAGCATCTCGAGGACATGGGCGACCGTCATCCGCGACGGGATCGCGTGCGGATTGATCAAAAGGTCCGGCGTGACGCCGTCGCGGGTGAACGGAAGGTTCTCCTGCGGGACGATGAGTCCGATGACCCCCTTCTGTCCGTGGCGGCTCGCGAACTTGTCGCCGAGCTCCGGCACGCGCTGGTTGCGGACCTTCACCTTGACGAGCTTCGAGATGTTCTCGCCCTCGGTCAGGATGACGTTGTCGACCCAGCCGGACTCGCCGAACCGGACCGTGACGCTCGTCTCGCGGCGCTTCTGCGGGGTCAGCAGGTCGGTCTTCTCCTCCAGGAATCGCGGGGGGCTCGTCTTTCCGACGAGCACGTCGCCCTCGGCGACCTCGAGCTCGGGGAAGATGAGGCCGTCCTCGCCCAGGTTGCGGTACGCCGTGTCGACGCGCGCGCCGGCGACGTCGGGCCGTGGGATCTCGAACCGGTCCTCCTGGCCGCCGGGGTACTTCCGCTCCTCCCCACGGTACGTCCGGAAGAACGACGAACGGCCGAGTCCCCGGTCGATCGCCCCCTTCGAGAAGACGAGGGCGTCCTGCATGTTGTACCCCTCGTAGGAGAGGACCGCGACCACGAAGTTCTGGCCGGCCGGCCGCTCGGTGAAGTGCACGTACCGCATCGTCTGCGTTTGCAGCAGCGGGGCCTGCGGGTAGTGGAGCAGGTGGCCACGCGTATCGGGCCGGCGGCGGTAGTTGACCGACTCGACGCCGAGCGCCTGCTTGGCCATCCCGCTCCCCATGGTGTTCCGCGGCGCCGAGTTGTGCTCGGGGTACGGGATGAGCCCGGTGCAGACGCCGAGCATCAGGTTCGGGTCGATCTCGAGGTGCGTGTGGCGCTCGGTGATGAGGCTGGCCGTCGGGAACTCCGACTTGCAGTGGCCGCACTCGACCATCGCCTGCTCGCGCTTGTCTCCCATCGAGACCCAGCGGATGTCGCCCCGGCTGAGCGCGCGCTCGCACTTCGGGCAACGGTCGGGCGGCACGAACGGCTCGACCGCGATGAACGAGTCTTCCTCCTCCTCCGCGTCGAGCCACTCGATCTTGCCCTCCCGGATGAGGTCGGTGAACGAACGCGTGCCGCGCGCGAGCTCGTCGAGGTCGGTCCGTGAGGCACGGGGGACGCCGTTCTTGACGACCACGAGCGGGCGGCGCAGGCGGCCCGGGTCGCAGTGGACGATGACCTCGTTCATCTCCGCGTCGTAGCGGACGTTGATCTCGTAGGTCTTGTCCTCGAGCGTGGACGACAGCGTCCGCGTCCGCCGGCGTTCGCGGATGTCACGGACGAGGTCGAGCGGTTGCGAGTGGAGTCCGATCAGGTTGCCGTTGACGTAGACCCGGGCCGCCCGCTTCCCCTTCGGGGCCGCGGCTTCCTGGAACACCTCGGGACCGATCTCCCGCGTGTTGTTGTCCCGGAGAATGAGAGTGACCTCCTCCTCGTCGGTACCTTCGGAAACGTCGACGCACAACGCGTAGTTCTTGACGAGACCGCAGTTCTGACCTTCGGGAGTCTCGTTCGGACAGAGACGGCCCCACTGGGTCGGGTGCAGGTCGCGCGCCTCGAAGTGCGGCTGGCTCCGGGTGAGCGGGCTCGTCACCCGGCGCAGGTGGCTGATCGTCGACATGTGGCTGGTCCGGTCGAGCACCTGGCTGACCCCGGCGCGGCCGCCGACCCAGTTGCCGGTCGCGAGCGCGTGGACGAGCCGCTGCGTCAGAAGGTCCGGTCGGATCGCGCTCGCGATCCGCAGGTCCTTCTTGCGCGCAAACGAGCGTTCGAGCTGGTACTTGAGGTCCTTGAGGAGCAAGGAGAACGCGACGCGGAACAAGTCCTCCATCAGGTCGCCGGCGAGCTTGAGGCGCTTGTTCGCGTAGTGGTCCTTGTCGTCCTCGCCCCGTACCTTGAGGTGCAGCTCGAGGACCGTCCGCGCCATGCGCGCGAGGTAGAGGGCCTTCTTCAGTCGGTCGTGCTTCGTGTCGCCCAGGTGGGGGAGGAGCGAGCGGTCGAGGATCCCGTCGACCTTGCGCTGACGGTACTCCTTCGCCTGGCCCGTCGCGAACTTCTTCTCGAGGAAGACCAGCGCGTCCTCGGTCGACAGGACGCCCTCCGGTGGGTAGAGCTTCTTGGAGATGCACTCCTCGAGGTTGACGTTGAGCAGGTGCTTCATCGTCTGGACGAACGGTTCGTCCAGCGGGAGCAGCTCTCCGAGAACGGCCTGGAAGATCTCCTCGTCGTTCTTCATCCCGAGGGCTTTCATCAGGATGACGAGGGGAATCTGACCGCTCGCGGTCGGAACGGAGACCTGCAGGACGCCGTCCTTCTTCTTCTCGACGACGGTGAGCGACCGGTATCCGCCCCGCTGGCTGAACACCTTGGCGCTCTCGATCGGCGTGCCGTACCGCTCGTTGAACTCGGCGAAGATGCGGTTCGGCGCGAGGTCCTCGAGGCTGATGATGACCCGCTCGGTGCCGCCGATGATGGCATACCCTCCGGGGTCGAGGGGGTCCTCGCCGTACTCGACGAGCTTCGCACGGTACTCGTCGTCCGAGAGGGCGATCTGCCCGTCGGACTCGATGTTCGATTTCGAGAGGTTGCACTGGCGGCTCTTGACCATGATCGGAAGGTCGCCGATGTGGACGGTCTCGCTCGCGCGCTCGACCCCGTTCTCCACGACCGTCACGTCGAGGTAGATCGGCGCCTGGTACGTGAGGTTCCGAAGACGCGCCTCCATCGGGGTGAGGGTCGGCTTTGAGCCGACGGGTTCCTTGACGAACGGCTTGCCGATGCGGATCGTCGGCTCGGCGGACGGGCTGACGTAGCCGCGCGCGTCGCGGCGGCGGCCGACGCGCACCTGGATTGAGCTCTTCGTCTTCTGGACGTCCAGCCGGACCATCCCGTGCTCGGTCGCGTCCTCGCTGACCCGGGCCTCGTCGACGATCCGCTGCATCCGAGAGTTGGGGTTGTCCTCGGTCGGCAGGAAGTCGTTGAAGCTGGCGAGATGGTGGTTGACGATGGACCGCTCGCGGAAGAATGCGTCTACGATTTCGCGCATGGATTCGTCAACTCCCCCCGACCGAGGGAACGATGAGCCGGTAGGCGATCGCCTCGCCGGCGGTCGCGCTCGGGCGACGCACCCGCACGAGTCGGCCGACGAAGTTCTCACCGGCGTCGCGCCCGGCAACGAACTTGGGGTCGGTCTGGAGTCCGGCGTCCCCGACCAGGATCTTCGGGAGGCGCTCGGCGACGGTCTCGAGCTCCTCGAGGACCTTCTTCGTCTCCTCCTCGCTCAGGATCTCGTGCTTGGGGAGGAGGTGGTGGGCCACGAACGGGCGCAACGGCTTGGCCGGTACCGCGGCGGCTCGCTTCTTCGAACGGCGTACAGGACTCGGTGTCATCGGTGCTCTCCAGGAACGGTACGGGCCCGGGGGGACGCTCGGAGCGACTCCGCGCGCGGCGCGGGGCGGCTCGTTCGAACCCCCGACCAACTGGTTAAAAGCCAGATGCTCTTTGTAGGGCCGGCGGGTGCACCGCACGACCAACCTAGCTGAGCTACGGGCCCAATCCCGTTCCGACCCGGAGCGACGGGGGCGTCGTATTTCAGCGTATCCCTGACGAAGTTCACTGGATGCTCTCCAGGCTCGAGATGATCGACCAGATCGCCGTGCGCCCGTGGGTCGGAAGGTTCGGGTCGTTGGCGAGGTCGTCGAGCGTGTAGACGGCGCTCGCGATCCGAACGTCGAGCGCGACCCGCGGCTTCGACAACTCGTCGCGCGCCGACTGAGCGCCCCGACGGATGTTGCGCGGGACGGAGGAGTCGTCGGCGAGCTCCGCGAGGGATTCGTAGACGCGCGCGAGCGCCGGAGTGTCCCGGCCAAGAGGGATCGTGGGCGGCGCGGCGACGCCGCCGGAGGACGCCGGGGGAGTGGGCGTCACGACGAGCGGGTCTCCCCCCCTTCCTTGTAGGCGGTCACGACGAGGAGCGTCTTCGTCTCGCGAATCCCACGGACCGAAGGGAGCCGGTGCAGTACGAAGTCCTTCAATTCATCATAATGTGGAAAGCGAACCTTGAGGAAGATGTCCGTGTCCCCGGTCACGAGGAAGACGTCCTCGACCTCGGTGAAGCGGGCGACCTCGCTCGCCACGGTATCCGCCTCGGCGGTCTCAACCTTGAGCGCGATCAGGGCCACGACGTGGTCGTCCCCCCAGACCTTGGTGAACGCACTCTCGACGGCCCGGCTGACCGGCGGTTTTGCTGACGGCGACTTCTGCGTACGAATCCCCCCTCGATACGGTATCCTTCCCCTTGACAGCGAATGCCCCGTGCGCGTCCGAGACTACGCCACTGGGGCGGACTCGAACTCCTCTTGGAGGTCGTTGATGACCTGATCGATCACTGACCCCGCCGACGGACTCCGGTATTCCCGGACCCCTCCGGCTTCGCTCGACACACGCGCGACCAGCTCGGCGGGCCCGCGTAGGAATTCGACACTACAGATGAACTCCTCCATGACGGCCGGCCCCCACCAAGCCGACCGCCCGAAAAAGTCCCCCTATAAATGATTTCCTAACGCTCGGAGGACCCCTGTCCGGACTCCCGACCGGGCCGCCGGAATGAACCGCTCGCAGCCCGGTGATTTTCTCGCTTCGAGCGGCCCTCCCGGGCTCAGGGTTATCTGCGTCGTTCGGTCACGACCCCGGAGGGCACGCAGTTGGACCCGGCGTCGAGGTCACAACGGCTGGAAATCCGCGTCGAACTCAAGCCCGGCGTGCTCGACGCCGAAGCCGACAGCGTCCAGAAATCGCTCGCTCTGCTCGGGATCGCGGGCGTGCGTCACGTCACGACGGCGCGGCTGTACGATATCGAATTCTCCGACATGACCCCGGCGGAAGCGCGGCGACGGGCTCAAGAGGCCGTCGACCGTCTCCTCGCCAACCCCGTGATCCATCGAGTGACGATCGAACCTCACACGGACTAGCCTCATGCCCGCGCACCGAACGGCCGCCCCCGCCGCGTGGTCCGCCGACGTCATGCTGGTGCCCCTGCGTACGGCGACGGGCCCTCAGCTCCAGCGAATATCCGAGTCACGGGGCCTGGGGTTCGACGCCCGGGAGCTCCGCCGGATCCAGCAGTATTTCCGGCGAGAGGCTCGGGACCCGACCGACGTGGAGCTCGCCGGGCTCGCCCAGAGCTGGAGCGAACACTGCAGTTACAAGAGCTCTCGACCGTTCCTGCGCAAGGCGTTCTCGAGCCTGCATCCGTCGTCCCGAGTGCTCGGGACCGGCGACGCGGGCGTCATGCGGTTCGAAAAGGGGTACGCGTACGCTCTCCGCATCGAGTCCCACAATCATCCGTCGGCGGTCGAGCCCTACGGAGGGGCCGCGACCGGGATCGGCGGCATTCTTCGAGACGTTCTCGCGGTCGGCGCGAAGCCGATCGCTCTCAGCGACCCGCTCTTCTTTGGCCCGCTCGACGTCCCTCCGGAGCGGCTCCCGAAGGGCGTGAAGAGCCCGCGGTACATCGCGAGCGGGGTCATCGCGGGCATTCGCGACTACGGGAACCGCGTCGGAGTGCCGACGGTGGCCGGCGGAATTCATTTCGATGCATCGTACACGGTCAATCCGCTCGTGAACGTCGGATGCGTGGGATTCCTCCCGCGCGCGCGACTTCGGCCGAACCGCGCGCGTGCGGTGGGCGACCGTCTCGTGCTCGTCGGCGGACTGACCGGGCGCGACGGCATCGGCGGCGTCGCGTTCGCCTCCAAGGAGCTGACCGACCGCAGCGAGTCCGAGTCGCGGGGCGCCGTACAGCTCGGGAACCCGATCATGAAGGAACCGCTGATGCACGCCTGCCTCGAGGCGTTCGACCGGCAACTCGTGCAAGGGCTGAAGGACCTCGGGGGAGGAGGGATCGCTTCGGCGGCCGGCGAGCTCGTCCACTCCGGTGGGTTCGGGCTCAAGGTCGACCTCGCGAGAGTACCGCTTCGGGACGAAGGACTTCGACCGTGGGAAGTGTGGGTGTCCGAGTCCCAAGAACGGATGATCCTCGACGTGCGGCCCCAGGACCTATCGGCGGTGGCGGAGATCTTCCGGCGGTTCGACGTGCCGCTCACCGACCTCGGCGAGGTGACCGCGCCACCGTTCGAGACGATCCGGTGGAACGGGGAAGCGGCCGGCCACTTGCGCGTCGGCTTCCGGGTCGACCCGACCCCACTGCATCGTCCGGTCCGCCCCCCTCGCCGTCGATTCCACTCGGCACCGACCGTTCCGTCGGACGGCCTCATCGGGCTCGTCAACGATCTCGTCCTCGCCCCCGACTCGGTCTCGCGGGAGCCGGTGATCCGCATGTACGACCACGAGGTGCAGGGACGCACCGTCGTCAAGCCGCTCCACGGACGCGTGACCTCACCGTCCCATGGAGACGCCGCGGTCGTTCAGCCGCGCCCCGAGAGCCGCCGGGCCCTCGCGATCACGACGGCGGCGCAACCGTGGGCGTGCCGAGAGGACCCGATGGTCGGTGCTACGTGGGTCGTCGAGGAAGCCGCACGGAATCTGTACGCCGTCGGTGCGCGTCCGGATGCGTTCACGAACTGCCTCAACTTCGGGAACCCGGAGGACCCGACCGTGCTCGGCGAATTCGCCGCGGTGACCCGGGGCCTCGCGGCGGGAGCGCGCGCGCTCGGCTTCGCGGTTCCCTCCGGGAACGTCAGCTTCTACAACGGCGGCCTGGGCGCCGCGATCGCACCCACCCCGGTGCTGATGGCAACGGGGATCGTGGACGACATCGACCACGCCATCACGAGCGACCTGAAAACGTCGGGCGACGCGCTGTATCTCGTCGGACGATCGCATCCGAACCTCGGCGGCTCGCTCTGGGCGCGTCGGAATGACGTGGCCGCAGTGCCGGTTCCGCCGACCGACCCGGCCCAACTTCGCAAGACCGGGGAACGGCTCCTCGCCGCGATGCAGCGCGGGGAGGTGACGGCGGCGCACGACATCTCGGACGGGGGACTCGCCGTCAGCCTCGCCGAGATGGCCTTCGGGGGGGGTCTCGGCTTCACCGTCGACCTCGAGGCGTCGGGGCTCGGGTCCGCGGGACTCGCGCTCGCGGCGGAAGGTGCCTCGCGCTTCGTCGTCGAGGTACCGGTCGCGAAGGAGCGCTCGTTCCTCCGCGGCCTGGCCCGGGTCCCTCATGCTCGACTGGGTTCCGTCACCAAGAGCGAAGGAACGCTCTGCTGGGGAGAGCATACCCTCGCCGAAGTGGAACTGGGGGCCCTCTACGACCGTTGGCGCACGGGACTTGGCCTTCCGTAGCGGGATGCGATGACCGGGACCGCGCTCGTCTCCGGGGGCAAGGATTCCGTCTACGCCGGCTACCTCGCGGACACGCAGGGACGGACGGTCGACGAGCTCGTCGTGCTCCGGCCCCAGGATCCGGAGTCGATGATGTTCCATACGCCGAATCTCGACCTCGTTTCGCTCCAGGCCGAAGCGTGGGGGAAGTCGTACCGCGCGGTGGATGTCGAGGGCCGCGACGAGGCCGCCGAGCTGGCCGCGCTCGCGCACGGGATCTCGGGGGCGTCGGGCTGGGTCACGGCGGGAGCGATCGGTTCGTCCTACCAGTGGTCCCGGCTCCTCGAGGTCGCGGGACGGGTCGGCCGCCCCGTCTACACCCCGCTCTGGCGGAAGGATCCCGGACGCGTCGTCCGCGAGGAGATCGCCGCCGGCCTCGACATCCGTCTCGTGCACCTGGCCGCCGAACCGCTCGGCCCGGAACTGCTCGGCCGACGCCTCGACCTCGCGCTGCTCGAGGAGATCGAACGGCGGAGCGCCGCCGTGCGGCGCACCAACGTCGCGGGCGAGGGAGGCGAGTACGAGACACTGGTCGTCGACGCCCCCTTCTTCGGATCCCGGCTCGAACTTGACGAGGTCGAATCGATCGTCCGGAATTCGACAAGCCGGCTCGTCGTTCGACGAGCCCACCTCGTTCCAAAGGAGCACGTCGGGCGCAACGGAGACGCCTCGTGACGACCCGCGTCTCCGCCCGCCGCCGCAACGTCACCCCGACGCTCGCGCGCGCCCGCCGCGCGCTGGGGGACCGCCGAGCGAACCCCGACCTGCGATGGCTCGGCCGGCTGACGGGAGCGAGCCGGCGGGAACTGGAAGAGACCCTCGCCGAGGTGGGACTGCTGACCGCCGTGGAGGGAGAGATCCGGGCCGCCCAACTGGCGGCCGGCCGACCCGGCTACGCCCAGATCCGTGCGCCGTTCGAGTTGTACGCGCTCGTTCGCCTCCTTCGGCCGGACCACGTGGTCGAGACGGGAGTCAGCAGCGGCGTCTCCTCGGCGCATTTTCTCCTCGGGCTCCGCAAGAACCGACACGGCCAACTGCACTCCATCGACTGGCCGACCTTCCAGCGGGGCGAGATCCTCGGCCCGAAGGAGTCCCCGGTATCGATCCCGCCCGGCCGTTCGAGCGGATGGGCGATCCCCGCACGGCTCAAAGCCGGCTGGGACCTTCGGATCGGGAAGAGCCAGGTCGTACTGCCGAAACTGATCGATGAACTCCCCTCGGTGGGAATCTTCCTCCACGACGATCTCCATACTCCGCGGCATCTGCGCTTCGAGCTGGAGACGCTCCGGCCGAAGCTCCTCGGCGGCGCCGTCGTGATGGCCGACAACACCGAGTGGACCGGAGAGGCGTTCCCCGCGTTCGCGAAGCGACTGGGAGTCCCCTACGCCCGGCGCGGTCGGAGCGACCTCGTGGGACTGCGGGTCCCGGAGGCCGTCGGCCGGGACTCCATGTCCGCGAAGCGCCGCCCGTAGCGCCCCCAGTCTTATCACCGTCCGCGCATCTCGGGATCCGATGTCCGCGGGTCGGTCGACACCGCCACCGGTCGGAGGCCGTGCCGGCCAATCGTCGAGCGACGATCCCGTCGCAGAGCGCCGACGCCGTTGGGAGGCCGAGATCGCGGGCCCGGCCGTGGCCAAGAGCCCGGAGCGCAAAGAACGGTTCACGACGCTGGGCGGCATCCCGGTCGAGCGGCTCTACACGCCGCGCTCTCCCCACTCGTCGGCGGAGGACGTCGGATACCCGGGTCAACCCCCCTTCACCCGAGGGATCCATCCCACCGGTTACCGCGGGCGGGTCTGGTCGATGCGCATGTTCTCGGGATTCGGGTCCCCCGAGGACACGAACCGTCGGTTCCACTACCTGCTGAAACATGGAGAATCCGGCCTTTCGATCGCCTTTGACGACCCGACCCTCTACGGGATCGACGCCGACGACCCCGAATCGCTCGGCGAGGTCGGAAAGTGCGGGGTCAACGTCGGCTCGCTCGCAGATATGCGCCGTCTTCTGCGCGGGATACCGCTCGCGGACGTGACGACGAGCATGACGATCAACGGGCCGGCCAATATCGTCTGGGGAATGTACCTCCTGGCGGGGGAGGCGACCGGGGTCTCGCCCGCTCAGCTGGGGGGGACGACCCAGAACGACATCCTCAAGGAATACATCGCGCAGAAGGAGTTCCTCTATCCCCCGCGACCGGCGCTGCGCCTCGTCACGGACACGATCGAGTACGCCACGCGACACACCCCCCGATGGAATCCCGTCTCGATCTCGGGGTACCACATCCGGGAGGCCGGCTCGACCGCGGTCCAGGAACTCGCGTTCACGCTCGCCGACGGACGCGCCTATGTCGGGGAGGCGATCCGGCGGGGGCTCGACGTCGACGAGTTCGCTCCCCGACTGTCGTTCTTCTTCAACTCCCACAACGACTTCTTCGAGGAGATCGCCAAGTTCCGGGCGGCGCGCCGCCTGTGGGCTCGACTGATGCGGGAGGAGTTCGGGGCGAAGAAGGAACGCTCGCTCTGGATGCGCTTCCACACCCAAACCGCCGGGTGCTCGTGCACCGCTCAGCAGCCCGAGCTCAACATCGTCCGCACCACCGTCCAGGCGCTCGCCGGGGTGCTCGGCGGCACCCAGTCGCTCCACACCAACTCCTACGACGAGGCGCTCCAGCTGCCGAGCGAGGACGCCGTCCGGATCGCGTTGCGCACCCAACAGATCCTGGCGTCCGAGTCCGGCATCGCGGAGTCGGTCGACCCGTTCGGCGGCAGCTACTACGTGGAGTGGCTCACCGACACGATGGAGGAGGAGGCCCGAAAGTACTTCGACCGGATCGACGAGCTGGGCGGGGTCGTGCCCGCGATCGAACGCGGGTTCTTCCAGCGCGAGATCCAGGAGGCGTCGTTCCGTTACCAGCGGGCCGTCGAGTCCGGCGCCGAGAAGGTGGTCGGAGTGAACGCGTACACCACCGACGCCGCGATCAAGGTCCCTCGCCTCAAGATCTCGGAGCAGGCACGTCGCCTCCAGTCCGGACGGCTCAAGGCGCTCCGGTCCCGTCGGAACCGTTCGAAGCACGAGGCGGCGCTCGACCGACTTCGGAAGGTCGCGGAAACGGAGGACCAGAACACGATGCCCGCGGTGCTGGACGCCCTGCGCGCCGACGCGACGCTCGGGGAGATCGTCCACGCCTTCCAGGACGTCTACGGGTCGTACCGCGAACGGTCGACGTACTGACCGGCCGAGCACGCTGCGGCGGAACGCTAATGCCGAAATCTCCGTCCCGAGCGCGAGTGTCCGTGGGCCGCGAGGAGTACCGCGCTACCCTCGATGCGCTGTACCATCGCCGCCGGTTCGGCGTCCGTCCCGGCCTCGACGTGATCTCGGCCCTCCTCGAAGCGCTCGGCCACCCCGAGCGCCGGTTCCCGTCGATCCACGTCACCGGCAGTAAGGGCAAGGGCTCGGTCGCGACCATGGCGCAGGCAATCCTCGCCGCCCACGGCGTTCGCACCGGCCTCTACACGTCGCCCCATCTCGAGAGCTACCGGGAACGGATGCGGGTCGACGCCACCCCGATCGATCCCGAAGGGGTCGTCCGCGGCGTCGCGAAGGTGGAGGCGGCGGCGCACGATCTCCAACGCCGGGGGACGATCGACCGGGACCCGACCTTCTTCGAGGTCACGACCGCGCTGGCGTTCGACTGGTTCGCCTCGTCCGACGTGGGGGCGGCGGTCGTCGAGGTCGGGATCGGGGGACGCCTCGACGCGACGAACGTTCTCGATAGCCGAGTGGGGGTCGTCACCTCCCTCGAGCTCGAGCACACCGATATCCTCGGCGACTCGCTGGCGGCGATTGCGACCGAAAAATCCGGCATCTTCCGCACGGGGATGACCGGAGTGGTCGGCGACCTCCCCGCGGAGGCTCGTACGGTCGTCGACTCCGAGGCGAAGCGGCTCGGAGTGCGAGTTTGGCACCTTGGCGCGGAAGTTCACGTCGACGCGCGCGAACTCTCCGAGGATGGCCAGACGTTCGACGTGCACCTGCCCGGTCACACGGTCGAAGGCGTGGCCCTCCCACTGTACGGACGCTTCCAGCCGGGGAACGCGGCGCTCGCGATCGCGGCGGTCACGCGATTCGGGGAAGCGACGGGGCTCGCCTGGGACGACCACCGCGCACGTTCCGCGCTCGCGAAGGTCGTCTGGCCGGGTCGGCTCGAGCGCGTCGGGCGACGACCGGAGCTGTACTACGACGTCGCCCATACTCCCGACAGCGCCCGGCTCGTGGCGCAGAGCCTCGGGGAGATGTTCCCCCTCTCCGACCCGGCGGAGAACGTGGTCGTGTTCGGATGCCTGCGTGGAAAGAACGTCACTCGGATCCTCGACCTGCTGGCCCCCCTCGCCCGCACGCTCGTCATCGTCCCGGTCCGGTCGGAACGTGGCCTCCCGGTCGCGGAGGTCCGCGCCCAAGCGCTCGGACGCTTCCCCCGGATCGTGCTCGCGCGGTCCGCGGAGGAAGGGGTGCGTCTCGCGCGGGCAGCCACGGGTACCGACGGGTTCACGCTGGTCGTGGGAAGCGACTACCTCATCGGCGAACTGCTTCGAGAGGCCCACGGGGGCAACGACGAGCCGGATCTCTCGGACCCGGGAACGGGTCCCCGTCCGCCCGACGCTGAATCCTCCGCGAAGCCGCCGGCCGCGCCACGACGGCGGGCCCCATGACCCGCCCGCCGAAATACGACTGGGAGGCGGTGCTCGACGGGCTCTCGTCGTTCTACCATACCGGAGATTGGCGTACGCCGTACCTGCGCGACCACGCCGAGGACCCGTTCCAAGTCCTCATCGGGACGATCCTTTCCCAACGCACTCGGGACGAAGCGACGGACCGGGCCAGCGCCCGTTTGTTCGCGAAGTATCCGGATGCGCCGCGTTTGGCCCGCGCGCCGGCGACGTCGATCGAACCCCTCATTCGAGAGACCGGGTTCTACCACACGAAGGCGCGCACGATCCGGGCGTGCGCGGAGGCGGTCCTCACCCGCTACGGCGGGGTCGTGCCGCGGTCGTTCGAGGAACTCACCGCGTTGCCCGGCGTCGGGCCGAAGACCGCCAACTGCGTCCTCGTGTTCGGGTACGGGATCCCCGCGATTCCCGTGGACACCCATGTTCACCGCATCGCGAATCGGCTGGGCGTCGTGCGAACCCGCACCCCGGAAGAAACGGAGGAACGCCTGCGCATCGTGCTGCCTCGGGAGTACTGGATCCCGCTCAATCCGCTCCTCGTACAGCACGGCCAGAACATCTGCCGCCCGATCGGACCGCGGTGCCCCGAGTGCCCGATCTCCGCCCAGTGCGCGACCGGCCGGGCGCTCAGCGCGGGCCGGGACCCACCCCGGGCCGCGGACCGGCCCCGCCGGGGGGTGCGCTCGGGGTCGGCGGGAGTGCGAGGAGTACGAGGAGTGTCGCGACCATCGTCACGGCGAGGAACTCCCACGCGACCTCGTACGACCGCACCGAAACGACCCAGCCGAACAGGAAGGCGACGATCGCCCCCCCGCTCAGCTGGATCGAGTTGAACAGCCCGATCGCGATCGGGATCTCCTCGGCCGGTACGGCTTTCCAGTAGTGGGGCAGCACGTACATCACCGCGTAGATGAACCCGTAGGCGAGCGAGAAGACGACCCCGATCAGGATCGCGCTCGCGACGCCCGCCCACGGGACGAGCGCCAACACCCCGGCGCCGACGAGCACTGCGAGGACGAACTGGGTCCGGTGATTGCGGTACCGCTCGGCGACCGAGCCTCCCACGGGGCCGCCGAAGACGCTGGGGAACACGAACATCATGCCGACGGCGCCCGCGAGGAGGATCGACCAGCCGTTCACCTCCTCCCCGAAAGGGACGATGAACTGCCCCGTTGCGAACGCTGCGCCCTCGAGACCCACGAAGGCGAGGCCGATCGTCCATACCCCCGGGTAGCGAAGAGCGCTCGGCCAAGTCCGCGATCGCGCACGAGCCGGAGGCGCGGCGCCGGCGGAACGAGGGATTCCCGCCCACGCCACGAGCACGAGCACTCCCAGCACGAGGCCCCCGACCAGCAGCGACCCGCGCCAACCGACGATCGGTACGAGCAGTGAGCTTCCGACGATACCGAGCGCCGCGCCGGCACTGAAGGCGGAACTGAAGGTGCCGACGGGGAGCCCCCGCTGTCCGGTGGGATAGAGGCTCGCCACGAGGCCGATCGCCGGCGAGAAGAACAGGGCTGCCCCGAAGCCCGCGGCCAGCCGAAGCCCGAGCAACACGTCGAACGAGGGCGACGCCGCGCTCGCGGCGCCGGCCACCGCCAGCAGCGCGACGCCGCCGACCGAGACGGCCCGCGCCCCGTAGCGAAGCGCGAGGAAACCGGCCGGCACCTGGAGGAGCCCCGCTCCGATGAGGAACGCCGCCACGAGGAGGCCGAGCTGTGCATCGCCGACGGAAAAGCTGCTCCCGATCGCGGGGAGGGCGGGTCCGGTATCGAACCAGTTGTACGCATAGCCGATGCGCAACGCGATCAGGATCACGGTCGCGCGTCGGACGGACCGAGGGTCGAGCACCGGAGCCACGGACCCGTCGTGCGCCAGTCCCACCGCCTCACGCGCGAGCGGTCGGCGACGCCGCGACGCCCGCGCTCCTCATGAACCGCCCGAACGGTTTAAGGTCCGGGGAACCTCGACGGCCCGCCATGGACATTTCCGAATACGACCTTCCGTTCTTTCATCGGGAAGGGTTCCATCGGCGCGCCTGCACGGTCTGCGGTTCCGCGTTCTGGACCCTCGGCGACCACGACCGTTGCCAGGAAGCCCCCTGCCGGGACTACGGCTTCGTCGGCCACCCCGGTTTTTCGCGTCCGTTGGAGCCCCGGCCGATGCGCGAGACGTTCCTCTCCTACTTCGAGCAGCGGGGCCACACGCGGCTGCGGCGGTACCCCACCGTCGCGCGCTGGCGCAACGACGTGTTCTTCACCCAGGCGTCGATCTACGACTTCCAACCGTGGGTGACGAGCGGTGCGATCCCGCCCCCGGCCAACCCGCTGACGATCAGCCAGCCGGTGCTCCGGTTCATCGACCTCGAAGAGGTCGGCCGGAGCGGCCGCCACTTCACGCTCTTCGAGATGATGGCGCACCATGCGTTCAACCGGCCCGACCACGAGGTGTACTTCAAGGACCGGACGGTCGAGCTGTGTCACGGCCTCTTGACCGAGGAGCTCGGGGCCGACCCGAAGGGGATCACGTACAAGGAGGAGGTCTGGGAGGGCGGAGGGAACCTCGGACCGTCGCTCAGCGTGGGCCTCCTCGGGCTCGAGCTGGGTACGCTCGTGTTCATGGAGTACATCCGGGACGGGGATTCCGTGCGGCCGATGCCGCTCACCGTGGTCGACACCGGGTATGGGCTCGAGCGGTTCACCTGGATGAGCCAGGGAACGAAGACGGCGTACGAAGCCGTGTTCGGACGCGCCTACGACGAGCTCCGGCGGACCTTCCCTCCGCGGGAGGCGGCGATCCTGATCGACCATGCGCGCGCGCTCAACTTCCTGCTGACCGACGGGGTCGTCCCGTCGAACAGCAAGGAAGGCTACTTCGCCCGCCTTCTCCTGCGTCGGTCGATCCGCATCCTCCAGCGCACGCCCGAGGCGCCCGAGCTGCTGGCCGTGCTGGACGAGGCGGCGCGCGAGATCGCCCACGATTTCCCCGAGGTCGGGGCGCACCGGGACGATGTGCACCGGGTCGTGCAGGCGGAGGTCGAGCGCTTCGCCGAGTCGATCGACCGGGCCCGCGGAACGATCCGGCGCTACGACGAACGGGTCCGATCCACGGGCGGGAAGGTCACCGAGGAGGACCTGATCCAGTGGTACGACTCGCTGGGGATCCCTCCGGACCTCGCCGTCGAGGAGCTCCGGGAGCCCCCCCCAATCCCCGAGGACTTCTACGCACGCGTCGCGACACGCCACGAGAACGAAACTCCGACGACCGACTACGCGGAGAAGGTGGAGGGGTTGCCGGAGGTTGCCGCTGGCACGCCCCCCACCGAGATCCTCTACTATCTCGACCCGTACACGCTCGCCTTCGACGCCCACGTCGTCTGGACGCAGGGCCCGTTCGTTGTCCTCGACCGGACGTTCTTCTATCCGACCGGGGGCGGCCAGGTGACGGACAAGGGTCACCTCGGCGACCTGGAGGTCGTGGACGTCGCCCGACGCGGTCCCTGGGTCCTCCACCATCTGGAACGGACGTCGCCGTTCCAGGTCGGCGAGCGCGTCCATGGTCGGGTCGACCGGCCCCGCCGCGTGCAACTGATGCAGCACCACACGGCGACCCACTTGCTCAACGGCGCGCTCCGGGAAGTGCTCGGGCCCCACGTCTGGCAGGCCGGGGCGTACAAGGGCACCGAGTCCGCCCGAATCGACATCACCCACTACAAGCCCCTCTCCCGGGACGAGTTGAGGAAGGTCGAGCGTCGGGTCAACGAGGTCGTCCGGGACGACCTGCCCGTGAAGAGCTACTTCGAGTCCCGGAGCGAGGCGGAGCGCCGGTTCGGCTTCACGCTCTACCAGGGCGGCGCGGTGCCCGGCCGCGAGCTGCGGATCGTGGAGATCGACGGGGTCGACGTCGAGGCGTGCGGCGGGACGCATTGCACGCACACGAGCGAGGTCGGCGCGATCGCGGTGCTGGACGTCGAGCGGATCCAGGACGGGATCGTCCGGCTCACGTACGCGAGCGGCGAACGCGCGCTCGACCTGCGGGAAGAACACGAGGAGATCCTGAAGGAGGCGTCGCGCCGGCTCGGCGTGCCGGTACCGCAGCTGCCCGAGGGGATCGACCGCCTTCTCGGAGAGATCGAAGAATCGCGAAAGCGCGCGCGCGAGCGCCGCAAAGAGGACCTCGGCACCACCGCCGCCCGGCTGGCCGCCGACGCGAATTCCTCGGAGACGGTCGGGTCGACGACCGTCGTGGCCGCGCGCGTGGACCTGGAACGGGGCGACCTCATGGAGCTCTCCCGTCTCCTGACGCGCGAGCCCGGTCGCGTGGCGATCCTGGCGAGCGAGCGGGACGGGAAGGGTACTCTCTTCGTCGGCTCCACCTCGCCCGCCGTGGTCGCGAGCGACATCGTCCGCCTCGCGTCGGCTGCCTTCGGCGGCAAGGGAGGAGGGAATCCGGCCTCCGCGACCGCGGTGGGAGAACCCGGCGCCCCGCTTGCCACCGCCCTCGGCGTGGCGTTGGCGGAGGCCCGTCGAACCGCCGCGGCGTGAGCGGTGCGCGCATTGTCAGAGGACGGAAAGCTTTACTTTCCCTCCCCGACCATGAAGGCACCGGGATACGGAATGGTTTGTTGGGCTCCGGGACCCTACGCTCCGACCGTCCGCACTGAGTCAGCATGACTGCAAACGAAGGAAGTACGGTAGGGGGAGTTCCGCCCGAAGTGGTCGCCTTCCTGAGCGGGAAGGGGGGCCGTTCGCTCATCGTCAAGGGAGGCGCCGGGTCGGGGAAGACGACGTTCGGGCTCGAGCTGTTGGAACGCGTCGGCCAGCCGAACCGTTCCTACTACCTTTCCACGCGGGTCGGGGACGAGGCGCTGTATCGCCAGTTCCCCTGGCTCAAGGCGACCGAGATGCGCACGCGCGTCCTCGACGCGGCGAAGCTGTTCCTCGACGCGATCCAGTCGACCGGCAAGAGCCGGGAGCCCGACCTCCCCGAGACCGAGCAGCGGAAGGTCCGGGCCGGCAAGGAGATCCTCGGTAGCTTCGGTCAGGAGCGTGGTCCTCCGACCCGCGTTGACCGCGCGCACCTGCAGGCCCTCCTGAAGCGCAGCCCGATGCCCGAAGTGGAGAACGTCTACAACCGGATCGAGAAGGCCCTCCCGGAAAAGGCGCTCCTCGTCATCGACTCCCTCGAAGGGGTGACCCACAAGTACGGACTCGAGATGGAAGAGTTCGTGATGGCCCTCCAGAAGGACCTGGTCGAGGGCTCGAGCACCGACGTCGTCATGATCCTTGAGAAGCCGGAGGCGGGGGGCATCGAGTACCTCGTCGACGGACTGATCTCGATCCAACGCGAAGAACTGGACGAGCGGCGGGTCCGACACCTCCGGCTCGAGAAGCTCCGGGCGACGAACATCGGCCGGGCACGGTACGCGGTCACGCTGAACGGCGGTCGGTTCGAGGCCCTCGGCATCGGCTCGGGCTCGCCGTCCAGCCCCCCCACCGGCGCGTGGAAGCCCATCCCGGACCCCGAGCGGTACTACTCGACGGGGATCCCCGACTTCGACCAGCTGCTTGGCGGCGGTTTCCGCCGGGGCAGCGTCAACGCCTTCGAAGTCGACGTCAACGTCGGGATCGACGACTACTACATGCTGTTCACTCCGACGTTCCTGAACTTCCTCGCGCAGGGCCGGGGGATCATCGCGGTCCTCGCGGCGGGCGAGTCGCCCGAGAAGCTTCGCGAGACGCTCGTTCGGCATGTCCCGCCGAACCAGTTCGACACCCGCGTCCGGATCCCGGACTACACGGCCAACGAGACGGAGGACCCCTACATCCTGCCGATGGCGCGGTTCGGCCGCGATGAAGCGATGCGGGCGATGGTCACCGCCGAGAAAGCCGTCGCCGGGCCGGACCGCAAGCCGTTCATCGAATACACGGCGTTCGACACGTTCGAGAGCCTGATGGGCGACCAGGTCGCCATCCGGATGTACTTCCAAGGCCTCTCCCGGACGAAGCACGTCGGCAATCTCGGGATCGGGCTCCTGAAACCGGGACTGCTCGTCTCGAGCGAGATCCTGAACATGGTCGACACGTACTTCCGGATCATCAACATCGACAACGCCCCGTGCATCTACGGGATCCGGCCGCGGACGACGATCTACGCGATCAGCGTGGACCCCGAGAAGGGCGCCCCGCACGCGACCCTTACGCCGGTCGTGTAAGCCGCGGCGGCTCTAGCTCGGAAAGCCGAGCGCGACCACCCCGACCAGGTAGAGGGCGACCGCCGGGACGAGCGTCATCACGAGGTCGTCGTCGATCCACCAGACCTTCGGTCGCTCGACCGCGACGGCGATCGCCCCCGCGAGCAGGGCGAGGCCCGCCGACGGGAGCGGTGCCCACCGCCCGATCACCGCAAGGCCGACGAACGCGAGCGCGGCGTACGCCCCGAACGGCACGACGGCGTCCACTCTCCGGTAGCGCGCGTCGGCCCGCAATTCTCCCGCGAGCGGGTCGACGACCGCCGTTCCGAGAACGACCGCGCAGGCGATCGGGAGCGGAAAGAGGAGGATCGCCACCACGATGGCCACGGCGAATATCGCGAAGCTTCCGAGCCGGTCCTCCTCGTAGGGACGGATCGTGGGGAGTTCGAGACCCACCGCATGGCGGAGGCCCTCGAGCACGAGGACCGCGGCCAACGCCGCGAGCAGGATGTACTCCTTGGGAGCGATGAGGAAGAAGTTCGTGGGCAGCGCGAAATAGACGAGGGCGACCGCCGCGAACGCGTGCAGTACCCGTCGCCAGATCCGGTCGCCGAGCGCGAAGTCTCCGCCGAAGCGGGCCCCGAGCCAGCGACGGAACTTCCCGCCGCGGTGGAGTCGGGGGCCCATGGGGGCGGCCAAGCGGCCAAACTATTTGTCTCGCCGTCGCTCGGCAGGGTCGTGAAGGTCACCGTCCTGGTCGGCAGCAAGTCCGACCTCGAGGTCGCCGAGAAGGTCCGAACGCGCCTCACCGAGTTTGGAGTCCCTTGCGAGGTCCACGTCGCCTCGGCGCACCGCAACCCCGACAAGGTCGACCGGCTCGTGCGGGACCCGGAGACGGACGTCTTCGTGGCGATGGCCGGTCTCTCGGCCGCGCTCCCCGGGGTCGTCGCCGCGCGGACGTTGAAACCCGTGATCGGCGTGCCGCTCCACCGGGGACTGGGTCTCGACAGCCTCCTCTCGGTGGTCCAAATGCCTCCCGGGATCCCGGTCGCTGCCGTCGGCCTGGATGCAGCGGAGAACGCCGCGCTCCTCGCGACCTCCATCCTCGCCCTCAAGTTTCCTGAACTCGTCTCCCAGCTCGAGAAGTACCGGGCCAAGTGGCGGGAGGAATCGCCCCCCGTCGTGGGGGGCGTCGCGTGAACGACCCGGCGGCCTTCGTCGAGGAGGCGGTCGGGCGGATCCGGGAGCAGGTTCCGGGGAAGACGATCATCGCGGCCTCCGGCGGGATCGACTCCACCGCCGCGGCGGTGCTCGTGGAGCGAGCCGTCGGGGAGCGGGCGCGCGCGATCTTCGTGGACACGGGGCTGCTGCGGCAGGGCGAGGTCGAGCACGTCGGGGAGTTCTTCCGGGCGAGCGGGCTCCGCTTCGAGGTCGTGCCGGCGTCGGACCAGTTCTTCGGCGCCTTGGAGGGGGTGACCGAGCCCGAAGAGAAGCGTCGCCGCATCGGAACGACGTTCATCCGTCTCTTCGAGCACGAGGCCGCCCGGTTCGGGACCGACCGCCTCGTGCAGGGGACGATCGCCCCCGACTGGATCGAGAGCGGAGGCGCTCTGCGCGACACGATCAAGACCCATCACAACGTCGGCGGCATCCCCAAGGACAGCAAGCTCGTTCTGGTGGAGCCGCTCCGCGACCTCTACAAGGACGAGGTCCGGGCGCTTTCCCGCCACCTCGGGATCCCGGCCCCCGACCGCCAGCCGTTCCCCGGTCCGGGCCTCGCGGTACGGGTCAACGGGGTGGTCACGCCGGAACGCGTCCGTCGGGCACGGGTCGCGAACGCGATCGTGGAAGAGGAGGTCGAGCGGGCCGTGGCGGCCGGAACGCTGGCGCGGCCCTGGCAGTACTTCGCGGTCCTTCTTCCCGCGCGCACGGTCGGCGTCACGGGAGACAATCGGGTGTACGGGGAAGCGGTGAGCGTGCGGATCGTCGAGTCGATCGACGCGATGACGGCGACCGCGATGGAGGTCCCTCGACCGATCCTCAAGGCGATCGCAGAGCGGATCACCCGCTCTCTCACGGGGGAGGTCGTCCGCGTGCTCTACGACGTGACGGACAAGCCTCCGGCGACGATCGAGTGGGAGTAGCAACGTCGGTCCCGGGCCGGACCGCGAAGACCCTATCTATCTCTGTTCTCCCTCCGGTTTGCGATGACCGATGAGGAGCCCGCCGGCGGGTTCGGTTCCCGGGTGGTGCGACTCCCGGAAGAGGTCGCGCGGGCGCTCGAGGAGAGGATCCGCGGCTCGTCGTTCGAGTCGATCGACGCGTTCGTGACGTTCGTGCTCGCGCGTCTCCTCGAGCAAACGGGGGAGACGGTTTTCAGCGAAGAGGACGAACGCGTGCTGAAGGAACGGCTCCGGTCGCTCGGGTACATCGACTGACCGGCTGCGAGCCCACCCACCGGCCGAATCGGTTCTAGTGCTCGACCCGCGCATCGGCGAGCGGAGCTCGGTGGACGCACGCTCGCGGGGGGCCGTCGGGGTGCCGACCACAATGACTTTTACCCCGCGCCGCACCCATCCCCGTATGCACCACCGAGGGGAGTCCGACTCATGGCGCGCGTCGTCCGCTCTCGATCGTCGGGCGGTTGGTCGAGTCGGCCGTCTCGTGGCGGTGCTGGTCGTCTTGGCCTTTCTGGTTTCCGCTTCGACCCTCGTCCTCGGCACCCGCGGGCCCTCCGATAGCCCAACATCTACCGTTGGTTCATCGCACGGGTTGGGGGGCCCGGTCACCTTCGTTGCCGCGACCTCCGGCGGTGAACTGGCGCGCCCCAGCTCCTCCGCGCTCGGAACGGTGCTGTCGACCATCGACCTGGTCGCCAACCGCGACCTCCCGGGCAACACCGCCCCGGCCGTCCAAGACCTCCCGGTGCGCGTCTTCTTCGACAGTGGCAACGGCGACCTGTACGTTCGCGGGTACCTCGGCACGGCGATCAGCGTCGTCAACGTGACGAGCGACACGGTCGTGACGACGATCGGGACCCCCGCCTCGGAGAACGGCAACGACGCATCCGTTCCTACGGTGGCGGCCGATACCCAGACCGGGTACCTGTATACGGCGAACCAGAATTCCGCAAACGTTTCGGTCATCAATGGGGTCACCAACCAGGTGACCGGCTCGGTGAGCACCGGCGGATCCCCCGACAACGTCCTCTTCGACCCATCGAACGGTGACCTCTATGTGGCGAACTGGGGCGGCGACAATGTCACGGTGATCTCGGGGGCGACCAACCTCACGGTCGCGAACATTCCGGTCGGAACCGAGCCCGCGGGGATGCTCTACGACGCCGCGAGCGGCGAACTGTTCGTCGCGAACCTGGGTTCCGGGAATATCACCGTGATCAATACGACCAGTAACGCTCGGGTGAAGGACCTGAGTACGAGCGGTGCACCCATCGCGATCGCCCTGGACACCGTGGACAACTACGTGGACGTGGCCGGTAACAACTACCCGGGGAAGGTCTCCGTGATCGATGTGGCGACGCTGTCCGTCGCGGCCAACATCACGGTCGGCGCGATCCCGGACGGGCTCGCCTACTCCCCGATCAACGATCGCTTGTTCGTCGCCAACGGAGCCGATGGCAACGTTACGGTCATCCGCCAGTCGACCGACCAGGTCGTCGCCAGCATCAACGTGAGCGATGCGCCCCAGGGGATGGTCTTCGACCCCGTCAACCACGACGTGTACGTCCTCGACGCGGACTCCTACAGTGTTACCGTCATCAACGCGGCAACGGACGTCGCCGTGGCCACCGTCGCGACGAACAACCTATACGACTACGCGGTCGCCGTCGACCCGTCGAGCGGGAACGTCTTCGTCGCCAACGAGGGCACCTATACCGGATCCAGTTCGGGTCCGGAGGCGAACGTCACCGTCATCTCCGGGTCCACGAACCGTGCGATCGCGTCGGTCCCGGTCAACGTCTACCCCATCGGACTGACGTTCGACCCGGCGAACGGCGACCTGATCGTGGCCGACATCGCGGGGAACGACATCTATCTGGTCGACCCCGCCACGGAGCGAACTGTCGGAATTGTCCCGGCTGGGCTTGGCCCCCAATCCTCCGCCTTCGACCCGCACACCGGAGACCTCTGGGTCCTGAACCCCGCCGGGGAGAACATCACGGTCCTCAACTCCGCACTCCAGCCGATCGCAGACCTGGGCGCCGGGATCAGCCCCACCGACATCGCGTACGACGCGGCGAACGGTGATTTCTACGTGACCGACAACTTTGCGGGGGACGTCAGCGTCTTCAACGGTACCACGGATTCGTATGTGACGTCGATCCTCCTCCAGGCCTTCCACCTGGTCGACTCCGTCCTCTTTGACCCGCACAACCGGGAGATCTACGTCACCGACGGCTCCAACTCCAGCGTCGCGGTGATCAATGGGGCGACCCAGAAGATCGTCGAAAACGTCACGGTCGGAAACTTCCCGCGCTCGCTGGCGTTCGACTCGGCGAACAACACGGTCTTCGTCTCCAACTACGGGTCGGCCAACGTCAGCGTCATCAAGGACTCGACCAACGCGCGGGTCTACACGTTCCCCTCGTCGGACTCGAACTTCCTCGTCTACGACCCGGCGAACGACATCGTCTACGACACCTTCGACTTCGCGGGCGACGTCAACGGGTTCGATGCGGCCAATTACACCCAGCTGGGCACCATCCCTCTCGAAGGCGTCAGCAGCCTGGCCTACCCCATGGCGATCGCCTACGATCCGGTCAACCACGACGTCTACGCGTCCACCCGGGACGACGGCATGATCTCGGTGATCTCCTCGGCCGCCACCTATCCGGTCCAGTTCGTCGAACAAGGCCTCCTTCCGAATACCCCGTGGAGCGTGACGCTGAACGGGACGACCAACGGCTCGATGTCCACTACCGTCGGCTTCGTCGAACTCAATGGCACGTACACCTACGACGTCCCTCCGGTCGCCGGATACACCATCAACGTCAGCGGCGGAGGCGTGGACGTCGATGGGTCGGGTCGGACGGTCTACGTCGGGTTCGCTTCGACCACCGGCCCGACCTACCCGGTCACGTTCCAGGAGACCGGCCTGCCGACCTCGACGTCGTGGAGCGTCACGTTGTCGGGTGCGACCTCGAGCAATTCCACGCGGTGGATCAACTTCTCGGCGACCGACGGCGAACACTCGTTCAGCGTGGGCGCCGTCTCCGGCTACTCCGCTTCTCCCGGCTCCGGGACCGTGACCGTCAGCGGGGCGGCGGCCCTAGAGAACATTACGTTCACCGCATCGAACGGCGCATTCACGGCCACCCTCGCGGCGAACCCGTCCACGTTGACGCTGGGCGCGTCGACCACGCTCACGACCACGACCAGCGGCGGGGTCGCTCCGTTCTCCTACGCGTACAGCGCTCTCCCCGCCGGATGCGCCACGGCGAACTCGTCCTCGCTGCCGTGCACGCCGACCGCCACCGGCACGTTCACGATCACCGTGACCGTGACGGACCATGCGGGGCACACGGCCCCGGCCAGCGCAAGCCTCACCGTGCAGTCGTCCGCGCCCAACGGAACGACCTCCTCGATCGCCTCCTGGGAATGGGTCCTCATCGTGGTGATCGTCATCGCGGCGATCTTGATCCTCCTCGCGGTCGTCTGGCGCCGCCGCAAGAAGGACCCGACCACCCCGACGACGATCTCTGCTCCTCCCCCGCCGCCGGTGACTCCGCCGTCCGCACCCCCTTGACCCCGTGCGAAACGGTCGGGGGGCCGGTACGAGCGTTGCCCGTTCGGCCGGAAGGGGGCGCCGAGTCGCCAACGATTAACGCGGACGTTCGCTCGTGGCCGACGTGCTCGTCTGCCCCTTTTGTGGAGCCCCGGAGACCGAACGACTGGACATCGAGGGCAAGCGGTTCCTCGTCTTCCGCTGCATGTTCACGCCCGAGGTCGAACCGTCGCTCTCGGACGCCGAGATCTCCGCCCTGCTGGGCGGACGGTTCGGAACGCAGGGTCGCGACTACTTCCGGGGCACCTGCGATCGTCTGCACGTCTACGTGACGAAGGGCGACGGCGCCCGGATCCTCGACCCACCGGGGCGGCGCCCTATGGCTCACGAGTAGTGGCGGGTCAGCAATCGCTGCACGACGAAGGTCATGATCCAGGTCAGCTGGGCCCACGTGACGCTGACGAACGATACCCCGATCGACGCGAGAAACACCGCGGACGTCAGGTAGCCGCGATAGCTGAAGTATTTCCCGACCCCGGCCGGCACGTTCGGTTTCAACAGCTTCGCGTGGCGCGCATAGTCCCATAGTCCGGTGGTGGTGAGGCCGAGCGCGACCTGGATGGCGGCGAAGAGGTCGACGGCCACCTGGGTGGAGGAGTACGCGTTGTAGACGCTCATCACGAACGGCGTGATCCCGATCATGAGGAGGATCGCCATGTTGAGCCAGACGAGGGTGTTGTCGTACCGCGCGATGTACTGGAACGTCCGGTTGTGGATCACCCACCACACCCCGATCATGACGAACGCGAACACGTACCCGAAGAACGCGGGGTAGTCCGCCTGGAGACGCGCGGCGAGCGTGGAGGAGAGCTGGTGGGCTGAGAGTCCCCCTTGCGGGAAGACGGGGACGACCAGCGAGAGCGCGAGGAGGGTCAGGGCGAACGCGAAGACCCCGTCGGTGAGGGAAATGATCCGACCGAGGTCGTCGCCGGAGATCCCGGGCCCGGGGCGATGACTGGCCTCCACCCCCGTGGTAGGGGCGTAGCGCGACTCGTCTCCGTCCAATCGGGCCGGGTAGGTTCGTCCCTTCTTCAATCCGATGGGGGCTCGACGGGAGTCCCCGAAAACTGCGGCCGGGAGTCAACCCCGACACTCTGGGCGATAGTCCGACCGTGAGCCACGTTGCCTCGGCGAACGACCGCCACGCACGAACAATGCGCGAAGGCGGACCGCGACCGGCTGGACGGTTACGCAGGGACGCGCGAACCGATCTTGGCCACCGCGCTCTCCGTCGGAACCAAGTGTCGAGGAAGACCGAGCTCCTCGGGCGTCGCCCCGAAGGCGAGACCGACGACCTGCGGAAGGTGGAGGATCGGCATGTCGAGCGGATGTCCGACCGCCTTCGCGGCCTGGTTCTGGTAGGCATCGAGCGAGATGTGACAAAGCGGGCAGGGGGTCGCCATCGCGTCGGCCCCGTGGGTCCTCGCGTCGTCGATCTGCCGGCCGGCGATGCGGCTCGCCACATCGGGCTTCACGAACTGGATCGGAAACCCGCAACACATGACCCGACCGCGATAATCCACGGCCGTCGCTCCCAGCACGGTGAGCAGATCCTCGAACGAGTGGGGCTCCTCGGCGCTCTCCCAGTTCAGTTCGTCGGCGGGCCGGAGCAGGTGGCAACCGTAGAAGGCCCCGACCTTGAGTCCCTGGAGCGGCCGGCGGACCTTGTTCTGGATCGCGGGGAGCCCGACGTCCTCGACGAGGACCTGGAGCAGGTGCTTGACCTTCGTCGTCCCCCGATACTCGATGCCCAGTGGCTTCAGGGCGCCCTCGACGCGGGTTCGGACCTTCGGGTCCTTCATCCGCAGGTTCGCGAGCGAGAGCATCCCCTGGCAGGTGGAGCAGATGGTCAGCAGGTCGAGACCCGCGCGCTCGGCGATCGCCAGGTTGCGCGCGTTCAGCGCGACGTTGAGCACCTCGTTGGCCTCGTCGATGAACCCCGAACCGCAGCAGGAGAAGTTGGGAAACTCGACCAGCTCGATCTCGAGCGCCCGGCAGACCCATCGGGTCGCCATGTCGAGCTCCTTGCCGGACTCCTGCGCGACGCAGCCGGGGTAGTAGGCGAGCTTCACGATGCGTCGTCCTCCGTGTGGTCGAGGGCGTCGTAGATCTTCTGCACCTCGTCCAGGCCCTCGATCTTGTGCGGCGCCTTCAGGATCTCCGGCTTCTTGCGGTAGATGCGAACTCCTTGCCCCAGTTGACCGACCATCCCCGAGATGCCGGAGGTCTGGCGGACCAGCTTGGCTTCGCTCAGAAGCCCCCGTTCCCGGATGTTCTCCTTGAACCCGACCGCGTGGCGGGAACCGGGCTCCGTGGCGCCCTGGGCGGCGATCGCCATCTCCTTGAGGTCCCGGATCCGCTCCGACGGACGGACGTCCTTGGGGCACGCCTCGGTACAGAGGTGACAGCGCAGACAGGTCCAGAGCCCTCCGGGCTGGATCGCGAGAAGTCGGTCCTGGTGCGCCGTATCGCGCGGGTCGACGACGAACCGGTACAGCTTCGCGAGGGCCATCGGACCGGGGAATCCCGGGTCGGCTTCGACCGCCGGACAGGCCGAGAAGCAGGCGGCGCACGCGATGCAACGCGGGGTCTCCTTGAACCGGTCGACCTCTTCCGGCGTCATCGGGTTCTCCTTGCCCTCGGGCATCGGGTGACGCGGGTCGAGGATCAGGTGCGGTTGAATCTGGTCGTAGTGCCGCCAGAATGGTTCTTGGTCGACCACGAGGTCGCGGAGGACGGCCTGGTTGCGCATCGGTTCGACGACGATGCGGCCGTTCCGCTCGAGCTCGGGGCCGATCTGGGTCTCGCATGCCAGCCGACTCTTCGAATTCACCTGCATCGCGCACGATCCGCAGATCGCGCTTCGGCACGAGTACCGTAGCGTCAGGGACGGGTCGATCTCCGCCCGGATCCGGAGCAGCGCGCTGAGGACCGGGGTGTGCGGAGCCAGGTCGAGCGTATAGCGGTCATACCGAGGGGCCGAGTCGTGGGCCGGGTCGAAGCGGTACACCTCGAACTGGGCCGAGACCGTCTTCTCCGGCATCAGTACACCCGCTCCTTCGGCTCCCAACGCGTGTACGTGACCGGAGTATACGAGAGGATTGGGCCCGCCGGGCTCTTGGCGGCCATGGTGTGCTTCATCCAATGGGCGTCGTCGCGCTTCGGGTAATCCGCGCGCGAGTGGGCGCCGCGACTCTCGGTGCGCGCGTAGGCCCCGACCACGATCGCTTCGGCGAGTTCGAGCATGTGGCCCGTTTCGAGAGCGTCGGTCAGGTTGAGATTGTAGACCTTCGACTGGTCGACGACCTGGACCCGGTCGAATCGGGCCTTCACCGCACGGATCCGCTTCACTCCCTCGAGGAGGTCCGCTTCGGTGCGGTAGATCCCGACGTACTTCTCCATCGTTTGCTGCATCTCGGTCCGAAGGGTCGACGGGTCCTCCCCGTCCTTCCGACTCGACCACGCCCGCAGCGGCGCGACCGCCGCATCGAGGTCCGCCGACGTCATCTCCGTGCGGGCTGCCGTCTTTGCGTGCGCCGCAGCGGCGATCCCGGCCTCTTTTCCGAACACCAGCGTCTCCAGCAGGGAGTTCCCTCCGAGGCGGTTCGCCCCGTGGATCGAGACGCAGGCGGCCTCCCCGGCGGCGAAGAGCCCCGGGATGTTCGTCTCCCCGCGGATGTTCGTGCCGATGCCCCCCATCATGTAGTGTTGTCCGGGGTAGACCGGGATCGGTTCCGTCACCGGGTCGATGCCGGCGAAGTTCCGAGAGTAGTCGACGATCTCCTGCAGCCGGCTTTCGACCTTCTCGCGGCCGAGGTGCATGAGTTCGAGATGCACGTACCCGCCGTACGGCCCGGGGAAGCCCCGACCTTCGGCGACCTCCGTCACGATCGCCCTCGAGACGACGTCCCGGGACGCGAGTTCGAGCACGTGGGGGGCGTAGCGGCTCATGAACCGCTCTCCGAGCGCGTTCTTGAGGATCCCTCCCTCGCCTCGCGCTCCCTCGGTGATCAGGATTCCCGACTCGAGGAGCAGCGTGGGGTGGAACTGGACGAACTCCATGTCCTTCAGGAACGCACCGACGTCGTACGCGGCCGCGACCCCATCGCCCGTGCAGCTATGGGCGTTCGTCGTACGGCCGTAGACTCGACCGAACGGGCCGGTAGCAAGAACCACACTACTCGTGGCGATCTCCTCGAAGTCGCCGTGCTTGCGGTCGAACGCGACGATCCCCTGGACCCTCCCCTCACGGACGACCAGGTCGGTCAGGTCCCACTCCTCGTAGAGCGTGAAGCGCTCCGTGCCCAATCGTTCCCAGAGACCCTGGAGCAACGCGAGCCCGGTCCGGTCGGCCGCGTAGATGGTCCGGGGAAACCCGGCGCCCCCGAACGCTCGACGGGCGAGCGACCCGTCCGGTCCCCGGCTGAAGATCGTGCCGAAGTGTTCCATCTCGACGACGGTCGGGCCGGCCTCCCGGCAGAAGAACTCGATCGCGTCCTGGTCTCCGAGATAGTCGGATCCCTTCACCGTGTCGTAGATGTGGGTATCGACGGAGTCTTCCTTGCCGAGGGCGGCGTTGATCCCTCCCTGCGCGGCACCTGAGTGCGAGCGCAGCGGATGGAGCTTCGAAACGACCGCGACGTCGCGTCCGGCCTGGATCGCCGCGAGGGCCGCGCGCTGGCCGGCGAGACCTGCACCGACCACGACGACCTCGTGACGTTGCATTTCGGGGGGCCCGAGCGTCGGGAGGATTTAATCGGTGTCGCTCACTCAGTGGATTCGGGGCTCCGTTCGAGGCCGGGAAGCCGAGCCACCACCTCCCCGCGGGTTCCTCGGTGACGCGCACGTAATCGCCCGGTGAGCTGTTATATAGCGAACCCGGGTCCGCCCGTTAGCCAAAGGGCACCGGAGGTCAGGCGATGATGCAGCACGCAGTGAGCGCCGAGGACAAGGACCGCCTGCTGAAGGGCACGACCACGATCGGTATGGTGCTCAAGGACGGCGTCGTGCTCGCGACCGAGCGCCGCGCGACCGCCGGCACGATGATCGCGAACAAGCAGACCCAGAAGCTGTTCAAGATCGACCAGAACATCGGCATCACCATCGCGGGCATGGTCGGCGACGCCCAGGTGCTCGCGCGCTACCTCAAGGCCGAGGTATCCCTCTACCGGCTGCGCCGGAACGGCCCCGTCAGCGCCGAAGGCGCGGCCACCCTTCTCGCCAACATCCTGAGCGGCAACCGCTACTACCCGTACTACGCGTGGCTCATCCTCGGCGGAGTCGACGCGAAGGGCGGCCACGTGTTCTCGGTGGACCCGGCCGGCGGCTGTATCGAGGACCGCTACTGCTCGGTCGGCTCGGGCTCGACGTTCGCGTACGGCGTCCTTGAGGAAAGCTACTCGCGCGACCTCACGACCACCGAGGGCGTCGACGTCGCACTGCGCGCCCTCACGGTCGCGATGCGCCGCGACAGTGCGAGCGGCGACGGGTACCTCTGCCACGTCATCACCCCCAAAGAATACCGCGAACTGTCGGACGACGACATTAATAAGCGTCTGAAGGCCCTCAAGATACCGTTGCCTCCGGTCCTTCCCTAAGACCTCCCGCGGCCGGAACGCGGCCAACTCCTTCCAACCGAACCTTTTCCCCAGTCAATGAGTTTCGACTCTCTCATAGAACAAACCCGGGAAGCGCTTCGCGAAGTGCTACCGGACACGATCGAGGTCACCGACATCGAGCTGGAAGGCCCGCATATCGTCCTCTACACGAAACAGCTCGATGCCTTCCTCTCCGGCGGGGACCTGCTGCGGCAGGTCGCTCAGCGCCTCCACCGGCGGGTCGTCGTGCGCAGCGACCCCGAGACCCTGATCGACCCGAAAGAGGCAGAGAAGCTGATCCGCGAGCTGATCCCTCCCGAGGCGGAGATCAATCAGCTGTTCTTCGAACCCGAGACGGGCGAAGTGACGATCGAGGCCGCGAACCCCGGCGCGGCGATCGGTCGCGGCGGCTCGGTGTTGAACGACCTGAAGCGCCGCATCGGTTGGGTGCCGACCGTCGTCCGCACTCCCCCGATCCCCTCGAAGACCGTGGAGGAGGTCCGAATTCACCTGCGAAACTCGTTCGACGACCGTCGCTCCTTCCTGAAGAAGGTGGGGATCCGGATCGCCCGGGACCCGCTACCGGAGAAGCTCTGGGCGCGCAACACCGCGCTCGGTGGGTATCGGGAGGTCGGCCGGAGCGCCCACCTCCTGACGACACAGAACTCGAAGGTCCTCATCGACTGCGGGATCGACCCCGGGTCCGATCGAACTCCCTACTTCAACGCCCCGGAGCTCCTCCCCCTCGACTCACTGGACGCGGTCGTCGTGACGCACGCCCACCTCGACCACTGCGGACTCGTGCCGGTCCTGCTGAAGTACGGGTACAAGGGCCCGATCTATTGCACCGCGCCGACGCGCGACCTGATGACGCTGATGCTCCTCGACGCGATCAAGGTCGTCAACCAGGAGGCGCGCCGCGGCCTGTACGACTCCGCCCAGGTTCGAGAGCTCGTTTGGCGCACCATCCCCCTGCGGTGGGGGGAGACGACCGACATCGCCCCGGACATTCGCCTGACGATGCACAATGCGGGGCACATCCTCGGCTCCTCGATCTGTCACTTCCACCTCGGGGACGGGGACCACAACCTCGCGTACTCCGGGGACATCAAGTTCGAGCGCAGCTGGCTGTTCAATCCGGCCACGAACCGGTTCCCCCGGCTCGAGACGCTGGTCCTCGAATCCACGTACGGCGGCTATCGCGACATCCAGCCGAGCCGCCAGCAGGCGACCGAGGAGTTCTCATCGCTCGCCACCAAGATCGTGGGGCGGAACGGGCACCTCATCGTCCCGGTCTTTGCCGTCGGCCGGTCGCAGGAGGTCATGCTCGTGCTCGAGGAGCGGATGCGCGAGGGCAAGATCCCCCGCGTGCCGGTGTACCTCGACGGGATGATCTTCGAGGCGACCGCGATCCACACGGCCTACCCGGAGTTCCTCAACAGCCAACTACGCACCCAGATCTTCCAGCAGGGGGACAACCCGTTCCTCTCGGACATCTTCCGTCGCGTCGACTCCTCCCAGATGCGGATGGGGATCGTCGATTCGAAGGAGCCGTGCATCGTGCTCGCGACGTCCGGGATGATGAGCGGTGGCCCCGTGATGGAGTACTTCCGCGCGTGGGCCCCGGAAGAGAAGAACGGGCTCCTGTTCGTTGGATACCAGGCCGAGGGAACGTTCGGAAAGCGCTTGCAACGCGGTCTCTCCGAAGCGACGTTCATGGACGGAGCCCGCCAGGCGTCCGTGCCCGTTCGCCTTGACATCGCGACGATCGAGGGATTCTCCGGACATTCCGACCGGGTCCAGTTGATGAACTACGTGGCCTCCCTCGACCCGCGCCCGCGCACGATCATCCTGAACCACGGAGAGGAATCGAAAACGGTGGACCTCTCCTCCAGCCTCCACAAGCGGTTCAACCTCGAGTCCCGGGCCCCGTACAACCTCGAAGCGATCCGGGTGCTGTAACGCGAAGGCCGCGCGCGGCGCCCGGCGAAAAAATTTGGGACGAAACGCTTTATAGCTCCCATCCACCGGGACTATAGTCCCCCGTCCCTTGGGGGATTGGGGAGTATTCGTGACTGCACCGACCCGCCGTTTCCTGATTCTCGGACTGGACGGAGGGACGTTCGACCTCCTCGATCCGCTGATGGAGGCGGGGGAGCTTCCGTTCCTCCAGTCGCTGGTCCGCTCGGGCGTGCGGGCGCCCCTCACTTCGGTGTACCCGGCAAAGACGATCCCCGCGTGGTACTCGTGCGCGACCGGGCAGGACCCGGGCGAACTCGGCATCTACGGATTCACGGAGCCGACGGGCGGCCCCGGACAGTCGAAGCTCGTCCAGACCTTCCGTCCCGCCGAGGCGATGTGGGACCGCCTCTCCCGGCAGGGAGTGAAGGTCGGCGTGGTCAACTTCCCGCTCCGCGCCGGCTATCCGCTCCACGGATTCGTGATCCCCGGGATGTTCTCCGAGCACCCCGTCACCTTCCCTCGCGAACTGCGCGCGGAGGTGGAGGGAGGCCTGGGAGCGCCCTATCCCCCCGAGCTGCCCGTCCATCGGGAGTCCGACCGCGCGAACTGGATCGCTCTCGCCACGCGCACCGTCGTGCAGCGCGGCCGGTCCGCCGCTGCGCTCGCGACCCACCACCGTCCCGATTTCCTCTTCGCACTGTTCCGGGAGACGGACCGGGTCGAGCACCAGTACTGGGCGGAGCTCTCCCGACCGGTCTCCGAGATCCCGGCCGACCTGCGCGAGTTCTGGCGCGCCGTCGACACGGCCTGCCGCGAGGTCGACACGGCGTTCCGGGCGGCCGGCGGCCCGGCCGTGACGCTCGTCATCAGCGACCACGGACACGGGGCCGCGCGCTCGGACTTCCTCACGAACCGATGGCTCGCGGAGCAGGGGCTCCTCGTCTTCCGCGACGGCGCCGAGTTGGGCGGCCGCAACCTCCTCGCCCGCATGATCCTCTGGTCCCAGACGAACGCCGTCGGACGGCGTCTCGCCAAGCCGATCGCGGAGATCCTGCGGGAGGGCCGGTCGCCGGGGATCGCTCACCTGCTCAGCGGCTCCGCCTCGTTCGAACAGATGGCCGAGAAGATCGACTGGAAGAAGACCGTCGCGTTCTCCTACCCCGTCCCCGAGGGGATCTACCTCAACCCCTACAACCCGGACCTCACGCCGGAGCGGCGCGAAGGCGTGGTGCAGGACATCCGGCGCCGTCTCGAGGCGTACACGGAGGCGCATATCGAGGTGCTCGAGCCGCGCGAGATCTATCGCGGGCACAACTTCCTGCGCGCGCCATCGCTGCTGATCCGCGTCGACAGCATGCGCACGGAGCTCCGGATGGACTTCAGTTACCCGAACGCGCTCATCCGGGAGCGGCCCGAGTTCTTCTACGGGTGCGGCAATCACCGGATGGACGGGATCCTCATCGGCGCGGGCGACGGGGTGCACCCCGGGACGGAAGACGGGCCGCTCAGTCTCCTCGACGTCGCCCCGACCGTGCTCGAGGGAATGGGCGTGAGCATTCCGCCGCGAATGTCCGGCCACTCGTTCGGTCGTCGCCTCGGTCTCGCGTCGTGAATCGCCGCGCGACCCCAACCCTTTTCGCTCTCGTCCGCTAGGCGGACCGAATGACGTCCCGGACGGTCGACGTCCTCGCGGCCGGTCCCGCGTCCTCGGACCCGTACGGACCGGCCTCGTCGGCGTGGGCCCTCGCGGGGGCGCTCGCCGCGCGGGGCGACGACGTGGTCGTCCTCCATCCGGCCGGGGGACCCGGAGAACCCTCGCCCACCGGGACGAGGGCCGTCCCGGTCGAGCTCCCGCTCCGCCGCCCGGGCGCGGCCGTGGAAGGCGCCGAGTTCGCCGTCGCGGCGGCGAAGCGGCTGCGGAAGAACGCGGACCTCGTGCTCCGCGACCCCGCAGGTCTCGGACGGCTCGGGCTGCGACGGGCGCCGAAGTCGCCCCCGATCCTCGCTGCGTTCGTTCGGGGCATCGAACTCGACTCGTTCGACGAGGAGCGGACCGGCCGAACCCCGGCGGGCCTGCGTGACCGGCTCGATACGTGGCGCGACCGGCGAGCCGTTCGCCGCCTGGAGGCGGCGGCGCTGCGCGAGGCGGACCGGCTCTTCTACGACTCTGCCCACCTCTCCTCGGCGCTGCTCCGGGAGTACGGGATCGCGGAAGCGCGCTTCCGTGCGATCCTTCCGCCCGTTCCGATCCTCCCCACCGCACCCGCCCGGGAGGAAGCCCGCGCGAGCTTTCGGATCCCCCCGGACGTTCCGGTGGTCGTCGCCCCTGCGGCGTTCGAGCGACCCGAACCATCCGGCGTCGACCGGGCCCGCGAGGCGTTCCGCCGCGTGCGCTCGTTCTTCCCGGGGGCCCGGCTGATCGTCGCCGGTGCGCCGTCCCCCGCCGAACCGGGCGTCGCCGTCGCCCCGGAACGAGATGCCGCGACGCTCGCCCGCGCCCTGGCCGCCGCCGACGTCGCGGTGTTCGACCGGCGGCTCGCCGGGTTCGACCCCGGGGTCGTCCTGGCGCTGCGCGCCGGCTGCAGCACGATCGTGGGCGCGGGAGTCCGCCTCCCGGTGGACCCCGCGACGTCCGTCCGCACCCTCACGTCCGACGACCCCGGCGAGTTCGCGTCGGTCCTCGCCGAACTGCTCGCGGACCCCGCCTTGCGACGGACCCTCTCGTCCGGCGGGGAGCGGTACGCCGCCCCGTTCGACCCGGCCCGCGTCGCCGAGGTCGTCGCGGCGGCGACGCTCCCGAACGCCGGCTAACAACCGCTATCGCGTCGGGAACTCGCGGGCCGACCCGTCATGGTGGTACCGGACCGAGAACTGGACGATGCGGTCGAGCGTGATCTTCTCCTGCACGTAGTAGGTCGTCGAATTGTCCTCTTCGCCCGCGAGCACCCGATGGTAGTAGCTCACCGACGTCACGTGCGGTGACCAGCCGAGGTCGAACTGGGTGTACACTTCCCGGGTCGTGTGGATCGACGCGGTGATGTTGAGGATGATCGCAAAGCCGGGGCCCTCCTCGAGGAGGCTCTGGAAGAACCCGTTGGTGCCGACGATCGCCTCGTTCAGCGAGTCGTAGGATGTGGAGTCCCTTCCGTTCAGGAACGAGCTCGACTGGTCGACCTCGTGGTACCCTTGCAGGACGTTGTAAAAGTAGCTCGTGTAGTTGTAGTAGGCGTCGCTCCCCTGGCTGTACAGGTACGCGATCGTGTACCCCAGGTCCATCGCCAGCGGGTACGAGAGGTACTGCGACGTGACGACGGTCCCCTGCTCCCCGAGCTCGTGGTACGAGGTCGCCTGGACCGTGGAGGTCGTCTCGCTCTCCGTGATGTTCTGCCAGACGAGGTTGAGCGACTGGTCGTTCGCGAAGTGCTCCACGGTCGACGTGGCTACGGTGTAGGAGCCGCTCGTGGTCCGGATCTTCGCCGAGTATCCGTACGCGATCGCATCGTGCTGGTTGTAGATCGCGTAGTCGTTCCCGTTCGGATTTCCGTTATTGTACGAGGTATTGACGACGGTGAACGTCCGCACGGGCCCCTGCGTGTAGGCGTAGGCGGTCTGCCGCGCACCCTTCACGTCGGGGTTCGTGTAGACGAGGAGGTTCGCGATGACGTTCGCCCCGAGCGAGCCGGCCGCGGGGCTGACCGTCAAGGTGTGGTTGGCCTCGAGCAGTCCGAGCGCGCCGGTGAGGTTGAAGTCCTCCCACTGGTGATTGAGCATGTTCACCGGCGGGATCGGGCGCCAGGAGAACAGGTCGATACCACCGGAGTTGATCCACGGATACTGCAGGTACGTGCTGACGTTCACTCCGCCGACCGCGGTCGTGATGGCGGTGAAGTCCGGGTTCAGGCTGTACCAGAACTCGCTGCCGATGCCGATCATCTGCAGTACGACGGCGCTCGCGTTCGTGGGAACGGAGATCGTCGTCGTGGCCGGGTCTCCCGCGAACGCGAACAGCGGCTCGACCAAGCTGGCGTATCCCGGCGACTTCGCCCCTGCCGGGAGCGGGTAGAAGAGGAGCGCGATGAAATTGTCCTGGATCCCTTGGAAGTTGGTCCCGTTGCCGAGCGCCGGCCCGGAGATCGTGATGTTCGACCGGTCGTCGAAGAACGAGAGGTACTCGCTGAGGTTCACGAACTGGGTCCAGTGGCCCGCTTCGGGGTTGACCCCCACGTAGACCATCGCGGAGTCGATCGTCACCGTCTGGAAGTAATCGTACGCCGTTCCGGCCGTGTAGCCGGTGTAGTTCATCACGACGGTCTCCCAGTCGCCCCACGGGATGTTGACCGTACCGTAGGAGGCCAGGTTGAGGACGACCGGGACCGTGGGGGGCACCGGGGGCGGCGGGGCGATCTCATAGTTGGAGTAGCGAGCGGGCGGGAATCCCGTGGGGTCGGAGGCGAAGTCCCCGGGTCCGGCGTGCGCGGCCGGTGGGGACGAACTTTGGGCGAGTCCGCCGGGCAACACCATCAGGAGGGCCAGGGCGATGACCGGGACGACGACGAGCGCGGAACTCTTTCTCCAGCTCATGCTACCTTTCCGTCGCCTCCGTCGGGCGCGGTGGCTCGGTCGGGGGCGCCTCCAACCCACGCCCCGGAAATATTTAGGCCGGTCGAGGCCGAACTCAGGGAAGTAGGTAGCGAGGCGCTCCCGCGGCGACCCGAGCGCCGGGCCTTAGGGGGGAGGTTCGTCGAGGCGCCACTCGGAGAATCCCCGGCCTCCGGAGGCCCTCCGGACCTCCCGGAGGACCCCGTCCCACCGGATCGAGTCCGGGATCTCGCCGGACTCCATCGCGTCGAGCATACGGCGAAAGCGCTCGCGCAAGTCGGCGAACGGGTCGTCCACGCCCTCGACCGCCCACGGGCGAGCGGCCCGCACGACGGTGACGTCGTCTCCGCGGGCGTACCAGACGCCCACGGGCGCGGCCCGCGTCCCCGACGTCCGATCCGCCAGCGCACGGGCCGAGCGTTCTGAGGCAACGACCACGGCGACCCAGTCCCCCCACGCGCGCCTCCGCAGCGCCTGAGTGAGGACGGCCCGGGTGTGGGCCACCTTGGCCTCGACCAGTCCTACCTCCTGCCCTCGGCGGGCGACCAGGTCGAAATAGTCCCGGCCGTCCGGGTCCACCCACACCCGGAACCCTTCGGACTCGAGATGTCGACGCGCCGCGGCGACGAGCTCCGTCTCTCGGGGCCGGATTCTCCGTGCGGGCGACGCGTCGGTCACGCACCGGCCCGCAGGAACCACCGGTCGAGCCGGGACCGGGAGAATCGGAGAAGGATCGGTCGACCGTGGGGACAGGAGTACGACGACTCGGGGAGTAGATAGAGTGCTTCCAGAACGCGCCGGAACTCTTCCGGCTCGACGACGTCGCCGGCGCGGATCGCCGCGTGGCACGCGACGGTAGCGGCCGTTCGCTCCCGCAGACCGTCCGTGGTCGTCGGCCGGCCGCCTTCGGCGAGCTCGTCGAGCAGGCCGGGAAGTGCCTCGGGCCGGCCGCGACGGCCCCGGTAGACGGGGACGGCCCGCACGAGATACGTCTCGGGCCCGAACGGCTCGACGTCAAAGCCGGAGGAGCGCACGGTTTCTGCATGGCTGCGCAGCGCTTCTCTCTGTCCGCCCGTGAGCCGGAGCGAGACCGGGACGACGAGCCCCTGCCGGGCGAGGGCTCCCTCCCGGAGGATCGCCTCGTAGAGCACGCGCTCGCTCGCGGCGTGCTGGTCGATGAGCAGGAGACCGTCGTCGGATTCCGCCACCCAGTACAGCTCCTGAATGCAGCCCAGAAGGCGAAGTCCCGGATGCCCGGTCGCGGCGGCCACGCTCGGGGCGGTCGACGCGGCGGGCAGCACATCCAGCCGCGCCTGGACCGCGGGAGGAGGCGGACTCAGCGGCGGCAGATCGGCAACACCCGGGGGCGCGTCGCGCTCCGCTCGGTGCGGGGCCGGTGCCGGCGCGCGTTCGTTCGGTACTTCGGCGACCGCCGGCGCCGAGAGCAGGCCTTCTCGGACGCGCACGCGGACCGCGTCGAACAGCTCACGTTCGCGCGCGAACCGGACCTCCCGTTTGGTCGGGTGGACGTTGACGTCGACCCGGTCCGCATCGACCTCGATGTGCAGAACGCCCACGGGGAAACGGGCCCTCGGTAGGTAGTCCGCGAACGCCGCCCGAACCGCCTGAGCGGCGGCGCGGGATACGATCGCCCGGCCGTTCACGGCGAAGTGGAGGTTCGTCGACGTCGCCACGGCGAGCGCCGGACGACCGAGGACCCCACGGATCGTCCCGCCGGGGAGGTCGCCCCGGACCGTGAATCCCTCGCGGAGCAATCCGGGACCGAGCACGCGGGCGGCCGCGTCCTCGAGACGCGCGGCGGCCGGCAGGGCGACCAGTTCCCTCCCCTCGGCCTCGACCCGAAGCGTGATGGACGGACGCGCGAGGTAAAGTCGCTCGAGGGTGCGGACGACCTCCAGTTGCTCGGCGGCCGGGCTCTTGAGGAACTTCCGGCGAGCCGGCGTGTTGAAGAAGAGCTCCTCGACCTCGACCGTAGTCCCGGGGGCTCTCCCGGCCGAAAATCGGCCGGCGACGGTCCCGCCGACCACGGAGAGACCCTCGCCCACCTCGCGGTCCGGCGGCCGGGAGAGTACGCGGAACCGCGACACGGAGGCGATCGCGGCGAGCGCCTCTCCCCGGAATCCGAGCGAGTCGATCCGTTCGACCGGCCCGGTCGGGTCGAGCTTGCTGGTCGCGTGCGCCTCGACCGCCAGCTCCAACTCTTCGGGCAGGATCCCCAGCCCGTCGTCCGCGACCTCGAGTCGGTCGAGCCCGCCCCCCGTCAGTCGCACCGAGACAGTGGTCGCGCCGGCGTCGACCGCGTTCTCCACGAGCTCCTTCGCGACCGAGGCGGGACGCTCGACGACCTCTCCGGCCGCGATCCGCTCCACCGTCTCGGCCGAAAGCCGACGGATCCGGGGACGCGCCCCCGGTGGGTCGCTCATTCCTCCGCTCCGCCGGCGTCCCGGGGCGCTCGGGCTTTCGCGCGGAGTTCGCCGAGCCGGCGATGGGCCTCCACCGGGCTGAGGTGATCGAGGTCGATGGCGCTCAGCTCCTCGCGGAGCGGGTCGGGCTCCGCGGCCGAGCCGGCCAGGAGGACCGCCTGGGTGTAGCGGGGCCCACGTCCTCGACCCTTTCCCGTGGCTCCCGTGCCGACGCCCTCGGACTCCAGTTGCTTCAACAAGCGCTCGGCTTCGAGGAGCACGCCCTCGGGGATGCCCGCGAGCCGGGCGACGTGAATTCCGTAGCTCCGGTCCGTGCTGCCCGGCACGAGCCGATGAAGGAACACGATCCCGTCCGCTCCCTCCCGCACGGCGAGGTGAGCGTTGCGGGCTGCCGACAGCCCGCGGACGAGCTCCGTCAGCTGATGATAGTGCGTCGCGAGGATGCTTCGAGCCTGCGTCGCGTCGTGCAGGTGCCGGAGCGTCGCCCAGGCGATCGCGAGTCCGTCGAAGGTGCTCGTCCCTCGACCGACCTCGTCCAGCAGCACGAGGGACCGGGCGTCCGCGGCGCGGAGGATCTCCGCGACCTCGGTCATCTCCACCATGAAGCTCGACTTGCCCCGACCGATCTCGTCCGTGAATCCCATCCGGGTGAACAGCTGGGTGACGACGCCGACCCGCGCGAACTTGGCCGGGACGAACGAGCCCGCCTGGGCGAGGACCACGAGCAGCCCGACCTGGCGCATGTACGTCGACTTTCCGGACATGTTCGGTCCGGTAAGTACGAGGAGGCGGTCGCTCGCGGCGTCGAGCTCCACGTCGTTCGGGACGAACGCCGACCCGAGCCCTCGGTCGAGGACCGGGTGCCGCCCGTCCCGGACGAGGAGCACCGTCGAGTCGTCGACGGTCGGCCGGACATACCCCCGCGTCTGCGCGAGGTGGGCGAACGTCGCGAGCGCATCCAGCTCCCCGATCGCCCGCGCGAGCCGGTAGACCTCGCCGACGTGGCGGTCGACCTGGGCCAGGAACTCCTCCCACCGGGACGCCTCGGCGCTCCGTGCCCCCTCCCGCGCCTCCCGGATCCGACGCTCGAGCTCCTCGAGGACATCCGACGTGAACCGCTCGGCCTGGGCGACGGTCTGGCGACGCCGAAAGTGGGCCGGGACGCGCGCCAGGTGCGGCTTCGTGACCTCGAAGTAGTACCCGAACACCTGGTTGTACCCGACCTTGAGACCCTTGATCCCGGAGGACTGCTGCTCGGCCCGTTCGAGGTCGGCGAGCTCGGCGAGAGCGGCCGCCTCCTCCGCGCGCCATCGGTCGACCTCGGGGGCGTGACCGACCCGGAACAGCTCTCCCGCGTCGTCCGTGGGGGGGAGCGTCTCCGGCAGCGCCGTCGCGAGGAGATCTACGAGCGCCGCCGGAGGGTCGATCGATGCGGAGACGGCGCGAAGTCGTGACGGGAGTGGGCGTTCGGCGAGCAGCGACCGGACGGCGGTGCTCGCGGCAAGGCCGTCCCGAAGACCGCCCAGCTCCGGAGGCCGCACTCGGCGTCCCGCGACGCGCGATGCGATCCGGGCGAGGTCCGCGATCCGTCCGAGCGCGCTACGAATCTCCTCGAGGCTCGCGCCCCGGTCGACCAGCGACTGGACGGCGTCCTGCCGCTCCACGATGCTGGCGACGTCGGCGAGGGGATTGGTGAGCCAGAACGAGAGCGTCCGGCGGCCCGCCGCCGTGACCGTTTCGTCCCACGCGTCGAAGAGCGTGGTGCCCTTGGGGTCGTCCGGGTTCATCGGACGTCGGATCTCGAGGTGACGCAGCGTCTTCGAGTCGAGGACGAGGCGACGTCCGCCGGGCCCGCGCTCCACCAGCGTAAGGTGCGGAAGCATCCGGGGTTGGGTCGACCGGAGGTAAGCGACCAGCCGTCGGTCGGCCTCATCGATGAGGGGCGACGCGAGCGCCCCGCTCGGGAACGACGGCGGGAGCTCCCCGGCCGTGACGGGACCGGGGGCCGGCTCCAGTCGGGCCGAGGGAAACTCGCGACGCGTCGCGGTGAGGAGCGCCGCTCCCCGGGGTTCGGAGCTACCGGCATTCCAGAGGATCTCGCGAGGTTGGAACGGTGCGATGGCGGAGAGGAGACCGTCCGCCCCGGGTCCATCCCCGAGACCGTGGAACCACTCGCCGGTCGTGATGTCGACCGCCGCGAAGGCACCGGCTCCGTGCCCTGTATCCACGAGGCTCGCGAGGAAGTTATGGTCCGGGCCCCCGAGGATCCGGTCCTCCACCACGGTCCCCGGGGTGACGACGCGAGTGACCTCGCGACGGACGAGACCCTTTGCGAACCGTGCGTCCTCGACCTGGTCGCAGAGCGCGACCTTGTACCCCTTTCGGACGAGACGGCCGAGGTACGTCTCGACCGCATGGTGGGGGACCCCCGCCATCGGCGTCCGAGCTCCGTGGGTGTCCGGCGATCGGGCGGTCAGGACGACGTCGAGTTCCCGGGACAGGAGCCGAGCATCGTCGCCGAACGTCTCGTAGAAATCACCGACCCGGAAGAGGACGAGATGGCCCGGGTACCGCGCCTTCACTCCCTCGTACTGCTCGAGGAGGGGAGTTGACGCGCTCGCGTCCGGCATCGGAACCCGCGGGAGCCGGGTGCCGCATATAATCCGGGGGTCCGGGGGAGCAACGCTGAGGGGGAGATTTGAACTCCCGAGGCGTGACCGCCACCAGCTTTCAAGGCTGGCGCCTTTCCGGGCTAGGCTACCTCAGCGCAACCGTCCCGAGCGGCCGCCCCGAGAATAAACCCTCGCCCCGGGGGACCCGCGGACGACCGGGGGATGCAGGTGCCGGGAGATCCGCGGCGGACCGGTCTGGTCCGTCGATTCGAACCCGGGCCGTCAGCTTGGAAGGCTGACATCCTACCACTAGATTACACCTGCACGAGCGTCCGCGAGCGGGAGTGACGACCGTTGCGCGGAGTTAATGCTTTGTCGTCGCACCGCGCCCCGCCGGGGCGGAGAGCTCCACCAACGCCACGCGCTCGAGCACGAGTCCCTCCCACGCGGTCGGCGGGACCGCGGCCTGCTCGGCCGGGCTGATCCCGAGCCGGGTCAACGTCGCTGCGTCCGGGGGCCGGGGGTAGACCGTCGGGTCCGGCTCGAGCTCGAACCGGGAAAGAAGGGCGCTCGGGTCGTGGGGCTTCTCGGCGAGCAGCACGAACTCCTCTGTCGTATCGGTGACGCCGACCTTCTCGAGGGCGCGCGGCAACTGGTCGTCCCCGGCGACGTACAGCGCGAGTTCCGCGCCGCGGTCCCGGAGGCGGCTCTCTCCTCGTGCCCGGGACCGCCCCAAGTGGGCCCACGCGGAGTAGAGGTGGCGCTCGCCGGCGATCGCCCGTGCGTCGAACAGCGCCACGAGCGCATCCGACTCTTTGGCCACCTCCCGAAGCGTCCGGATGATCGAGGCGACCGGGGGCGCGCCCGATACACGTCGTCGCGCGCCCGCGGCCCGGAGGGTCCGTTCCTCGGGCGCGGGCAGCGGCACCATGCTCGTCGATTCACTCCCGAAGGAACCGGATGAACTCTTCGCGCGTACGGGGGATGAGGACGTAGTTCTCCTCCTTCTCGCGGCCGATCGTGGAGGTCGGGGTCGGGCCGTAGTCGTGGCCCGGGAGGACGACCAGGGCGTCGTCCAGCGCGACCAACCGTCGCTGGAGACTGTCGTACATCTCGGAGGGGTCTCCCCCCGGGAGGTCCGTTCGTCCGCACTCACCGACGAACAACGTGTCCCCGGTCGCGACGTTCCCCTCGAAGATGTAGAGGACGCTGTCCTTGGTGTGCCCCGGAGTGTGGACGACCGAGAACTTCAGACGGCCGGCCGCGATCGCGTCCCCGTCGTCGACCGAGACGTCCTGCTGGAGCGGGGCCACCCGGTGCGCGACGACCTTGGCCCCGGTCCGCTCCCGGACCTCCTTGTTCCCCGCGACGTGGTCCTTGTGACTGTGGGTGTTCAGGATGTACCGGACCTTGACGCTCTTCTCGTCGATCGCGGCGAGGACGGGGTCGATCCCGTACGACGGGTCGATGACGACCCCTTCCCCTCCTTCGGCGTCGGCCACGAGGTAGGTGAAGTTGAGATAGGGGCCCACCCGGTACTGGTCGAGCAGCACGTTCTCGCCGAGCGGGGCAGCCTATTTGACGGTGAGTGCGCGCTCAGGCGCCGCCGCTCTCCGACAGCGTGGCTCGGCGGCCGGTGACTCCGTCGAGCACGACCCGGCCCTCCGCACCCTCCACGTACCAGTAGGGTACGTACAGGAGGGCCATGGGACCCAGCCGTAGGTCGTCGGTCGACGGGAGCACCCGGCGGGTCTCGATCACGAGCGCGCCTCCGTGCTGCTCGGTATGCTGGACGTCGACGGTATGGTGCCGCCGGACCGCATCCGTCGCCACGCTCACCGCTTGAGCCTCCCCGAGCTGGGGTACGAGCCGCTGGTGGGGTTCGGCGATCTCCGCAACCAGCTCCCGTTCGCCGTCCTCCCAGACCTCCGCGCGGCGCGAGACGGCGTTGACGGCGACGAGGCGGTGCAGGACCGGCCCCGGTGCTCCGTGCGGTGTAGCCGGACGGACCCGGTACGGAGCCACATAGTAGGGTACCAAGCGGAGCGTGTACCGCGGCGCGTCGACCCCCGACAGCATCTCGGCCTCCGCACGACCGATGCGAGGGCGGACGATGCGGTCTCCTTCCGGTAGCACGGAGAATGGCGGGGAGAGGGAAAATCCGTCGTCGACCTCGTCGGTCCCCTCGGCGGGTGCCACGGGCGACGGAAGGAGGAGTTCGGCGAGTGCGGGGCCGAGGTTCGTGGGCGACAGCACCTCGATGCCGCGGTCGGAGGCCATCGCGCGCGCTGCGGCCCCCGGTTCGTCGTCGTAGACGATCGTCCGATGGACCGCGTCCGCCGGGAACCACCCGTCGACCTCCGCGGGGGAACGCGCCGCCCCCACGATCAGCACGGCCCGGTGATCCTTCGGCCGGACCGCGAGGGTCGCCTCCGCCCGCAGGTCGAGCCGGTAGCCGGCGGCCTCGAGGAGGCGCCCCAGCACCGACGAGGGAGAGACGACGCGCGCCATCGACCTTCGATTTGACCCGGGTATTATCTGGGTTCCGCTCCTAGCGCAGCCGACGCGGCCCGCGCGGGTCGAAACGGTTCACCTCTATGCGATCGGAGCCCGACCGAGCGAACCGATACTGGGTAGGATGCTCCGGCTGGGCCTACGACGACTGGGTCGGCCCGTTCTATCCTTCGGGGACCCCACCCGGGGATTTCCTCGAGCGGTACGCGAGGGTGTTCCGGACGGTGGAGGTCGATTCGAGCTTCTACCGGGCGCCGACG
>Ga0209274_10000198_pt1 | contig 47610 bp, 42 predicted proteins | sample HubBroMetageREF1_FD_188343 | JGI IMG/M metagenome (GOLD analysis project Ga0209274, IMG submission 188343) | Reference soil microbial communities from the Hubbard Brook experimental Forest, New Hampshire, USA - Hubbard Brook CCASE Soil... | ecosystem: Environmental > Terrestrial > Soil >...
AATGATCATGAGAAAGTTGCGCCCTTCTTTTCGCCGATGTCATCCTGAACGGCGGCGATCGCCGCCGTGAGGGACCTGATGTCACCCACCAGAGCCGATGCTGATGACGGGAGCGCCAATGTTGCATGCGGTGGAGTGTTCCCGCCGACGGCGAATGACGTTCCTACTTTTCGTAAGTTCCGTCGGACCGCTCGCGCCCTCCTCAGGATGACAGGACATACGGCTTCGTTCGCGATCGCTAAGTCAGCCATTGTCGGCGTCTACTCCTGCCGCAGTGCTTCTACCGGCGGCAGCAATGCCGCCTTCCGCGCGGGATACAAACCCGCGACTATACCTGCGATCGCTAGCGAGCCGATTGCGGCAAAAGCTGATGCCGGAATGATGCGGGGTGTGTCAAAGCCTTCGGGCGACGGCAGCATAGCCAGCACAGTCACAAAGCCGGTGGCAATGGCCAGTCCAATGCCGCCGCTGAACGCCGTAAGAAATGCGCCTTCGATGAAAAACTGTGTCAGGATAGCGCGATATGTAGCGCCCAGTGCCTTGCGCAGGCCGATCTCTTTTGTGCGTTCTGTCACCGAAACCAGCATGATGTTGATGATCCCGATCGCGCCCAGGCCCAGGGTCACGACCCCGACCACCCCCAGGAACCAGTCCATGGCATCGAAAATCCTCCCCACCCGCTTCATGTTTTCAATCGTGTCCCAGTCTTCGAAGGCATCCTGCAGTGTGGGGCTGAATCCATGCCGGCGGGCGAGGATGCGATGAATCTCGTCTTTCGCCTCAGCGTGCATGTCTTTTGTAATCGGACGATAGTTGAGAAACGAAATCGCGTCTTCGGAATTCGACTTAGTGATAGGAAACAGGTCGCGCATGGTGTCGATGGGGATGAATATGCGCGAGTTGGTTCCGTTATTGCCGTCGCGCCCGACCTTCGCGACCACCCCGACTACATCGAAATTAATGCCGTTCAGTAGAATTGTTGAGCCTACCGCAGGCCGTCCCGGAAACATGTTCTTCAGCAGTTCCCAGCCCACCACGGCCACGCGGCGGCGCTCCGAGATGTCCTGGTTGTTGAACCAGCGCCCCGGTTCCACGGGGACGTTCCGAATCTGGTTGTAGTCCGCGGCCACACCGAACACCTGGCCGTTGGTCGAGCCATAATCGCTGACCGCGCGAATATCCTCGCGATTCAGCACCGGCGAAAGAGCGCCCACGAACTGAGCCTCATCGCGGATCGCCAGATAATCCTTGTAGGTGAAGTAATAAGTCTGACCGGATTGTGTGCTGCCCTCGACCGCCGGAATGCGTCCGGGAAACATAAACATAATGTTTTGTCCGAGGGTGGCGAGCTGTTTTTCCTGCCCGCTGCGGAAGCCTTCGCCCAAGCCCACCAGCAGCAGCAGGGATCCCACCCCCCAGGCGATCCCGAACATAGTGAGGAAGGAGCGCAGTTTATGCGCCCACAGGGTGGACAGCGACTGCCGCACGATGTCGAGAAGCATTCGCATAGCTGAGTTGAATAATGCCCCCACGCCTCCGGGGAGGAGCGTGGGGGCACCCGGGTAACGTTCGGGCGAGGGGTCTCAAATCCCGCCCAACATCTGATCAGAGATACGCAGCCGGGTCCGGTAAAGTTCCCTGCTGGCATGTACCTACTTAGACCCCAGCAGAGGGAAAAAGGTTAGCCGAGGATGGAGGATGCTTGGCGGTCGAGAGCCGAAAGTTCTGACCTGGTCGGCCGGTGGACTCATGGAGCCGTGTCGGAACCTTGAAGGTGGAATTTGTCAATGCTGAAGGCGAACGCAGCTGCACACAGCCGTCATCCGAGCTTTCGTCGGAAGCTATTCCTGCTTCTGTTTGGGCCGCTCGTAGGCTTTTTGCAGATATTTGCGGGCTTCTTCGAGGGCTCCGAAGGTGTTGTCGTTGGTTTGGGTAGCCTGGCGGTATTCGTTGATGGCGCGTTCGCGCTGGCCGGTGATGTCAAAAATCTTGCCCAGCTGGATGCGGCTCCAGACTTCGGTCCAGCGCGGCTCACCGTCGCCGTCAATAGACGCGCGGTAGGCGTTGGCCGAGGACTGGTAGTTGCGCTGGTAGAAGAAAACCTCGGCGATGCGGTAGTGGGCAAGGGAACTGTTCTTGTTGAGGTCGAGGGCCTTGTTGAACTCCACGAGCGCTGCGGAAAGATCTCCCTGTTGCTGCAGGGCCTGACCACGCAGGATGGAGGAGCGCAGCTTCACATCGGTCGAATTGGTCAGCACATGGTGGTCAGGATCGATCGAGATACGCCGCGGACGGCCGAAAGTCTCGATCGAAAACGGCGAAGTCGTGCCTACAACCTCGATGCGCTGGTTTTCCGTTTTTCCATCGGTATCAATGCGCAAGTCCACCGGCATGCGGAACAGGTCGAGATCCTGCGAGATTTCGCCGGTGACGCGGAACCCGGGAGTTTTCTCTTCTTTGGGAACCTGAGTAGCCGCGCCGCCGAGGCGGTAGGTGGTGTACTTCACTTTGAACTCAGGTGCGCCGGTCGAGTCGAGCCATTGCGAGAAGAACCACGTGAGTTGCTCGCCGTAATTCTTCTCCGCGATAAGCTTGAAGTCGTCCATGCTCGCCCCTTTCCCAGCGAACTCCCCGGCAAATTCCCGCATGGTCTTGTTGTACTTGTCCTCGCCCAGCACCCAGCGCAACATGTGCAGGATCATTGCGCCCTTGTCGGTAGCCAACGACTGGAATTCGGTGGAGAAAATGTCTAGCTTACTGGCGCTGGAGAGCGGTACCGTGTCGTACGCCAGTGCCCCGACTGACATATCTTTCACCGCCTCTTCCAGGCCGGCCGCTCCAGCGGCACTCTCGACGTACATCGCCTCGGAATAGCGCGAGAAGCCGTCGCTCAGCCACCAGTCATCCTTGGTCGCGGGACTCACAGATACTCCCCACCACTGATGCGCAATGGCATCGGCCAGCAGGCGGTAGTTAGTTTTCTCGGTGACGGAAGGTCCGGCCAGTCCGGCGATTTCCGGCGCCCAGGCGTATGGGAGAGTATCACCCGGCAACTCCACAATATTGAGTTTCTGCGAAGGCGGCAGGCCGTAGAGCGTGATGAAGTAGGTGAACTCCTGAACGGCAGTCGTGGTGTAAGTCGGCGCAAGAGTCTGATGCGTGGGTTTGAAGAAAACGTGCAAGTCCAAGCCAGCTTCGTCGCTCTTATATTCCTGAAAAACTCCGGCCACGATAGTGCCGGGGAAACTCGGCTTAGTGGAGACGAACGTAAAAGTCTTGGTGGGCAGAACGCTGGCGTTCGGCTTATTCGAAGCCGGAGTGTCGGTGACCGTAGACTGGCCGCTGCCGACCACGAGCATATGCGCGGGCACGGTTACGCTGATGGTCGAGGTGAAGCGGTTGAGGCCGAAGCCGCTGACCGGGAACCAACGTCCGGAATAGAACAGATAGCTGGTGTCGTCGCCGATGTAGGCCAGCTTAAGACCTGGGACTGGGCTGTTGTCGGCGTTCTCCAGCTGTCCCTCATACTCGAAGGTCAGGATCGTGGAGGCATCCTTGGACAAGCCTGCGGGAAGCGGCACGCGTACGGTTGAGTCCTGGGTGACGCGCTCGGCCGACAGCGCTTGGCCCTTTTCGTCGAGAACACGAGTGACCCGCAGGTCATTGTGCAGTTCAAAGACCGCGACGGCGAGATCCTGCGTGGCCGTGAATTTCACCTTGGCGCGTGCCGTGATCTGGTGAAGATGCGGATCGAGTTGAGCCTCGATCTGGTAGTCGTCGACGCGCAGGCGCGCTTTTTCCGCAGCCCACAAGGGGAGCGCGAGCGTGACGACCAGCGAAAGAGTCAGGGAACTCGTAAGGACGCTCAGAGCGCGCCGCGGGTGAATCCACATTCAGGAGAGTCTCCAGGAAATGATAACCCATTTCCTATGATGAAGATTCTCACGCAAAAGATGCTGAGAGCACAAGGTTTAGACGCGGTAAGTCAGGATTTTGTCATCGTTGAGGTTTCGTGTCGTTCCCCCAACCGTTGTCATTCCGAGCAACGCGAGGAATCTGGGTCTCTGTCTGCGCCGGCAAGAACCTAGGTCCCTCGCTTTGCTCGGGATGACAATCGGGCTTGGCGGGGGCCTTAGTGCTTCCCAAGCAGCGAAAGGATGATCCCCGCCGCCCGGTCGGCTGGATGCTGTGCGAGCGCGAAATTGGCCCCTGGGGCGCGCAATCGCGCCTTGACCCCGGCCAGACCCTCCAACATTCGGTTACGGGCGGGGCCGTCGGGCAGGAGTTCCTTTAAGCGGGTAACTACTTTCTCCGCCGTGAAATCCTGCTGCACAAGTTCGGGCACAACTTCTTCCTCAGCAATGAGATTGACCATGGCAAATCTCGGCACCTTTACCCTCGGCTTGCCCAGCAGGTAAGTCAGCGGCGAAACCCGGTAGACCATCACGAACGGCGTATTCATCATGGCGGCCTCAACGGTAGCCGTGCCGCTGGCCACAATGCCGGCGCGCGAGTGCCAGAGCGCAGGCAGGGCGTCGGGCACGAGAGCGATTTTCTGTTGACCGATAAGGCCAGAGAGGAAACTGCGGTCGAGCGTGGGCGCGACCGGCAGCAAAAACTCATAGCCCGAGCCCAGCCGAGCTGCCGACTCCAGAATTGTCGGCAGATTCATCCGGACTTCCTTGACGCGGCTGCCGGGCATGAGGGCAATCCAGAACTTTGCGGGGTCAAGTTGAAATTGCGCCGCATAGTCGTCGCGCTCAACCGCGGGGTGCGGTAGTTCCGCCAGAGGATGGCCGACAAAAGTCGCATCCACGCCGCGCTCGCGGTAAAACTTCTCCTCAAACGGGAAGATGACCAGCGCCTTGTCGATGTAATCCCTCAGCAGCCGCACCCGACCCTGCCGCCAAGCCCAGAACTGAGGCGCGACGTAATACACGGTTGGAATGCTGCGCCTCCTCATCTGCCGCGCGACCCTCCAGTTGAACGCCGGAGAGTCGATAACGATCGCCAGATCAGGCTTGCGCCGGTCGGCTTCCGCGATCAAGCGCCGGTAGAGCCCAAGGATCTTCGGCAGATGGCTGAGGATTTCCGTAATGCCCACGACGGCAAGATCTTTGGCGTCGACCACGGTATCGCACCCCGCAGCGCGCATGCGGTCTCCGCCCACGCCAATGAATTCCAGCAGTGCGCTTGACGACCTAGAGGTTTGTGTGGGGACAGCCGCACCCGGCTGTCTGGCGGAGCGCAGCTCCGCTGGGTTTTGTCCGGCAGCCCGCCGTAGCGCCTCAATCAGCTGCGCCCCATACATTTCTCCCGAAGCTTCGCCGGCTGAGATCAGAACTCGCAAGACAGCATTGTAAAGCCAGACAGGCAGAGGTTATGTGGGGACAGCCGCCCCCGGCTGTCCGGCAGAGCGCAGCTCCGCCGGGGTTCAGCCACGAGTCAGTTCACAGATCGTCGTTCGCGACGCGCCCCTCGTTCTGCGGTAGCGGACAATGGCGAGAAATGCGGTATCGATTTCGATTGAAGTTGCGATAGCCCCACCAAAGCAGGGAATTAAGCCCTGGCAAACTGAAGATTGCGTAGAAAGGCCAGGCCCACCAGATTCGCCGTGCCACATAGAGATACGCGTCGGCGCCCGATTCCAACGCTCCGTCGCGCGTCAATACCCGGATGTCGTCGAGCAGGTTCTCTCTCGCGATTTGCAAGGTGCCGTCGGCCGAAGCGGACTGCAGGTCTTTAATTGCAAAACCTCTCCGGGCCACGACGTTCTTCCAGAACCGAACCCAGCGAAAGCAAAAGCCACATCCGCCGTCGTAAAGTATCCAGCCTTCACGAGGGAGGGCGGCTGCCGATTCATGGTCTGTCTGGTTCATCGAATTTCATTTCCCCTAAAGACGACAACGGGCGATCCGGCGGCCACGAATGCGCTATCAGGTTGTTGTTGAATCAACGCAGCAAGTTCAGGCCCGTAAAGAGAGCTCGCGTCGCCTTCGAACCCCGCTGCGGTCGCCGTCCACGCCTGCCATGGGACATGCGACACGTAGTATTCGAGGCTCCCGCCAGATCGCTGCGACGAGTAACCCCAGTAGTGTTCGGTAATGAACTGTTCCAAACTCCCGCCTGGAGAGTGCGTTGGGGGCCCGGAAGTTTGCGCCGAGAGCTTGCACCATTTGGAGTCAACCAGCCACGCATACTCGGTTTTCCTTTCCAAATCGCTGGTCTCAATGCTGTGCCTCATCGGCAGGCAGGAATAGTTCTCGCCGTACAATGCACGAGCAGTTTTCGCAATTGCATATCTAGGGACGACCTCGGCGATGAAAACCACTCCTCTTCGCACGTCGCCGTTCTTGTTCCGACGAACGTAGAAGCGCAGGTTTACCTCGTCGAAGGTCGAATGAAACGGAATTGGAAAATGCCCGAGGAGTTTGGTGCGGCAGAATCGAAAGCCAACCAGACTGACGTATGTTTTTCCCCTGAATGAATCCAGTTCCGTGCCGTGCGGAACGTATCGACTCAGAAGATCAGGGTTAACAACATAGTTCAACATTACGAGATCCTGCCATTCTGCGGAGAGGAAAACTCGTTTTGACTCAGGCATTTTCTCGTCGATACCGCTCCCGTGGCTTAGTCATCCGCGCTGGCGGTGACTTCAGACTGCTGCAAGCCGGATCCATTCGCGGGCACCCGCCCCGCGCTGATCTCCTGGTCCTTGTATTGCAGCTGATACAGCTTGAAGTAAATCCCGCGGTTGGCGAGCAGTTCCTGGTGCGTACCCATCTCGCGGACCTGGCCTTTATGCATGACGATGATCTTGTCGGCACGCTGCACCGTCGACAGCCGATGCGCGATGATCAGCGAGGTGCGGCCTTCGACCATGCGGCTGAGCGCGTCGCGCACTTTGAACTCGGTGTCGGTGTCGACGCTCGAGGTGGCTTCGTCGAGAATCAGAATCTTTGGTTCATGGGCCAGGGCGCGCGCGAAAGAGATGAGTTGCTTCTGCCCGGTCGAAAGCGTCGAGCCCCGCTCGCGGACTTCTTCATTAAATCCGTTGGGAAGGGCGCGTACGAAGTCGCCGAGATTCACGTCTTCTGCAGCCTTCGCGACGTGCGCGTCCTGAATGCGATCGGTACCGAGGCGGATGTTGCCGCCGATCGTCCCAGTGAACAGGAACGGATCTTGCAGAACGACGCCGAAGCGGCTGCGCAGGTCGGCGAGGTCCATTTCTTTCACGTCGACGCCGTCGATGCGGACCGCGCCTTTCTGCACGTCGTAGAAGCGCAGCAGTAGAGAAATGAGCGTGGTCTTGCCCGCACCGGTATGGCCGACCACCGCAACGGTTTCTCCTGGCTCAATGGCGAAGGTTACGTCACGCAGAACCCAGTCGGGCTGGCGAGACGGGTCAGAGATTTTTGAGCCCCGGACGCCCTCGTCCAGGGGAGCATCACTAACTCCTCCGGACGAGGGCGTCCTGGGCTCCATGTCGTCGATTTCCCGGTAGGCGAACCAGACGTGGTCGAACTCGATGCGGCCGGGACCTTCGGGTCTCTTCGTCAACGCAGGGGAAACAATGTCGGGTGGAGTATCCAGCAACTTGAAAACTCGTTCGCTGGCGGCCATCGCGGACTGGAGTATGTTGTACTTCTCGCTGAAATCCATGATGGGGCGGAAGAAGCGCTGGGCGTACTGCGTGAAGGCGATCAGCACGCCGAGCGAGGCCGCGGTTGCCACCAGGTGGAACGATACGAATGTCTGACGGCTGAACTCAACCGAAACACTGCTAGCGACCATACCCCGCATTACATCTTGGCCGCCGAACCAGATAACGCAGGCAATCGCGATGGCGGAAAAGAAATCGACGACCGGGTAGTAGACCGCGTAGGCCAGGATCGCGTCCTTGTATGCGTCCATGTGGCTGGCATTGATTTCCGAGAAGCGGGTGTAGGCCTTGCGCTCGCGGTTGAAGAGTTGCAACACGACCATGCCGCTGACGTGCTCCTGCAGATACGAGTTAATGCGTGCTATAGCGGTGCGAATGCGGCGGTAGGAATCGCGCACTTTGTCGCGGAAAACCTTCGTCGCCACTACAATCAACGGCAGAACTGCGAACGTGATCAGCGCCAGCTTCCAGTTCATACACAGCATGATCCCCAGAATTCCCATCAGCACGAAGAGATCTTCGAAGATGGAAACCACGCCGGAGGTGAACATTTCGTTCAAGGCGTCGACATCGGTCGTGACGCGCGTGACGAGACGGCCGACCGGATTCCGATCGTAAAAACCGACGTGCATGCGCTGCAGGTGGCGGAAAATCTGGCTGCGCAGGTCGAACATCACTTTCTGCCCGGTCCACTGCATGAAGTAGGTCTGCAGGAATTCGAAGACGAAGGTAAATCCCAGCAGGCCAAAGTAAATGATGGAAATCTGTGCAATGCCGTGCAACGGCCGTGGACTGAGCCAACTCCACAGGCCTGATGGCGCGGCTTTCACTGGCGCGAGATAGCGGTCGACGGCGACCTTCACGAGATAAGGCCCCAGCACGTCGCAGAAAGACTTGAAGATGATCGAAGCAATGGCAATCGCGACCTGCCAGCGGTAGGGACGCAAGTAGGTCAGCAGCCGCCGCATCAAGCGGCTGTCATAAGCTTTCCCTAATACTTCCTCTTCCTGGGCCATTGTTTCCCGCTAGAAATCACGTGAGCGAAGCACTGTGAGCATAGAGCGCCTCGTCTCTAGTAACGTATTTTAGTAGATGGCGTGGGCGGCGGGCAGGATGGAAAAGGTTTGAGGTGTGATAATCACCATAGTGGCTCTGGGAATCTACATTTCGGTTCCGTTCTGCCGCACCAAGTGCAGCTACTGCAACTTCGCGTCCGACGTGTTTTCGCGGGCCGTGTTTGAGCGCTATGTCGATCGTGTGTGCGCGGATGTCGCCGCCTCGCCGCGGATTGCCCAGGAGATGGGCGGCCAAATCGACAATGAGGTCGACTCGATCTATCTCGGCGGTGGCACGCCCACCGTACTTGAAGCCGCGCAGTTGCAGCGGATCTTTGCAGCGGTTCGGTCACAGTTTCAGGTGCGGCCCGACGCTGAGGTGACAGTCGAGTGTGCACCGGGGACGCTCGCGCCGGAGGCACTCGAAGGCCTGTTGCGCTGTGGCGTGAATCGCGTCAGCCTGGGCGTGCAGTCGTTTGTTGACGCCGAAGCGGCAGCGGTGGGGAGATTGCACAAGCGGTCTACCGTGTTGGATGACGTCACCCGCCTGCGCGCCGCGGGTATCACCAATATCAATGTCGATCTGATCGCGGGGCTTCCCCACCAGACCACGAAAACCTGGCAGCAGTCGCTCGATGAGACGCTCGCGACCGGAGTTGCTCATGTCAGCGTCTACATGCTCGAAGTGGACGAAGACTCACGACTGGGGCGCGAAGTGATGGCGGGTGGAACGCGCTATCACGCGCATTTCGTCCCAGACGACGAGGCTACCGCGGATTTCTATCTCGCAGCCTGCGAACAGCTGAACGCGGCAAGAATCGCGCAATATGAAATTTCCAATTTCGCGCGGTCTGGGTCGGAATCGCAGCACAACCTCAAGTACTGGACGCGGCAGCCGTATTTCGGTTTCGGCGTCGATGCGCATTCGATGCTCCCTTTGTCCGCGATAGAAGGTGAAGCAGTGCGGTTCTCTACGGCCGACGCGCTGGAGAAATATGTTGCCGCCTCGCCCTTAGAGAGGACAGAGGTCTCCCGCGGAAGTGCTCTGGAGGAGTGCTTCTTCCTCGGATTGCGCTTGCACCGGGGCGTAGACGTGCGAGAGATTGCCGCGAGTTTCGGTTCGCAAACACTTGAGAGTTTACGGCCCACCATCGCAGCACTGGTTGCGGACGAACTGGTGGAAGAGCGTGGCGATATGATTCGGCTAACGCCGCGCGGGCGATTGCTTTCCAATGAAGTCTTCCAGGCATTCCTCGCTCCGGCTCCGCTGTCAGGCAAAAGCTAGAGCGCTCAGAACCACCAACAAAACACATAGCAAAGGGCGTCCGCCGCGGCCATGAGAAGAAATCCTGTACGGCTACCCGAACGAATGCGTCCGGGGCTACGCGAATTGGACTCGACAAACGCAATCGGCCAAACCATCCGGTCGGTTGGGTACGCAGCGCGATCCTGCATTTTCCCCAGTGTTCATAATGGTTTCCGCACACCGAGGATTGACTTCCCGCGGTAACTTTGTCGCACTCCAACGCTGTGTTCTAATCGAAACTTCAGATTTTCCAAGCGATGATGATATGGTGCCGCATCGCGCCGGAGGAACTTTTGGATTTCCAACTGAACGAAGAGCAGTTGCATTTAAAGAAAAGCGTTCGCGAATTTGCCGAGCGCGAGATCAAGCCCAACGTCATGAAATGGGACGAGGCCAGCGAGTTTCCGTTGGCCACGATCAAGGAACTGGGCAAGCTCGGAATGCTGGGGATAATTTTCCCTGCCGAGTACGGCGGCGCGGGCATGGGCTATGAGGAGTACGTTACTGCGATCGAGGAACTCTCGCGGGTCGACGGTTCGGTCGGAATCATTGTGGCCGCGCACACGTCCTTGTGTTCGAACCACATTTTTCTGGCGGGCAACGAGGCGCAGAAAAAGAAGTACATCAGCAAGCTGGCGACCGGCGAATTCATCGGCGCCTGGGGGCTTACCGAGCCATCGTCAGGATCGGACGCGGGCAGCGCGCGGATGACCGCGGTTCGCAGAGGAAACAACTGGGTTCTAAATGGCACCAAGACTTTCTGCACCAACGGCCATTACGCGGACGTGATTGTTGTCTTGGCAGTAACGGATCGCGCCGCGCACACGCACGGAATTTCCGCGTTTGTGATCGACAAAGACACCAAAGGATTTCGCCCCGGCAAGAAGGAAAACAAGCTCGGACTGCGGGCCAGCGATACGGCTGAGTTGATCTTCGAAGACTGCGTGATTCCGGCGGAGAATCTGCTGGGTGGCGAGGGCCAGGGCTTTCCCGACGCCATGCGCGTGCTCGATGGCGGCCGCATCTCGATTGCCGCGCTATCGCTGGGCATGGCCGAGGGCGCCTACGAGGCGGCCCTGAAATACTCGAAACTCCGCAAACAGTTCGGTAAGGCGATCAGCGATTTCCAGGCCATCCAGTGGAAGCTGGCCGATATGGCCACCGAGATCGACGCCGCTATGCTGCTCACCATGCGCGCCGCATCGATGAAAGACGCGGGCATGAAGACCACGCAGGAATCGTCCATGGCGAAGCTCTACGCCAGCGAAGTGGCTGTCCGTTGCGCCAACGAGGGGGTGCAGATTCATGGCGGCTACGGCTTCATCAAGGATTATCCCGCCGAGAAGTTTTACCGTGACGTGAAACTATGCACCATCGGCGAGGGGACGAGCGAGATTCAGCGGTTAGTGATCGCAAGGCAGTTATTGAAGGACTAGGCTAGCGGGGCGGCGACCCACGCCGCCGATTCGACATTTGCATGTTCATCGTTTCCGGCGCCTACCATATCTGGCCAAAGCGCGTCGCGTTCCGCGATGACTACTGCCTTACGTGCCAGACGCCGCGCCGTTCCATCGCAATCCGCACCTTCGATGTAGGTCAAATCTTCTGGATCCCGATTTTGCCAGTTGGCTTCTGGAAGCACTGGAAATGCATTCTGTGTGGTCAAGATCCCCACGTCAGCCCGAAGACTCGCCGTTCCTTCAAGTGGGCCGGCTTGGTTTGCCTCACTATAGTTTCTGCAATGTTCTGGGCTGCGCCGGTCGAGGGTGATCCCGATTCTGTCCTGCTCGCCTGGGTCCTCCGAATCGCCGCGCCGGCCGGCGCGATCCTGCTCTTTGTCTATCTACTCCGTACCCCACGGGAGTCTTCTTTGCGCGAGAAGCTAGCTACGGTTCCACCCGCTTCCGAAGTGGTCTGCCCGTTCTGTAACATCCCGCTGGCGACCGGTGCCTCGGCCCGCTGGTCCTGTCCGAACTGTGGCGTCGTGCGCTACTAGCTCTACCCGTAGCTGTCCAGCGAACACATGCTTTCTTTCGCAGACTCCAGTCCTGCTTTACACTGTTCGTTTGGACAACGTTGGTTTGAATGCTGATAGTTTGAATCACGACATCCAGTCATGGATCGACTCGCTGCGCTCGGGCGACGTGCGGACTCTGGCGCGGGCCATTTCTGTGGTCGAGAATCGCGCGCTGGGATGGTCCGATCTGCTAAAGGTGCTGTTCCCGCACAGCGGGCGGGCGCGCGTGATTGGGCTGACGGGCGCGCCCGGAGCGGGGAAGAGCACGCTGGTCGACCAACTGGCGCGGCTCTATCGCACGAAGAATCAGACCGTGGGAATCGTCGCTGTCGACCCGACGAGCCCGTACACTGGCGGAGCGATTCTTGGGGACCGCATCCGCATGCAGGAACATTTCGCCGACCCGGGAATTTATATTCGCAGCATGGCAACGCGCGGATCGCTGGGCGGACTGGCCCGCACGACCGCCGATGTCACGACCGTGCTCGATGCCTCGGGGCGCGATGTGATCCTGATTGAGACCGTCGGCGTCGGGCAGGATGAAGTCGATATCGTTCGCCTGGCCGACATCACGGTTGTGATTCTGGTTCCTGGCATGGGTGATGACGTGCAGACTATCAAGGCGGGAATCATGGAGATTGCCGACATTTTCGTGATCAACAAGAGCGACCGCGAAGGCGCCGAAAGAGTGGAACGCGAGATTCGCGGTCTGCAATCTCTAGCCATGCGCCACGACGGATGGACGCCGCCGATCGTGAAGACCGTAGCCAGCGATGGAACCGGAGTCCACGACCTGGCTGCGGCAATTAGCAGCTACGAGGCTTATCTGCAGAAGGAAAACCTGGGGCTGGAAAAAAGCGTCGAGAATTGGCAAGCGAGGTTGGTGGAAATGCTGCGCGATGTGATGCTCGAGAAAGCGCGAGCGCAGCTCGGCGGTGGGAACCTGACCCGCCTGGCAGAAGAGGTGGCCAGGCATAAACGCGATCCGTATACGCTGGTGGAAGAGATCGCAGCCGAGGCAGGAGACACGTAGGCCCGGACGCCAGTCGTCCGGGCAGGGTCGAGGCAAGCTTCTGAGAGTCGGGTCGGCCGGGCGGGCGAATGCGTCCGCAGCCATATGAGCAGGGATTGACATTCAATGTTCCAGATCGATCATCTCGGCATCGCGGTGAAGTCGCTGGCGGCAGCCAAGGCGATTTATGAAACGCTCGGCCTAAGCGTCTCAACGGAGGAAACGGTGGAGCAGGAACAGGTCCGGCTGGTGATGATTCCGGTCGGGGACAGCCGGCTCGAACTCCTGGAGGCGACGTCAGAGAATTCGACGATCGCCAAGTTTATCGCCAAGCGCGGCGAGGGATTACACCATGTGTGCCTCAAGGTTCCAGACTTGGTGGCCGCCGTCGAGCGCCTGAAAGAAGACGGCGTGCGCCTGGTGTCGGAAGAGATCAAAACCGGCGCGGGTGGTCACCGGTATGTGTTCGTGCATCCCGCGAGCACGGGCGGCGTGCTGCTGGAGTTGGTGCAGGAATAACCACTCGATCGGCCGTGAATTTTCACGGATTACCACGGATAAAGCGCGAATACATCAGCAAGAACGGCAGGCATGCTCCTTCTCGTCACCGACACTTCCGGCAAGAGCGGTACTGTGGCCCTCGCACGCGCTGGTGAGCGCCATCTGGGCGGTGCTGAGCAGATCGACGCTGAGCAGAGTGATGTTGAAGTGATCGAAGTCGTGCCGCTGGCCGGCGGGACGTTCTCGGCTCAGTTGGTGCCCCAGATCGCGGCGCTGCTGCAGAAGCACGGCTTCAGCAAGAGCGATATCGGCGCTTTCGTCGTTGTCTCCGGCCCGGGATCCTTCACTGGCCTGCGGGTAGGGCTGGCGGCAATGAAGGCGCTGGCGGAGATCCTGCAGAAGCCGATCGTGCCAGTGTCTCTGCTGGAGACGGTTGCGACGGCCAGTGGAGTTCAGGGTAAGGTCGTGGCCGTGTTGGATGGCGGGCGCGGCGAGGTTTATGTCGGCGCATACGAGATCAGCGGCGAATCGGTCCAGGATCAGCGTGAGGAACTCTTATCGCAGGCTGAGTTTCTTTCCACCTCGCGTGGATCCACTGTCATCACTCCAGACCCGTTCTTGCTTGCGGCGGCGCGGGATGCCGGTCTGTCTGTCTGCGCGGTCGAGCCCACTGGCGCAGAGATGATTGCCTGGTTCGGATGGAAAAAATTGCAGGCCGGCAAAACCGTTTCGCCCGAGCAACTGGAAGCGAACTACATGCGCCGCTCGGATGCTGAGATGTTTGTGAAAAGCAGCTTCTAGCTGCTAGCTTCTGGCTGGAACAAGTGCAAGCCCGCCGTCCCGAAACTCATTTGATCCGCCTTGCCACTCCCGCTGACATTCCCGCCATGACGGACCTGGAGCGCGCGTCTCCCACCGCCGCGCACTGGACCCCGGACCAATATCACGACGCATTCGACTGCGGAAGCGTGGAAAGGCTCGTCCTGGTGGCTGAAACACTACCTTCCGCCGCGTCCGATGAAGAGACCAGAACTGACGCCGCTTTTCTACAGGGCTTTTTGGTGGCCCGCCACGTCGCCGCCGAATGGGAACTGGAAAACATTGTTGTAGCTCCCTCGGCCCGTCGCCAAGGGCTTGGGCAGCGCTTTTTGAACGCCCTGCTGGCGGCGGCCCAGGAAACAAACAGCAACTCCGTGTTTCTCGAAGTCCGGGAGTCGAACGCTGCGGCGCGAAGCCTTTATGAAAAATCTGGTTTCGAGCTGACCGGCCGGCGGAAGTCCTACTACACAAATCGTGCGGAAGACGCGGTTCTGTACCGCCTAAGTCTGGGGATTAAGCGATTCTCATAGTGAGACATGCACCACTTTTGGGCATTGAACCAGTTTTTGGGCTGTGCTAATTTGAGCATATATCCCGGTTGGAGGTCTGCTTGATGCTGACTTCGAAAGACCAACTTCTGACCAATCATGAGGAGTTCCGCAGATTGGCTCAGGAGCACACGCAGTACTCGCAACGCCTCGATTCACTCACCCAAAAACGTTACTTAAGCGAAGACGAGAAGCTGGAAGAGGTTCGTCTGAAGAAGCTGAAACTTCGCTTGAAGGACCAGATGGAGTCCATTGAGCGCGAGTACCGGCAACAGTACGGCGTCAACGTAGCGTAAATTCTGGCCAACTTCCACGCGGCATTGATCGCTGAGGTTGGGGTGCATCTTGCGCAGGGCGCCATGAGGCGCCTTTTTTATTTGTCCTCGCATCGCTCTCCTTTTGCCACATCGCTCGTAGGCAGTCTGGAAGCCGCTTGCCGACACGTGGGATCACTTCCAGTTCGCATGGTGCGAGTTTCGGATTAATGCGCCAGGCGTTCCCAGTTGAGTACGAAGTCGATGGGGACCGGCGTGCTGTCACCGCTAGGACGGACCGCGAGAATGCGTTTGTCGTCGGGAAGAAGTGCAATGTCGATGATGTTGGTGGGCAGCGATAGCAATTCCTTGGGAGCGGAGAAGTCGGGTTTGCTCGTGCCGGAGCGCACTTCCACGTTGAAGATTTTTTCACCCTTGCGGTACCGCAAGTTCTTGCCGTCGGCAGACCAGTCGCCGGGACTCGTCGTGCCTCCGCTCGAAACCTGCCAGCGCGAGCCGGGAACCGGGAACGAAGTGACGAAAAGTTCATCGGTGCCAGTCTCATTCGAAATATAGGACAGCCACTTGCCATCGGGGGAGACGTGGCCGTTGCGTTCGGCCGAAGGACCGTTCAGCACCGGGAAAAGCTTTTTCTCGTTCTGCAGATCCATCGCGTAGATATCGAAATCAGTCTTCGGGTCCTGGTGATTGAACACCAAGTAACGGCCATCGCGCGTGATGTCGAACAGGATCAGATTTCCGTTGTAGTCTTCCAGCACCTTTTCTTCTGTGCCCGAGGCGCTCAGAGACTTGCGCGTGAGATTGGTGATGTAGCCGGTGGTGGTAGAAATCCAGACGTCCTTGCCGTCGGGAGAGATCACGCCGGTCGCGGACCGTTCCGAGTCCTGGGTAAGCCGGTTCACTGTCTTGCGCGCAACGTCGGAGATCCAGACGCTGTAACCGTTGCCACTGGGATTGACTCGGGTCAGCAGGGCGGTTTGCGTCGCGGGGAAAAATTTGCCCCCGAGGTAGGAAGCGGGCTCGCCCCAGTGGTCGACTTCCTTGCCCGACAGATCGTACCAGGCGAGTTCGCGACTCACCAGGGATGTGGGGCGGTAGAGCAGCACGTTATGGCTGACGGAAAAGCTCCCCTCGTTGCGCGCCGGCGCGAACTCCACGTTCGCAGCAATCGAGACTGGCTTGCCTTTAAAGGTCAGGCTGGAGGGATCGAACTCCTGCGCGGTCAGCGCGCCTTGTTTCACGTAAAAGAGATAGCCGTCGCTGTAGGCGACGTTCGAGCCGCCGGGGAGAATCTGCTTAATGTCGCCCGGCTTGGTTGCGGAAGAATCGAGTGAACCGGCATAGACGCTGCCCGAGTCTTTGGCGCGCCGCACGAAAAGGAAGTGCTTGCCGTCGGGCAGGAAGTAGGGGTCGCGGTCAGTGTATCCCTGGCCGCTGCTGTCGGGCTTGGTGATTTCGACCGGAGTGCCTCCGCCGTCGGAGACGGACTGCAGCGACCCGGCAATGCGCGGCGCGAAAATGATGGTGCCCTGCTCGTTCCAACTGCCGCCGCGGCCATCGGGGGCGTCGCACAGAACCTGCACCGTACCGCCGGTGACGGGAATCTTTTTCAGCTTGCCCTCGGAGAAGAAGCCGAGATATTTGCCATCGGGCGACCAGAAGGGAAACAGCGCTGCCTGACCACCGGCCACGGGAGCGGATTCGCCGGTGGAGAGCCGTAGGAGATAAAGTGATCCCCCGCCAGGCGAGAACGTGGCGCCTTTCTTGCCGACTAAGAATGCAACCTGCTGGCCGTCGGGGGATAAAGCCGGGGCACCGTCTGTGACCGAGAAGAAATCAAATCCAGCGGGCGGCTCGATGCTGGTGTGAACCGGCTGCCGCGCGGACGTGAGTTTGCCGGCGTAGATCATCAGCAAACCTCCAAGCGCCGCGGCGATGAGCCACCCTGCAATGGTTGCGGCCGTAAGAACAGTGGTAGTTTTCTTGCGCCGCGACGAGACCACGGCAGGAGCGCCGACCTGACTGCCTCCGGCGGAGATCCACTGGAGTTGCAGTTTAAGATCGTGCGCGCTCTGGAAGCGATCGTCGGGGTCCTTTGCCAGGCAGATGCGGACGACTTGTTCGAGGGCCGGCGGCGTCAGCGGCTGAATCGTGGCGATGGGGTCGGGATCTTTTTCCAGAATCGCGCTGGCCAGCGAGAGCTGGCTTTTGCCCTGGAAAGCGCGCTTGCCGGAGAGCATCTCGTAGAGCATGGCGCCGAAGGCAAAGATGTCGGAGCGGGCGTCCGCTTCTTTGCCCTGAATCTGTTCCGGGCTCATATACTGCACGGTACCGATGAGCGTTCCGGCAACAGTGACCGGCGAAGCGAGATCGGCCATGGTGGCGGCGAGGGTCGCCATCGATGAGATATGCGCCGATCCGGAGGTCGATCCAGGTCCGGTGACCAGGCCGAGAGGCTTGGCGAGACCAAAGTCCATGAGCTTGGCGCCGCCCTTGGTGAGCATCACGTTGCCGGGTTTCAGGTCGCGGTGAACAATTCCGGAACGATGCGCTTTGACCAGCGCGTCGGCCACTTCTGTGGCGATTTTCAGAGTTTCGTCGGTCGTGAGCGGCTTCCGGGCAAGGCGGGCGTAAAGGGTCTCCCCTTCCAGATACTCCATGACGAGGAAGTCGATGTCGCCTTCCGAACCAACGTCATAGAGGACACAAATATTGGGATGCTGCAGGCCGGAAATGGCTTTGGCTTCGCGCTCAAAGCGGGCGCGGAGTTCCGGATTCGCGTTGAGGTGTGTAGGAAGAACCTTGATGGCAACAGTGCGTTCGAGGCGGGGGTCCCTAGCACGATACACCTCACCCATGCCACCTGCGCCCAGCGGCGATTGAATTTCATAAGGACCAAGTTTTGTGCCAGAGGTGAGGGCCATCCGTGCGCGCAATTATAGACTACGCAGCGTTTCGCAGCGGATTTCCGGCGCTTCTGCAAGCATCGTCGGCTAACCTTCCCCTATCGGATAACGGAAGGTTAGCCTTTCATCCGGGAAGAACGATTCAGTAATCTGTTTGAGGAATCACTGATTGGCTGGTGCTGAGTTGGCAGCCTCTTCGATAAGCTTGGCTGTTTCTTTCGGGTGAGACAGGTAGGCCGCATGGCTGGCACCATTCACTTCGACCGTCTTGGCATGGGCGCGCTTCGCCATCATGCGCTCCTGGTCCGGATTGATCGCGCGGTCTGCGGTGGCCACCATGTACCAGGTGGGCTTGGACTTCCAGGCGGGATTCGTGACCTTGTGGGTGAACGCGTCGGTGGAGATCGGCACCTGCGATATAGCCATGAAGTGGGACACGGCGGGTGGAGCGTCCGCCGCGAAGTCGGCCGCGAAATGCTCCTGCTCTATCCACCAGTTGCCGTTGCTGTCCGGCTTGAACGCCGTGGAGGCTTGCGGCAGGGCCTGTTCGATCGACGCACAGCTCTCACCGTCATCGAGCGCAAATGCGGCAATGTAGACGAGCGCCGCAACCTTGGGATGATTGCCAGCCTCGGTGATGACAGACCCACCATAGCTATGGCCGACCAGGACGACCGGCCCGCCCATGGCGTCGATGGCGGCCTTCGTGTATTTTTGATCGTCGGCGTAGGAGGTCTCGGGAGGCTGCACCACCGAAACCGTGTAGCCATCCTTCTCGAGGATCTTCGCCACGGCTTCCCAACCAGAGCCGTCCGCGAATGCGCCATGCACCAGGACCACGTTCTTGATGCCGGTCGGCGCAGAACCCGCCGCGGCAACGTTCAGAGTCGCACCGATCAGCATGGAGGTGAGTGCAGCAACGGCATAAAGCTTTGTCATGACGTTTCTACAGTTAGGTCTCATTTTGTTTTCCTTTTTCCTTTCATTTTTGCTCACGCGCATCAGCTTTTGTAATCCGACGTCCTTCGTTCCTGCAGCATCCATTCCCTGATGTAAGGCGAACAGTGCAGGATCGAGAGCCCCTTCGCCTCACATGCATTGAGAAAGCGAACACCTTCGAGATCGATAAGACCCAATTCCTCCAAATCCAAAACGATTGGCGATTCGCAGCGCTCGATTTCGGTTTTGACTTGATCCAGGTGCTCAACTCGAAGTTCGCCGCTGAGCCGAATCCCCCGTTGGACCCGTTCAATCCGTAGCGTCATTTTCTACCGGCTCCGGAAGACAGTGACGGCAGTGCAAGTCGGAGACCATTTGCAAAAGCCTGTTGCAGTTGAAGTTAGACTGGCGCCTCGTCCTGATTTGTCAGGAATTCATTTTTAATCAGGAAAAGGCGGCCGGGCTTATAATCGCCCGATGCCTTCTGCGACACCCCCCCGATCCCAAGAGGCGCTGGAGAGCGCGCTCGACGAACTAAAGAACTCGGAGACAAAACTTCGGCAGGTGATCGACACCATCCCCACGCTGGCCTGGTGCAATCTGCCCGATGGTCCCAATGAGTTCCTTAACAAGCGCTGGCATGAGTACACCGGCCTTTCTCCCGAAGAGTCGCATGGCTGGGGCTGGCAAGTTGCATTCCATCCGGAGGACATACCGCCCTTGATGGAAAAATGGCGGGAGCTGTTGGTTTCAGGAGAACCAGGTGAGATGGAGGCGCGCCTTCGTCGCGTCGATGGAGTATTTCGCTGGTTTCTTATCCGTGTCGAGCCGCTACGCGACGGTGCTGGAAAAATTGTTAGATGGTACGGAACAAGCACCGACATCGAAACCCTCAAGCAGACCGAAGAGAAACTGCGGGAAGATGAACGCGAGCTTCGTCGCATCACCGACTTGATACCGCAGACGATTGTCGTCCAGGATCCCTCTGGTACTCCCATCTACGCTAATCAAACGACGCTCGACTACACGGGTCTGGCCGCCGACGATGTGATTGCTTCGGGATTTCGGGAACGAATCTTCCACCCCGACGACCTGGAGAGATTACGCGAGGTGCGCAAGGCTGCTCTCCGTCGGGGGGAGCCGTTCGAAATTGAACAGCGGGCTCGCCGGAAAGATGGCCAATATCGTTGGTTTCTTATTCGTTACAACCCTTTCCGAAATGACCACGGGGAAGTGACTCGCTGGTACGCGACGGGAACTGACATCGATGACCGCGTCCGAGCCGAGGAGAGGACACGAAACGAAAATTTGGCGTTGCGAGAGCAAATCGATCGCGACTCGATGTTCGAGGACATCGTTGGCTCCTCGGAAGCGCTCCGGAAAGTGTTACGCCAGATCGCTAAGCTGGCTTCTTCCGATTCGACAGTCTTGATTCTCGGCGAAACCGGTACTGGAAAGGAGTTGATAGCTCGCAGCATCCACAAGCGATCCAATCGTGCGGTAGTGGACTGTTTTGAACAGCCCACTACCAGTCGCGCGGATCGCGCATTCATCGGGGTGAATTGCGCTGCAATCCCACAATCGCTGATTGCTTCCGAGCTCTTCGGTCACGAGAAAGGCGCTTTCACCGGCGCGACCCAACGACGCCTCGGACGTTTCGAATCGGCCAACGGTGGGACGATTTTTCTGGACGAAATTGGCGACTTACCCCCCGAGATCCAAGTCGCACTATTACGCGTGCTGCAGGAGCGTGAAATCGAACGCGTCGGAAGTAATAAGACGATTCCCATCGACGTCAGGGTAATAGCGGCTACTCATCGTGACTTGAACACGCTCGTAGCCGAGGGCAAATTCCGTGAAGACCTCCTGTATAGACTGAATGTAGTCCCTATCGAGGTACCGCCGTTGCGCGAACGCGTAGCTGATATTCCCTTGCTGGTTGAGTATTTCATCGACCGCTTCGGCAAGAAAGCTGGAAAGAAATTTGGAGCGATCGAGAAGAAGAGCCTTGGGCTGTTACAGGCATACGACTGGCCTGGGAACATTCGTGAACTACAAAACGTAATTGAGCGTGCCGTCATCCTGTGCGACGGGGAAACCTTTTCGGTGGACGAGACCTGGCTTCGGCGGAAACTCCCGGTCGTCCGTAGCCGACCGAGTACTCTTACTGGTGTCCTCGCGCGACAGGAGAAGGAAATGATTGAAGCCGCTCTGGCGGGGTGTTATGGACGCATCTCGGGCCCGTTGGGCGCAGCCACGAAACTAGGGCTGCCGGCGCGAACGCTCGACTCGAAAATCAAGCGTTTCAAAATCAACAAATATCGGTTCAAAGTGCCACGCGCTAGCTGAATCGGTTCCACCGCTGCGAAAGCGGAGCGTGAACTGGGCAGAGCGCGAGAAATAGCCGCGTTCAGCCGGGATCACCCCAGAACTGTCATCTCGACCGCAGCATCTCATTCTGCCTAGGAATGAGATGCGCAGTGGAAAGACCTGGTGTTGCACCCCGGAGCCGCTGGCAACTGGCCGGTCAAATCATCCCCACCCGCTCACCGTGCTCTATAATAAAAAACTCTCATGGTACGGGATGGCTATTTCTACGCACTGCCTCTGATTGCCGCCGCGTTTCTGCTCGGCTGGCTGACCAATCCCGCGTGGGCAATCATCCCTTGCCTGCTGGCGTTGTTCTTTCTATGGTTCTTTCGGGACCCGGAGCGGACCATCCCCCAGGACGCCGGTGCGGTGGTTTCGCCAGGCGATGGCAAGGTCACCGACGTTTCGACCGTGACAGTCGAAAACGTGAAGTGGACGCGGCTCAGCATTTTCCTCAATGTGTTCAACGTGCATGTGAACCGCTCCCCCATCGCGGGCGTGATTCGCGACGTGTGCTACCAGCGTGGCCAGTATCTGAACGCGATGAACACGGCGTCGGCTGAGATGAACGAACAGAACATTGTCACCGTCGAAGGCGACGGCCAGACCGTCGTCTTCAAGCAGATTGCGGGCCTGCTGGCCCGGCGCATTGTGTTTTATCCGAAGGTCGGCGACCTGCTGGAGCGAGGCCAGCGCGTTGGTCTGATCAAGTTTGGTTCCCGCGTCGATGTGCTGTTCGATACCTCGGCCCATGTCAGCGTGAAAGTCGGCGACCACGTGAAAGGTGGCGCCAGCGTGCTGGCGTACTTACAGCCGCAAGCGCAGAGCCAGCTGGCGGCCGCGGGCAGCGCTCCGGCAGCAGAGAGGGGGCACTGATGGCTGAAATTGCGATAGGTCAGGGCGCTCCCAGGCCACGACGCCGCCTCAGCAAGGGGATGTACATTCTCCCATCGCTGTTTACCACCGCCAACATGGCGATGGGCTACTACGCCATCCTGGAGACGATGCGAGCCACGGCCAGCGAGTTCTGGCACCTCGACAACGCCGCCAAAGCGATTGGCTTTGCCGTCCTTTTCGATGGCCTCGACGGCCGCATTGCGCGCATGACCGGAACCAGCAGCGATTTCGGCAAGGAACTGGACTCCCTTGCAGACGCGATAACGTTCGGCGTGGCTCCCGCTCTGCTGGCCTGGACGTGGGGCTTCTATCTGATGCCGCCGGTCCTGCTGACCGATTGGCACAATAACTGGCACATTAAGCTGACCCAACTCGGAGCCATCGCCAGCTTTCTTTTTCTGATCGCGGGAGCCAGCCGGCTGGCGCGGTTCAACATCACGAATAATCCACAGCCCTCGAATCCGGGCCGTCCCGGAAAGAAGTATTTTGTCGGCATGCCCATACCGGCGGGCGCGGGCGTCATCGCCGCTGTGGTTCACTTTGCCGCCGGCGATCCCCTCGAGTCGTGGTATACGGCGCTAACTTGGCTGGCCATGGTGACCACTGTCGGCTACTTGATGGTGAGCACGTGGCGCTTCTATAGCTTCAAGGACATTGACTTCCGCTCTCGTCATCCCTTTCGCCTGATTCTTTTTCTGGCTGCCCTGTTTGCCTCGATCTGGTTCTTTTCGCGCCAGGTACTTTTCTTCATCGCCCTGTTCTACATGGTCTCCGGTGTTTTCTGGCGAGTGCAATGGATCTTCCGTCGCAAGAGTGATCCTCCTCCTCCGTTCCAGGAGGCTTCGCAGACGTCATGAGCAGTTCTGTATGAGCAGTTCCGTATGAACGATCCCGTATGAGCGATCCCGTCAAAACCGCGCCTGCCTCTCACGCCATCGCACGCGGCAATCTCTACCGCGCCGCGATTGTAGGGGCGGCCTCGCTCAAGGGCAAAGAAGTCGCCGAGATGCTGAACGAGCGCAATTTCCCGGCCATCGACATTCGCCTGCTCGACGACGACGAGTCCATGGGCCGGCTCGAGGCCATGGGGGATGAGATCAGCTTTATCCAACGGGTGCGCGCCGAGCAGTTCGAGCACATGGATTTCACTTTCTTCGCTTCGGACGAAGAAACCACGCGCGCAAACTGGAAGGACGCTCGCGATGCCGGCAGCGCCATCATCGATCTCTCCGCAGCTTTGGAAAACGAAGCTGGGGCTAGCGTGCGGTCGGTGTGGGTCGAGCGCGAACGTGGGCAAATTCCCGCGCCGGAACTGCAGCCTGGTCCATGCGTGACGGCGCATCCGGTGGCAGTGACGCTGGCGCTGCTGCTGCTGCGAGCCAGCAAGGCAGGCGCAATCCGGCGCGCCGTGGCGATGGTTTTCGAGCCGGCTTCAGAGCACGGGCAACGCGGCATGGACGAGTTGCACCAGCAGACCGTCAACCTGCTCTCATTCCAGCCCTTGCCGAAAGACGTCTACGACGCGCAAGTTGCGTTCAACATGGTCGAGCGCTACGGACAGAAGTCGCATCCCGCGCTGGATTCGGTGGAAGCCCGCATTTCGCGGCACTTCCAGAAGATTGCCGGGGACGCCGCTCCGCGGCCTTCGGTCCTTCTGCTTCAGGCGCCGATCTTTCACGGTTATGCGCTGGCTGTCTTTCTCGAAATGGGAACTGCTGTCGATGTGCAGGCGCTTTCTCAGACCCTGACCGGAGATCACGTGGTGATTCCCGGTGCCGACGAGGATCCCCCTAGCAACGTGAGTGCTGCAGGACAGGCGGACATCCAGTTATCACTGAAGATCGACCCAGTGCAGCCTAACGGTGTCTGGTTGTGGGCCGCCGCCGACAACCTCCGCATCTCCGCTCTGACCGCGGTGGAATGCGCCGAAAGCATGACCGCCACGCGCCCCACGGGGAAGATTCAGTGAAGACGGCGGTGATGCGCCAGTTTGTGCTGCCGATGTTCTTGCTCGTTCTAACCACCGGATGTGGCTACCACACGGCAGGTCACGCGGTGCAGCTTCCGGAGAACGTCAAGACCATCGCCGTACCGGCCTTCAAGAACGAAACTCTCACCTACCGCATCGAGCAGATGCTGACCGCTTCAGTAGTGCGCGAGTTTACCACCCGCACTCATTACCGCATCCTCAACGATCCCAGTGATGACGCCGACGCTACCTTAATCGGCACCGTGCTCTCCACCACCGCTTCTCCGCTCACTTATGACACGGCGACGGGCCGCGCCGCCAGCGTGCTCGTGGTGGTCAGCATGAAGGTTACGCTGACCGACCGGGCGGGCAAAGTGCTCTACCAGAATCCCGCGTATCTGTTTCGCGAACAATACGAGGTCTCGCAGGATTTGAGCAGCTTCTTCGAGGAAGATTCCCCGGCGTTCCGCCGCCTCTCGCAGGATTTTGCCCGGACGTTGGTCTCTAACATCCTGGAGGGGTTTTAGAGTATGAGGGTTCTAAGGGCATGAAGCGACTTGTTCTACTTTTGACGCTGTCCGCAACCATGCTCGGCTCCGGTTGTTACCGCGGGACGCGGCCGCCCCACATTGGCGACGCCGCCCGCGACTTTACCGTGCAGGATTCAGATCGAAAAGTTGCATTGAATCAGTTTCGCGGCCAGGTCGTGGTGCTGAATTTTTGGGCCACCTGGTGTCCCCCCTGCGTAGAAGAGCTTCCGTCGCTGATGACCATGCAGGAGATGACCAGAAAAAAAGGAGTGGTGGTGCTGGGCATCAGCATCGATGTGGATGGCGATGCCTACCACCGGTTTCTGAAACTGCACAGCATCGACTTTTTGACGGTGCGCGATCCCGAACAGAAAATCGCCACCATGTACGGTACCTCGGGCTGGCCCGAGACCTACATCATCGACCGCCAGGGCGTGATGCGCCGGAAGTTTATCGGCCCTGTCGACTGGACCTCGCCCGAGGTGATGGACTTCCTGAACAAGCTCTAAGCCGTTCACCGCGGGCCACTAGGCGAATCGAATTGGCGATGCTAGAGTCGAAGAAAAGAAAAATGATCGTCACTACGACAGGGAAAATCTGATGCGGGCTTTCGCCCAGGCCGAGCGCTTTGTCAGCGAACTGGAATCGCGCAAGCTGCGTGCGGCGTACGTGTTCGTGGGCGATGAAGCTTTCTTCCGCAAGCGCTTTCGCGATGCCATTCTCGAGCACCTGGTCCCCGCCGACCTGCGCGACTTCAGTTTCTTCGAATTCGATCTCGCCGAAAACGATCTGGCCGAGGTTCTCGACCGCGCCCGCACCCCTTCGCTGATGGCCCCATTCCAGGTTTTCTTCGTGCGCGGCGTGAAAAATCTGTTTGGCCGCGGATCGAATGAAGAAAAACTGGCGGCGATTGAGGACTACTGCAAGAATCCCAACCCCGATGCCCTCGTTATTTTTGTCGCCGACCACATCAGCATTCCCGCCGACGTTCGCCGCATGGAGATGCAGGACAAAGAACGTTACCAGCGCATCCGCGAAACCATGGGCCAATACTGCGGTATTGTCGAACTGGCACGCGTGGAAGAGGGCGAGGCCGTCCGCTGGATTTCGGAATACTGCGCCGGCCGCGGCGTGAAAATCGAGGCCGACGGCGCCCGCGAACTGGTCGACGCACTCGGCGGCGACATGATGATGATTTCCAACGAACTCGAGAAGTTGATTCTCTACGTCGGCGAAAAGAAGCGCATCACCTTGGGCGACGTCGAAACCATGGTATTGGCGGCCAAGCAGCGGTCGTTATACGAACTCATCGACGCAATTTCGAGTAAGGAGCGCGTGCGCGCGCTGGAAATTCTGGATGCGATCCTGCTCTCGGGCGAGGGCGAGGAAGCCGCCATCGGCCACGTCTACATGCTGGCGAAAACTTTCCGCCAGATGCTGGTGATTCTGGAACGCAACGTCCGCGACCAGCGCATGCTGTGGGCCGCGCTCTGGCAGGGTTTCCGCGTCCCCCCATTCGCGGCCGACGACATCATCAAACAAGCCCGTCGCTACAAGAACCGCCGCGAGCTCACGCGCGCCATCCGCCTGGTCGCGAAAGCCGACCTCGCGCTGCGCTCCAATCCCGTCAGCAAGCGCATGGTGCTCGAACGCCTGGTCATGGACTTGACCACCGAGCCCAAACTCGAAACCCCGGGCTGGATGCAAGAACACTTGCCGGTGTAGCCGTCCGCGATCCAGCGAAAAGCCTAGAGCTCTACTCCGCAGTCTTCGTCAGCTTGTAAACCGAGCCTGCGTCATTCGTCCCTCCATAGTAGGTAGTTCCGTAGAGATTGCCGGCCTGGTCCATAACGAGGCCGTCGTTCAGCCCATACCCGCCGTCACTGAAATTGACACTGTAGATATCGGTTTCCACTCCTTCTGGGCTGATTTTGTAGACGGCTCCGTATCCGGAGGTACCGCCGTTTTGATCTACACCATAAATATTGCCAGCGGAATCGATGATAAGCGTCGCGTCGGGATGTACTCCGGAAGGGAAAACGTAGAAGGGCGTCTCCCCACCACTGGCGAGTATTTCGTAAATTCCCTGAAGACCCGCGCCGTAGGCATTTCCCGAGGCGTCCAGCACGAGGCTGCCTTGTGGCTCCCATACCGGATCGGTGAACACGTTGAAGGTATAAAGCAGCGAGACCTTCCAATCCGGCGTGATCTTAAACACCGTGCCACCGTCGTTGCAGCAATTCGCCCCATAATAGTTTCCCGCCTTGTCGCGAATCAGGGCTCCTACCGGGCCGGTGCCGTAGGGTCCGCTTCCGAGCTCGGCAAAGGTGTACTTGACGGCAAACGTCTCGGGCTGCGTGAACTTGAAAATACTGCCGCCATTGGTGACGAAATTGTTGTCGGTGAAACTGGTGTAACTTAGTAGATTGCCCTTTGGGTCGATTGTGATGGGAGAGTCCGGATAGTTGCCAGCAGGGGGTTTGTTGGGAAAGCTATAGAGCACGGTCTCAGTTCCGTCGGGCGCAACTTTGTAAAGCGTGCCGTAGTACACACCGGCTCCACCACTAAAGGTCTCGCCGTAGAGATTTCCCGCGGAGTCGCGAGTCACGCCTACCCTCGGCGAGTTTCCGTCGGGCCCGCTGAAGCTGTGCAGCATGGTGAGCACGCCCGCAGGACTCACTTCAAAAACTGTTCCGCAGCCAAAGGGAGCACAGTACACCCCGCCTCCCGAAGATGTCCCATAAAGATTGCCCTGCGGATCGATCGTGAGTTGGTTAACTCCCACCGGCCCCAGGTCGGAAGACGGCGGCATATTGAGGAGTGTGGAGTAAGTGTAGGTTTGGGCGCCTGCCATGAGCGGCAGAAGCAGAAGGAGCGCCAGCAATGTGGATTTCATTTGTGGTCCTGCCTTTGGTTAGTCTCGGAAGATTTAGCGCTAGCCCTTGGACTGGCGCGCGGGCCCGTTGGCGCGGAACATAGCAGCAGACTCAAGGATTGTCTAGAGTGAACGATTTTGCACTACGAGGCAAGAGACTACATGGATAGGCCCGCAGCAAACCGGAAACACGAACGGAAGACCATTGCGGTCTGCCGCTTCGATTCGAGCCAAGAGCTAAAAGCCAAGAGCCAAAAGCTATTTCATCGCCGTGACACGCTTGCCCAGACGCGACTTGTAGCGCGAAGCGGTGTTCTCGTGCAGCAGACCCTTCTGAATGCCCTTGTCGAGCGCGGATACCGTCTTGCGGTAGGACTGCTCGGCGGCAGCTTTGTCGCCTTTTTCGATGGTCTCGCGCAGATCACGCAACTGAGTACGCAGTGTGGATGTGTTGGCGCGGTTGCGCACGGTGCGGCGTTCGGTTTGGCGCGCACGCTTCAGCGCCGAAAGATGATTTGCCATAGCTGGTTTTTACCCTTTGTGTGTACTGCGAGATATTCGGGGTAGGTCCGAATTGCTCATTATATGGGACCGTTCCCGACCGGTCAAACCCGTGGTCGTTAGAATGCCAGTCCACCGGGCGCTTCTGACCGCCATTGACTCCCTCTTCGCCGCGGGGTAGGCTTTAGCTAATGGTAGTGACTTGCCTTCTGGGCATGCGTATTCCGGCCGGTCCCGTCTCCAAGCGAAACCCTGCTTTGTCTGTGCCGCCGGCACAGGTGTCTTCGCACTGCAAAAGCAGCCGAGCTTCGCTCGGCCTGTCCGGGTCTGAGACCCGGACCCACAGGAGTACTAACCAAAAGGCATGAATCCACGCATGAAGAAGAGCATCGGCGTCAGCCCCAACATCGAGACCTTATTCGGCACGCGGGACGAGAATGTGCGTCTGCTCGAAGACGGCCTCAACATCACCATCAATCTGCGCTCGAACGCCATCGAACTCGAAGGCGCAGCCAAAGATGTCGCCCGCGCCGAGCAGGTCTTCACCGACTACGAAACTCTGCAGCGCGCCGGCCACACCTTCAACAATGGCGACCTCAACAGCATGCTGCGGGTGCTCACGTCCGATCCGACTTCGACACTGCGCGGATTGGCCGATGCCGGGCGGCAACGTTCCTTCGGACGCCGGACGGTTCAGCCCAAGAGCAGCAATCAGCGCCGCTATCTCGAAGCCATTGAGAAGCACGACATGGTGTTCGGGATTGGTCCGGCCGGCACCGGCAAGACTTATCTGGCCGTGGCGATGGCCATTTCCGCGCTGCTGGCCAAGCGGGTGAACCGCATCATCCTGGCGCGGCCCGCGGTGGAAGCGGGCGAGCGACTGGGCTTTCTGCCGGGCACGCTGCAGGATAAGATTGATCCCTACCTTCGACCGTTATATGACGCCCTGTATGACATGCTCGATCCCGAAAAAGTGGATCGCTACCTGGAGAAGAGTGTGATCGAGATCGCGCCCATCGCCTTCATGCGCGGGCGCACGCTGAACGACTCGTTCGTGATTCTCGACGAAGCGCAGAACACGACGTCCGAACAAATGAAGATGTTTGTCACGCGTCTGGGGTTCAATTCGAAGGCCGTGATCACCGGCGACATCACGCAGATCGACTTGCCAAACGCGCGCCGCAGTGGTCTCGTAGAGGCGATGGATGTGTTGAAAAATGTAGAGGGGCTGGCCTTTACCCACTTCGACGAAACCGATGTGGTGCGCCACCATCTGGTGCAGCGCATCGTTCGCGCCTACGACGAGCACAAGACACGCGTTGCCGACCAGCAGATGTTTCTTCTGGCTGATCCTAGAAGCACCGACACAAGGTACGCCGAGACGAGACAAGCGGAACCGGCGCCCGTCGGCGAGAAAAGGCCATTGCCGGACTTAAACGAAACAGGTTCCAACCGGGAGAATCCGGCTTCGGCCGAAGCCAAGGGATAGAGGTTTACACATCGGGCGGGAGGGCGCAACTCGGCCCTCCTGTTTGCTTTTTGCGCTGCGCCGCCGTTCATGGCAAGAACGGTCAGGAGACCAGGGAAAAGGACTTGGTTATTCTGCAAAAGAAAGTCGCGGGATTGAGCGAGGGCGCGCTGCAGCGTTTCGTATTGCGCGCGCGTAAAGCTGTTGGCCTGCGCACGCAGGTGAACGTGCTCGTAACCAGCAGCGTGGCCGTGCGTTCTCTGAACCGCCAATTTCGCAAGCAGAACAAGGCAACGGATGTGCTGTCGTTCCCTTCCAATCCTCTGAGTTCGGAATCACGCGCACGAGCCAAGACAAAAACGGCCGGCGATGTCGCCGTCTCCGCTGACATTGCCCTCGAAAATTCGATCAAGCTCGGGCATCCGCTATCGCAGGAAGTCAAAATTCTGGTGCTGCACGGAATTCTTCATCTGGCGGGCTTTGACCACGAGCGCGATAATGGTGAGATGGCTCGCAAGGAAGCGAAATTGCGCCGGGCACTCCGATTACCGGCTGCGCTGATTGAGAGAGCCCAGCCAGACGATCTCCACTCCGACATGAGTTTGTTGCCGAAACCTCACCAAATCCAGCACCGTGCGACCGCGGGGCGGAGCGCGGTATGAATTACGCTGTCGTCATCGCGCTTCTGCTCCTGCTGGGATTGTTGACGCTGGTTTCTTACGTGGACCGCGTCTACCAGGAAGCGGGGAAATTTCTTTCGCGCGAGTTCCAGGACAACATCGACTTCTTCGAACAGAAAGTCGAACCGCAGCTGGGAGCAAAACCGCTGCGGGTCAGCCGGTCCCGCGCCGCACTTTCCATGGCCGTGCTTACACAGTTGACCATGGCGGCGATCGCTTTGATCGTTGGATTTGTAGTGTTCAGCGATCAGCTCTGGAGTATCTACGAAATCCTGCAGGCGACCATCAGCCTCATCCTCGTCGTGATTGTATGCAACCGCTTCCTGCCCTTCGTATTTTTCTCGCGCACCAAAGGCGAGTGGCTGATTCACTGGACGCTGGTGCTGAAGATCCTGATTTATCTTGTGCTGCCAGTGACGATCGTACTCGGCTTCATGAAGTCCGTCGCGTCGCTGACCCGGCAGAATGCGAATGAACAGCCCGAAACCTCGGCCGAAGCCGTCGACGCCTTGATCGAAGCCGGACAGGAAGAGGGCATTATTCAGGAGGGCGACCGCGACCTGATCCAATCGGTCGTTGAGTTCAGCGGTAAGACGGTGCGCGAGGCGATGAAGCCGCGACCTCAGATGTTTGCCGTTCCTGCCGACACTACGGTCGAGCGCTTCATCGAGATGCTGCGTGCCAAGCACTATTCGCGCGTCCCTGTGTACGAAGGCAGCATTCATAACATTAAGGGGATTGTTTACGCGCAGGACGTGCTGCAAGTACCCGACAGCGAAGCGCACGTCCGCAAACTGGATACGATCATGCGGCGCGATGTTTATTTCGTTCCCGAGAGCAAACTGGGAAGCGACCTGCTGCGAGAAATGCAGAAGCAGAACATCCGCATGGCCATTGTGGTCGACGAGTACGGTGGCGTTGCCGGACTGGTCACGATAGAAGATTTGGTGGAAGAAATCGTGGGCGAGATTCGCGACGACCACGACAAGCCAGAGATCGTGCGCGAGGGCGATCGCACCTTTATTGTTGCCGGAGGCATGGATGTGGACCGCCTCGACGAGCTTTTCGGCAGCAAGCCGGAAGGAAAAGAATCGGCTACGATTGCCGGACTGGTCAGCGAACTCGCCGGAAGAATTCCACGCAAGGGCGAAGTGGTGGAAGAAGACGGCCTGCGCTTTGAGGTCCTGGAATCCACCGACCGCAAAGTGGAGCGCGTAAGAGTCACCGCGGTGCAGCCACGGCAGCTGAAGTTGATTTGAAGAGAGCTTCTAGCTGCTGGCTCCTAGCTTCTGGCCAAATCCTCTGCTATTGAGTTTCGCGTCGGCACCTGACTGCAAAGTAGCCTAAGATGATTGAAGTGAGTAGTTCCAGCTAGAAGCCAGGAGCTAGTCGCTAGAAGCTTGTTTCCCTATGCCCTTCCGTTCCGGTTTCGTTTGCATCCTCGGCCGCCCCAACGCGGGCAAGTCCACGCTGCTCAATGCGCTGGTGGGCGAAAAACTGGCGATCATCTCCCCCAAGCCGCAGACCACGCGCAACCGCATTCAGGGCGTTGTCCACGTTCCGAAGCGTAAAGGCAAGGGCGGTGGACAGATTGTGCTGGTCGATACTCCCGGAGTGCACAAGCCCGACTCTTCGCTAGGTCGGAAAATGATGGTTGAAGTACGCGAGGCCTTGGAGGGTTGCGACCTCGTCCTCGTCATCATGGACGTCACGCGCAAATTCGATCCTCGCGATCAGTTTGCACTCGACCTGCTGCGGCGGCCCAAGACCAAAGCGTTTCTCATCCTGAATAAAGTCGACTTGATCCGTGAGAAATCGAAACTCCTGCCGTTGATCGAGCAATATCGCAAGCTCTATGATTTCGCCGAAGTGGTCCCGATTTCTGCGCTTAAGCGCAACGGCCTCGACACGCTTCTCGATATGGTAATCGCGACTCTTCCCGCCGGACCCGCGTATTTCCCCGAAGATCAAATCACGGACCAGCCCGCGCGATTCATGGCGGCGGAAATTATCCGCGAGCAACTCCTGCTGAATACCAGCGAAGAGATTCCTTACGCGACCACTGTGATGGTGGAGAACTTCGAGGAAGGCGCCAGACTGACCCGGATCGCGGCGACCATTTATTGTGAGCGCGATGGGCAGAAGGGAATCCTCGTGGGCAAGGGCGGCCAGATGTTGAAAAAAATCGGCACATCAGCCCGCTTGCAGATCGAGCGCATGCTGGGGACGAAAGTCTTTCTCGAACTCTACGTTAAAGCGGAACCGGGATGGCGCGATTCGCGCCGCTTCGTCGAAGAACTCGACTGGCGCCGCCAGTTGGAGCTGCGGATGTTTGAACATAAGATGCCAGAACATGAAATGCCAGAACAGAAGTCGCCAGAACAGAAATGAGTCTTAGTGCCACCGTGCGGAGCTTTTAGGCTTATATCCACCTCCAGGGTTTCCGGCCAGGGGATCATTCCGGCTTCGCAGACGGCGATGCTATCGAGATAAATTTGTCCAGCGCTCGCGTCAGACGAGCACGCTCACCGGTGCTAATCATTTCCAGTAACAACCCATCGAACACCGCGATGCACAACGTTGCCATCGCCGCATCACGCACCGATTCCGAAAGCGTTTGGAACACAATTTCCTGCCAACCCAAGGATTCCTTTTTCAAATAGCGCCGATACTCCGCCGGATTTTGAGCAGCGACGATATGTACCTCGTAGAGGAGTCGTAGATATTGCAGGTTCTCTTTTCTGGTCGCCCACTGCCAAAATCGCTTTAACGGAGGGTCTTGATGGTTGCCAGGCTTGACGGAAGTCATCCTCAAGAACGATGCCTGCAGACGGAAATTTATTTCCTGCAACAGTTCCCGGAGCAAGCCTTCCTTCGATTCGAAGTGATACATCAGGATTCGGGCGCTGGTTCCCAGTTGGGCAGCCATAGGCCGTAGAGAAACATTCGCGAACCCGTGCTTCAGCAGATAGGCAAGAGCCGCATCACGGAACTCAAGTTTTCGTCTTGACATGTAACGAGTGTTACATGATACGATCGTTACAGTCAAGGGAGCAACCGCGTGTCATCAAGAGACTCGAACCTGCCAGCCGATAGTTCTGTGCCAGAAAGCAGGGAACCCGCGAAGCCATCGTCCCTCAGTCTGTTTGGCACCATTTTGATCCTGGTTATTTTCCAGCTACCGCTGGGCCGTTATCTGGCGCTGGGAGATACTTTCGGTGCTGAGGTCGCACGCGAAGGAGTGTTCTGGGGCCTGACAGTCCTGCTGGTTTCTTACATTCTGTTCTTCGAGAGAAGGCCGCTGTCATCGATCGGGCTGATTCAGCCGACTTGGAAGACCGTCGCGTTTGGCGTGATCGGAGCCTTTGCCATGATCGCCGGAATGGCTTTGATCTATATGGTTTTGTTTCCGATGCTTGGATTGTCGACGAATGAACCCACAATGATCGCTGTCAAAGCGATGCCATTCTGGTTTCGGGTCATATTGATATTGCGTGCGGCCGTGTTTGAAGAGATCTTTTACCGGGGTTTTATGATTGAACGTCTGGCAGAATTTACGCGGCTACGTTGGCTTGCGGCATTGATCTCGCTGACCGCTTTCACCTTGGCCCACCTGAGTGGCTGGGGTTGGGCTCATCTCATGGTCGCAGGGTTTGGGGGCGCAATTTTGACGGGTCTGTATCTTCTCCGGCGCGATCTCGGCTCCAACATGATTGCCCATTTTCTCACCGACGGTGTGGGGTTTCTCCTAGGCTAGGTCGACCCCAACCCGATAGTGATCCGGTTGCTGCGCGTCCTTTAGATTCGAATCGATCTCCGGAGGGCAAGACGCCAAATGGTGCCTCTTGAGCTGCCGTTTCGTTTTCTCGGAGAACCAAAGCATTCAGAAGACTGAGATTTGTACTATGGTAATGCGCTTCGGATCGGGCGGCCATTGCCCGATTCACGCCTTGCCGCTAGAATCGCAATAGGCCGTGCTCGCTACGTCCAGTAAACGGGCGAACTGGTAAACCGGCGGACAGGGGACGAACGAGCCAACCATGGAATCTGGGGCTTCTTCCGAGGAACACCTCCCGGAGCACGACTTCGATCCAGAAAAACTTGACCTGCGCGTGCGCGTCACGCTTGCGGCCGACCGCCGGGCCGTCGACCCGGTCGTGACGCAGGTCATGGAGGCCGTCCGTCAGATGAAGTGCGTCGATGGCAAGGAAGACGCCATCGAACTGGCCTTGCAGGAGGCGCTGGCCAATGCCGTGGTTCACGGCGCCAAGGAAGATCCCACCAAAATTGTTGAGTGCCTGGTGGCTTGCGACGAGCAACGCGGCATCCTCATCATCGTGCGCGATCCCGGGCCGGGTTTCGATCCGCAGGCAATTCCCAGCTGCACCATGGGCGAGAACCTGTATTCTAACCACGGCCGCGGAATTTTCTTAATCAATCAACTGATGGATGAAGTGCAGTTCCACAAGAACGGCACCGAGATCCACATGGTGAAGCGGTAGCTTTCTCCCCGCTGGCTTTCCTTCGCGCGATTAATTCAAATTCAGAGCGAACCTTCCCGCACTTACTTCGCTCCGTGCGTCATCAGGACCATCGTGAAGTCGTTCCCGCCGGTCACATAAAGTTCGTGGCAGATGATGTTTTTATGTTTGCCCGTAGCTTTCGCCATGCTGGCTTCCAGCCCCTGGAAATTGCCCGCCTTCACATCCGCCTTGCCTAACGGGATGCAGTGCAGCTTCACAGGGTAAGGATCTTCGGCGTCGACATAGCCGAGAGTAATGACCAGTCGCTTGGCCGATTCTAGATAGGCCACGCCGATACTCTTGGCCGCAATCTTCGACTTGTTGACGAACGCCGCGACCTCGTCGGCCAGCTTGCCAATGGTGCCGTCGGCCGCGAGTTCGCCGCTGAAGATCTTGAATTTGTCATGCACTTGCTTTGCGATGTGGTGCGCCATGCACGTTCTCTCCTAGATTGTCTTAATGTGCTGGCAGTCAGTGTACAGCCAACGCGCTTCGGCTGTCTTCTGAGCGAATCCACGCCAATCGATGTCCTCAAATTCTAAATCACGCTCGTGAATGGTACCCTTGCAACATGCCTGACGATCCCGAGCTACGACCTCTCAACCCGGCTCGATCCCGCGCCGCGGTTGCGCTGGCTCTCATCGTGGGACTGTTCCTCGGCGTCGCTTGTGTCGGCTCGCTTGGCTGGCTGATGCTCTCGCGAAGTTCGGGACGAGCTCTGTTGAGCCACATGTGGTCGGCCGTAACTGGCAGAACCCTCACCATCGACGTGAGCCAGCCGACGGTCGTCGATCGCATTCAGCGCCTGCAGCGGCTGGAAACGGTGATCTACACGATGGATAAGATCGTGAGCGGCGCCAAAGAGAATCCGCTTCTACCGAATTTTCTGGCCGGAGATCGACTGCTGATGTTGGTGCACGGCGAGGTCGTCGCAGGAATCGATTTCGCAAACTTAAAGCCGGGCGACGTCAAAGTGGATGGCAAGCAGATACGCCTGCGGCTACCTCCGCCGCAGATTTTCAGCACTCGGATCGACAGCGGGAAGACCCGCGTGTATTCCAGGCAGACGGGGCTGCTGGTCTCGACCGATCCAGATCTGGAAACGCAAGTCCGACAGGAGGCGGAACGTCAGCTGCAAGAGGCCGCCATGGCCGATGGCATTCTGCGGAACGCCCAGCAGAACGCAGCTTCGACGATCACCAGCTTGTTGCAGGGTTTGGGATTCGAGAAGATTGATTTCGACTGACGGCCGCGGTCCCTATTCCTTCGCCGCAATCCCCAGGGCCTTCATCTTCCGGTAAAGATGGCTTCGCTCGAGGCCGAGCACTTCGGCGGTGCGGCTTACGTTGCCGTGGTTCTGGTCGAGCGTCTTGAGGATGTAGTCGCGCTCGTAGGCATCGCGAGCCTGATGCAGCGTGGAGAATTCGTTCTTGGGCGCGCGCCGGCTCCCGTCGCGGTAGACCAGCGGCGGCAGATGCTTGGTGTCGAAGCGCGTGGTCGTGGGATTCATGATCACGATGCGCTCAATCACATTGCGCAATTCGCGCACGTTGCCCGGCCAGGAGTAACGCATGAGCACTTCAATGGCATCGTCGGTAATTTCGCGTGGACGGCGTCCATACGTCGCCGCCAGTTCCTTCAGAAAATGGCGCGTAAAGAGCGGGATATCTTCCCGGCGTTCGCGCAAGGGCGGAACAAAGAAGGGAATCACATTGAGCCGGTAAAACAAATCCTCGCGGAAATTGCCGCGCGATATTTCCTCTTCCAGATCTTTGTTCGTCGAGGCAATCACCCGCACATCCACGGTAATTGTCTTATCGCTCCCCACGGGCGTGAAGCGCTGCTCGTCGAGGGTGCGCAGCACTTTGGACTGCGTCTTCAGGCTCATGTCGCCGACTTCGTCGAGGAAGAGCGTGCCCCCGTGCGCCCTCTGAAACTTGCCTTCTTTGTCGGCGGCAGCTCCGGGGAACGATCCTTTATAGTGTCCGAACAGTTCGCTCTCAATCAGATCTTCGGGAATCGCGGCGCAATTAACTTCGACGAAGGTTTCGTCCTTGCGCAGGCTCTGGCCGTGGATGGTGTGGGCCACGAGTTCCTTGCCTGTTCCGGATTCGCCGTAGATCAAAACGCGGCCATTGGTCGGAGCCATTAATCCGATCTGCTGGCGCAAAGCCTTCATCGGAATGCTGTCGCCCACGATGACGCTCTTGCCCTGCAGCTGCTTCTTCAGGTCGACATTTTCCTGCTGTAGTTTCTTGGAGTCGATGGCGTTCTTAACCAGGATCAGAGTTTTGTCGAGCGACAGCGGTTTCTCGAGGAAGTCATACGCCCCAAGTTTCGTTGCCCGTACAGCAGTCTCGATGGTTCCGTGTCCGGAGATCATGATGACTTCAGGAGGATTGTCCAACTCTCGAATTCTCTCCAGGGTTTCAAGCCCGTCCACGCCCGGCAGCCAGATATCGAGCAGCACCACGTCAAACGCGGTCTTGCGCACGAGGTCGAGGCAGGCCTCGCCACTTCCCGCGACCGAAGCCGAGTAGCCTTCGTCGTTCAAAATGCCGGCCAATGTTTCGCGAATACCGGCTTCGTCGTCAACGATGAGGATGTTATGCATGCTGCGCGGTCGCCGCCGCCGGCGTGGGTTCAAGAACTACGGGGAGTTCTACGATAAATCGCGTGCCGACGGGATAATTCTCTTCCACGCGGATGGAGCCGTGGTGATCTTCGACGATGCGGCTGACGATGGCCAGGCCGAGCCCGGTCCCGCGCTTCTTGGTCGAAAAATAAGGCAGGAAGAGTTTTTCCTTGAGCTCGCGGGTTACGCCGTGGCCCGTGTCGGCGACGGTGATCTCGACCGCGTCGCGGCTGGCCACCAATGCCGTCGAAATCTCAATCTCACGCACCACGGAATCCTGCGACGCTTCGGCAGCATTGTCCACCAGGTTGGCGACCGCGCGTTTGATCGCTTCGCCATCGGCCAGGATCTTCGGCAGATCAGCTGCCAGTACGATATGCACGGCAATTCCATCCAGCCGGCCGTTGAACATGGAGAGTGCATTCTCAATGACTTCGTTAATGTCCGCGGGCCGCGGTTTGGCTACGGGGAAACGCGCGAGCGTGGAGAACTCGTCCACGAGCCGTCGCACAGTCTGCACAGCTCCGGCTATTGTTTCCGCGCAGGAGCGCACAAGGTCGAGCGACGCGGGATCATCGGGCGTGGCCCGGTCCAGATGCCGTTGGATGCGCTCGGCCGACAACGCAATGGGTGTGAGCGGATTCTTGATTTCATGCGCGACACGGCGCGCCACTTCCCGCCACGCGGCCTGCTTCTGCGCCTTCAGCAGGTCCGAAAGGTCTTCGAACACCACAACATACCCCGAGCGCTCGGCCTGATGACGCAGCGTTGCGACCGTGACCGCGACGTTCAACGAGGCGCGGGGTAACTGCATTTCCATCTGGCTGGTGGTCACGCCCATGCGATCGGCGCGCCGCAGCAGAGGTTCGAAGTCTTCCAGTACTTCGGCGGGGAATACATCGGCCAAAGACGCTCGCGACAGAATTTGCCGTGCTCCGTCGTGTCCCCCTTCTGGATGAAACATGCGCAGCAGCGCCTGATTCACATGGGTCACGCGCCGCTCCGCATCCAGCGAAAGCACGCCGGTCGGAATACTCTCGAGGATGGTTTCCATTTGACGGCGGCGCTGGTCGAGCTCGGCGTTGGCCGCGCTGAGATCGTGACTGGAGGCCTCAATCTGCCTGCGGCTGCTCTCCAGGTCTTCGGCCATGCGATTGAAGGAGCGCACCAGGTCGCCAATTTCGTCGGCGGCGCTCACGTCCACGCGATAGTCCAGACGTCCGCGCGAGATTTCCTGCGTGGCTTCGGCCAGGGCAGACAGCGGGCGGGTCACAATCTTCGAGAGGAATAAAGCCAGCCACGTCGTCACGAAGAGCACGATCATGGTGAGCAGCAGCAACAAGCCCATGTATGTCCGGCGCACCAGCTTGCGCTCGCGGGCCAGATCATAGTAGCGCTGCTGACTGGCTTCCACCTGGCGCACCGTTTGCGAGAACTCGCTTGGAAGCGGAATCGCCACCAGAATCAAGCCTCCGCCAGGGACCTGAGCGCTGCCCAGGGTGTAGTCGGTTTGTTGCCAGGTAAATTGCGCCGGATGTCCGGCGGCCGCGTCGGCCAGCGGCAGTCTGGCTTTCAGAATTGGCCAGGGCGCCGGCGTGTTGAAGGCGGCCTCTTCATTGCCATCCCGCAACGCCAGAGCGAATCCGCCCTGCAGTGTCAGTTCGTGATGTTGGAACTCGCTGACCACTCCGGAAAAGCCGTGACTCGAAAAACCATGCTCAATCTCTGGAGATGCCGCAATGGAAAATGCTTCGGCTCTGGCATTCTGCATGGCATAGCTCGCCAGGACCGTCGCCATTGCGTGTGTGTTCGCCCGAACCTCTTCCACTGGCGTCGAGAACCACTTGTCGATCGAGCGATTCATTAATCCGTAGGCAAACCAGTACATCATCACGACCGGCAACGACGACAACAACAGTGCGCCCGCGACCATACGCGTGCGGAACTTCGACCCCAGTACTCCAAGCCGCCGCTCCGCAAAGAGCTTCAAGAGGTTGCGCATCAGAACAAAGGTGAGCGCAACGAACAGCAGAAAGATCAACGCCGAGAGTGCGGCAAAGACAACGATATCCTGATTGTTTCCAGGACGCAGGAAAGTCAGCTCGAAAGCAGTTTGTGAAACCAGAATGGCCAGCAGGAGAAAGACGGAGACGGCAAGCAAAATAATGACCTGCTTGCGGTGCGAGGTCTTCTCAGGCGGGATGGGCGTCGGCTGTGACACTGGAATCGTGTGTTCTGCGCGGGCGAGTCTGCACAAGCTCAAAGCCGCCCGGATGCGCAAGTAATTATAGATGCACTGGCGTCGCTGCAGGCTGCAACCAGGATCGTGTTGGACCGGCTCCGACCCCGATCCGGCTCCACACGAGCAATCTGCACGACGAATTTCCTGCCGATTTAATGATTGACCGGTGCTTCCTGAGGACGATCCCGCTTCGCGGAGATCTCCTCCAACATGGCGTCGTAGGCGGGCTTGGGCTTGTAGGCACGGTCAAACGGCAAGCCCGCACCGCGCGCGCCGCGAGTGTGCGATCCAATCCACGAATATTTGTCGCTAAATCCCCAGATTTGAATGGCCGTGCAGCCTGGATTTTCGAGACACGCCCGGACCACGCCCCGATAAATTTCAGCCTGGCGAAGGAGATCCTCGTGGGTAGCCAAACCATTGGAATCCAGCGGCAGGGACACATCAAGTTCCGTGATGTGAACCTGAAGGCCCAGCGCGGTTAGTCGGGCGATATTGGTGGCGACGGCTGCGGTGTCGAAGTCAAGCGTTGCAATGTGCATCTGTAGCCCGACTCCGTCGATGGGGACGCCCCGGCGTTTGAAATCCTTCACCATGTCATAGATGGCGTCCGATTTGCGGTTGAGCCCTTCGCCCGCATTTTCGTTATAGAAAAGCAACGACTGCGGGTCGGCTTCGTGCGCCCAACGAAATGCCTGCTCGACATAAGCTGCACCCTTCTCGTACAGTCCGATGCCAGGCTGGTTGTACCAAGGAGAATCCTTGAAACCGCCGTTCTCATCCAAGGCCTCGTTCACCACATCCCATGCGAATACTTGGCCGGCGTAGTGTTTCATGACGGTTGTGATGTGCTCGTGCAGCAAGTGAGACAACTGCGTGGGCGTGAAGTGGCCCTGCGCGAGCCATTCGGGATTGTTATGATCCCAAACCAGACAGTGCCCGCGAACTTTCATGCCATGGGTCTGCGCGAAACGGACAACCTCATCACCCTCGCGGAAGTTGAACGTGTCCGGATTCGGGCGCACAGTCCACCACTTCATTGCGTCCTCAGGCTCGACCATGTTGAATTCTCTGGCCAGCGTAGCCGAGTAAGCGGCCTCGGAAAACAGAGACGGACGAACGGCAGCGCCCACCAGCATGTGGGCCTGGCCGGCCGCCTGCCGTAGTGGCAGGGAAGGAGTGACTGCTGGTGCGATGAGAAACAGAACCAGGATTCGAAGCCTGGAGTACGCGCTAAGCATCAGTTAAGCCCATTTCGGTTTGAGCAAATTCCTACGTCAATTTTTCGTACCATCACTTAACGTGAAGGCAAGAAACGTTGTAAAGGACATCCGTCACATTTGGGCTGTGATTTTCTGCAATAGTTCTTGCCGACTCCCACGATGAGCCCGTGCATCTCGTTGTAGACCTGTGTCAGCGCCGTCCTTGCAGCCTTGCTCATGGCTGAGGGTGAGTGAGCGGCTCCGCGGATGCTTGATCGATGCTGCGCGACAGCGTTCGCCGGACCTTTCGCTTGCGTATCTGCCACTGGTGCCAACGCGCTCTGGAATAGCTTCCGTATATCCTCGTAATCGGTCTTATCCGACAGAATCCCGTGGCGACCGAGAACGCGGCGGGTGTATGCGTCCACGACGAACACGGGATGATTCCCCGCATAAAGCAGAATTGAGTCGGCGGTCTCTGGGCCCACTCCGTTCAAGCCCAGCAACTCTTCACGCAGCTTGCCGGTCGGTTGCGCGAAGAGTTGATCTAGCGATCCGCCGTATTTGTTCTCGAGGAAAGCAACGAAGGTCTTAAGCCGCCGCGCTTTCTGTCGGAAATAACCGGAAGGGCGAATCAGGTGCTCCAGTTTGCCCAGCGGCACTTCGCGAATTCCTTCGATGCTGAGTAACTCCGATGCGCGCAGGTTCGCTAACGCCAGTTCGACATTGGTCCACGCAGTGTTCTGCGTCAAGTATGCCCCGACGATCACTTCAAAGCGGGTTTCGGCGGGCCACCAGTGCTGCGCTCCCCATGCACGAGAAAGAGCGCGATAGTACAGCCGGATCTCAACGTCGCTGTCTTTCTTTCTGTCTTCCCCTTTTTCTGTCTCTCTCTTCTTGCGGGCTCGTGGCAAGATTGCGATTCCTCAGTTTCGAGTCTAATCGAGCGCCCTCGCCGCAGGCCACGTGACTCCCAAGAGGGCACAAGGACTTACTGAAGTGCATGTACCTGGGCGGACGAGTTGCCCCTCCCTGAGCCAAGAAATTGCATTTGGCGTGGAGTTCAGCGCAAATCGTGTGTTCCAGGGGAAACTCTCCATCAGGTCCAAGTACCAAAGTTACTGGTAAGGTAATCCGCCAGCGTTGACAATTTGTGTCAACGCGAATGGGCTGCTTCTCTCCCGATGATGGGCGGCCGTTTGCGCTATGCCCGCACAAGTGCGAGGCGTCGTTCCATCCATTTGGATAGGAGATCTGCGTATGTCTCAACGGCTGGGTGACCTTCTCGTCAAAGAGAAGATCATTACCCCAGAGCAGTTGGAACAAGCGAATAAGACCCAGAAGGAGCAAAGCTGTCGCCTGGGGTCCGCCCTGGTGAAGCTAGGCTTCCTCACGGACGAGGACGTCACCAATTTCCTCTCCCGTCAGTATGGCGTGCCCGCCATCAATCTGTCTTATTTTGAAATTGACCCTGCCGTCGTCAAGCTGATTCCGTTCGAGACCGCCAAGCGCTACCAGATTCTTCCGCTGAGCCGTGTGGGTGCGTCCCTCACCATTGCGATGGTGGACCCCACAAACGTGTTCGCGATGGACGACATCAAGTTCATGACCGGCTTCAATATCGAGCCGGTGGTCGCTTCCGAAAGCTCCATCCTGTCGGGAATTGAGAAAGCTTACGGCACCACCCAGCAGGAAGATCTCGAGACCGTGATGCAGTCGATGTCGGAGATGGGCGACAGCGACGTCGAACTGCAAACCGAAGAACAGCAGATGGAGCTGGCCGAACTGGAAAAAGCGGCCGACGAAGCTCCTGTCGTCAAGCTTGTCAACGTCGTGCTCGGCGATGCGGTCAAGCGGGGCGCCAGCGATATTCATATTGAACCTTACGAAAAAGAATTCCGCGTCCGCTTCCGTATTGACGGCGTGCTGCAGTCGATCATGTCGCCGCCGCTGAAGTTGAAGGACGCCATTACTTCCCGCCTGAAGATCATGTCGAAGCTCGACATCAGCGAAAAGCGCCTGCCGCAGGACGGACGCATCATGCTGAAGATGAACATCGGCGGCCGCAAAAAGCAGCTCGATTTCCGCGTCAGCACGCTGCCCACGCTGTGGGGCGAAAAGATCGTGCTCCGGTTGCTCGACAAAGAGAACCTGCGTCTCGACATGACCAAGCTGGGCTTCGAGTCCGAGTCGCTGGTGAAATTCGAAAAAGCAATTCTGAAGCCCTACGGCATGGTGCTGGTCACCGGACCTACCGGATCAGGCAAAACCAACACCCTCTATTCCGCCATTTCGCGCCTGAACCAGCCCGATACCAACATCATGACCGCCGAAGATCCGGTCGAGTTTCAGTTGGGCGGCGTCAACCAGGTGCAGATGAAGGAACAGATAGGATTGAACTTTGCCGCCGCTCTGCGATCCTTCTTGCGGCAAGATCCCAACATCATCCTCGTCGGCGAAATCCGCGACTTTGAAACCGCCGAAATCGCCATCAAGGCCGCGCTCACGGGCCACTTGGTGCTCTCCACGCTGCACACCAACGGCGCACCGGAAACCATTACCCGCTTGATGAACATGGGCATTGAACCATTCCTGGTAGCGACGTCGGTGCATCTTATCTGCGCCCAGCGTCTGGTCCGCCGCATTTGCAAGGACTGCATCGAGCCTATGGACGTGCCGCCGCAGACGCTGGTTGAAGCAGGGTTCACGCCCGAGGAATCGAAGACGGTGAAGATTCAGAAGGGCAAAGGCTGCGGAGTCTGCAACAACACCGGATACAAAGGCCGTTGCGGTTTGTATGAGGTCATGGAAGTCGACGACGAGATCCGGGAACTGGTTCTGGTCGGTGCTTCGGCGGTGGAGTTGAAAAAGAAGGCGATCGAGCGCGGGATGATCACGCTGCGGCGCAGCGGGCTCATCAAGGTGGCGGCAGGCATGACCACGCTCGAAGAAGTGGCCCGCGAAACGATTCACTAGTAAGGCGACGAAGAGCTTACGAGATTTAACAACGTCAAGGGAAGGATTCTTGCCATGGGTTTGTCGTTAAGCGATCTGCTCAAGAGAATGCTGGAGATGAACGGCAGCGATCTGCACATCACCACCAACTCGCCGCCCCAGATTCGCGTGCACGGTCACCTGGTGCCGCTCGACCTGCCGCAGATGACGCCGGCCGAGACCAAGCAGTTGGCCTACAGCGTGATGACCGACTCCCAGAAGCACCGTTTCGAAGAAAGCCTGGAGCTCGACTTCTCTTTTGGCTTAAAAGGCCTGGCACGCTTCCGCGCCAACGTCTTCAATCAACGCGGGGCCTCCGCCGCGGTCTTCCGCCTGATTCCGTTTGAAATCAAATCGTTCAACCAGCTCGGGTTGGCGCCGGTCGTCAGCAAACTCTGCGACAAGCCCCGCGGTCTGGTGCTGGTCACCGGGCCGACCGGATCGGGTAAATCCACCACGCTCGCGGCCATGATCGACAAGATCAACAGCGAGCGTCACGACCACATTCTCACCATCGAAGACCCGATCGAGTTTGTGCACATGAACAAGAATTGCCTGGTCAACCAGCGCGAGCTGCACGCCGATACCAAGAGCTTCACCGACGCGTTGCGGGCTGCGCTCCGCGAAGATCCCGATGTCGTTCTGATCGGCGAAATGCGCGATCTGGAAACCATCGAGTCGGCGCTGCGCATCGCGGAAACCGGCCACTTGACCTTTGGCACGCTGCACACCAACTCGGCCACTTCGACCATCAACCGCATCATCGACGTGTTTCCGGCGCACCAGCAGCCGCAGATTCGCGCCCAGCTTTCGCTGGTTCTGGAAGGCATCATGTGCCAATCGCTGCTGCCGCGCGTCGACGGCAAGGGTCGGGCCATGATCATGGAGATTCTGATACCCAACCCCGCTGTCCGCAACCTGATTCGCGAGGACAAGATTCACCAGATTTATTCGTCCATGCAGTCCGGCCAGGAAAAATTCGGGATGCAGACTTTTAACCAGTCGCTGGCCACCGCCTATTTTCAGAAGGAGATCACTCTGGAAACAGCCATGTCGCGTTCCAGCAATGTGGATGAGCTGCAGGAAATGATCAACCGCGGCGCCACGTTGACCAGCCGTTCCAACTCGGCGCAGGCGCTGGCCAAAGGAGCGGCTCCGTCCAAGCGTTAAGGCCGGGGGCATTCAACATTTTGAAGCATTCAACATTTTGGAACGAGCACAGAGTTCGTGAAACAGGTATCTCAGTGAGGAGAAGCTAAACCATGCCAGTCTTTACATTTTCCGGCAAGGACGCATCCGGACAGAAGATTTCCGGCGAGCGGATGGCGCCCAACAAGCAGGCGCTGGCGCAGGCTTTACGGCGCGAGCGCATCACCCCCGGCGCAATCCGCGAAAAAGGCAAAGAATTTTCCATGCCTACGTTTGGCTCCGGCAAGGTCGGAACCAAAGACATTGCGATCTTCTTCCGCCAGTTTTCGGTCATGATCGATGCCGGTCTGCCCCTGGTACAGTGTCTGGAAATTCTGGCGGCTAACCAGGAAAACCAGGCCTTCCAGAAGATTCTGACCGGTGTGCGCACCACGGTGGAAGGCGGCGCCACGCTGGCCAACGCCATGCGCCAGTACCCCATCGTGTTCGACGACCTCACCACCAACATGATCGAGGCCGGTGAAACCGGCGGTATTCTCGACATCATTCTGCAGCGCATGGCCACCTACGTGGAAAAGGCCGTGCGTCTGAAATCGGCGGTGAAATCGGCGCTGATTTATCCCGTCGCAGTCGTCAGCATGGCTGGTCTGATCGTCGGCGCTCTGCTCAAGTGGGTGGTGCCCATCTTCGCCAACCTGTTCGCCGGCCTGGGTGTTGCCCTGCCTCTTCCCACACGCATCGTCATGGGACTGAGCCAAGCTGTGCAGACTTTCTGGTGGATGTTCGGCGTCGGCTGTTTTGGTCTCTATTTCGGAATCAAGCAGATCCGCAAGCATCCCCGCGGCCGCTACTATTTCGACAAGATGCTGTTGTTCATCCCTGTGATCGGGTCGCTGCTGCGCAAGATTGCGGTCGGCCGCTTCACCCGTACGCTGGGCACGCTGATCACCTCGGGCGTTCCAATTCTGGAGGGCTTGTCGATCACCGCGAAGACCTCCGGCAACGCCGTCTTGGAAGAGGCGCTGATGAAAGTCCGCAAGGCCATCGAAGAGGGCCGCACCATCGTCGATCCCCTGCGCGAATGCGGCGTGTTTCCCAACATGGTGACGCAGATGATCGGGGTCGGCGAAGCCACCGGCGCCATGGACTCGATGCTGCAGAAGATTGCCGACTTCTACGAAGAAGAAGTCGACGCCGCCACCAAAGACATGTTGGCCATGCTGGAGCCGATCATTATCGCGGTCCTGGGCGTGAGCGTCGGCGGCATCGTGATCTCGCTCTACATGCCGCTGTTCGCCATGATCGCCAAGCTGGCTGGCTAGAGACAATCGCGTCGTGGGTCTTAGGTGCCAGGTCTCGGGCCTAAGACCCAAGACCTACGACCGACGACCCGAGATTTTAATGCAATCCACTTTCGATGAGCGCAATTGGCTGGTGTGGCTGGTCCGGGTCCGCATTTTCATTCTGACCCTCCTGCTGGCCATTGAGCTGGCGGTGGCCCGGTTCAGTCCGGCGCCGCTGCCCATGCGCCTCTTCGTCAGTACCATCCTTTTCTGGTATAGCCTCTCGCTCTTTTACGTACTGCTGCTCTCCTTCTGGCATGAGCACCGGCTGCAGGCCACGCTGCAGGTTCTGACCGATCTGATTCTGGTCAGCCTGGTCATCCACGAAACCGGAGGCTGGGACAGTTCTCTCAACTTTCTCTATCCCCTAGTGATTATCGTGGCCGCCGTCCTGCTGCCGCGGGTCTGGGCGCATCTGGTGGCGGCCCTGGCTTTCATTCTTTATGGAACCGTGCTGGAACTGAACTACTATGCCGTGGTTCCGTCCTACTGCAGCACGCATCCCGGCCTGAAAACGCTGCAGGCCATCATCTTCGTCAATTTGTTCGCCTTCCTCGCGGTAGCTTACCTGGCGGGACTGCTCACCGCCAAGCTGCGCCAGGTGGGCGTGCAACTGAAGGACACCAGCGGAGCGCTCGAAAGCCTGCAGGCGCTGCACGAAAACATTATTCACTCCATCAGCAGCGGGCTGATCACCACCGGCCTCGACGGACGGATTACGCTGGTCAACGCCGCCGCTCAGCGGCTTCTGGAACTTGCACCCGCCGAGCTGATGGGTTCCCCGGTGCATAAATTGTTTGTGGATTCGCTTCCTACCATCGAGTCCCAACATACTCACGGGGAAGTCCGCTTCGATGCTCCCACCAAGTTCCGTAAGACGATTCGGGTTCGAGTCGCGGCTTTAACCGTGCCGGAGCGCGGAGATCTCGGCTACGTCTACGTGCTTGACGATCTCACCGAGATTCGCCGCCTGGAACGCGAAGTCCGCATGCAGGACAAGCTGGCCGCCGTCGGCCGTTTGGCCGCGGCCATCGCGCATGAAATCCGCAATCCGCTCACTTCCATTGCCGGTTCGGTGAGCATGCTTTCCGGCGTCCCCGAGATGAATGAGGATCACCGCCGCCTGCTCGACATCGTCACCCGCGAGTCGCAGCGGCTGAACAGCATCATCACCGACTTCCTGGCCTATTC
>Ga0209274_10000199_pt1 | contig 47418 bp, 46 predicted proteins | sample HubBroMetageREF1_FD_188343 | JGI IMG/M metagenome (GOLD analysis project Ga0209274, IMG submission 188343) | Reference soil microbial communities from the Hubbard Brook experimental Forest, New Hampshire, USA - Hubbard Brook CCASE Soil... | ecosystem: Environmental > Terrestrial > Soil >...
TCAACCCGCAAGATCCATGAGCATTGCAAACTCAAGCTGCGGCGCGTCGCGTAGGGTGCGGCATACCTCGAGCAGCGCGGCAGCGTCGGTCTCGTACGAAAGCTCCGACGCGAGCGCGGCTACGCGCCGCACCCGGCCCTGCAGCTGCGCGTCAACCTTCGCGGCGAGAGCTTCGATGAGCTCGCTCAAGTGAACCACTCCATTGTCGATTCAGCTTGCGATCGTGCTCGTGCGCGCAATTTTTTTCTGCAGCTGCACGATCCCGTAGACCAGCGCCTCGGCGGTCGGCGGACAGCCCGGCACGTATACATCAACCGGTACGATGCGATCACAGCCGCGCACGACCGCGTAGGAATAATGATAGTAACCGCCACCGTTCGCGCACGAACCCATGGAGATCACCCACCGCGGCTCCGCCATCTGGTCATAGACCTTGCGCAGCGCCGGCGCCATCTTGTTGACCAGCGTGCCGGCCACGATCATGACGTCGGACTGGCGCGGACTGGGGCGAAACACCACGCCAAAACGATCCAGGTCGTAGCGCGAGGCACCGGCGTGCATCATCTCCACCGCGCAGCACGCCAGTCCAAACGTCATCGGCCACAAAGAGCCGGTGCGGGCCCAGTTGACGAGGTTGTCCACCTGCGTCGTGACGAAGCCACGCTGCGCGAAGCTCTCCGGGCTATCGGCTTCTAGTCCCACTCGAGCGCCCCCTTCTTCCACTCGTAGATGAAGCCCACGACCAGGATGCCGAGGAAGATGCTCATCGCGAGAAGTCCGGGCAGGCCGATCTTGTGCAAGGCCACCGCCCACGGAAACAGGAACGCGATCTCGAGGTCAAAGACGATGAACAGGATCGCCACCAGGTAATAGCGCACGTCGAATTTCATGCGGGTGTCTTCGAAGGCCTCGAAGCCGCACTCGTAGGACGACAGCTTGGCGCGATCGTCGCGCGAGCGGGTGAAGAAGTGACCGATGCCGGTGCCGAGCACGAGCAGCACCACGGCCAGGCCCGCGGCGACCACCAGGAAGATCAGGATGGGCAGATAGTTCGACAGCATGCGATCTGGTGCGCAATAAAGGCGGATCGAACTGCCGATCTGCCCCGTAAAAGGCTCCGCATTGTAGCAGCGCAACAGTCGTTTTGGTGCCGACGGTCGGATTCGAACCGACACGCCTTACGGCGCTAGCCCCTCAAGCTAGTGTGTCTACCAGTTTCACCACGTCGGCAATATTAAAATCCGCCGCGCCCGGACGCTTTATTTCGGCGCAGGCGTCGGCGCAGGGGTCGAGGCGGGGCTGGTGGCGGGAGCGGCCGGCGGCAACGACGCCGGCGCGGCAGTCGGCGCCGGCAGCGTGGCACCCGTGGCGGACGTGGGTTTCTTACCCGCGGCGACCTCATCGAGAATCGTTTTCTGCTGCGCTTCGGCGCTGCGTGTGCCCGTATAGGCGAGCGCCAGACTGTTGATCATGAAGATCGCGGCGAAAATGGCGGTGGCGCGCGACATCGCGGTGGTCGCGCCGCGGGCCCCGAACACCGTGCCCGAGGCACCGGCGCCAAATCCGGCGCCGGCATCCGCGCCCTTGCCGCGCTGGATCAGTACCAGCCCGACAATCGCGAACGCCGAGAGCCACTGCACAATAGTCAGAATTGAACGCAACATCGCAAAACCTACTATCCCGGTCCGGCAGCGGCCAGGATTGTCAGGAACTCATCAGCCTTGAGCGAGGCGCCACCGATCAGACCGCCGTCTACATCTGGCATTGCGAACAGCTCCGCCGCATTTCCGGCCTTGACGCTGCCGCCATAAAGGATACGTGTGGCAGCGGCAATTCTAGCATCCCGGGCGGCAATCCGGGCGCGGATGAAGGCGTGCACGGCCTGCGCCTGTTCAGGTGTGGCGGTGCGGCCGGTACCGATGGCCCACACCGGCTCGTAAGCCACCACACCCTGTTCCAGGGCCCCCGCCCCCGAGAGCTCCAGAACCACCTCGAGCTGGCGCGCGACAACCTCCTGCGTCCGCCCGGCGTCACGATCCGCGAGCTGCTCGCCGACACACAGGATCGGGATGAGACCCTTGCCAAGCGCGGCGGCGAACTTGCGCGCCACCAACTGGTCGCTCTCGCGGTACAGCATCCGCCGCTCCGAGTGCCCCACGATCACGTACTCGCAGCCGACGTCCTTGAGCATGGCCGCCGAAATTTCCCCGGTGAAGGCGCCCTGCGTGTCCGCGCACAGGTCCTGGCCCCCCAGGCTCAGCGCCGAGTCGCGCAGCGCGCGCCCCACTTCCTGCAGGTACACAAACGGCGGACACAGCACGCAGGTCGCCGCCGGCTTTGCCGGGCAATGGGCCAGAAGATCCTCGACGAGCCGCGCGTTCTCGCTGCGCGATCCGTGCATCTTCCAGTTTCCGGCGACAATGGGGCGACGCATGGGGCGCGGGATGATAGCCATGCGAGGGGGGCAGCGCAACGCTGCGCGCACCCGGGGGTCGAAAGCCACGGAGTCGATCGAAAAAAGACCCCTTTCGGGGACGCCGTGGATCTCGCCCCGGCCTATCGGCCGGAGTTCACTAGCCAGCGATGCCCGCGATGATCTTCGCGAGCTCGTTGGCGGCGGCGCGCGTCGCGGCCTCGTCGCGCCCTTCAACCATGACCCGGATCACAGGCTCCGTTCCCGACGCCCGCAACACCACGCGGCCGTCTGCCCCCAGCTGCTGTTCGATGCGCTCCACGGCCTGCTGCACGGCAGGCACGGTGACCGGATCGAAGCGCTGTGCCACCTTCACACCGAGCAGCACCTGCGGGAACTTCTGCATTCCGGCGGTCAGCTCCGCCAGCGAGCGGCCGGTCTGCTTCATGACCGCCAGCACCTGCAGCGCACTCACCAGACCGTCGCCGGTCGTGGTCTTATCCAGACACAGGATGTGCCCGGAGGCCTCACCACCGAGGATGCCCTGGGTTTCGCGCAGCATCGCCAGCACGTAGCGATCGCCCACCGCGGCACGGCGAAATTCGATACCTTCCGCGCGCAGCGCGACTTCAAGGCCGAGGTTGCTCATCACCGTGCCGACCACCGGTCCGCGCAGCGTTCCGGCCTGCTTGAGCGAGCGCGCGATGACGTACAGCAGCTGATCGCCGTCCACGATGCGACCGAGGTGATCGGCCATGACCAGCCGGTCACCGTCGCCGTCGAGCGCGAGCCCGACGTGCGCGCGTACGCCCGGAACGGTGAGCTGCAGAAGATCCGGGGCGGTAGAACCGCAGCCGTCGTTGATGTTGCGGCCGTTCGGCGAGCAGCCAATCGGCACGATCTCCGCGCCCAGGTCGGCGAGAATCCGTGGCGCCACCTTGTAAGAGGCGCCGTTGGCGCAATCAATCACGATCTTCAGGCCCGACAGGTCCACGCCTGGCGGCAGCGTCGAGGCGCAGAACTCCTGGTAGAAAAGCCGCGAGCGATCGGCACGCGTCGCGCGCCCGAGGCTGCGGGAAGCGCGCGTCAGCGGCGGCTGCGCCAGCTGCGTCTCGATCCGCTCCTCGAGCTCGTCCGAGAGCTTGCCCCCCGAGGCATCGAAGAACTTGATGCCGTTGTCGTCGTAGAGATTGTGCGAAGCGCTGATGACAATGCCGAAGTCGCAGTTGAAGCGGCGCGTCATGTAGGCAATGCCAGGCGTAGGCAGCGGCCCGATCAGCATGACGTTGACGCCAGCGGCGACAAATCCCGCCTCGAGCGCCGACTCGAACATGTAGCCGGAGAGTCGCGTGTCCTTGCCGATCAGCACGGTGCCACCCTCCGGGGCCAGGACGCGGGCCGCGGCGCTCGCCAGGTGCAGCGCGAAGTCCACAGTCATGGGATGTTCGCCGACACGCCCCCTGATGCCATCGGTGCCGAAGTACGCCCTCGCCAAATCCCTACCCTCCGCTCTGCAGCGCCGTTACAACCTCGAGCGCATCCACCGTCGCCGCCACGTCGTGGGCCCGAATGATGCGCGCGCCCGCAAGAGCCGCGATCACGGCGAGCGCCACGCTGCCCGCCAGACGCTCGCCGGGCGCCCGATGGGTCAGTGTGCCCAGCATTGATTTACGCGACAACCCGGCCAGTACCGGCAGCCCGTCCGCCACGATCTGCGGCAGCTGCCGCAGCAGTTGCAGATTGTGCTGCAGGGTCTTGCCGAAGCCGAAGCCCGGATCCACGACAATCCTGTCAGGGCTCAGGCCCGCATCCCGGCAAGCGCGCACGCGCGCGGCGAGCAGCGCCCGCACTTCGCTCACGACGTCATCGTAGTGCGGCGCGAGCTGCATGGTGCGCGGTTCGCCCTGCATATGCACGAGGCACACCGCGCAGCCGCTGTGGACCGCGGCAGCAAGCGCCTCGGGCTCCTGCAGTGCCCGCACATCATTGATGAGTCCCGCGCCGGCGCTCGCGGCCGCGCGCATGATCTGCGCCTTGCTGGTGTCGACCGAGATCACCGCGCTCGTGAGGGCGCGCAGCCGCTCGATCACCGGCAGCACGCGCCGCGCCTCCTCGCCGGCGTCCACCGCCGCCGCGCCCGGCCGCGTCGACTCGCCCCCCACGTCAATGAACGCCGCGCCCTCGGCGGCCATGCGCACGCCCTGCTCCACCGCGGCTTGCGTGGAAAAAAAGTGCCCGCCATCCGAGAATGAATCGGGCGTGACGTTCAGCACCCCCATTACGAGCGGCCGCGACAGATCCAGCGTCTTATCGGCGCAGCGCAGCAGAACCGGTGGGGCGGACATGGGATGGCGTCAGGCACGGCCGCTCGTGAAAGAAAGCATTTTCGGGGACGCCGTGGATCCGTCCATGGAGGCTCCGGCAAAAACGTCCCTGTTTTTGACGGCCCCGAAAATGCTTTCTTTCACGCGCAGCCGCGCAGCGGTCGGGTTAGTGCTGCCCCGCGGGTATCACCGGTCCGCCTGCGACCGGCCCTTCAGCGGGCGCCTTGGGCGGCTTGTTGGAAAGCGCCTCATCCCAGTCCGCAGGCGGCTTCGGCGTCCTGCCTGCCATGATGTCTTGCAGCTGGCCCTCGTCGAGGGTTTCGTACTTTATGAGCGCGTCGGCCATGAGGTGCAGCTTGTCGAGCGACTCCACGAGAATCTCCCGCGCGCGCTTGTAGTTCGCCTCGATCACATGGCGAATTTCCTCATCGATCGCATGCGCGGTCACGTCGGACACCTGTTTGTGCTGCGTGACGCTGCGGCCGAGGAATACTTCCCCGGTCTCTTCCGAATAGGTCAATGGCCCGAGCTTGTCCGACAGGCCCCACTTGGTAACCATGTTGCGCGCCAGATCGGTGGCACGTTCGATGTCGTTGGACGCACCGGTGGTAACCGCATCCGCGCCGAATATCAGCTCCTCGGCGATGCGGCCGCCGAACAGGGTCGTGATCGCGCTCTGCAGGCGTCGCTTGGAGTAGCTGTAGCGGTCCTGCTCAGGGAGAAACTGCGTGACGCCCAGCGCGCGGCCGCGCGGAATGATGGTGACCTTGTAGACCGGATCGTGTTCCGGGACGGTCATGCCGACAATGGCGTGGCCCGCCTCGTGGTAGGCGGTCATGCGCTTCTCGGCCTCGCTCATGACCATCGAGCGCCGTTCCGCGCCCATCATGATCTTGTCCTTGGCGCGCTCGAACTCGTCCATGCTGACGATGCGGCGATTGGCGCGCGCCGCGAACAGCGCCGCTTCGTTGACGAGATTGGCAAGATCTGCCCCGGAGAATCCGGGCGTGCCGCGCGCAATCAGCGCCGGCTGGACATCCTCGCCGAGCGGCACGCGCCGCATGTGCACACGCAGGATCTGCTCGCGGCCGCGCACGTCGGGCAGCGGCACTACCACCTGGCGATCGAAGCGCCCGGGACGCAGCAGCGCCGGATCGAGCACGTCCGGCCGGTTGGTGGCGGCAATGACGATGATCCCTTCATTACCCTCGAAGCCATCCATTTCCACCAGCAGCTGGTTGAGCGTCTGCTCGCGCTCGTCGTGCCCGCCGCCAAGCCCCGCGCCGCGGTGGCGTCCCACGGCATCGATCTCGTCGATGAAAATAATGCACGGCGCGTGCTTCTTCGCCTGCTCGAACATGTCGCGCACGCGGGACGCACCGACGCCGACGAACATCTCCACGAAGTCAGAGCCGGAGATGGTGAAGAACGGCACCTTGGCCTCGCCGGCAATGGCGCGCGCCAGCAGCGTCTTGCCGGTTCCGGGCGAGCCCACCATGAGCACGCCCTTGGGGATCTTGCCGCCGAGCTTCTGGAACTTGCCCGGATCCTTCAGGAAGTCGACGATCTCACCGACTTCCTGCTTCGCCTCTTCGACGCCGGCGACGTCCGCGAAGGTGACATTCACCTGGTCCTCGCCCAGGAGCCGCGCGCGGCTCTTGCCGAAGGACATCGCGCCGCGACCACCGGCGGCTCCCTGCATCTGGCGCAGCATGTAGAGGAACACCAATATCAGCACCAGCGCCGGTGCCATCTGCAGCACCAGCTGCCAGAAGACGCTCGGCTGCTTCGGCGGACGCCCCTCGATCACGACATTGCCCTTCTCCAGCGTGCCGATGAGCGCGGTGAAGTCGGTTTCCGGGTTGTAGGCCTTGAACTGCGTCTTGTCCTTGCGCACGCCGTAGATCATCTCGGCCTGCAGCACCACGGACTCGACGCGATTCGCCTTCACATCGTCCAGGAACTGCGAGTACGCGATCTCCTGGGGCTGGCCCACGATCGGCATGTAGCGGCTGAACACGAGCAGCAGGACGGTGACGATCACCACCCACAACAGGATGTTCTTTGTCAGATCATTCAAGGGCTTCCGTCCTTTATGGCGCGCGGTCCTGAGCTCCCGCAGGTCAACCTACACCAAGCGATACTGCATGGCCAGCAAGTAGATCTCAGGGCTGCGGGCGCGGGATGCAAGGGGTTTGACCAGTCTCACGCGGATAAATTTTCCCCGCGCAGCCCGCACCAGTTCCTGGAATCCGGCCCCCTGGAACACCTTGATCAGGGCGTGCCCCTCAGGCTTCAAGACGCGCTCCGCCAACCCCAGGGCCAGCTCCGCCAGATACATGGCCCGGGGCTGATCGATGACGTCGACGCCGCTTAAGTTCGGCGCCATGTCCGAGAGCACCACATCCACCTGTCCGGCGGGCAGCAGGCTCAGGATCTGATTGAAGACCGCCTCCTCGCGGAAATCCCCCTGCACGAACTCCACGCCTGCAAGTTCCTGCAGCGGCAGGATGTCGCTCGCCACCACCCGGCCGTTGCGCCCTACTTTGCGGCGCGCGTACTGGCTCCACGCTCCGGGCGCGGCCCCGAGGTCGAGGCAGGTCGCGCCGGGCTTCAGCAGCCGCTCGCGGCGGTCTATCTCCTCGAGCTTGAATACCGCCCGCGAGCGCCAGCCTTCGCTCTGGGCCCGCTGCACGAAGGGATCGGCAAAGTGCTCCTTCAGCCATCGATCACTGCTTTTCGAACGCCGCGCCATCGCCTTAGTGTCCCCGGGGGGTTCCTTTTAGAATGCACCAATGGAAAAGCCCCCCGCCGCTGCCCCTGCCGGGCTCTCGGAACGCCAGCGCCGGCACCTGCGCGGGCTGGCGCACGCGCTCAAGCCCGTCGTGCGCATGGGCGACGCCGGACTTACGGCCGGTGTGGCGCTCGAAGCCGAGCGGGCCCTTCACGACCATGAGCTCATTAAAGTAAAGGCGCCGGGCGGGGACCGCGCGGCGCGCGATGCGCTGTTCGCAACACTCGCCCTGAAGACCCGCAGCGTGCTCGTGCACCGCATCGGCAACGTCGCCGTCTTTTACCGCGCGCGTCCGGATCTGTCCGGCATCGTGATCCCCGATCCATAGCCCATTGGCCGAAATCGCAGGAAGCGATTTCGGCGGACAGCGGTTCCGTTTCCGCCGGCCAAAGGCGGGGCTCGATACGCATCTGTTTCCGATCACCTCGGCAGCCGAGCACTCCAAAGCGAGGCCGGCGCAGGGACTTTGGCCGGCTGCGGCGGTGACCATACGGCTGGTCTCCGTAGTGTTGACGCGCCCTAGCCCAGCCGCACCGCGACGATCTCGTAGGAGCGCGTACCGCCCGGGGCCGCCACGTCCACCACGTCCCCCTCCTCCTTGCCGACCACCGCCCGGGCGATGGGCGAGGTCACCGAGATGCGTCCCTGGCGGATATCCGCCTCGTCCTCACCGACGATCTGGTAGATCACGCGCGTGCCATCGGTCTGTTCCTCGAGTTCCACAACCGCGCCGAACACCACGCGGCCGTTTAGCGTCAGCTGCGCCGGATCAATCACCTCGGCGCTCGCCATCTTGTGTTCGATTTCCTTGATGCGCCCTTCAATGAATCCCTGCTGCTCGCGCGCCGCGTGATACTCGGCGTTCTCGGACAGATCCCCGTGACCGCGCGCCTCGGCGATCGCCTTGATGATGTTCGGGCGCGCCTCGGACTTCAGGCGCTTCAACTCCGCGCGCAGCGTCTCGGCGCCGCGCAAGGTCATGGGTGTGCGCTTCATACCGCCAGGGCCTCGGCGTGCAGGTCCTGCAGCCGGTTGACCTCGACCTCATCCTGGTGATCCATGGCTTCGCAGGTCGCAAGGCCCGCGGCGAGCGTCGTGTAGTACGTGACCCGCCGGTGCACCGCCTCGCGACGTATCGAGTTCGACTCGCGGATCGCCTGCTTGCCCTCGGTGGTGTTGACAATGAGGTCGATCTCGTCGTTCTTGATCATGTCGACGATGTGCGGGCGCCCCTCGCGCACCTTGTTCACGCGGCGGCAGGCGACACCGGCGGCCTCGAGCGCCCCGGCGGTGCCCGCGGTGGCGAGCACCTCGAAGCCACGCTCGATGAGGTTTTTCGCAAGCTGGACCGCGCCACCCTTGTCACGGTCGCGCACGCTGATGAAGCACACGCCCTTGCGGGGAAGCGTGACGCCCGAAGCGCTCTGTGCCTTGGCATAGGCCTCGCCGAAAGTGCGCCCGGTGCCCATCACTTCGCCCGTGGATTTCATCTCCGGCCCCAGGATCGGGTCGGCTTCCGGGAACTTCATGAAGGGGAATACCGCTTCCTTTACGCAGAAGTACGCCGGCACGCGCTCCACCGCGCCCACCAGCTGCTTCAACTTGCGTCCGGTCATGACGCGCGCGGCGATCTTGGCGAGCGGCAGTCCCGTGGCCTTGGACACGAACGGCACAGTACGCGAGGCACGCGGGTTCACTTCCAGCACGTAGATGACGCCGCTCTGAATAGCGAACTGCACATTCATGAGCCCCACCACCTTCAGGGCGCGCGCGAGCTTGCGCGTCTGGTCGCGCAGCTCCGTCTGCATCTCGCGGCTGAGACTGTTGGGCGGCAGCGAGCAGCCCGAGTCGCCCGAGTGCACGCCGGCCTGCTCGATGTGCTCCATGATGCCACCGATGAGCACGTCCTCCCCGTCGCACACCGCGTCCACATCGACCTCGATGGCCACGTCGAGGAAGCGATCCAGCAGCACCGGGCTGTCGTTCGACACCTGCACCGCGTGGGTCATGTAGCTGCGCAGGTCCTCCTCGGTGAACACCACTTCCATGGCGCGGCCACCGAGCACGTAAGAGGGACGCACGACCAGGGGGAAACCCACCTCGCGCGCCAGGCGCACCGCCTGGTCCTCGGTGCGCGCGGTGGCGTTCGCCGGCTGCTTGAGGCCCAGCTCCCGCACCAGCGCCTGGAAGCGCTCGCGGTCCTCCGCGACGTCGATCGAGTCGGGCGAGGTGCCGATAATCGGCGCCCCCGCCGCTTCCAGCGCCCGCGAGAGCTTCAGCGGTGTCTGCCCGCCGAACTGCACGATGACGCCTTCGGGTTTTTCCTTGGCGAGAATCTCGAGCACGTCCTCGAGCGTCAGGGGCTCGAAGTACAGGCGGTCGGAAGTGTCGTAGTCGGTCGAGACGGTCTCGGGGTTGCAGTTGACCATGATGGTCTCAAAGCCGTCCTCGCGCAGCTGCAGCGCGGCGTGCACGCAGCAGTAGTCGAATTCGATGCCCTGGCCGATGCGATTGGGGCCGCCGCCCAGGATCATGATCTTGCGGCGCGTGGTGGGCTCCGCTTCGCACTCCTCCTCGTAGGTGGAGTACAGATACGCGGTCGAAGTGGCGAATTCCGCCGCGCAGGTGTCGACCCGCTTGTAGACCGGCACGACGCCCAGCTCGTGGCGCTTGTCGCGGATCGCCTTCTCCGGCATGTCCACAAGCTTCGCAAGGCGGCTGTCGGAGAAGCCCTTGCGCTTGAGTGCACGCAGCCGTTCCGCGGTGAGGGCCCCCAGGCCCTCGTCGCGCACCTGCGACTCCTCCTCGACCAGGTCGGCGATCTGCGCGAGGAACCACGGATCGATGCGCGTCAGCTCGCCGATGCGCGCGCGCGTCCAGCCGGCCCGGAAGGCATCGGCCACGTACAGCAGCCGATCGGCGCCCGGCGCGCGCAGTTCGTACGCGAGCTTGTCCTTACTCTCGTCGGTCAGCGGCAACGCCAGCAGCGGCGACAGGCCATCGAGCCCGGTCTCCAGTCCCCGCAGCGCCTTCTGCAGCGACTCCTGGAACGTGCGTCCAATCGCCATCACCTCGCCCACGGATTTCATCTGGGTCGTGAGGCGGTCATTCGCCGCCGGAAACTTCTCGAAGGTGAAGCGCGGGATTTTGGTGACGACATAGTCTATCGATGGCTCGAAGGAGGCGGGGGTCGCGCCGCCGGTGATGTCGTTCCTGAGTTCATCGAGTGTGTAGCCGACCGCGAGCTTGGCGGCGACCTTGGCGATCGGAAAACCGGTCGCCTTGGAGGCGAGCGCCGAGGAGCGCGACACGCGCGGGTTCATCTCGATCACCAGCAGGCGTCCATCCTGCGGGTTGACCGCGAACTGCACGTTCGAGCCGCCGGTGTCGACGCCGATCTTGCGCAGCACGGCGATCGAGGCATCCCGCATGCGCTGGAATTCCTTGTCCGTGAGCGTCAGCGCCGGGGCGACGGTGATCGAGTCGCCGGTGTGCACGCCCATGGGATCAAAGTTCTCGATCGAGCACACGATGATGCAGTTGTCCTTGTGGTCGCGCACCACTTCCATCTCGAACTCTTTCCAGCCGATCACCGATTCCTCGAGCAGTACCTCCCCGGTCGGAGAGGCGTCCAGACCGCGCGCCACGATGGTCTCGAGTTCCTCGCGGTTATAGGCGATGCCGCCGCCGCTGCCGCCCATGGTGAACGAGGGCCGTATCACCACCGGGTAGCCGATCTCACCGGCGATCGCCAGCCCCTCCTCGAGGCTGCGCGCGATCTGCGATTGCGGCGTTTCCAGCCCGATCTCGCGCATCGCATTTCTGAACAGCTCGCGATCCTCGGCCATGTCGATCGCGGCGCGGGAAGCTGCGATGAGCTCCACGTCGAATTTCTCGAGTACGCCCTCGCGCACCAGATCCAGCGCGGTGTTCAGCGCGGTCTGTCCGCCCATGGTCGGTAACAGCGCATCCGGGCGCTCCTTCTCGATGATGCGCGCGATGGTGCGCGAGTTGACCGGCTCGATGTAGATGGCGTCCGCCATCTCAGGATCGGTCATGATGGTCGCAGGATTGGAGTTGACCAGGATGACGCGATAGCCCTCCTCGCGCAGCGCCTTGCAGGCCTGGGCGCCGGAGTAATCAAATTCGCACGCCTGGCCGATGATGATCGGGCCGGCGCCGATGATGAGGATGCTCTCGATGTCGGTGCGCTTGGGCACTAGCGCGCCCCTCCGGCCTGTGCGCGGCGCGCGCTGTCGCCGGCGACTTTCAGCTGCGCCTGCAGCCGCCGCAGCATCAGGTGGTTGAAGCGCTCGAACAGCGGCTTCAGGTCATGCGGTCCGGGGCTGGCTTCCGGGTGTCCCTGGAAGCCAAACGCCGGGTGGTCCTTGAGCGCGATCCCCTGCAGCGAGCCGTCGAAGAGCGAGCGGTGCGTGGGCCGCACCGTGGCCGGCAGTGAACTCTCGTCCACCGCAAAGCCGTGGTTCTGACTGGTGATGAATACCCGCCCGGATTCGAGGTCCTGCACCGGATGGTTGGCACCGTGGTGGCCGAATTTCATCTTCACGGTCTGCGCGCCGGCGGCCAACCCCAGGATCTGGAAGCCGAGGCAGATACCAAACAACGGCAGGTTCGTTTCCAGGAATTTGCGGGTCGCCTCGATGGCGTACTCGCACGGCTGCGGATCGCCCGGCCCGTTGGAGAGGAACACACCGTCGGGCGCCAGTTCCATGACTTCGGCGGCCGTGGTCTGCGCCGGCACGACCGTCATGCGACAGCCGGAATCCGCCAGCACCCGCAGGATGTTGCGCTTGAGTCCAAAGTCGTAGGCGACCACGTGCAGGCGCTGCTGCGAGCGGATCGGCGCGCGTTGCGGCTCCGGCCACACGCTCCCCTCGTTCCACTGGAAGGCGCGCTTGGTGCTGACGACCTTCGCCAGGTCCATGCCCTTCAGGCCCGGGAATTTGCGCGCCGCCTTGACGGCGGCAGCCTCATCCACCTGCTCGCCCGTCATGATGCAGCCCGCCTGGGCGCCCTTCTCGCGCAACAGGCGCGTCAGCTTGCGTGTATCGATGCCGGCGATCGCAACCACGCGGCCGCGTTCGAGGAACTCCGTGAGTGACTCGTTGGCGCGCCAGCTGCTGTGCAGCAGCGGCAGGTCGCGGATGATCAGACCGGCGCAATAAACCTGTGCCGATTCGAGATCTTCGGGCGTCGTGCCGGTGTTGCCGATGTGCGGGCAGGTGAGCGTGACGATCTGTCGCGCGTAGGACGGGTCGGAGAGAATTTCCTGATAGCCCGTGAGGGCGGTGTTGAAAACGACTTCGCCTGTGGTGTTGCCTTTGGCTCCGACTGACTGACCGCGGAAGATGGTTCCGTCGGCCAGCGCGAGCACCGCAGGTAAGCTCACGTGATCACTTCTCCTAGACGCACATACACAAAGCGGGAGGAGTTCTTATCGAACATCCTCCCGCCTTGCATGGACTAACCCGAACACGGATTAGGTGGAAATTTTACGGGTTGGGGGGCGGATGTGTCCACGGAAATTCCCGTTACAGGAGCGTTGACCGATCTCATAACGTTTCGTGAAGATGTGGCTAAGTTACTGTTTTAAAACCCATGACATCCCGCATGCCATAGCGGCCCGCGGGCTGGGGCGCCAGCCAGAGCGCGGCCGCCAGGGCGCCCCGGGCGAAGACGCCCCGCTCGAGCGCCCGGTGGCTGAGGCACAGCTCCTCGGCGGGGCCCGTAAAGCGCACCGCGTGCTCGCCCACGACCTCGCCTTCGCGCACCGAAGAGATGCGCACTTCGCCCCCGCGCTCTGCGCGGACGGCCGCGGCCAGCGCCAGCGCGGTGCCGGAGGGGGCGTCAAGCTTCTCGCGGTGGTGCGTTTCGGTGATGGCGACATCAAAACCCGGCACAACGCGCGCGGCGGTGCGCGCCAGTTCGATCAGCAGCGTGACCCCGAGGCTCGCGTTGGGCGCGATGAGGAGCGGGATCTCGCGCGCGGCGGCTGCGAATTCAGACTCAAGCTCGGCAGCGAAGCCGGTGGCACCGATCAGGAGCGGCTTGCGCGCGTCGCGGCAGGCGTGCAGGTTCTCGCGCGTTGCAGCCCCGGTGCTGAAATCCATGACGACCTGGGCGCGCTTGAGTGCCGCGCCGAGATTGCTGGTGATGGGCAGGTGATTCGGCGCGCCGCCGGCGAGACTTCCGGAGTCGCGCCCGAGCACGCGGCTGCCCGCGGAAGCGATCGCACCAACGAAGGCGAGCCCGGGAAATTCAGCGGCGACACTTAAGATCGCCCGGCCCATTCGGCCACTCGCGCCGATGAGAACCGCGCAAAGTGGCTGTGCGGGCTGCGGGGCGCTCATCGGGAATGCTTGGGTCCTTCTTCGGTCCTGGAGAAGAAGCGCCGCACACCCTCGAGAAAGCCTTTCTCGCGCGGCGCGTGCCGCGCGGCATGACTCTTCAGCGACGCCTCCAGTTGCCGCACGAGTTCGCGCTGCTCGGCGGACAGATGCACCGGCGTCTCTACGACCACCCGGCAGAAAAGATCCCCGCGCGCACCGCCACGCACCGGCTTCACGCCCTTGTCGCGCAGACGAAATACACGCCCCGACTGCGTTTCGGCGGGGATTTTCAGCGACACATCCCCCTCGAGCGTCGGCACCTCGACCGCGCCGCCCAGGGTCGCGGTGGCGAAGCTCACCGGCACCTCGCAGCTTAAGTGCTCCCCCTCACGCTCGAAGATCGCGTGCCCGCGCACCTGCACTTCGACATACAGGTCCCCGGGCGGGCCGCCGTTGCGACCGGCCTCGCCCTCGCCCGAGAGCCGCACGCGATCACCACTGTCCACTCCGGCCGGAACCTTCACGGCGAGCTTGCGGGTGCGGCGCACGCGACCCTGCCCGAGGCAGCTGTCGCAGGGGTTACGAATGATCGAGCCGCTGCCGCGACAGCGCGGACAGGTCTGCTGCAGCTGAAAGAAGCCCTGGGAAACGCGCACCTGGCCGGCGCCACCGCAGCTGTCGCAAGTCACCGGCGTGCTGCCCTTGGCAGCGCCGCTGCCGTGGCAGGTCTCGCACTCGGCGAGCTTCGCCACTTCGATCTCCACCTGGTGGCCAAAGACCGCCTGATCGAGCTCGAGCTGCAGCTCGTAGCGCAGGTCCGCGCCCCGGAACACCTGCGAGCGGCCACTGCGCCGCGCCGCCCCGAAGATGTCGCCAAAGACATCCCCGAAGATGTCGCTGAACGCATCCCCGGCGCCGAAGCCGCGCCCGCCCGAGCGCGCCGCCGCCTCCACGCCGGCATGCCCGTGCTGGTCGTAGAGCGCACGCTTGTGGGTGTCCGTAAGCACTTCGGAGGCCTCCTTGGCCTCCTTGAAGCGCTCCTCCGCGTCCCGGTCGTTCGGGCTGCGGTCGGGATGAAACTTCATCGCGAGGCGGCGATAAGCTTTCTTGATCTCCGCCTCAGTGGCCGTCTTCGGTACGTCGAGGACCTTGTAGTAATCGCGCTTCGGCATCTGCGGCTTGGAACTTACGAGGCCTTGCGTCCCTTGTCCTTGACCTCTTCAAACTCCGCGTCAACCACGTCCTCGCGTCCGTTCCCGCCCGGCTGCGGGCCGGCCCCTGCGCCGCTGCCGCCAGCCGCACCCGGGTCAGCGGCGCCGCCCTCCGCCGCCTGGGCACGCTGCGCGATACCCGCTGAGGCCTGCGCCAGAACTTCCGCCTTCTTGTCGATCGCGCCCTTGTCCTCGCCCTTGAGCGCGGTGCGCAGATCCGACAACGCGCTCTCGAGCTTGGCGCGCTCCGCGCTGTCGACCTTGTCGCCGAGTCCCTGCAGCGACTTCTCCACTGCGTGGATCAGCGCATCCGCCTTGTTGCGCGTGTCGACCAGCTCGCGGAAGCGCTTGTCGTCCTCGGCGTGCGCCTCGGCGTCACGCACCATGCGCTTGATTTCATCCTCGGTGAGGCCGCTCGAGGCCTTGATGACGATCTTCTGTTCCTTGCCGGTGGCCTTGTCCTTCGCCGACACGTTCAGAATGCCGTTGGCGTCGATGTCGAAGGACACCTCGACCTGCGGCATGCCGCGCGGCGCCGGCGGGATGTCGGCCAGGTCGAACTTGCCGAGGGACTTGTTGTCCGCCGCGCGATCGCGTTCGCCCTGCAGCACGTGGATCGTCACGGCGGTCTGATTGTCATCGGCGGTCGAGAACACGTTCGACGCCTTGGTCGGAATGGTCGTGTTCTTCTCGATGAGCTTGGTCATGATCCCGCCGAGGGTCTCGATTCCGAGCGACAGCGGCGTCACGTCCAGCAGCAGCACGTCCTTCACTTCCCCGGCGAGCACGCCCGCCTGGATGGCGGCGCCGACCGCGACCGCCTCGTCCGGGTTCACGTCCTTGCGCGGCTCCTTGGCGAACAGGTCCTTCACGTACTTCTGCACCAGCGGCATGCGCGTCTGGCCGCCCACCAGGATGACCTCGGCGATGTCGTTGAGGCTGACGCCGGCATCCTTGATGGCGGTGCGGCACGGCGCCACGGTCTTCTGCACCAGGTCCTCCACCAGCGACTCGAGCTTGGCACGCGTCAGCTTGATGTTGAGGTGCTTCGGCCCCGAGGCATCGGCGGTGATGTACGGCAGGTTGATGTCGGTCTGCTGCGTCGAGGACAGCTCGATCTTGCCCTTCTCCGCGGCCTCTTTCAGGCGCTGCATGGCGAGCGGATCCTTGCGCACGTCGACGCCGGACTCCTTCTGGAACTGCTCGGCCAGGAAATTGATGATGCGCAGGTCGAAATCCTCGCCACCGAGGAAGGTGTCGCCGTTGGTCGAGAGCACCTCGAACTGGCGCTCACCGTCGACGGCGGCGATCTCGATGATGGAGACATCGAAGGTGCCGCCGCCCAGGTCATAGACCGCGATCTTGCGGTCACTGCCCTGCTTGTCGAGCCCATAGGCGAGCGCGGCCGCGGTCGGCTCATTGATGATGCGCTTGACCTCAAGCCCCGCGATGCGCCCGGCGTCCTTGGTCGCCTGGCGCTGAGAATCGTTGAAGTATGCCGGCACGGTGATCACCGCCTCGGTAACCGTCTCACCGAGGTAATCCTCGGCGGTCTTTTTCATTTTCATCAGCACGCGCGCGGAAATCTCCGGCGGCGCCATCTTCTTGCCCTGCACGTCGACCCAGGCGTCGCCGTTGTCGGCACGTACAATCTTGTACGGCACCATCTTGATGTCGCGCTGCACCACCTCGTCCTCGAACTTGCGGCCGATGAGGCGCTTGATGGCGAACAGGGTGTTGTGCGGGTTGGTCACCGCCTGGCGCTTGGCGGGGCTGCCCACCAGGACCTCATCGTCCTTGGTGAAGGCGACGACCGAAGGGGTCGTACGGTCGCCCTCGCTGTTCTCGATCACGCGAGGCTTGCCGCCCTCCATGATGGCGACACACGAATTGGTCGTGCCGAGGTCGATACCGATTACCTTAGCCATGGGTTCACTCCGGATATGCCAGCTCTACTACCTAAGGGTGAGGAAACGGGCTTTCAAGCCCCGCCCGGTGCCCGGGCAACAATAACCCGCGCCGGGCGCAGCAGGCGGCCATTCAGCTCGTATCCTGGCTGTACCACCTGCAGGACTGAATTTGGCGGCGCCTTCCCGGATTCCTGGGACATCATGGCCTCGTGGCGCTCAGGGTCGAAGGGCTGCCCCTGCGGGTTGATCAGGGTGACCCCGAGCCGCTCGAGCGCCCGGGACAGAAGCTGCAGGGTCGCCTCCTGCCCCTCCTTGAGGCTGGCCGCATCCGCCCGGGCCGCGTTTTGCACCGCGAGCTCCAGCGTGTCCTTCACGGGGAGCAGTTCCGCGGCGAATTTCTCCAGCCCGTAGCGGTTGGCCGCTTCGATGTCGCGGGCGGCGCGCTTGCGTACGTTGTCCAGCTCGGCCAGCGCGCGCAGGTACTGCTCCCAATGGCTCTTGGCGCGCTCCTCGGCGTCGGCGAGCGAGCGCTGCAGGCGCTCGAACTCCACCAGCTGCGCCGCCGTCTCCGGCAAAACCTCAGTCGCTTCAGCCCCGGTGTTGTCAGTCATCTTAAAAAAACCCTCCCGAGACACTTCACACCGGCAACCCCGGCCGCCTGCCGGGCGGGCGCCATCGCCAGGCCGGCTGCGGCCAGCGTGGGGGTCAGCGTCGAGAATTCAAGGCCGCGCCGAGCAGTTTAGCCGTCATATCGACGATTGGAATGACCCGCTCATAGGCCATGCGCGTCGGGCCTATGACCCCGAGCACACCCACCACGGAGCTGCCGTCGGCGTAGGGAGCCGTGACCACGCTGCAATCATCCAGTATCTGGTAGCCGGACTCATGGCCGATGAAGATCTGCACCCCTTCCGCCTTGAGGCTGTGGTCGAGCAGATGCAGGAAGTCACGCTTCTCATTGAACGCTTCGAACAGGCGCCGCAGCTTTTCCACGTTGGTGAGCTCAGCGGCGCCCATGAGATTGGTCTCGCCCTTGATGATGTACTCGAGGTGGCCGTCGGCGGCCCCGCCTTCGAACACCTGCTGCGCCATGGAGATCGCGTCCAGCATGATCTGGTTCAGGTGCGCGTGCGCCTCGGACAGCTGCCGCAGGATCTCCTGGCGCACTTCGCGCAAAACGCGGCCGCGAAACTGCTCGTTCAGGTAGTTCGAAGCGCGCTTGAGCTCATCCGGTGAGTAACGGCGTTCGAGCTGAATGATGCGGTTCTGGACCTCGCGGTCGTTGAACACCAGCACCACCAGCACGCGATTTTCCGACAGCGCAACAAATTCGATCTGCGTGATCGAGGCGTGGCGCTTGCGCGGCACGGTGACCACGCCGGCCAGCTGCGTGACGGAAGACAGCAGCTGCGAGACGCTCACGATGAGATCGGTGGAGCTGTCGCGGCTGGCCTCGAACTGACGGCGCATCTCCTCGCTCGCCGGCTCATCCGGGGTGCGCAGCTGCAGCAGCGTGTCGACGAAAAAGCGATAGCCCTTGTCGGTGGGTACGCGACCGGCGGAGGTGTGCGGGGAGGCCACGAACCCCAGCTCCTCAAGGTCGGCCATCACGTTGCGAATGGTCGCCGAACTTAATTGCAGTCCGGATTCCCGGGACAGCGCCCGCGAGCCGACCGGCTGGCCGTCGCGGATGTAACTCTCGATGAGTATCCGCAGCAGGCGCTGTGCCCGCTCACTCAAGGCCTCGTCCCCGGCATCGTGACCCATGGCTGGCAAGCTAGCTGTGGGCTTACCCGACCGTCAAGCCACTCACCGCCCCGGCGCGCCAATGCAACCCCCGCGTACACGGATGCGACGGCCCGCACGCCCCGCAGCGGGCGTATGGCTGCGGGCGCGGTGAGCGTGTTACAAAGACCGCGCCACGCCAGCGTGGGGGTTCGAAGGTTACATAAAGGACGATGTACTTGGCGGTACGCAACTGCGCGTTAGTCGGCCGTTTCTCAGATCCGCGCATCGCGGAGAGCGTCGGCGCGCTGCTGCCGCACCTCACGCAGCGCGGGGTGGGGGTGCTGGCGAGCGAGGGCGCCCCCCTGGGCGCCGCCGGCACCCGCGTCACGCGTATTCCCGAGCGCGAGATCGGTGCGCGCGCCGATCTGGTCATCGCCATCGGCGGTGACGGCACCCTCCTGTACGCGGCGCGGCTGGTCGCGGGCCATAAGGTGCCGCTCCTCGGGGTCAACCGCGGGCGCCTGGGCTTCCTTACCGACGTTATGCCGCAGGACATGCTGGCGGCGGTGGACGCGGCCCTCGCCGGCGCGCTTACCGCGGATGAGCGGCCGCTGCTGCGCGCCGAACTGCGTGCGGCAGCCGGCCCGGTCGTGGACGCCTTCGCTCTCAACGATGTGGTCATGCAAAAGCACGATACCGGCCGCACGCTCGAATTCGAGACCAGGGTCAACGGCACTTACGTCAACACTCATGATGGCGATGGCATCATCGTCGCCAGCGCCACCGGCTCCACGGCCTACGCGCTGTCCTGCGGCGGCCCGATCCTCGAACCGCACCTGGATGCCCTGGTGATCGCGCCGATCTGCGCGCACACCCTCTCCGACCGGCCAATCGTGGTATCCGCGCGCTCCATGGTCGAAGTCATGCTGCTCGAGCGGCCCGACACGCACGCACACGTCACCTGTGACGGCATGCTGCTCGGGGCGCTCGCCCCGGGCGACCGGTTGCAGATCAGGACCGCTGCCGAGCGCGTGACGCTGCTGCACCCCCCCGGCCAGGATTACTACAAACTGCTGCGCTCGAAGCTCCACTGGGGCCGTGGCAGTTTCGAGCGCTGACCGAAGATGCTGACTCATCTGCAGATACGCGACTTCGCCATCATCGACGCGGTGGAACTGGAGCTGCGCGGCGGCCTTACCGTGCTCACCGGGGAAACCGGCGCGGGCAAATCGATCCTGGTGGATGCGTTGCAGCTGCTCGCCGGCGGGCGCGCCGGCGCCGAAGTGGTGCGCCATGGCGCCGAGCGTGCCGAAGTGTCGGGCACCTTCGACCTCGCGCAGGCGCCGGCGGCACTGAAGCAGTGGCTCGAAGGGCAATCGATCAGCGGCCACTCAGAGCTCACCGTGCGACGCGTCGTTGCCAGCGATGGCCGCTCGCGCGCCTATCTCAACGGCCAGTCGGTGCCGGTGCAGCTGCTGCGCGAAGCCGGCGACATCCTCATCGATATCCACGGCCAGCATGAGTTCCAGTCCCTCACGCGCGGCGCCGCGCAGCGCGAACTCCTCGATGGCTACGGCGCGCTCACCGCCCTCACCAGCCAGGTGGGGATCGCCCACCGCGTGTGGCTGGGACTCCTGAACCGCACGCTGCAGCTGGAGACCCAGGCCCGCGACCGGGATGCGAAGCTGGAACTGCTGCGCTACCAGGTGCAGGAACTGCACGCACTCGGACTCGGCGAGGGCGAGCTCGAAAGTATTACCGAGGAGCGCTCCCGTCTTGCCAACCGCGGCCGGCTCGCGCAGGGAACCCAGGCAGCGCTGGCGCAGTTGTACGAGGACGAAGCGGCGAGCGCTCATGCGGGCGTCAGCCGGGCGTTGCAGGCGCTCAAGGGCCTGACCAGCCTGGACGCGAAACTCGCCGCGGTGCTGCCGCTCCTGGAACAGGCCTCGATCCACATCCGCGAAGGGGCGCGGGAGCTCGAGCGCTACGGCGAAACGCTCGACGTCGACGCGGCGCGCCAGGAGATCGTCGAACGGCGCCTCGCCGCGATCGAGGAGCTGGCGCGCAAGCACCGGGTGGCACCGCCGGTGCTGGCGGTGCGCGCGCAGGAACTGCGTGCCGAACTCGAGAGCCTCGAACGCGCTGAGGTGGATCTGGCCGTGTTGCGCAAGGAACTCGCCGCGGCGCTGCAGAGCTACGGCACACAGGCGCAGGCGCTGTCCGTCAAACGCACGCTCGCCGCGCGCGCGCTCGCCAAGGACATCAGCGCGCGCATGCAGACTATGGGCATGTCGGGCGGCCGTTTTGAAGCCGACGTCGCGCAGAACGGCAACGCCGACCCGGCGCAGCACGGCATCGACCAGGTCGAGTTCCGCGTAAGTGCCAATCCCGGCTCACCGCCGCGCGCGCTCTCCAAGGTGGCCTCGGGCGGGGAGCTGTCGCGGCTGTCGCTCGCCGTGCAGGTTTCCTGCGCCACGCGCGAGATGCGCTGCATGGTGTTCGACGAGGTGGATGCCGGCATCGGCGGCGCGGTCGCGGAGATCGTCGGGCGCGAGCTGCGCGCCCTGGGCGAGCACGGCCAGGTGCTGTGCGTAACGCATCTGCCGCAGGTCGCCTCGCAGGCGCATCACCAGCTGCGGGTCACAAAGCTCACCGACGGCCGCACCACCCGCACCACGCTCACCGAGCTCAGCGCCACCGATCGGGTCGAGGAACTCGCGCGCATGCTCGGCGGGATCGAGGTCACCGCCAAAGCGCGCGAGCACGCGCGCGACATGCTCGCCAGCGCCGGGACCACCGGCGCAGATACGGTGCGGCCGCGCCGGCCGCCGCTCAGCAAGCGGCGCTAGCTGCGAGGGCCGCAGGCCGCTTTCAGCAATCGAACCAGCTAGCTGGCTTTGCGGTTGCGGAACGCGCAGTTCGGGCGCTGACAGTGCCCATAAAGAATGAGTGAATGATCGCGGATGCCGAAGCCGAGGCGCTCGGCCACCGCGGTCTGCCGATCCTCGATGCCGGAGTCCATGAACTCTTCCACGCGGCCGCAGTCCAGACACACAATATGATCGTGGTGCGTGCCCTGGTTGAGCTCGAAGACCGCCATGCCGTCCTCGAAATGATGCCGGGTGACCAGCCCCGCCGCTTCGAACTGGGTGAGTACGCGGTACACCGTGGCAAGTCCAATATCTTCGTTGGACTCCAGCAGCGAGCGGTAGATATCCTCGGCGGACAGGTGCCGCGTAGAGCTGCCCTCGAGGATCTCGAGGATCTTCAGGCGCGGCAGGGTCACCTTCAGACCCGCTTTGCGCAAATCCTTGCCTTCCACGCACATTCTCCGGCGGACCGCGACAGGCGCTCGAAAAGCCGCAGGCGGTCGGCGATCAGGTATGATTTCGCGCCGCCATTATCCCCCATCGGACACACATGCGCCTATCCCGCGCCTTAACGATCAGCACATTGCTCCTCAGCGCTGCGCTCGCCGGTTGCGTCTATCGCATGGACATCCAGCAGGGCAACTACCTTGAGGGCAAGACCGTGGACCAGCTGCAGGCTGGCATGACGCGCAGCCAGGTGCGCTACCTCCTCGGCACGCCCATGGTTCCGGATGTGTTCGACAAGGATCGCTGGGACTACCTGTACTATTTTGATAAGCCCCGGGTGCACGCCGCTACCCGGCGCCACCTGGTGGTGTTTTTCAAGGACGACAAGGTCACCCGCTTCGAGCGTGACAACGTCCCCAACAGCGCGCCGCAGGCGCCGGAACAGGGCCCCACGCCGCAGCAGTTCCCGCGCATCTGAGGCTATTTGACGGCGGTACGTCTCGCTGCCGAGCGCTCGCGTTGTACACGCTCACGTCGCCGCTCGCGCGGATCGCGCCGCAGCGGCCGGTAAATCTCGATGCGGTCGCCGTCGGCGCAGCGCTCATGTCGCGCCCGCGGTTCACCGAATACGCCCACCGGGGCGCTGTCCCAGGCAATCTGCGCACAACCGGGCGTCGCAGCGCACGCGACGCGCGCAGCATTCAGCGCCTGCGCAATGGTCGCGTCGAGCGGCAGCTCCACGTTCCACAGATGCTGCGCGCCGCGCGTGGCGTAGACCACCACGCAGCGCTTACGATCCGGCACGGCGCGCACCCTACGGCGCTGCGGAGCGCGCCCGGGCAACGAACGCGTCCACGAGCGAGCCAAGCGTCTCGGCAAACACGGGCTCGAACAACATCCCCGTGAGCGCGTTCTTGAATGCGAAGGAGATGCTCAGATCCACCCGGCAACCGGAAACGTCCACCGGCGTCAGGAGCCACTCCCCGTGCAGGGTACGAAACGGGCCGCTGACCAGGTCCATTTTGATGGAGCGGTCGGTTTCGAGCTCATTGCGCGTGGTGAACTCCCCCTTGAGGGCGCCCTGGCGCACGCCGAGCGTCGCGACGATTTCCCGCTCCGAGCGCGACTGCACCCGCGTATGAGTACACCAGGGCAGAAACTGCGGATAACTTTCGATATCGTTGATGAGCGCAAACAGCTTCGCCGGCGGCTGGCTCACGAGCGCGGAGCGCTTGACCTCTCGCATGGCGCATTGTCCCATTACGCCCCCCGTATGACCAAAGCCAATGATTCGTCCCGTCTGATCGCCGAGAACCGCAGGGCGCGCTTCGACTATTTCATCGAGGAGCGCTACGAGGCGGGGCTGGTGCTCGAGGGTTGGGAAGTGAAAGCCATGCGGGCCGGCCGGGCGCAGCTCGCCGAGGCCTACGTGTACCTGCGTGGCGGTGAGGCCTTCCTCATCGGCGCGCACCTCTCGCCGCTGCGCACTACCTCCACCCACGTCACTGCCGACCCGGTGCGCACGCGCAAGCTGCTGCTCAACTACAGCGAGTTGCAGGGACTGATCGGTGCGGTGGAGCGCCGCGGCTACACGCTGGTGCCGCTGGAGCTGTACTGGAAGAACGGGCGCGCCAAGCTGCAGGTGGGACTTGCCAAGGGCAAGAAACAGCACGACAAGCGCGCCGTGGAGAAGGATCGCGACTGGCAGCGCGACAAGGCGCGGCTATTGCGGCGCGGCTGACGGTCCGGACCGGTTGGCAGTCGTCATGGTGTTCTACGAGGTGTTCGCCCCGTCGGTGTAGGACTCGCATCCAGCGCACGCCTTCAGGTATGCTGGCGACGTTCCTTTGAAGGGGGCGACCGGTTTCGACGTGGGTTGCGAACCTTCAGGGGCGTACCGAGGTGCAGTGCCCTCGTAAATCATGCTGCAAAACTTAGTTGCCAACGACGACAACTACGCTCTAGCTGCCTAACCGCAGTTGACCTCTGACCGGCTCGTGCCTGTGCGACCGAATCAGGGGACGCGTTCACAGGATCGCGCTCCGGCGTGCGACAGGCCGGTTGCGTTAAGAGTTACTGTCCGCTGGCGTTGCGTCTTCCCTGCTCCTCGGGTAGCGCCGCGTGAGAAAAAAAGAGCGAGCTACGTACGTAGATCCTGAAGTCTAGGACTTGCGGACGGGGGTTCGATCAATGGGTCGCACCAGGCCGTGAGGCCTGGCTGAAAACGGAGCTCACATCGGTGAAACCTGACGGCGCCCTGGATTGAGGGCGGCATGGCAACGCCGAGGGGTAGGAAGAGGGCCAACTTCAGGCCTGCCCTGTAGAGACTCATAGACTCGCCGACGGCTCTTGGGCCGCGGGCGGGCACTAGGATCCGCACCTGCGCACTGGCGGGTCGGATAACACGCTCCGCATCCACGCTCCTGGGAGTGTGGATGAAGGCATAGTCCAGCCCGCGGCGAAAGCCACGGAAATGCTGTCCCCCCGCCTCCACCAATCGAGCGGTTCCCGGTGTCAAAGCACCGGGAACCGGCTCCTGCGAAAGTCTGCTTATCTCGCTGACGTCCCGCGATTCTCAAGGTGTTCTGGCGGGGATTGGCTGGATAGACTCAGTCGGCCGGTCGTGAGCATAAGCAGCACCGAACTGCCACTGCTTCTTTACGTCCGCTCGGTCATTTGGCGCCGGAAGAATTACCAACAAGCGCCGCTCACAACGGCACCATTCGCCGAGTTTCGCCTACACCCTGTTCAGCCGTCAGGCCCTGACGCTGCTCGAGCGGCTCTCGGGTTACCTGCACACCTATAAATCCGCGCGTGCACGCCTTCTCTTGCAAGAGTATGTCCTTGTCACTCCCCGGAACGGGCGCTACACCTCACAACAGCGCCTGGCGCGCCAGGACTTTGAGGACCGTTTCTTCGCCCTCTCCGTGCGCGCCAATTTGCGCCAAGGGACAGGTGTCCCTGCCCAAAAAGGCACGTGATGCGCTGCACGTGTTACAGGGAGTGTTTGCCGTCCAGCGATGTGAGTGCGCCATACAGGTCCGGGCGCCGGTCGCGGAACACAAACCAGTTGGCGCGCAGCTGCGCGATCGAACCCAGATCGAAGCTGTGCGTAAGGATTGTGTCGCCCTGCTCGGGCGCCTCCGCGACCTTCGCCCCCATCGCGTCCGCGATAAACGACGAGCCGTAAAAACGGATGTACAGGCCCTGCGGGTCCTGCAGCGAGCGCTCCAGCCCATAACGGTTGGCGGCGATCAGCGGCGTGAGATTCGCCGCCGCGTGACCTTGCTGGGTGCGCTGCCAGTGCTCGCGTGAATTCACCGGCAGCGCCGGCGGCGGCTCGGTGCCAATGGCGGTCGGGAAGAAAAACAGCTCCGCGCCCATGAGCGCCATGACGCGCGCGGTCTCGGGGAACCATTGGTCCCAGCAGATGCCGACGCCGATGCGTGCAAAGCGCGTATCCCATACGCGAAAACCGCTGTCGCCCGGGGAGAAATAGTTTTTTTCCTGGTAGCCGGGGCCGTTGGGAATGTGCGCCTTGCGGTACACGCCGAGGTTGCTGCCGTCGGCATCGAGAATGGCGACGGTGTTGAAGTATGCCGGTCCCGCGCGCTCGAAGAAGCTGATCGGCAGAACGACCCCGAGCTCGCGGGCCAGGGGCGCGAAATGCTGCACGGCGCGATTCTCCGCCAGCGGCCGCGCGAGCGCGAGATGGCGCGCATCCTGCTCGATACAGAAATACGGTGTTTCGAAAAGCTCGGGCAGCTGAATGATCTGCGCGCCCTGGGCGGCAGCCTTGCGCACCAGCGCTTCGGCGCGCGCAATGTTGCCGTCGGTATTCCAGTCGCACGCCATCTGGATCGCGGCCACCGTGACCGGGCGCGACGGGCGGCGGAAGTGCTCGGGGTCCTGCGACATTCGGCTGAAGCCTTTCGCGCTAAGAATTCTTACGTGCCGCCAGCGACTGCTCGACCTGCGCGGTGATGCGCGTCGCCGTCTCGAGCGCCATGAGCCCGGCCTCGCCGGTGACCACCGGCGGCCGCCCACTGCGTATGCAGCCGAGGAATGAATCGATTTCGGCCTTGAGGGCGTCCCCTGGCTCGAGGCTCTGCTCCTCGATCACGACCGGCAACGGCCCGGCGCCGTCTGCAGCCGTGCGCTTACGGATCAGCGTCACGACCTTCTGCTGCAGGTCGAGCGACAGGTAGGCGTCGTCCTCGAAGATACGCAGCTTGCGCTCGGTCTTGACACTGACCCGCGAGGCGGTGGCGTTCGCGACGCAGCCGTTGGCGAAGCGGATGCGGGCATTGGCGATGTCGACTCCTTCCGAAAACACCGGCGTGCCCACCGCGTCAATGGCAACGATCGGCGCAGCCACGATGGTCTGCACGATATCAATGTCGTGGATCATCAGGTCAAGCACCACGTTCACGTCCGTGCCGCGTTCGCGGTAGGGAGCCAGGCGGTGACATTCCACGAAGCGCGGTGACTTCAAATGCGGTTCGGCGGCGAGAATCGCGGCGTTGAAACGCTCCAGGTGTCCGACCTGCAGGATGCGCCCGGCCCTGGCGGCAACTGCGATCAGCTCGCGCGCCTCGGCAGGCGTCTCGGTAATCGGCTTCTCCACCAACACGTGCGCCCCGGCCTCAAGAAAATCGCGGGCGATGGCAAAGTGAGTCGGCGTGGGGGTCACGATGCTGACCGCATCCACCGCGCCGAGCAGCTCCCGGTAGTCGCTCAGGGCGCGCGCCTGCACTTCCCCGGCCACCTGCTCGCGCGCCTGCGCGCGCGAATCAACCACGGCGATGAGTTCGCAGCCGGCCGCCTGCGCGTACTTCTGCGCGTGAAAGCGCCCGAGGTACCCGACACCGATGACGGCGGCTCTGATTTTCTCCATGGGAACGTTATTATGCCCGCCCGAAGGTGCAATACCGGACAGCTTGCAGGGGTGGCGACTTAATGGTGACTGGATCCTCCGCCGAGCAAGGCAGCGGGCCGCTGCGGCGGCTGGGGCGGCTGCGGGACTCCCTGGGCGCTCGCTCGCGCGCGCAGCGTGAACTCATCCTCTTCGGCCTCATGACGCTCTTTGGCCTCATCGTCATGCCGTTCGTGATATGGTTCGCCAGTAGCCACGTGCTCGGGCCCTACACCCACGGCCAGAACCTGCACGCAGGCCCACTCGCGCTGGTTACAGACTATTTCACGGGCCTCGTGCACGGCTCGGCGGTGTTCTGGAGCGTGGCGCTGGGCCCTGCGGTACTGGTGCTTTTGATCCGTGTGTTCCTGGCGGGGTGGCGCGCGCTGCCGGCGCCGCGACGCCCCTGAAGGGGCGCCTTTAGAGCCTCACTTCGGCCAGTACAGCCAGACGGTCACGGCGAACATCGCGATGGTCGCGGCATGCGCCGGCAGGCGCCACCGGCGCTCGCGCTGCTCGCCGTAAAAGCTGGCCCCGGTAACGACGGCAAATGCCGAGAAAACCAGCACGGCCCGCACCAGGACGGGCTGCTCGGGCGCGAAGCGCGCCTCATCTGCGGGCAGGAACAGGATCACGATCCACGTCATGATGAGTCCGGTCGCCAGGGCGAGCGCGGAACCCGCCAGAATCGCCAGAAGTGCCGCCAGAGGCTTCATGATGTGACAACCTTGCTTGCTTAAGGCGAACCGCACGCACTAGCCTTACTCTATAGAGTGTACCCAAGAGGCGAGTTTCAAGATGACCCTACCCCTGCGTCGTTCCTCCGGCTGGATTACTGCCTGCGTCCTGGCAGTCCTTGCATTGGCCCTGGCGGGCTCCGTGCAGGCCCCTGCCAGCACCTCGATCCTGCCCGCCGGGGCAATCGCGCCCACCGATGCGCAGCGCGCCACGGCCCGTAAGGTCGGACGCATCCTCGAGGAGGCGCACTACAGCCGCGCATCGCTCGATGACAAAATGTCGCAGGTCGTCTATGAGCGCTACCTCGAGTTCCTCGACGGCCAGAAGAGCTACTTCCTCGCGAGCGACATCCACGACTTCGACACCTATCGTCACCAGTTCGGCGACATGATCCGCACCGGGGACATCGACCCGGCTTATCTGATCTTCGCGCGCTTCCAGCAACGCAACCGTGAACGTGTGCAGCACGCCATCGCATTGCTGCAGAGCGAACCTGACTGGACCGTCAACGAGTCGTTCGAATTCGATCGCACTCACGCCGACTGGCCGGCAGACCAGGCCGCCATGGACGACCTGTGGCGCAAGCGGGTCAAGAACGACGCGCTGTCGCTGCTGCTGACCGGCAAGCAGTGGCCGGAAGCGGCCGATATCCTGCGCAAGCGTTACGAGCGCGTGCTCAAGCGTATCGACCAGGTGAGCGCCGAGGATGTGTTCGAAAACCTGATGAACGCCTATGCGCGGGCCTTCGACCCGCACTCGAGTTACTTCTCGCCGCGTTCCTCCGAGGAATACCGCATCCAGATGAGCCTCAACTACGACGGCATAGGTGCCTCGCTGCAGCTGGTCGATGACTACGTCACCATCATGAACGTCCTGGACGGCGGCCCGGCCGCCGTGGCCGGCACGCTCAACACCAACGACCGGATCACCGGTGTCGGCCAGGGCCACGACGGCGCCTTCACCGATGTGATCGGCTGGCGCCTGGATGACGTCGTGCAGCTCATCCGCGGCAAGGCCGGCACCGCCGTGCGTCTGCAGGTGCTGCCGGCGGGCGCCGCTCCGGGAACCGCGGAAAAGATCCTGGAGTTCGTGCGCAACAAGGTGACGCTCGAGGCGCAGGCGGCGCACAAACAGGTGAAAACCATCGCCCGCAACGGCCGCACGCTCAAGGTCGGCGTCATTACGGTGCCGGGCTTCTACGAGGATGTCGCGGCGCAAAGCGCCGGTGACCCGAACTATCGCAGTACCACGCGCGATGTGCTGAAGCTGGTGCGCGAGCTGCGCACCGAGAACGTCGATGGCCTGGTGCTCGACCTGCGCAACAACGGCGGCGGCTACCTTCCTGAGGCGACCGCCCTCACGGGGCTTTTCATCGAGCACGGACCGGTGGTGCAGCTGCGCGACACGACCGGCAGAACCGAGGTGCTGGACGACCCGGAGACCTCCCCGGCCTACGACGGGCCGCTGGCGGTGCTCGTGGACCGCCTGAGCGCCTCGGCGTCGGAGATCTTCGCCGGCGCCATCCAGGACTACCATCGCGGCCTGATCCTCGGCCAGACCACCTTCGGCAAGGGCACGGTCCAGAACCTCATGCCGCTGGATCGCTGGTCCAGCAAACCGGTGAACGGCCAGCTGACCGTGACGATCGGCAAGTTCTACCGCATCACCGGCGAGAGCACCCAGGAGAAGGGAGTGGAACCGGACGTGTCGCTCGCCTCGGCGCTCGATACCAAGGAGATCGGCGAGAACGCGCTTGAATCAGCGCTCCCCTGGGACCGTATCGCGGGGGTGCCGTTCAGGACCAGTGTCGGTGCGGCCGCCGCGCCCGCGGTGGCGGCGCTCGCCACGGAAGAGGACTCCCGCGCGCACCACGACCCGGACTATCGCTGGTTGATGTCGGACATCGCGGCGATCGACACCGAACGCGAGCAGCACAGCGTGTCACTCAATCTCAACGCCCGCCGCGAGGAGCGCGCCCACTTCGAGAAGGAACGGCTCGAGCGCGAGAACAGCCGGCGGGTGGCGAAGAATCAGCCGCCGCTTAAGAACATCGAGGAACTCGATAAATCCAAGGACGAAGCCAGTGACGTGGTGCTCGAGCAGGCAGCGCAGATCATGGCGGACATGGTGACCGGCGTGCATGCCACCCCGCCGCCGCCCCAAAAGACCGCGCGCGCGAGCTGAATTTCCTACCACCGCGGCAGCCGGCCAAAGTCACGCCTTTGGCCGGCGGCAACAGAACTACTGTCCGCCGAAATCGCTTCCTGCGATTTCGGCCAATGAACTAGCGCAGCAGAATGCGGAACAGGTCCCAGGTGTCTTCGGCGAGGACGCTGGGCAGCGCCGCGCCGCCGGTGCCACGCGCGGGTTCCTGCAGCACATCGCCCTCCCCCGGGTTGAGCGAGTCCGGCACGGGCGTAGTGTCCCCGGGTCCGCGGTAACGCGCACTGCTGGTCAGCGCGCCGGTGCGCGCCTTGATTTCCGCGGCCAGTGTCTCGCGGCCGGCGAGCAGCCGGTGCGCGCGCTGGATGTGCCCCATGAGCAGCACGCACTCACGCGGTGAACCGTACTCGTCGGTAGCTTCGCGCCGGCCCGTGGCCTCACGCGCCAGCTGCAGCAACGGTGCCTGCATGCCTGCGAGCCGCAGACACAACACCTGCGCGTAGGCGATGGCGGCGATGTTGATGGCGCGCCGCGCTGCCAGCGACAGGCCCGGAAAATTCGGACCACCGTCGCGATCCAGATCCTCGACCGCCCGCTGCGCCTGGTTGAGCGAGTTCCCGGCCGCGGCGGCGGCCGCGTGCGCCGCGGTCACGCGCTGCTCGAGGCTGCGACGTTTGAAGTAGTGCCACAGGCGGTTCAGCTGCGCGCGCTGCGCCTCCAGAGCGGCAACCTCGCCGGCGGCTTGCGCCGTAAGCGTCTGCGCGGCCTGCAGCTGCGTCGCCGCCGTCTTGCGGCGGGCGAACAGCCGTCGGTTGTGGTGAGCCAGATTCTCGCGGCGCTCACGCTCTTCCTGCTGGCGCACCAGATCGACGACGAACTGTTTGATCAGTTCGCGGCCCGCCTGCCACAGTCGCCGCAACTGGTAGAACACCAGCGCGGGGTAGGCGGACTCGGTCACTCCCAGACGCCCCTCGAGGGTGTTCAGCATGTCCAGGGAGCGCTGGCTGGCACCCTCCTGCTGCTTGACAAGATCCTGCAGCCGGTAGATCTCCTCCTGCAGGTCGCCGTAGGCCTTCTTCAGTTCCGCGCGGTTGCGGAATAGGGCGAGGACGCGATGGTCCTCCTCCTCGGGGGCACCCTCCGCGCGCAGGCTGAGCTTAAGAAATCCGAGTTGTCGCAGCGCCTTCATGAGAGATCTGGCGGGGGAACCGCCCTCCTCATGCGCCGCGGACGTACCTCGTACGGGATGAGAAGCGATGACCTCGCTCCACGCAGTATTCCAGCCACTTGTTTAACATTACGTTGCGTGCCCAGCGCTGATCCAGTTCACGCTCCGCACAGCCGCGCAGGGCCTTAAGAACAGGCTGGCTGTGACCTTCCGCCCACTGCTGCGCCTCAACGAGATGCGCGTCATGGTAGATGCGCACCACCATGTCCGGATATTGCAGCTCGCCGTGCTGCTGCGGCAGCAGATAGGTCAAATTGAGCGTCCTGGTGTACCGGGAGCGTTCGGTGACGGTGAGAACAAGGTCACAATCGCCACTGACGCGGGACAGGTGCCGGCCGGCGAGTTGCGTGAGGTCACCGGCAAGCCAGCCGAGCCGGATGAAATTGCTCTCGTACAAGCCCATGAGCGCAACAAAGCTGCGCGGGCGGGCGCGCCAGGAAACTACCGTCTGTGTGTCGGTGAGCAACACGCCACCGACTATAACGCACAAGCGCGGTGCCGCAAGTGCGCCGCACGCTGCATTTCGCGCTGGCGCGCGACCGCGCGCGGCCTTGCAAGTTCCGTGCGACACGCGCCGCTCGCGTTGTGACGCAGGTCATGCGATCTTTAGTGGCTCGCGCGGCGCGCCACGCCGCTACGGTCGCAGGCGTCGTTCGATGCCGCTGGTGTTCAGAATCCGGCTGGAAATTTCCTCGATCGAGCATTCGGTCGTGTCCAGCGACGGAATCGCATAACGCGCGAACAGCGCCAGCGCAGTGCGCAGCTCGTACTGTACCTGCTGACTCGAGGCGTAGCGGCTGTCCGGGCGGCGTTCGTTGCGGATCTGCTGCAGGCGCTCGGCGGTGATGGTGAGCGCAAACAGCTTGGCGCGGTACGGCTCGAGGCGCGCCGGGAGCTTGCCGGCTTCGAGATCCTCTTCGGTAAGCGGATAATTGGCGGCGAACACCCCGTACTGCAACGCCATGTACAGGCACGTCGGGGTCTTGCCGACGCGCGATACGCCGATCAGCACGACATCCGCATGCGCATAGTCGCCACCGCTGCCATCGTCATTGGCGAGTGCGAAGTTGGTGGCATTGATGCGGGTGGTGTAGGCGGCGAGATCCGCGATGCCGTGCGCGCGGCCCGCGCGGTGCGACGAGCGGGTGTTGAGTTCGCGCTCCAGCGGGCCCACGAAGGCCGCAAAAAAATCCAGGAACAGCCCGTCCGCCGTCACCACGATGTCGCGCAGCTCATCCTGCACCAGCGTGCTGAAAACGATCGGCCGCACGCCCTCCTCCTGCCCCGCACGGTTGATGCGGCGAACCACCTCGCGCGCCTTGTCAACGTCGGACACAAATGGCAAAGTCACCGGCCGAAATTCCAGCCCCTCGAACTGCGTCATGAGACTGTGACCCATCGTTTCCGCGGTCACTCCCGTCTGGTCCGAAACAAAAAAAACGGTTCGACGGCTCACGCTTTACACTATTCCGCGAAGGCGCTGGTGGCGATGAGTTGTCAGTCTTTCACCGCGCGCGCAGGCAAGCAAGCGCCGCCGGCGCGCTTAGGCTTTATGAAGGAGCATCTTTGAACGCCTACGTACTGCCGTTCGAGCAACTCACCATGCGCGACGTCGAGACGGTCGGCGGCAAGAACGCCTCCCTGGGAGAGATGATCGGCGCCCTCGCCAAACTCGGCGTACAGGTGCCGGGAGGTTTTGCCACCACCGCGCAGGCCTACCGCGAGTTCCTCGCCCAGGGCGGCCTGGATGAGCGCATCCGCGCCGAGCTGGGCAACCTCAACGTCGATGATGTGACCAAGCTCGCCGCCAGCGGCGCGCGCATCCGCCAGTGGATTCTCGCCACCCCGTTTCCGCCCGCGCTCGAAGCTGCCGTTGCCGCGGCGCTGACGCGCATGAGCGCCGGCAAAGACATCGCCGTGGCGGTGCGCTCGTCGGCGACCGCCGAGGACCTGCCGGAGGCATCCTTCGCCGGCCAGCAGGAAACCTTCCTCAACGTGACCGGCACGCAGGCGGTGCTCACCGCCATGCACGAGGTGTTCGCGTCGCTATTCAATGACCGCGCGATTTCCTATCGCGTGCACCAGGGGTTCGATCACAGCGCGGTGGCGCTGTCCGCCGGCGTGCAGCACATGGTGCGCAGCGATCTGGGCGCGAGCGGCGTCATGTTTACCCTCGACACCGATTCGGGCTTCCGCGAGGTCGTGTTCATCACTGCATCCTGGGGACTGGGCGAGACCGTGGTGCAGGGCGCGGTGAACCCGGACGAGTTCTACCTCTACAAGCCGGCGCTGCGCGCCGGCAAGCACCCGGTGGTGCGGCGCAACCTCGGCAGCAAGGCCGTCAAGATGGTGTATGCCGCTGCCGGCTCAGCCGCGCGCGTGAGTACGGTCGAGGTGCCGCCAGCCGACCGCGAGCGCTTTTGCCTCGACGATGCGGATCTGGTGACGCTCGCGCGCCAGGCGCTGCTGATCGAGGAGCACTACGGGCGGCCGATGGACATCGAATGGGCGCGCGATGGCGCCACTGGCGCCATCTACATCCTGCAGGCGCGCCCGGAGACCGTGCAGAGCCGCACCGGGCGCACCATCCAGCGCTACTCGCTCAAGGCACGCTCGCGCGTGCTCACCACCGGACGCAGCATCGGCCAGCGCATCGGCGCCGGCACCGCGCGCGTGATCAAGAGCGCCGCGGAAATGGCGCGCGTGCAGAACGGCGATGTGCTGGTCGCGGACATGACCGACCCGGACTGGGAGCCGGTCATGAAGCGCGCCGCCGCCATCGTCACCAACCGTGGCGGTCGCACCTGCCACGCGGCGATCATCGCCCGCGAACTGGGCATCCCCGCCGTGGTCGGCTGCACGAATGCGACCAGCAGTATCCGCGAGGGCCAGGAAGTGACGGTATCGTGCGCCGAAGGCGACACCGGCCAGGTCTACGAGGGGCTGCTCGCCTTCGAGCTTAAGCAGATCGAGCTCGATGCGCTGCCGAAGATCCCGCTCAAGATCATGATGAACGTCGGCAATCCCGACCGCGCCTTTGATTTTGCCGGCATCCCCAACCACGGCGTGGGACTGGCGCGGCTCGAGTTCATCATCAACCGCATGATCGGCGTGCACCCGCGGGCGCTGCTGGAGTTCGACCGCCTGGACGGTGAGCTGCAGAAACAGATTCGCACGCAGATGGCAGGCTACGCCGACCCGGTCAGCTTCTACGTCGAGAAACTCGCCGAAGGGATCGCGCAGATCGCCGCGGCGTTTGCGCCCGAGCCGGTCATCGTACGCCTCTCGGATTTCAAGTCGAACGAGTACGCGAACCTGATCGGTGGTGCGCGCTATGAGCCGCAGGAGGAAAACCCCATGCTGGGTTTTCGCGGCGCTGCGCGCTATGTGGATGAGAGCTTCCGCCCCTGCTTCGAGCTTGAATGCCGTGCGCTCAAGCGCGTGCGCGAGACCATGGGGCTTAGCAACGTGCAGGTCATGGTGCCGTTCATTCGCAGCGTCGCGGAAGCGAAGCAGGTCACGGACCTGCTGGCGCACAACGGCCTGAAGCGCGGCGAGAATGGACTCACCGTCATCATGATGTGCGAGCTGCCGACCAACGCCTTGCTGGCGGAGCAGTATCTTGAGCACTTCGACGGCATGTCGATCGGCTCGAACGACATGACGCAGCTCACATTAGGGCTTGATCGCGATTCATCCATCGTCGCGGGCCTTTTTGACGAGCGCGATGAGGCGGTCCGCAAGCTGCTGTCGATGGCGATCAGCGCCTGCCGCAAGCACGGCAAGTACGTCGGTATCTGCGGTCAGGGTCCCTCGGACCACCCGGATTTCGCCCGCTGGCTGCTCGATGAGGGCATCGGCAGCATGTCGCTGAATCCGGATACGGTAGTGGAGACCTGGCTGTTTCTCGCCCAGACGCCCGCGAAGACTTAAGACGTACCGGCGTACGCCGGCGCAAACAGGCGCGCCCGATAGTGGCGCAGCTCCGCGATCGACTCGTGGATGTCGGCCAGTGCCAGGTGTGTACCCTGCTTCGCGAAGGCGTCCGCCACGGCCGGCGCCCAGCGGCGCGCCAGCTCCTTGAGCGTGCTGACGTCGAGATTGCGGTAATGGAAGAAATGCTCGAGCTCAGGCATCAGGCGCGCAAGAAAGCGCCGATCCTGGCAGATACTGTTGCCGCACATGGGCGAGCTGCCGGGAGTCACCAGGGGGCTGAGGAACTCGAGCGTGCGGCGCTGCGCTTCGGCGAGGCCGACGTGGCTGGCGCGCACCCGCGTCAAGAGACCCGAGGAGCCGTGCTGCCGCTGGTTCCAGTCATCCATGCGCGCCAGCACTTCCTCGCTTTGATGGAGCGCAATCACCGGACCTTCGGCGATTACCTCCAGGTTCCGGTCGGTCACTACGGTCGCGATCTCGATAATCGTGTCCGACTCGGGCTTGAGGCCCGTCATCTCCAGATCGATCCAGACCAGGTAGTCGCCGCTCGGCATGTCGTCGCAGGTGGTGGTAGCGTGTCGGAAACCGGAAATTGAAGCCACGATCAGTGTAGCAGACGCTCAGGTTCCGCCCGCATGAGTGACACCCTGGTTGGACGCGTAATTGCCGCCTATGGCCGCCACCTGCTGGTGCGCGATGCGGCCGGAGGCGAGCTGCGCGCGCGGCCCTTCGGCCGGGCGCTGAACGTCGTGTGCGGCGACGAAGTACGCTGCCGGATCGATGCGCGGCATGAGGAGCTGCACGTCATCGAGGTGCTGCCGCGGCGCTCCGCACTGTGGCGCGCCACGCTGCGCGGTGGCGCCGAACCGGTGGTCGCCAACCTCACGCATCTGCTGGTGGTGCTGGCGCCGCTGCCGGCGCCGGACCTGTTCGTGGTCGACCGCTACCTGGCCGCCGCCAGCGCCGGCGGCATCACCGCCACGCTCATCGTGAATAAGAGTGAGCTTGGAATCGATGCCGGGTTGAGCGCAGAGCTCGCGGTGTACACCGCGGCGGGATACCCCTCGCTGCCCTGCTCGGCCGCAACCGGCGCCGGGGTGGCGGCGCTGCCCGCGATGCTCGGCGCCGGCAGCATCGCAGCCCTTGTGGGTCAGTCGGGTGTCGGCAAGTCCTCGCTGGTGCAGCGGCTGGTGCCGGAGGCGCAGATCGCCATCGGTGAGTTGGTGCGCGAGGAGGAAGGGCGCCATACCACCACTGCCGCGCGCCTGTTCGAGCTGCCCGGAGGCGCCGCCCTGATCGACTCCCCCGGCGTACGCGACTTCGCCCCGGCGGTGGAGGCGCTCGATGTGGGCAGCCTTGGGTTTGTGGAGGTGGCACGGCTCGCGGGCGGCTGCCGCTTCAATGATTGCATCCACATGCGCGAGCCCGGGTGCGCGGTACGTGCGGCCGCGGAAAGCGGCGCGTTGCATGCGCGGCGCTACGAAAGCTACCGGCGGCTGCGCCGCCTGCGCGAGGAACTCACCGCGGCGCGCGGTCCGGGGCGCGCGCGGTAGACGCGGCCAACGGAGCCACTGTCCGCCGGAAGCGCGCCAGAGTCGCGCCTCTGGCGCGCGGGCTGAAAGGGCCGCAGGCCGCTTTCAGCAATCGAAGCACGGCTTCCTGCGATTTCGGCCAATTGACTACAGCGACTGCCGGCCGGCGAGCGCGTGCGCCAGCGTGCCGCCATCGACGTACTCAAGCTCCCCGCCGACCGGCACGCCGTGGGCGATGCGGCTCGCACGAATGCCGTGGCGCGCGGCGACTTCGCTGAGGAAATGCGCGGTCGCCTCGCCTTCGACCGTGGAGTTGGTGGCAAGAATCAGCTCGCGAACCTGCCCCTCCGCGAGGATCGCCTCGAGCTCGCGGCTGCCGAGCTGCTCGGGTCCCACGCCGTCAAGCGGCGAGAGGTGTCCCATGAGCACGAAGTAGCGGCCGCGGTAGCTGCCCGAGGACTCAACCGCAACCACGTCGGCGGGCGATTCGACCGCGCACAGCAGCGTCGTATCGCGCAGCGGCGCCGCGCAGATCGTGCACAGCTCCCCTTCCGTGAGCATGCGGCAGCGCCGGCAGCGCGCCACCGACAGCAGCGCCGCATCGAGCGCCGTGGCCAGCAGCTGCGCGCCCGGCCGCCCATCCTGCAGCAGGTGAAAGGCCATGCGCTGCGCGGTCTTCGGTCCCACGCCGGGCAAAGCGCGCAGCGCCTCGATGAGCCGGGCAAGGTGCGGGGAATGTTGCATCATCGGCGCGTTTCTTAAAACGGCAATTTCATTCCCGGTGGCAGCTGCAGCCCCGCGGTCACGCCCGCCATTTTCTCCTGCACCCGCGCTTCCACCTTGTGTACGGCGTCGTTGACCGCCGCGGCGATCAGGTCCTCGAGCATGTCGCGGTCCTCGCCACTGACGGCGGGCTCGATCTGCACGCGCTTCACTTCGTGCCGCCCGTTCATGGTGACCTTCACCATGCCACCGCCGGCCTCGCCGAGCACCTCGATGCTGGCGATCTGTTCCTGGGCCTTCTGCATGTTGGCCTGCATGGCCTGGGCCTGTTTCATCAGGTTGTTGAAGTTTCCTGCCATGGGAGTAAAGCCTGTCAGGCGCCACGCGCTACGTGTGAGGAGAATTTCATTTGGCCGGCCGTACGGTGTCCGACAGCACGGTCGCGCCGAAGCGCTCGCGCAGTCCCTGCACTCCCGGCTCGGTTTCGAACGAGCGCCGCGCCGCGGCGAGCTCAGCCTCCGAGGCGCGCCGCTGGGCCTGCGCCGGAGTCTCGGCCCCCGGGGCAACACCCTGGAACTCCAGCCGCACTGCGGCCCCGAAGTGACGCGACAGCGCCTGCGCGAGCTTGTCTTCCTGCGCCGGGGTGCGTACCAGCTGGTTGCGCGGATCAAGCGCCAGACGCACGACCGCTCCCTGGCGGCCGATGAACACGCAGTGGCTGGCGAGCTGCCGTGCCGCGCCCGAGAGCTCGAGCTGGCTCACGATTTGCGCCCACTCGGCGCCGCTGTCTTGCGCGGGCGGTGCCGGCGCAACGGACACGGCCACGGCAGCCGCTGCGGCTGAAGCGCCCGGCGCAAGCGCTACGGCCGGAGCCACCGGCGCAACCGCTGTCGCGCGCGACTTCTCAGGAGCCGCACCCGCAACCTGGCCGGTGTGCACTGGCGTGCCGGTGCCGGCGGACTCGCCTCCGGGGCGAAACGCGATCATGCGCAACAGCGTCATCTCAAAGCCGGTGCGTGGATCGGGAGCCAGCGGCAGATCGCGTCTTCCGAGGATCGCAGTCTGATAGTAGAGCTGCACATCCTCGGGCGCGAGTGCGGCACCTAAGCGCTGCAGCAGCTCCAGCTCGTACAACTCGTCGCCTTCGTAGTCCGGCAGCGTCTGCTTCAGGGCGATGCGCACCAGGAGGCCCGCGAGCTCATCGAGCACCTGCGCGTAATCGGGCGCGAACTCCTCGAGCGATTGCGCGCAGCGCACCAGTTCCCCGGTGTTGGCGGCCGCCAGCAGCTCCACGAGGCGCACGACGTGATCGCGGGAAATTGTGCCCAGCATGGCGCGCGCCTCCGCCTCAGCGGCCTTGCCGCCGCCGAAGGCGAGCAGCTGGTCGAGGAGCGACAAGGCGTCGCGCACGCTGCCATCGGCCGCCTGGGCGAGCAGCTTCAGAGCCGCCGCCTCGAACGGCACGCCCTCGCGTTCGAGGATACTGCGCAGGTGGGCGGCGATCTGCACCACCGGCAGGCGCTTGAGGTTGAACTGCAGGCAGCGCGACAGCACCGTCACCGGCAGCTTCTGCGGATCGGTAGTCGCGAGCAGGAACTTCACATGCGGCGGCGGTTCCTCGAGCGTCTTCAAAAGCGCGTTGAAGGAGTGCGTCGAGAGCATGTGGACCTCATCGACGAGGTACACCTTGTAGCGCCCGCGCGTCGGGCTGTACTGCACGTTGTCGAGCAGCTCGCGCGTATCGTCCACCTTGGTGCGCGAGGCGGCATCGACTTCGATGAGATCCGGAAAGCGCCCCGCGTCGATCTCGCGACAGTTCGCGCATACCCCGCAGGGCTCGGCCGTAACCCCGGTCTCGCAGTTCAGACACTTGGCGAAAATGCGCGCGATGGTCGTCTTGCCGACGCCGCGCGTGCCGCTGAACAGAAACGCGTGATGCACGCGCCCACTCTCGAGCGCGTTCACGAGCGCGCGCCGCACGTGCTCCTGCCCGATAAGCTCGGAGAATGTCTTCGGGCGCCACTTGCGCGCCAGGGCGGTGTAGCTCATCAGCGACCCTTCAATCCAACAACTGCGTAGATGGAGGCGGCCCGCACCAGCTTAAACCTCCGGCACCCGACATCGCCGCTGCCGCTGCTGCCTTCCGGCCCTGACGGGATTCACGACTGGTCGTCGCGGAGAAACCGATGCGGGCCACCATTTTCAATTGCTGAAATGGCCTGCGGCCATTTCAGCGGCCAGCCCACTTACCTTCAGCGTGCTTGTTTTCGGCACGCAATGCTTTGGCGGAGAGGGTGGGATTCGAACCCACGAACACCCGTTAAGATGTTACTGGAATTCCAGTCCAGCGCCTTCGACCGCTCGGCCACCTCTCCAATCAAATACTTACGTTACTTTCCTCGAAATAATCCGCAAGGCCAGGCGGAATGTCGGGAAAAGCGGGCGCGAATGATAAGGCATGCGGGGGTGGCCCGCATCCGCCCGCCGAAGGCAAAGCCAAGCCTCAGGCCTGGGGCGCGGGTTTCTGGACCGCGACCTTGAAGGACGGCGGCTCATCAAGGCAGGGGGCGGTGCGCGCGCGCGGTGGCGGCGCCGGCTCGTTCAGCTGCGGCAGGTGCAAGGCATTAGTGGTATCGGGTGAGTCCAGGCCGGACGGGATCTTCAGCGGCGCGACGCTGCGTTCCTTCTCGTAGGGCTGCCTCTCATTGCAGGTGTTGTAGCTGAGCTTGTTGTGCAGCAGGTGGCACCCGCCCAGCCCCAGCAGCAGCGTAAGACACGATAAGCCCTTCAGCATCTTCATTCCCGACACTACGACACCCCTACTCGCTCGCGAGCGACTTGCAATCATGACAACACCTGCGCGCCGCGCGCCGCCGCCCGCACGCTCTCGTGGTACTGCGGCGCCAGCGGCGTGAGCGGCAATCTTAACCCAGGACCGATCAGTCCCATCTGCTGCAGGACCCATTTCACCGGAATCGGATTGGCCTCAACGAACAGCTCCCGGTGCAGCCCCGCCAGCGCCGCGTCCAGGCGCCCGGCCCGCGCCGCGTCCCCGGCCAGCGCTGCCGACACCATATCCTTCATTGCCCGCGGCGCAAGATTCGCGGTCACCGAGATGACTCCGCGTGCACCCGCCGCGATGGCGGCGCGGGCGCTGGCATCATCCCCGCTCAGCACCACGAAATCCGCGCGGCAGGTGCCGAGCAGTTCCCGCACCCGCGCAGCCTCCGGCACCGCCTCCTTGATGCCCACGATACCGGCGACCCGTGACAAGCGCCCGACTACTTCCGGCCGCATATCCACAGCGGTACGCCCGGGAACGTTGTACAGCAAAAGCGGCTTGCCCGCGGCCGCGGCGGCCGCCGCGAAGTGCCGGAACAGCCCCTCCTGAGTGGGACGGTTGTAGGCGGGCGTGACCAGCAGCAGCGCGTCGATGGGCAACTGCGACAGCCACGCCACGCGCGTCACGGTCGTCGCCGTGTTGCTGGTGCCCGCCCCGACCAGCACGGCGGCGCGCCCGCTTGCCTGCGCGCAGGCGCGCACCGTCAGCTCGCGCAGCTCCGCCTCCTCCAGCGTGACCGATTCCCCGGTGGTGCCACCGATGACAATGCCGTCGGTGCCGTTGGCAAGGTGAAAGTCAACGAGCCGTGTCCAGGCTGCGAAATCGACGGCGCCGTCCGGACCCATGGGGGTGACTATGGCGACCAGGCTGCCTGAAAACATGCGATTCACGCGTTCGTCCGGGGGAGCCTTGGATGTTACGAGCCGCCCGCGCGCCGAAGCAAGCCTTCCTTGCGCGGCGCTAAGACGCTCACCGGTCGCAACCCGCGGCCGCTCCCGGTACACTTCAGCCGCAATGAAGCAGCACCTCGCCGTTTCGGCGATCGGCAGTGACCGCACAGGGATGGTCCACGAGCTGACTCGCGTCATCAGCGAGTCCGGCGGCAACATCAGCGAAAGTCGCATGGCGAGCCTCGGCACCGAGTTCGCGATGCTGCTCTTGGTGTCCGGCAACTGGCACGCGCTGGCGAAGCTGGAAACCGAGCTCAACCGCCTCGCCGAAACCAGCAACCTCAGCATCCACCTGAAGCGCACCGAGCCGCGCGCGGCACGCACGGACATGCTGCCGTATTCAATCGACGTGGTGTGTCTCGACCAGACGGGCATCGTCTCGGGTCTGGCGGGTTTTTTCGCCACCCGCGGCATCGACATCGCGGAAGCCTCCACGCGCAGCTACCCGGCCGCGCACACCGGGGCGCCGATGTTCGCGGTGCAGATGATCGTCAACGTGCCGAGCCGCATCCACGTGGCGCAGCTGCGCGAGGAGTTCATGGAGTTCTGCGATTCGCTCAACCTCGACGCCATTCTCGAACCGGTCAAGTCCTGAAAATGTGATGCCCAAGATCAAACCTGAAGCAAAGGTGCCGGAGTTCTCCCTGCCCATGACGGGCGGCGGCACATGGAGCCTCAAGGACGCGGCCGGCAAGAAACTGGTGATTTACTTCTACCCGAAGGACATGACCTCCGGGTGTACCCGCGAATCACAGGACTTTCGCGACCTGCACGGCGCGTTCCGCAAGGCGGGCGTGCAGGTGGTTGGCATATCGCGCGACAGCGTCGCTTCCCACGACAAGTTCGCGGCGAAGGAGTCACTGCCCTTTGCGCTGCTCGCCGACACGGACGAAAAAGTCTGCAAACTCTTTGATGTCATCAAAGAGAAAAGCCTGTACGGCAGAAAGTACCTGGGGGTGGAACGCAGCACCTTCCTGCTGGATGGCACCGGACGGGTGCGGCAGGAATGGCGCAAGGTGAAGGTCCCCGGTCACGCGGAGGAAGTGCTTGAAGCAGCGCAGCGTCTCTGATCCTGGTCCCACGGCAGCCTCGGGCGAGTCACGCGAGATGAAGGGCCGATCCCGCACGGGTAAGCGCCTGTTCATACTCGACACCAACGTGCTCATGCACGATCCCACGGCCATCTTTCGCTTCGAAGAGCATGACGTGTACCTGCCGATGGTGGTGCTCGAAGAGCTCGATGCGCATAAGAAAGGCCTGTCGGAAGCCTCGCGCAACGTGCGCCAGGTGAGCCGCTTCCTCGATGACATGATGCGCGATGTCACCAAGGAGCAGATCGACCGCGGGCTGCAGCTGCCAAGCGAGTACTCCGGCAACCACGGCAAGAAACCCTCAACCGGGCGGCTGTTCTTCCAGACGCGGCAGCTCTCGAGCGTGCTGCCCGAAGGCCTCCCCGGCCACGGCGGCGATAACATCATCCTGGCGCAGACGCTGGCGCTGCAGACCGAACACAAAGACGCGCGCGTCATCCTGGTGTCCAAGGACATCAATCTGCGCATCAAGGCGGCGGTCCTGGGCGTGCACGCCGAGGACTACTACAGCGACAAGACCCTCGAGGACGCCGACGTCCTCTACAGCGGCATGACGGCGCTGCCGACCGACTTCTGGGAGCGGCACGGCAAGGACATGCGCTCCTGGAAGGAAGCCGACCGCACCTTCTACGAAGTCACGGGGCCCGCGGTGTGCGCGTGGCAGCCGAACCAGGGTCTCTACGAGGATACCCCCGAGGGCATCGAAGGGATCGTGCGCAGGATCAGCGCCGACACCGCCACCATCGAGCTGACGCGCGACTACCGCAACGAGCGCCACAACGTCTGGGGCGTCACGGCGCGCAACCGCGAGCAGAATTTCGCGCTCAACCTCCTCATGGATCCGCAGATCGACTTCGTCACCGTGCTCGGCCCCGCCGGCACCGGCAAGACGCTGCTGGCGCTGGCCGCCGGCCTCATGCAAACCCTCGAAACCAACCGCTTCGTGGAAATCATCATGACGCGGGTGACGATTCCGCTCGGCGAGGACATCGGCTTCCTGCCCGGGACCGAGGAAGAAAAGATGGAGCCCTGGATGGGCGCCCTGATGGACAACCTGGAAGTGCTCACCGGCTCGCAGGAAGGCGGCAACTGGGGCCGTGCGGCGACCAACGACCTCTTGCGCAATCGCATCAAGATCCGCTCGCTTAATTTCATGCGCGGGCGCACCTTCCTCAACCGCTTCCTGATCCTCGACGAGGCGCAGAACCTCACGCCCAAGCAGATGAAAGCGCTCGTCACCCGCGCCGGACCCGGCACCAAGCTTGCCTGTCTTGGCAACATCGCCCAGATCGACTCGCCGTACCTGACGGAGATGACCTCCGGTCTCACCTACACGGTAAATCGCTTTCGGGGGTGGCCGCACTCCGGACACATCACGCTGGTGCGTGGCGAGCGCTCGCGGCTGGCGGACTACGCATCCGACCAGCTGTAGCGCCCAGGTCAGGTGGCATTTCACCCGCCGCTTGTAAGCGGCTGTAAATATAAGGAAACTCCGCATCCCTCATTGCGGTCCAAGCCCGGATGACGCGACGACTCCTGCTTACGCTCCTCACCGCCTTCGCCATGCTCGCGGGCCATGCCTTCGCGCAGGACGTGCCGGGCACACCTGTCGACCTGCAGCCCCCGACCGCCGGCTCGAACCTGCCGGACCTGGGCAGCCCCGCGGAGATGGCGCTGTCGCACACCGATGAGTACCGTCTGGGGGCGATGGTGGCGCGCGAGCTGCGCGATCAGAACGCCCTGATCGAGGACCCGGAGGTCTGCGAGTACATACAGTCGGTGGGCCAGCGGCTCGCCTCGCAGAGCGACATGGGTGGCGAGTTCTTCCACTACCTGGTGCTCAAAGACACGTCGATCAACTCGTTCGCCGTGTCGGGCGGCTTCGTGTTCATTTTCACCGGGCTGATACTCGCCAGTGGGACGGAATCGGAGCTCGCGGCGGTGATGGCGCACGAGACCGCGCACATCACGCAGCATCACATTGCGCGCCAGTTCCGCAACCAGAGCCAGCAGAGCATCACCACCGCGGCGGCGATCCTCGCGGCCATCCTGCTGGGTGCGATCGGCGGCGGCCAGGCGGCCGAGGGTGGCATCGCCGCCGCGACCGGACTTGCCGCGCAGCAGCAGATCAACTTCTCGCGTGACAACGAGGCGGAGGCGGATCGCGTCGGTATCGGCTACCTGGCCGGCGCGGGCTACGACCCCAATGCCATGGCGAGCATGTTCGAAAACCTGAGCCGCCACGAAGGCCTCGTCGAAACCTACATCCCGGCGATGCTCATCGATCACCCCGTCACCACCGACCGCCTCGCCGAGGCGCGCTCGCGCGCGGCCCAGTTCCCGCCGCGCAAGGGACAGGATTCGCTGACCTTCGCGCTCATCCGCGAGCGGGTGCGCGTGCTGACCGCAACCGCGGACCAGAACATGGTGCAGCTCTACGAGCAGAAGATCGCCCGCGGCGAGGACAACCTGGAGAATCACTACGGCGAGGCACTTGCGCTTCTCAACAGTAACCGCGCGGACGAGGCGGTGAAAATCCTCACGCCGCTGGTACACGAGCACGAGGGTCTCACGCTGCTGCACGCCGCCTTAGGTCAGGCCGAGGCCAGGGCGGGCCACGTCAGCGACGCGCTGTCGACCTTCCAGCACGCACTGCGTCTGTTCCCGCGCAACGTTCCGATCAGCGTGCACTACGCCGAGACGCTGATGAGCGCCGGCAGGCCCGCGCAAGCTCACGACGTGCTCCTCGAGTTGTTCAACATCGTGCCGCCGACGCCCGATCAGATCCGCCTCACCGCGCTCGCGGCCAGCGCCGCCGGCGATCCGGGGGATGCGTACTTCTACATGGGCGAGTATCAGATCGCCGGTGGCGACCTGAACCTCGCCGCGCAGCAGCTGCAGCTGGCACTGGCCGCTCCGAATATCAGTCAGATCCAAAGACAGCGCTACCAGGCGCGTCTGGATGAGGTGCGCGAGTACCTCGCCAGTACCCGCAAACACCAGTTGAGCGACAACAACGGGGACGACCACCCCGCCTCCGGCCGGCACGGCGGCCACTGAGCCCCCGACGCTCATTGCCGAAGCTGACGGGGACTGCCGCTGCTAGAATGCGCGCTCGTTTTACCTGCCCGCGCGCCCCATGACCTCAACGCTGCGTCTGTCCCTGCTGCCGCTGTGCCTCCTGCTGCTGTGCGGTTGCGCCACGCTGCCAGCCGTGAAGCGCGATCCGCGCGACCCCTGGGAGCGCATGAATCGCACCACGTACCGCTTCAATGATGCATTGGATCGCGCCATCGCCAAACCCCTGGCACGCGGCTATCGCAAGATCACGCCGCGCGTCGTGCAGAAAGGCATCGGTAATTTCTTCGACAACCTCGGGTACCCGGTGGTCATGGTCAACGACCTGCTGCAGGGGCAGTTCAAGGCCTTCGCCTCCGACACCGGGCGGCTGCTGCTGAACACGACGCTGGGGATTGGAGGATTGCTCGATCCTGCGACCGCCGCGGGCCTCGACAAGAACGACCGTGACTTCGGACAGACACTCGGCAAATGGGGGCTCAGGAGCGGGCCCTACGTGGTAATTCCGTTCCTCGGTCCGTCGGATGTGCGCGACGCGGTCGGGCGCGTCGGGGACGTGTACAGCGATCCGCGCCACTACATCCGCAACGATTGGGTCAGCTGGGGCCTGTGGGGGGCGGGAGAGATCGAGTTGCGCGCGCGGCTGCTCGATGAGGACGCTGCGATTGAGGGCGCCTACGACCCTTACGCGTTCGTCCGCAGCGCCTACCTGCAGCACCGCGATTTCAAGGTGAGCGGCGGACAATCGACGGGTGAGCAGGATCAGGAAGAAAAGATGATGGAGGAAGCCGGTGAGGACCAGGCGGCCCCCGGCGCTGCCGCACCGAAGCCCGCACCCGAGCCGCAGTCACCGCCCGCGCAGCCGCCGCCAGCTCAGCACTGAAGCATTACACGCCGTGCGCCAGCAGTTCGTCGACTTCGCTGATGCGGGCGAGCGCCACCACATCCTCCGGCAGGTGCGTGTAGCGCAGCTTGCGCCCGGCAGCCTTGGCTGCGCTGAGCCAGTCAAGCAGCACCGCAAGGCCGGCGCTGTCCGCCAGACTCACCGCACCACAATCGATTTCCAGCGCTCCGGCGCTCGCGCCACGCAGCACCGCCAGCCCCTGCCGCCGCGCCGCGCGCGCGGTTGCGAAGGTCATTACGCCCTGCGCGGCACAGCGATCCGCCACCGCGGGTGTAAGGGTGAAGGTCCCGGCGGCCGCCCCTCCCCAACGGCGGCGGTGCCGCGGACTACTTGCCACTGCTGGCCTGGCCGTTGGTCTGTTTGCTGATGGCGCCCGGCTTTTCCCCGGATTGCAGGCGCTTGATCACCGCGTCGATGCCCTGGGCGTCGATCTGCGCACCGAAGTCCTCGCGGTAACTGTTGACGTAGCTGATGCCGTCAATCACGACGTCCCACGCTTTCCAGCCGTCGGGCGTCTTGTGCAGGTAATAGTTCACCGCGACCCGATCGCCGTTGCTGCGCTTGACCTCGGTGCGCACCGTGGCGCGCGTGGCGTCGGCATCCACCTTGGTGGGGAAGATCTTCAGCCGGTCCGCGGTAAAGTCGGTAATCGCGCTGCCGTAGTTGTTGAGCAGCGAATGGTAGAACGCGTCGATGAACTGCTTGCGCTGATCGGGTGTGGCGGTGCGCCAGTGCTGGCCCAGCACGAGCCGCGCCGAGAACTCGGTGTCGAAATGCGGCAACAGGTACTTGTCGACCAGGTGCCCGATCTTCGACGGATCGCGCCGGTAGGCGTCGCGGTCCTTGTCGAGGTCCCCGAGCATGCCTTGCGCTGCGGCCTGCACTACTTCCGTGGGTCCATCGCCGGCCGGTGCGCTCGCGGCGGCGGGAGCGGCCGCAGGAGCGGCGGCCGGCGTGGCCGCTGCCCCCTGCGCCTGTGCAAGAGCAAAGCCGCCTGCCAGCCACAATCCGCTGATAAGAATAATTGCTCGTGTCATTTCTTGGGCTCCACCTTCTGGTTGTCGGTGCTCTGAGTGTCGCTGCCCTTGCTCGAGTAGTTGGCAAAGAACTTGTTGATCAGGTTCTCGAGGACGATAGCCGACTGCGTCTGATCGATGCGGCTGCCGTTCTTCAGGTAAGTGTCCTGACCGCCGGGGCTGATACCGATGTACTTGCCGCCGAGCAGGCCCTGCGTCTCGATGCTGGCGAAGCTGTCAACCGGAATCAGATTG
>Ga0209274_10000201_pt1 | contig 47221 bp, 38 predicted proteins | sample HubBroMetageREF1_FD_188343 | JGI IMG/M metagenome (GOLD analysis project Ga0209274, IMG submission 188343) | Reference soil microbial communities from the Hubbard Brook experimental Forest, New Hampshire, USA - Hubbard Brook CCASE Soil... | ecosystem: Environmental > Terrestrial > Soil >...
TCATCGCCCTTGCGGCCACTTCTCCGCGCATAGCCAAGCACGCGCACGTGCCCCTGCAATCGGGCAGTGACGCCGTGTTGCGCCGCATGCACCGCAAATATCGCCCCTGGCACTATCGCGAGAAGATCGAAAAGATTCGCGCCGCCATGCCTGACGCAGCCATCGGCGCCGACGTCATGGCCGGATTCCCCGGCGAAACCGACGCCGAGTTCGAATCCACTCGCCGCCTCATCGAAGACCTGCCGTTCACCTACCTGCATGTCTTCACCTACTCCGCCCGCCCTGGGACGCCGGCGGCGGCCATGCCAGATCAAGTCCCAGTGCAAGTCGCTCGCGAGCGCAATAAGATCCTGCGCGACCTCGCCGCCGAAAAGAGGCTTGCCTTCATGCAATCGTTTATCGGAAAACCTCTTGACGCCATCACGCTCAGCGTCATTAACAGCGGTCCCGACGGTGAGTTCACTGAAGCCCTCACCCACAACTATCAGAAGCTGTATCTAAAAGGACGCCACGAGCCCAACCGCTGGATCACCGCGCACATCGAGGGAGCGGAAGACGGAGTGCTGCTGGGAAGTGTTACTCAGATCTGCTCAGCATCGTCGGGATCAGGCTCGCGCATGGGAGCGTCCGGGTTCTCCGGAGGGTTCGGCGGTTCTTGGATAGGTGGCGGGGACGGCTCCGAGGGCGCGCGGAGACGGTAACGGATCGGCAACGACGCCTCGCACAGGTCTTCTGCGAACATGGCGTTCTGATGCGAAAACCGTTCCCCGGGATACCTAAAAAATTCCTGGTTGTTTTTCTGTAGTAAAAGCCTTGTCGACCGCGGGATTACGCACCTCTTCCAGTTTCTGCCGCGTAGTCTGCTTGACGTCTTCTTCCCGCGCGGATTCGGCCATCCGCGGCTCATCCATTTCCTTCTTGATTCGAGCGAGTATCTCCTGGTTGGTTTCCGGCTTCGGCTTATTCTTGTACATCTTCGTATAGTGCCACCAGTTCACGGGGATTACAGCTCAATTTGGAACAGGTGCGCGAAGTTTCAGAATTTCTTCATACCGTGCGGTATTGACCAGCTATACCAATCCCCGAACGGTAGCATCTCAAGTGTGCCCTTTCAGGGTCGGAGGATTGGACTCTCTGAGTCGGAACATCTGAGTCAGAAAAACCGAGTCAGAACAGCCGAAGACGAACAGTGTCAGAGGATCGGCGGAGGGTATGAGGCCGTGAAGTTCAGATTTTTACTGTTTCTCTGAATGGAGCCAACATTCTACCTACGCCGATCCAGAGTCCAGCATCATGAAGCCATGGAGAAAGCATGCCTGACAAAGCAGAGACTGACAGAGCAGCCAACGACAAGTCGAAGGTCGACTGGGTAACCAAGCGATCCGCTTGCGCTCTGCCGAAGATATTCAAGGAGCTCAGGCTGGAAGTTGAAGAAGACGTCAAGACCCGCAACGCCCTGCGCCCCAACAATTCCCCCTATAAATTTTCCGTAGCGGAGAATGGCGGCGACTTCACCGTCCTCCTCGAAGCCAAGGACGTGCATCGCTCCGTAGTATTCAGCCTGGCCGAGCACGCGATTCTAGTGCGCGACGACAAAAGCAACCCCATGTTCGACGTGACCGCAACTTTCAGCGATGAAGGCGAGTGCCGCCTGAAAGTGAATGCCGAGGAACGCGACCTCTGGCAGGTCCGCCGCATGGCTCTTGAAGACTTGTTGTTCCGCGGCTTCTAGGCGTGGTTCCATGGAGATTTTGAAAAGTTCCCACCCTAAAGTGCATCCGGGATCAGGACTTCTTTCGCGGACCTGGCGGCACGCTGGTGATCTGTCCCACCTCACAAAAACAGGATATAAACGGACGATGCGGTTCCCTGCCAAAAGCGCCCGGTTACTGCTTCTGCTCTGCCTGGCGAGCCTTCCGGCCGCGCTGGCGCAAGGGAATCAACGCAAGACGACTGGGCCCCGGACCCTGACTCGCCATGAGGGTTTGGCGATTACACGTATCGCACTGAGTTTCCACCATCCCGCCCATTCCCCTTCCGACTGCTCGCACCTGGTCCACGCCCTGTATGAGCGCGCCGGGTTCCCTTATGACTACGCTCCCTCTTCAGACCTCTATGCGGGAATCGACGAATTCCGGCAAATCGCTAAGCCGCAACCCGGCGACCTAGCCGTCTGGCGCGGACATGCCGGGATCGTGGTCAATCCCGCCCAGCATTCTTTCTTCAGCATGCTGAGTACAGGCCCCGGAGTCGATTCCTACAACTCGCCTTATTGGAAGCAGCGGGGACGCCCCCGTTTCTATCGGTACCTCAAGGCCGCTCCAAGTGGCGTCCTTTCCAGCTCACTCCGGACCGCGAGCCTGAAGCCATAATCCCCGACCCTTGTCATTCCAAGCGAAACGAGAACCCCTGTTCAGTTTCCATGACCATTGTCATTCCAAGCAAAGCGAGGAACCTGCTGTTCAGCGTCCATCTGCTCCGCACTTACCATCCACCACCCGGCCATCCCGATAGCCACTTCACCCGTCACCCCGAGCGCAGCCAACCGATTCCCAAAGCGAATCCATTTGCGGAGTCGAAGATCCCCGCAACTTGCTATATAAATGGATCACCCACCTGAAGCCACGCGTGCTCAGGAGATTCAAGCATGTTGCTGCAAAATCTCGTGATCGCAAACCGGGTGCTGCGCAAGAGCCCTCTGTTTACATTGACGGCCGTGGTGACGATCGCGCTTGGACTCGGCGCCAGCACGGCAATCTTCAGTGTCACGAACGGCGTGCTGATGCGGCCTCTTCCCTACAAGGATCCTGATCGGCTGGTGATCGCTGGAGCAGATCTGCGCCAGCGCCATGTTCGCGACCTTCCATTTTCCAATGCGGAGTATATCGATTTGCGGGATGGTACAGCCAACGTTTTCGAGGACCTTGCCGGCGTGTTCACTTTCCGCAACGTCATTCCTCGCGAAGACGGAACTCCCGAACAGATTCGCGGAGCCATCGTCACCACGAATTTCTTCCGCCTGCTGGGAGGCAGAATCGCCTTCGGACGCGACTTCAACCCGGAAGATGGAATTCCACAACCTCCCGCGCCGCCCCCAGGCGCACCGCCGGCGCCGCCGCCTGTGCCGCGGGTGGCGATTCTCAGCTATGAATATTTTCAGCGGCGCTTCGGCGGCAACACGGCCGCGCTGGGGCATCCCTTGGTGGCAGGCGGACAAGCCAGCCCCGTCATCGTCGGCGTGCTGGCTCCGAACTTTCGCCTGTACTTCCCGCCCGAAGCGGACCAAGAAGCCGCGCCCGACCTCTGGATCGCCAACCGCCTAGCCTACGATGCCGCCAACCGCAATAATTTCTCGATTCGTGCCGTAGGCAGGCTAAAACCCGGCGTATCAATCGAGCAGGCGCAAGCCCCAGCCGACAGAGTGGCGGCGGAAGCGCGCAAGAACTTCCTGATTGAGAGAACCGCCGGATATTACATCCGCGTCGAACCGATGCGGCAGCATCTGGTTGCGGAAGTGCGGCCCGCGATCCTCGCGCTGATGGGCTCGGCGATTTTTCTGCTGTTGATCGCCTGCGCCAACGTAGCCAATCTTCTGCTGGTGCGGGCCTCGCTGCGCGAACGCGAACTCGCGGTGTGCGCCGCGCTCGGCGCGAGCCGTTGGCGTTTAATTCTTCCACTCCTGACCGAGGCATTTCTGCTCACGGGTATGGGCGCACTCGTGGGCCTCGCTCTGGCATGGATCGGAATGCGCGAATTGCGTGACCTGGCCCCGGCAAATCTTCCCCGCCTCGAGACCATCCGCATCGATTCGTTCGTGCTCGCCTTCACCGCCGGTGCATGCCTGGCTTCGACCGCTATCTTCGGCATGCTGCCGGCCTGGCGCGCTTCACGGCCCGGAGTCGCTTCTCTATTGCGCGGCAGCAGTCGAAATGCCGGCCTGCTGGGCGGGAGTACTCTACGAAATGCGGTCGTAACCATCGAAGTCGCGCTCTCCTTCGTTTTGCTAGTCGGATCAGGACTGATGTTCCGCAGTTTCCTCGAACTGCAACGCATCGACCCAGGCTTCGACCCGCACGGACTATTGATGTTTCAAGTGGCCGGAAATCCCACCTTCCGCGACCCGCCAGAAAAGCGGGCAGCTTTCATCCGGCAAATTCAGGATCGTTTGAGGAGCATTCCCGGAGTGGAGAGCGTCGCCGCCTCCGATCCGTTCCCTCTCGACGGAGGTTTCAGTCCAATCCGCTGGGGCACTGAGGAGGCGCTGTCGGACGCGGGGAAATTTCAAGCGACGGATACCGAAATTGTCCTCCCCGGCTATTTTGAAACCATGCGCATGCGTGTGCTGGCGGGGCGCACCTTTACGGACGCCGACAATCAGCCCGGACGCAACCTCGTGGTGATCGATGACGTGCTCGCGGGCAAGGCCTTTCACGGAGAATCCGCCGTGGGCAAGAGCATTCTGATCCGCCTCCGCACCCCCGAGGCGGAATGGGTCGAGGTCATTGGCGTAGTTCAGCACCAGCATGCCGTCTCGCTGGCAGATCCAGGACGCGAACAGGTTTATTTTGCGGATGCATTCCTGAACTCAGGCGCTGTCGATTTCTGGGCGATTCGGACCAGCAACGATCCGTCAAGTTATGGAAGCGCAGTCCGCGCCGCAATTAAGGAGGTTGACCCGCATCTTCTGGTCACGGAGATGCAGCTGGTTGACACTCTGGTCGATCACGCACAAGCCAGCACGCGCTTCGCCTTAATCCTTATCAGCATCTTTGCCGTCATTGCCGCGGTGCTGGCAGGTGTCGGCCTCTACGGCGTGCTTTCAACCTCGGTACAACAGCGTACGACGGAAATTGGTGTGCGCACCGCCATGGGAGCGGGACCGGAGCAAATCTTTCAACTGGTCGTCGGACAAGGGCTCCGCCTCAGTGGCATCGGTATTGCAGCCGGGCTGATCGGGGCATTTGCCCTGACGCGGCTTTTGGCTGCCATGTTAGTGGGGGTGAAGGCAACCGATCCCGCCACTTTCGGCATTGTGGCAGTCGTGTTCCTGCTGGTTGCGGCCGCGGCATCGTGGCTGCCGGCTCGCCGCGCCGCGGCGCTCGACCCGGTCCGGGCTCTGCGGGAAGAATAGGACACCCCGCCGTTGCACAGGACTCCACCCCCGTCCGCGTTACGCGGACTTTTTCAACTCCACTCCGTAGCGCTTTGCGGCCGCTTCGATCCGCTTCCACGCCGCGCGGCGTTCTGCCTGCGTAACTCCCTCCACCTGATCGAAGCGCGCCGCCGCGTTGCGCACGTGGGAGGCGTTCTCCAAAGGCTCCTTGCGTTGCTTGGGAAAGGCGAATTTGCTGGTGGATATCCGATCACGAGTTTGCTCGGTTAGCTTTGCCATAATTTTCCTCTCTTTGGAATCATTTCCCGCGCGGCGATTGACCCGGCCCTGAGGGGTTCGAGACGATCACCACTGACTCTTTTTTCGACGCCAATGAGTATGGCTCGGTTGCTTTTTTTCAATAAGCCAGCCCGGAAGGATTCAGGGCCGCCTGCACCGTGAGCGCGACCTTCAGAGACAGAGCCGAGGTGCAGCCTCCTCCTGGGTAGCCAGTGCCTCCGGTCGGCGTACAATTGTGGACTCTTTTCTGAAACTCTTGCCGGGCAGGTCTTCCCGTACGGCATGCAGGAGAACAGTGATGAATCCCAGGAAACCTCTGGCAGCAGCAGCGGTCCTCTTCGCCTGCGTGATGTTATCCGCGTGGCCGCACGCATCATCGGCGCAGGGAGCGAGCGGCGTCGGCCGGCGAATCGCTCTTGACGTCGTCGTGACCGATAAGTCTGGAAATCCTGTGCTCGGGCTTCAACAGCAGGATTTCGCCATCTTCGATAACAAACGGCCGCAGCCCACTACTTCTTTTCACGAAGTTGCAAGAGGCAGCGAGGCCGATGCTCCCCCACTACAGGTGGTTTTCGTATTAGACGAGGTCAACACCTCATTCCGGGCTATGGCGAATGCGAGGCAGCAACTCGAGAAGTACTTGCGCCAGGAGGGGGGCCAGCTTCCAGTCCCCATGTCTTTGGTGATCTTCAATGAGACGTCCACCCAGGCTCAGGGCATGCCTACGCGCAACGGAAATCTGCTGGCAGACTCCGTGCATGCCATCAAGTCGGGCGCCCCTCGCGCGCTGGAGGGCAGCGGGTTTGCGAACGGGATCTGGCGGCTTCAGACTTCTCTGCGTGCCCTGGAGAAACTGATAGCGTACGAAGCAACGCGGCCCGGACGAAAGCTGGTGATTTGGCTCGGCTCTGGATGGCCTTTGTTCGCGGAATCAGCGGATAAGCTGACCTCCAAGGACCTCCAGACGAACTTCCACACCGTCGTCAGACTGTCAATCGGCCTGCGGGAAGCTCTGGTTACGCTGTACAGCATCGACCCGATGGGAATGGACGATGCCGGTGGCCTCGGTAGCGTCTACTATCAGAATTTCCTCGAAGGAGTGCCTTCGGCGGAGAAGTTCCGAAGCGGCAATCTCGCACTCGGCGTGATCGCAACCCAAAGCGGCGGCCAAGTCCTCAACCGGAGCAACGACGTAGCTGGCTTGATCGGGAAATGCGTGGCCGATGCCAACTCGTATTACAGCCTGTCCTTCGACGCAAATCCGGCTGCGCATCCGGACGAATATCACGACCTTCAGGTAAAAATAGACAAGCCTGGACTGGTCACCCGCACGCGGATGGGATACTACGCCGAGCCGTAAAAAAGCCTATCTCGATCGGCCTGGCCTGGTGGCCCACTCAAGCCGTCTTTTGTGTCTTGGCTTGACTGGGGCAGTTCCCGACGGAGCGAACGCGGAAGAGCTTCACGCGATCTGTCCGACTTCCGCAAGGTCATCGGGGACGAAATCCATCCCGCGCGGAGGCCAGGTTAGAAATGTTCGAGCAGTTCGGCGTTCGACTCCTTGACCACATAGATGTAGGCAATCCGCTTCCCGTCGGGCGAGGGCGTAGGATTGCCGATCCAGCCGTGGCGGTTCTGCAGCAAAAGCTGCGCATGGCCATTCATATCCATTACAATCAGCCGCCCCGTATGATTCGGAAAGCCCGAAACAAAAAGTCGCTTTCCGCCGGGAAGCCAGGTGGCCGCCTGAAGGCCGGCCTGGGGCGGTGTTGGCTGAATCACCTGGACCTGCTTGCTTTTCAAGTCAAGAATGGAGACGCGATCGCTGAGATTTTCCACCAAGGCGATTTTGGTTCCATCGGGAGATACGCTCCACTCAAGGCTGCCTTGGGGCAGGTCGATTCGAGCTAATTCCTCCAGCCTGCCCCGCACGGGATCAACTGAGGAGAAGACCAGTTGCTTCCCTATTTCTTCGGACAGCACGCATATGCGCAAACCAGAGGAGACACACTGCGCGTCGCCTCTGCCTACGGGGGTAAGTATAGTTTCCGGCGCGCCACCAGACGCAGGAATGCGGACCAACTGCCTCTTCGGGGGATCTCCTGTATAGGCAGGGATGATAATCCACGCTCCATCCGGACTGGGGCTGGCTGATCCGTAGCCGTCCTGGCCGCTGGCGAACAACTCTGTGGAATCCGGCGATAGATGTCGCTTGTACAGGCTGCGACGGCCTCGCTGAGAAAGATAGAAGATTGACTGGCTGTCCGGGCTCCAGCCTCTGGGCCAGTTGGAATCGTTGGTGAGGCGCAGCGGCTGTTGCAGTTTGTCACCCGTCTCGCTCAAGTTCGCGACAAAGATCGAAAAGGGGTAACGTACCGACAGAACGGCCAGACGCTTGCCATCACGGCTCACACTGGTTTGCCCGATTATAAGTCCGGCCGTGTTGGTGACGCGAGACGGCTTTCCGTTGGGAGCACCGCTGGAATCCAAAGAAAGCGCCCACAGGTCAGACTCATTAATGCCATTGCCTTTGTGCAAGGCAAAAAGAATCCGGCCGTCGGATAGCCAGGCGACGACGTTGCCTCCGCCGCCAATGAGGTCATCATTGGAAAGCAAAGTGTTTGCTTTCCCATCGTCAAGGTTGCGGATTTCCAGCTTTCCCGATTTGAATGACTTAGTGCAGCTGATGTCAGCGATGGACTTGCCATCGGGAGACCAATCTGCGTTCAGGATGATTCCGTCCTGACCCAGGGAAACGCGCACCTGTGGTTCGCCCCCGGCCGCCGGCATGGTCCACAGATCGCTGGGCGACTGCTGGCGAAAGAGCATGATCTGCGAGCCATCGGGAGACATTCCCGCTCCGGTCACGCTGGCAGCCAGCTTGTGCTTCTCTCCGGAAAAGGCGAAAAGTGACCAAAGGTTCTTATCATCGTCGGTCACCAGCAGATGCAAACCGTCCGGGTACCAATCTTGCAGTGTCAAGCCGGACGTGTTGGGCAACCTGTGGGTGTCCCCGTTTTCGATCTCCTCGATTGCGATGCCGCCGTTATCGGTGTAGGCCAGATATTTGCCGTCGCGAGAGATGACTGCTTCATTGATCGGATTGTCGGGGGTGCTGGCCATGAGCTGACGCTGCACCATCTGGGCACTCTCGGCTGGCGTGCGTTTCCAGATTACCCACCCCACTGCCAAGGCAATGAGCAGCACGGTCACCGATGCCACTGTGAGCCACGTCCATCGAGTTCCCTTCGAAGCTGCAGGCGCGGTTGCGGCAGAACTCGCGCCGGTGGCGGGCATGCCGGCAAGGGCGGCGGTTCCAGAGGCTGGCGCTGAGGTTGTCACAGGGATTCGACCTGACGTCGTGTCGCGCTTCAGGCGGGTCAGATCTGCGCGCAGATCAGCCGCGCTCTGGTAGCGGAGGTTGCGATCCTTCTCCAGAGATTTTTGAATGATGCGATCCAGTTCGGCGGGAAGGTCTGGATTGAGCCGCGCCAAAGGCGGGGGCTCGCGGTTCAAAATCGCCTCGAAAATTGTAGCCGTGCTGTCGCCGCGAAACGGCGCCGCGCCAGTCGCCATCTCATAGAGCACCGCGCCGAACGAGAACAGATCGGTGCGCGCATCCAGTTCTTTAGCTCGCGCCTGTTCGGGCGACATGTAGGCGATCGTCCCGACCGCCATGCCCGGGCTGGTCAGGAACTCCTCGCTCATGGCAGTTTCCAGCTCCGGTTGCGCGCCGTCGATCAGCCGGCTGACCATCGTCACTTTGGCCAGCCCAAAATCTAGAATCTTGGCGTGGCCCCGCCGAGTAACAAAGATGTTGGCGGGCTTGATGTCGCGGTGTACGATGCCGGCGCTATGAGCGGCATCAAGGGCGTCAGAAATGTCGATGGCAAGCGTCAGAAAGGTTTCCATTTCGAGCGCGCGCCCGGCAATGCGATGCTTCAGCGTCACGCCGTCCAGGAATTCCATGACAAGGAATGGCCGGCCGTCTTGCTGCCCAATTTCATAGATGGTGCAGATATTTGGATGGTTTAGGGCCGAAGCGGTCTGAGCTTCGCGCTGAAAGCGGGCTAACGCCTGGGGATCGCTAGCGACTTCGTCGGGCAGAAATTTCAGAGCGACAAACCGGTGCAGGTTTACATCTTCCGCTTTGTAGACCACACCCATCCCGCCACCGCCGAGTTTTTCGACGATACGGTAGTGAGAAATGGTCTGCCCAATCATTAGGCTGAAATGTTAGGACTGGGAGTGCGGCAAGTCAATGAAGGCTGGGGTGTTGGCGGTTGCTCAAGAAGATTGCTGACGAACATCGCCCATACACTCGTTGACCAGGGCAGCGAAATAGAGACTCTCCCGTGCGGGTCCCGTCCTAATCGCGTTCGCGGGAGGAGTCGGGTACGCTGATCAGCCCAGTTCCGCCAATCCCCCATGTTATAATTTCCTATTCCCAGTCGCTAAGTGCGCGGAGGACCGTATCGACAAACGTTTTATCCGAACCAATGACCGCATTCGAGCCCGCGAAATTCGCGTGATCGGAGACGAAGGTGAACAGATTGGCGTAATGCCTCCCTTCGAAGCGCTCAAGTTAGCCCGCAGCAAAAACCTGGACCTGGTCGAGATTTCGCCCACCGCGCAGCCTCCCGTGTGCCGCATCATGGACTACGGGAAGTATCTCTACCAGCAGGAAAAGAAAGAGCGCGAGGCCAAGAAGCACCAGAAGACGATCACCGTAAAGGAGGTCAAGTTCCGCATTAATGTAGATGACCACGATTACGAGACCAAAAAGAATCACGTGCTCCGCTTCCTCGATGGAGGAGACAAGGTAAAGGCAACCATCTTCTTCCGCGGCCGCGAAATGACCCGAACGGGGTTGGGCCGGCAGATTCTGGAGCGGCTGATCAAGGACGTAGAGTCGCAGAGCATCGTGGAGTTCCGGCCACGGCAGGAAGGCAACACGCTGCACGCCATCCTGGCGCCGAAGAAAACCGCGGTCGAACGCGAGAAAGAACGGGAACGGGAAGCCAAGCAGAAAGCGAAGCAGGAGAAGAAGCTGGCGCAAGAAAAAGAAAAGCCGCAGCCGGCACCAGCCGCAGCCGCCGAAGTTCCGAATCCGGTTTCGCAGGCTTAGCGCTTCGCCTGGTTCCTCTGCGGTGAGGATGGGCGCGTATCGCGCCGACGATTCCAGAGCAAATAGTAGCAGTCAATCACAGAACTGACGGCCCGCAACTGGCGGCTGGCAGCTGATTCCGAGGATTTATGCCGAAACTGAAAACCCACAAAGGCGCAGCCAAGCGCTTCAAGAAGACCGCGACCGGTAAAGTGAAGCGCGGACATTCCGGCCTGCGCCACATGCTGACGTCCAAAGCCCATAAACGCAAACGCAAATTGGGCACAGCCACGCTGGTAAGCGACGGCGATCTCCGCAAAGTAAAGCGGATGATCCCGTACCAGTAAGCAGGGATCAGGAGTCAGGGGTTAGGGATCAGTAGACCCTACCCCCTAAACCCTAGCCCCTGCAAGGCGCGTGAAGAGGTCACGGCTCGTCCCTTACCTCCAGCCGCCAGTAAGTAGAAAGCAAAAAGGAGAAAACCATGCCACGTGTAAAACGCGGAACCAAACGCCGCGCCAAGCGCAAGAAAATATTAGACCGCGCCAGCGGATACTTCCTAACCAAATCAAAACTCTACCGCTCCGCCAAAGAAGCAGTCGAACGCGGCCTCAAGTTCGCATACAGCGGCAGGAAGCAGCGGAAGCGGCAGTACCGGTCGCTTTGGATTGTGCGGATTGGGGCGGCTTCCAAGTTGAACGGGTTGAGCTACAACCAGTTCATCCACGGATTGAAGAAGGCCGGGGTGGAACTGGACCGCAAGATTCTGGCGGACCTGGCGGTTAAGGACGCGCCCGCTTTTAAGACGCTGGTGGAACAGGCCAAGGGCGCGCTGGCGTAGGAGCTTTCAGCTCTCAGCTTTCAGCTGTCAGACCAAATCATTTGTCATTCCGAGCCGCTCGCAGCCGCGCAAAGCGCGGAGAGAGCGAGCGAGGAATCTGCTTTTCTGCTGTGGCAAGAGAACAGCAGATTCCTCACCGCTAACGCGGTTCTGAATGACAAATCCTGAAGTCTTCGGGAAGATGGCATATACCGTTTCCAAATTGACGGACTATTCAGCAGCTGCGCTGGAAAAGGCGACTGCCAAATGCCTTCGCGCCTGCGCCGAAGAGGCGGCAGCGGTTCGCGACGATGCAGAAATGAAAGCGTTTCGCGACCGCTGGATGGCCCGCAAGAATGGAATCCTGACCCAGATTAATGAAGTGTGGTTGAAGGGCGCTCCCAAGGACGCGAAGCGGGAGGCCGGAATCCGTGTCAATGAATTGAAGGCGCGGATTCAGGAACTGGTGGAGGGAGCGCGCATTGGCGGCGATGAAAGTGGATCGGTCGCGGCGGAACGCGTTGACATCTCGTTGCCCGGCGTCCGCCGTCCTATTGGCGCAGAGCATCCGGTCGTCAAAACGACGAACGAAATGGTTCGCGTGTTTCAGAAGCTTGGCTACTCCGTCGCCGACGGGCCTGTGGTTGAGACTGACTATTACAACTTTGAGGCTTTGAATTTTCCGCCGAATCATCCGGCTCGGGATACGCAGGATACTTTGTTCATTGCAGGGCAGCAGGGGAAGGCGCAGCGGGAGCGGTTGCTTCTGCGGACTCATACTTCTCCAGTGCAGATTCGGACGATGGAGAAAATGCGGCCGCCGATCCGGATTGTGATTCCCGGGACGGTGCATCGCAACGATCCTCCGGATGCGAGCCACTCGCCGATGTTTCATCAGATTGAGGGACTGGCGGTCGACACCAACATCACCTTCGGCGACTTGAAGGGGACGCTGGATCATGCCATGAAGGAATTCTTTGGCTCGAGCGTGAAGACCAGCTTCCGCCCTTCGTTTTTTCCCTTCACCGAGCCCAGCGCGGAAATGTTTGTTTCGTGCTTCATCTGCGGCGGGAGCGGGAGACGCGGCAGCGACCCGTGCCGTCCCTGTAAGCAGACGGGATGGATCGAGATTCTCGGATGCGGCATGGTCGATCCGAACGTGTTTGAGTTTGTGAAGGACAACGGGTACGACCCGAAGAAAGTTTCGGGATTTGCCTTTGGCATGGGCGCGGACCGGATTGCTTTGTTGAAGTATGGGGTGGATGATCTGCAGTTGTTCTTCAACGGAGATGTCAGGTTTTTGGGGCAGTTTGCTTAGTGGTCAGTGGTCAGCCGAACGGGCCGCGGCATGGTGCGAGTTTCTCGACGCGCCGTTCTTGGCGGCTGGTTGCATGGGGTCCTTCAGCGCAAAGAACGCGCTTCAGGATGACATTGCTTCTTAGAAAATGAAACTTTCACCACATTGGGTGCGGGAGTTTGTCGACCTCACCGTCGATGACCGGCGGCTGGCCGCGGACTTGACTGGGATCGGGATTGCGGTCGAGGGGATCAGCGGCTCAGGCCCCGATACCGTGTTCGAGATGGAGATCGGGACAAACCGTCCGGACGCAATGAATCATTATGGGGTGGCGCGGGAAGCGGCGGCCATCTATGATCTGGCGCTGAAAGCCCTTGAGCCGAGGCTACCCTCAGCGGCTAAAGGCGCATCTTCGACCTCTCACGGCACGACTGAAGTCGTGCCCTTCCCGATCACGATTGAGGAGCCACAGCTTTGTCCTCGTTTCTCTGCGCGCGTGCTACGTGGAACGAAGATCAAGGCGTCGCCTGAAAAGATTGCGCATCGTTTGCAATTGCTTGACCAGCGGCCCATCAGCAACGCCGTCGATGCCACCAACTACGTTCTGTGGGAGATGGGCAAGCCTACGCACGTCTTCGACATGGATCTGCTGGAGGGTGGGCGGCTGATTATTCGTCGCGCCAAGAACGGTGAGAAGCTGAAGACGCTGGATGGTGTGGAGCGGACGCTCAGTTCTGAAGATCTTGTCGTCGCTGACGCTAAGAAGCCCGTGGGACTCGCGGGAGTGATGGGCGGGTTCGACACCATGATCACTGACAAGACGCGAAATATTTTGATCGAGTCGGCCTGGTGGGATCCGGTCACGGTGCGCAAGAGTTCGCGGCGGCATGGGATTCATACCGATGCTTCGCACCGGTTCGAGCGTGGGGCGGATTTTGAGTCGACGATTCTGTCGTGCGATCTGGTGGCGGCGCTGATTCTCGAATCCGGCGGTGGAGAGCTGGTGGGCGACGCCGTCGATGTAGTTTCGAGGACGCTGGACCAGGCGCCGATCGTGCTGCGGCTTTCCGAAGTGCATCGCATCCTGGGCGGGAATTTGAGCACAGGACAGATTTTCCGCATCCTGAAGAACCTTGGTTTTGCGCTGATCCCTGAGGGGCAAGGCACGGCGGAGTTTCGGGTGCAGATTCCGAGCTGGCGGCTGGATGTGGAGCGCGAGATTGACCTGATCGAAGAAATCGCGCGGCTGCATGGCTATGACAAGTTCGAGAATACTTTGCCGGCGTACAGCGGCGTGGTGGTGGAGCTGCCGAATGCGGCCGTGGACGCGACTTTGCGGGCGCGGGCTTTGGCGCTGGGATACAACGAGGCGGTGTCGTTGACATTTATTTCGCATGCGGATGCGGAGAGGTTTTCGTCTGCTTCGGTGCTGGAGTTGGAAAATCCGCTCAGCGAGGAAGCCTCGGTGATGCGGACTTCGATGGCGCCGGGCATGCTGGACATGCTGGCGTGGAATCTTAACCGCGATACAGAGGACGTCCGGTTGTTCGAGATGGGCCGGGTTTACGAAATGCGGGGCGGGGAGCGGATTGAGCCGGCGCGCGTGTGCCTGGGAGCGAGTTTGTCGGCGATAAAAGGGTCGCTGACCGTGGGTGGAGTGCTGGACGTCAGCAAGGGTGAGCATGCCGCGGCGGCGGAGGCATTCCGATCGTTCAAGGGCGATGCGGAGAATCTGCTGGCGGCGTTTGCGGGCCGTGAATTGAGTTTCGACCGGCAGACGGCGGAGTATTTTCATCCGGGACGTTCGGCGCGGGCCTTGATGGATGGGGCCGTGGTGGCTCAGTTCGGGCAGGTTGCGGAGATCGTTAAGGCCGAACGCAAATTGCGGCAGAACGTTTTTCTGGCGGAGATTGATCTGGAGCGACTGCATAAGATCGGACTGCGGACGGTGCGGTTCGCGCCACTGGGAAAATATCCGGCGGTGGAGCGGGATTTTTCGTTTGTGTTTGCCGATGAAGTGGAGTTTGAGGCGATGCGGCGGGCCGTGATGGGGCTGCGGTTGGCTGCGCTGCGGTCGTTTGCGCCGATGGAGATTTTTCGTGGAGGGTCGATTGCGGCTGGAAAATATTCCATTCTGCTGCGGGCGCGATTGCAGTCAGATGAAGGGACGTTGCGCGATGAGCAGATTGCGGTGTGGTCGGCGCAGATCGTTGCGGCGCTGCAGGGGTTGGGCGGAGTGCAGAGAGCTTAGAGCGCAGGGATCCCCAAATGAAAACTCCCCGCAGGGCTTGAAATGATGCCTATGAACAGGGGATCCTTCGACTGCGCGTTTGCTCTCGCTTCGCGAAAGCAAACGCTCCGCTCAGGATGACAAATTTATAGTAATCTGCCAGCTATGGCGGATGTTATTCCTTCTTTATCCAGTCAAAAGCAATTCCTTAGCGACAAGGTTTCGCAGTTTACCGAGTCGGTGATCCGGGAGATGACCCGGCAGGCCGCGCTTTATGGCGCGGTGAATCTGGCGCAGGGGTTTCCGGATTTTGCGGCTCCGGCGGAAATCAAGCAGGCGGCCAGGGCAGCGATTGACGCCGATGTGAATCAGTACGCAATTACCTGGGGCGCCAAGAATTTGCGCAATGCGATTGCGCGGCAGATGGGCGTGTGGCAAGGAATTGCGGTCGATCCGGAGAAAGAGATCACGGTTTGTTGTGGGTCGACGGAGGCTATGATTTCGACTTTGCTGGCCGTGTGCAACGCCGGCGATGAGGTGGTGGTCTTCGAGCCGTTTTATGAAAATTACGGTCCGGATTCCGTACTGAGCGGGGCGCGGCCGCGGTTTGTGAAGCTGAGGCCGCCGGCGAGTGATGGCGGCGAGTGGACTTTCGATGAGAAGGAATTGCGGGCGGCTTTCGATAAGAACACGAAAGCCATCATTGTTAATACGCCTAACAATCCTACGGGGAAGGTGTTCACGCGGACGGAACTGGAATTGATTCGCGATCTTTGCGTGGAGTTCGATGTGCTCGCGATCACGGATGAGATTTACGAACACATTTTGTTTGATGGGACCAAGCACATTTCGATGGCGTCGCTCGACGGGATGCGGGAGCGGACGGTTACGATCAACGGCATGTCGAAGACTTACAGCGTTACGGGATGGCGCGTGGGGTGGGCGGTGGGGCCGGAGAAGATTACGAATGCGATCCGCAAGGTGCATGATTTTTTGACGGTGGGAGCGCCGGCGCCGCTGCAGGAAGCGGGCGCCGCGGCTTTGAGTTTGCCGGCTGAATATTACGCGCGGCTGGCGGAGGGTTATCGCGCGCGGCGGGATCATTTGATTCCTGCGCTGGAAGCGGCGGGGTTCAAGTGTTTTCGTCCACGGGGAGCTTATTACGTGATGACGGATATTTCCGGGTTCGGATTGAGCGACGATGTTGCGTTCGTGAAGTATCTGGTGAAAGACGTTGGAGTGGCGGCGGTTCCGGGGTCTAGTTTTTATCGGGATGCGCGGGATGGGGCGCGGCAGGTGCGGTTTGCGTTCTGCAAGAAACGCGAGACGCTGGACGCGGCGGCGGAGAAGTTGGGGAAGTTGCGGCGGAAGTAGGGTCTGGGGTCAAATTCCTCGTTGTACCGGACACAGATCTATAGAGGGCAGGGATCCTTCGACTCCGTGTGGGCTTCGCTTCGTGAAACCCACACTACGCTCAGGATGACAGAGTTAAGGGAGGGCCTTCACAGGGCCTTACATCCTATTTTGTGATTGCGCCGCAGGCTATGCGGTCGCCGGAGTTGCCGGAGGGATCGGTCTTCATGTCGTCCGCTTTGGCGTGGATTACGATGGCGGTGCCGCCGTTGCTGAAGAGCGAGTGCGCGCCGTCGCCTAGGGTTACGTCTTTATCCTCGACGGTCACGTCGGCTTTGCCTTTTACGTCGATGATGAAGTTCTGCATGTCGCCGGCGTGGTGGCCTTCGGGATTCTCGAGGCCATGTTTTTTGCCATCCGGATTGAAATGCGGGCCGGCCGATTTGAAGTCCGGAGCATCGCACTTGGGGTTCTGATGAAAGTGGATGGCGTGTTCGCCCGGTGGCAGATCGTGGAGGTGAAGCTTGAGGCTGACGCCTGGTCCTTGCTGCGACAGGGTGATCGTGCCCACGTCCTTGCCTTGGGTGTCTTTGAGTTCGACTTTGGTTTTGGCGGCGCTGGGAAGGGAAAAAGCAATTAGCGCAACGGCCGTGCCGAGTGCGGGGAGGGTTATGGTTTTCATGTGGGGATTATAACCAAAATCCTGGCGAGGCGACTACGCGGGCACCAACGTGCCATGCTTGATTCACAGGGTGGTGGAGTATACTGCGGGAAAGTTTGAAATCTTTTCAGGGAAAAGTGCAATCATGGCTTTGAATGCGGTGGAGCAGGTGACGGACCAGGTTCCGGCGGATGATTTTGAGGCGCTGGAAGAGAAAGTTTACCGCACTATCGAGATGTACAAGTCGGCGCGGCAGGCGCAGGCAGCGGCAGAGCGCGATGTGCAGCGGGTTCGTCAGCAACTGGAGGAACGCGAGGAGCAGTTGGTAGCGTTGCGGCGGGAAGCGGTGCAGTTGCGGAAAGAGCGGGAAGAGATTCGCGGGCGCGTGGAGAAGATGCTGGAGCAGATTGAGTCGATCGCGGAGGAGCGGGCGAGTTAGGCGGAACAGGGCGATCGGATGATTGCTGAACGGATTGATTATGGCTACCGCTACTAAGGATGCGACGTTGAAGGATGCGCAGAATGCCAGCGTGCGGGTGGAGATTTTCGATCAGGCGTATAACCTGCGGGGGTCGGATCCGGAATACATTCTGAAGCTGGCGGAGTATGTGGATGCGAAGATGCGGGCCGTGGCCGAGGCTACGAATACGATCGACACGGTGCGGCTGGCAGTGCTGGCGGCCCTGAATATCGCGGATGAGTATCATTTATTGAAGCGAAAGCAGGAGAGCGGGGCAACCGACTATCAGAAGCGGGCGCATCTATTAGCAGATGCGCTGGATGAAGTGTTGGGCGAGAATCGCAAGGCGGGATAGTCCCTCCGGCATGACTCAGGGCAGGCTGCAGCGGGCTGGGCTTCATCATCTTCTTCTATTGTTGGCGCTGCTGAGCGGCCCTTTATCCCAAGAAACAACCTTCCGTAGCCAATCGAATGTGGTGGTGATTCCCGCGCTGGTGAAAAGCGCGATGGGCGAAGTTGTGTATGGGCTGGAGGCTAAAGATTTTCTGGTCGAGGACGATGGCGTCGAGCAGGCCGTGCATCTGGATGAGGCGGCGGAAGGGCAGGCCGTATCCCTGGTGGTTGCGATTCAGCGCGGACGGCGGGCGAATTATGAGTTTCCACGGATTCGCGGGCTGAGTGCGATGCTCAATCCGATCGTGGAGGCCGGACGTGGGAGCGTGGCGATTGTGGAGTTCGACAGCGAGGCAAAGCTGGTGCAGGACTTCAGCAGCAAGTCGGCGCAGATTGCGAAGACCCTCGCCGACCTGCAGCCGGGAGATGGCGGAGCGGCGATTGTAGATGCCGTGGACTATTCGGTGAAGCTGTTGGAACAAGCTCCGCGGGAAAGGCAGCGGGTACTGCTGCTGATCAGCGAGACGCGCGACCATGGCAGCCACGCGGCCAAAGTGGAGGATGTGGTGGCGGAGATCGGGCAGAGCAGGACGGCAGTGTATGCGCTGGCGTTTTCGCCGTCGCGGTCGAACGTGCTGGACACGATGCGCGGCACCAATATGAACGAGATGAATCCGACGCCCGATTTGCTGGCACCGTTGATCATGGCGGCGCAGGCGATGAAGAAAAATACTCCGAAGACGGTGGCTTCCATGACCGGCGGCGAGTACGAGATGTTCGCCACGGGAAAAAACTTTGATCTGCGGATGATCGACTTCACCAATCATTTGCATAGCCGTTATCTGCTGAGCATTGAGCCGAAAAATCCGCATGCGGGGTTGCACCAGATTCGGGTGCGGCTAAGGGATCCTGGAGACCGCGTGGTGCTGGCCCGGAGCAGTTATTGGGCGGCGGGGACGAAGTAGGATCTTGTGGCTCAAGAGTGCGCCAGAAGAGCTGCCGTTCCCTTCGGCTCGCTCAGGGCCGCTTGCTTTCGCTGCGAATGCAATTCTCATCCTGTCACGGCGCCTTGACTCTGGGATACTGATTTTATACTAGTAAAGCTTTAAGGAATTCCGCTGAAACTCATCGACGGATTGCGCATCTAATAGTGCAGGGGCAAGGAAAGGCGCAGCGCCACTTGCCCCGCCCCTCAGGCGGCCTGTGGTACTGCTGTCTCTTCCTCTGCCCCAACTTAGTTCCTCTATTGTTGGGGTTCTCATAATGCAATTCGAAGTTGGAGACATCATTCATAACAAGATGACGCAGGAAGAAGGCCGCATTGTGCGGATCGCAGACCTGCCTGGTTACGGCGTTTGCTACATCGTGTCAGTCGCACCGAACCCAACTGGCGGCCCGGGGGCGAAAGAAGCCTTGTGGAAACGATCAGAGGTCAGTAGCTGAAGTTCAGTAGTTGAAGTTCAGTAGCTGAAGAGCGAAAGCCAGGGCAAAGCAGAGGCAAGGGGCAGGATCGGGCGTTCTACACCGGCGGCGGCGTATCGGATTCGGCGTCCAGGACTTCCCGCACCTTGGCGATGAGCGCCGATAGCGAGAAGGGCTTGGGCAGAAACCATAATCCGGAATCAAGCACGCCATAGTGAACAATGGCGTTGCTGGTATAGCCGGAAATATACAGGATCCTGGTGTGTGGAGAGATCAGCTTCACTTGATCGGCCAACTGCCGGCCGTTCATCCCGGGCATGACCACGTCGGTCACCAGCAGCCGGATGTCGCGGTGATTTTCGCGGCAGATAGCGAGGCCTTCCTCTGGACCGGGAGCGGGCAACACCTTGTAGCCGCAGTGAGCCAGCACAGAGGATGTAAGCTGACGAAGCTGGGCATCGTCTTCGACCAACAGGATGGTCTCAGTGCCTCGCTGTACGCCGGCTGGACGATCCTCTCCCGCGGCGCCTTCCACGGGCTGATCGACGCGGGGAAGATAAATCTTAAATGTCGTCCCTTGATCGGGCTCGCTGTAAACCCAGATGTAGCCTTCGCTCTGTTTCACGATTCCGTACACCGTGGAGAGCCCGAGGCCGGTGCCCTTGCCAACTTCCTTGGTGGTAAAAAAGGGTTCGAAAATATGCGCCTGGACGTCCGAAGTCATGCCTGTTCCGCTATCGCTCACCGCGAGCATGACGTAGCGTCCGGGCTGCAGGGGCGGGTTTTCCTGGGCATAGGTCTCGTCCAAGTCAGTGTTTTGGGTTTCCAGGGTCAGCGTTCCGCCGTCGGGCATCGCGTCCCGCGAGTTGAGGGCCAGGTTCATGATGACCTGCTCGATCTGCCCGGGATCAGCTTTCACTGAGCCCAGGTTGCGGCCGGGCACGGTGAGAACTTCGATATCTTCCCCGATCAACCGCCGCAACATGGTATCGAGGTTCAGCATGATGTCGTTCAAGTCGATGACCCGGGGCGAGAGCACTTGCTTCCGGCTGAAGGCAAGCAACTGCCGAGTAATTCCGGCGGCGCGGTCGGCCGCGGACCGGATCTGTGCCGTGGCATCAGTAAGCCGGCCTGGCGCCGGAAGTCCGTCGGTGAGGATCTGGGTGTAGCCCATGATGACGGTCAACAGGTTGTTGAAGTCGTGGGCAACGCCGCCCGCCAGACGGCCGACTGCCTCCATTTTCTGGGACTGCCGGAGCCGCTCTTCGAGAGCTACGCGCTCGGTCACATTCTGTACCAGAGAGGCCACGCCGAGGACGTGTCCGGAATCGTCGATCAGCGGCGTGTTGTACCATTCGCAGGAGATAGTGCGGCCGTCTTTGGTGAGGTTGTCGTTGGTGCTGCGAGTCCCGCCTTTTTGTTTAAGAATCTCCTGCCCCATCTCTCGTACATAGTCCTTCAGGGCAGGCAACACCAGGAAACTCCCGTCGCGCCCCAGCGCTTCCTGGCGTGAATATCCGAAGACCCGCTCTGCCGACGGGCTCCATTCGGTAATTCGAAGCTGGGTATCCCATTCGATCACCGCCAGCGGAGTATGTTCGAAGTGAATCCTGAGCTTCTGCTGAGACTGGCGGAAGTCTTCTTCCGCCCGTTTCCGATCAGTGATGTCGCGGCAAATGCCCAGCAAGCCGACGATCTGGTCGTTGGTATCGCGATACGGACCCTTGGTCGACAAGTAAGTGCGGGCCACTCCGTCGGAGACTCCGAATTCTTCATAGGTTTGAGTTCTTCCCGAGTCGACCACCTTCCGGTCTCCGGCCATAATTTCACGGCCGGTTTGCGGAGTGAAAAGCTCCATGTCATCCTTACCGATCACTTCCTCAACTCTTCGCCCCAGCAGACGCGCCCCGGCGGCGTTGATCATCAGATAGCGGCCTTGCAGGTCTTTCACAAAGATGGAATCGGTGGTTCCTTCGGTGATGCCTTGCAAAAGGGAAAGATTTCTCTGTAAGTCGCGGGCGCCCAGCACCAACTGCTTCTGCACCACGAACAGCCGTCCGCTGGCGGCGGCGAAGGAGACGGTAACCAGCACAACGGACCAGAAGAATTGCTCCTGAGCGATCCGCAAAACCAGCGGAAACACAATGGCTGGAACGATCAAGGGAGAAAATTGTGCTAACAGTTGCATGCCCGGAACGAAGGAATCGATTTTCTGTGGCGGGCTCTGCTCGGTGCCTTCCCAGGTCGCAGCAATCGCGATGAGAATGCCATAGGTGACGGTCCACATCAGGTCAGGCCAGGTTCCGGCGCGATATCTCCCGGTAGCAAAAGCGAACAGGGTGATATTGGAGGTGATCGCGAAAGCGAGAAAGAATCCTGCCAGACGAAGAAAGAACGCACGCGCGGTTTGGTATCGAGTTGAAAGCCCTCGAACCAGAAAACTTAAAGCCAGCAAACTGAAGAAGGCGAGTCCGGTGTGAAACTCGCCGGTGGCCATAGCCTGCGCCGAGGTTTGCCATCGCGAGGGCACATAAAGCGTGGAGAGCTCGACGGCAAGCACGAGGGTGCAGATTTGCGCGAAGTCGCAGAGGCGCAACCACCGGAATCCGCTGTTCGGGTCCTGCGGGCTCAAGAACAACGCCATCATGGCGGGGACAGCCCAGAAGAACACAAGAATGTCGCTGGGCCAGAGGGTGCCGGAGGGAGGGCGTAGATAGTCGAAATAGTAGGTGTAGAGGACCTGGCCCAGTAAGGCCAGAAAAAGAGACAACGAAATCAGGCGCCAAACCCGCTTGCCGAAAGGCCCGGAGCGGCGAGAGGTAGACCAGCACACGACAATGGCCACGACCACGGTTGCCGCCGTGATCCAGTCACCCCAGAGCGAGGCGAAGCCAGTGCCGTAATCAAGTACGAGGAGGGCGAGATGTGCCACGATCAGGACGGCCGCTGCTGCGATCGCGAAGTTGCGATGCTTCAGCATCTAGTTACCTCGACCCTGGCGGTGGCTTTTGGAAGACAACATCCGGCTCGGTGTTTCGGACCAGAGTATACACGCAGGAAAACCTCGCCGGGAGTACTGGCATGGTCTCCGGCTGCCGCGGCCCTCGAGCTTCGACTTCCAGTTGCGGACGTTGGCAAGCACGGCGTATGAACCGGGCGTTACTTTAGTTGCAAGTGGTCTGCCAACTATTTGCGCCTCCCCTATTGCTAATTCACCGGCAGTTCTCCTAGCATCACACATGAAAGCCGGCCTGCGGGGTTGGTGATGGCGGTAACCGATTTTTGAACCAATGCTGAATGAACGGGGACTCGACTCGAACTAGGATCCGGTGTGCGACGCTCCGCCATGCGGAGATGCCTAAAGGGTCTCGGCGGGTTCCCAACGTCTACCTGACGGTTCATTCTCGGCCCGTCACACGGCACAGTGGGTCGGCTTGATTTCTTTCACGTCAAAGGCTGGAAGCCCAGCCCATCTTTCCTTTCTGAATCCAGGTAAGGCGCCGGTTGTGAACCTCAAGACTATTTTTTATGCCGCCGTGCTCTTATGGATGATAGTGCCCGCCGGCGCTAAGCTGGCGACCGTATCTGCGCAAACCAAGCCCGGAGATGGGATATTCACTCCGGTAATTTCGCCAGTCGCGGCCATCGACAAAACAAACCGTCCCATGACCGCCGAGGCCGACAGACCTGAACCCAATTTTGCCGATGCCATGGTTGCCGGCAAGCCCACCGGCGATAGCTACGTCATACACTTTCCTGCCAGCGATGCGGGAGGCGCTTGCCTCTACACTGGGACGGGCAGGTATCTCATTGAGAGCACGGGCACTCTTACTTTTCAGATCATCGCGCAGTGTGGAAACTTGAGACGCGGCTATAGCTACAAGATCTGTATGCTGAATGAGGAGCTACGCTGTCGCGAAGCGCCGTGGTGGTATTTCAGGGGCAGAACGTACTCCATCACAGACCAGGGCGTGGTGGTGAACGGTTCGACGGTATATCCGTGGAAGGACGTGTCGGACGCGCCCCGGAAAATTCAAGCCATGGCCGCCAGCATAAAGCAAATGAATGATCGCTTTGCGAGTCTGAAAGATCCCCATGTGTTGCACACTCGCTTCATATCCTGCCGGAACTTCCAGCCGGAATCCAAGTCCTACAGCATCCACGAAATCGCGACCGAGTGCGCGGTAAAGAGTTTGTGCAACGGGATTCCAAACGTTGACTCTTTACGCGATGGCGACCAGATCGACTGGAACACCCCGGTCGGAGAGTTCATAAAAAAACAGAACAGGATTTCCGACGTTTCCAACTGGGTGTGCTTCATGAGAACACAATGATGGGAACAGAATGATGGGAACAGCAATGATGAGCAGGTGACAACGCAGCCTGCACCGCGCGGCCACGCAATCCTGCTAAACTGGTCCTAGTGCAGATACCCTCTTTTCTGCATCCAACTAACTGTGTATCCGCAATTAATTCATTTCGGTCGTTTCTTCCTGCCGACATATGGCTTCCTGGTTTCCATGGGAGTGCTCATCGGCCTGTGGGTCAGCGTGCGCAATTCCGAGCGGCTGGGGATTGACGGCGAAAAGGCCTGGAACCTCGGCATTCTCGTGGTCCTGTGCGGGATCTTGGGCGCGAAGGTGCTCTACATCATCAACGAGTGGAGCCATTATTCGGCGCATCCAGCGGATATTTTCAGCATCGACACGCTGCAGGCGGGCGGAGTTTTCTCCGGCGGATTGATTGCGGCGTTCGTGGCGGCGGCATGGTACGTGCGCAGGCATCATATGCCTGCGCTGGGGACCTGCGACGCGTTTGCTCCGGGGCTGGCGCTGGGGCACGCCATTGGCCGCCTCGGATGCTTTGCGGCAGGATGTTGCTACGGCAAGCCGACGCATCATTTCTGGGGCGTGGTGTTTCGCAATCCGCTGGCCAATCAGTTTACCGGCACTCCGCTGAACGTTCCGCTGGAGCCGACGCAGCTATTCGAGTCGGCGGTGGAGCTGGCGAATTTCTTCTTCCTGATGTGGCTGCTCAAGCGCAGGAAATTCGATGGTCAGATCTTTGGCGCGTTCATGATGATTTATGGCGTGGCGCGATTCTTTCTGGAATTTATCCGCGACGATCCGGGCCGCGGGTCGGTGTTTGGTGGCGCGATGACCGGGACGCAGTTGATTGCGATTGGCCTGGTCGGGGCGGGTGGGGTGATTTGGTGGCTGCGGCCGGGGATGAAGAAACTGACGCCGCAGCCGGTGGCGGCGGCGCGGTAACGGCAATCCCTCCCTCGCGCTATACCTCCTCGAAGGGTTTGCTGTGGTATGCAAGCCGCCAGGGGGGCGCGCCACCAAGGGCAAGAGCCAGCCGGAACCTCTCGGGCGCGGCAGGGTCCCTTCCGGACAAAGGAAGCTCCGTCACTGACAGCACCGGATCGATCTTTGTTCGGAGCCCATAGACCGTAACCTCTTCCACGAAGCAACACATGCGGTCTAGAGTGGTTTGGGAAAACCGCGAGAGAGGCTCGCCCTCCACTTCGGGTTCGATCATCTCGATCTTGCCGCCGTTCTCGCGATATCCGGCTCTCGGCAATACCCAGCCTTCGTGCTCGACCCTGTTTCTAGCAAGGATAAGTCTTTCGGCCCAGCCTCTCGACTCCCGCAAGTACTCCGCCAGCTCTGGATGGGCAGCGGATAGTCGGACTAAACCTTTCTCGAATGCATTCTGATCCCTGAAGAAAAAGCCGATGTCAATTCCAGCGACCTTCGTGAGCGACTGCATCCCTTGCTTGAGGGAACGTACGGCGCTCGTCATAAAATCGGCTGCGTGCTTGCGCAGCTCCTTGTCCACGCCGTCCACATGTATGGCCCTGCCGGACAATCGAGCTGCCTCTCCGGTCGACACCTTGAGCTTGTGGTCCTTCAGGAGCCGTTCAATCTCTCCGGCGGTCGCGCGTGCATCCGATAACGCTGTGAGGACGGTTTCGTATGGTATGTCAAACGCGTCGCGATCCTTCCTTTCGGGAAACACCTGATCGCGAAAGTGCATGATGCCCATAAACAGGCGTGCGATAAACGGGCTGCTGGATCCTTCGTCACCAATTTTGGAGACAATCCAGTTAGGTTGCTCGGGTTTCACTACCATGTTTGACTGAGATTGGAGTCTCTGAAGGCCCTTCAGGAAATCGTCTTTCGAAATGGGCAATACGCTCGATATGCGTGCGTTCTTCTGTTCTATGATCTGCGCCTGCTTCATTACCGGACCAAGGAAAACCAGGACGCTCTCCAAGGGCATTTTCCCGATCACTCGAATTGCCCCACCCTCCTGCCATGGAATGAACTGCACGTGCGAGAGGAGTTCGCCCTTGCGAGATTCGATCCGGAACGGCAGGTTTCGAAGGCCAGCGCCCTTATCGGCCCTCATCTCTTCCGGCACCGGGACAAGCTGCCGCTTAAGATTAAATTGATAGCCTCCTAGGTTCATGCCAATCCTAGAAACACCCTCCACCGCCGCTTCATTCGGCAACTTTATGCCAGGCGAGAAGACCTGCAAATGCATGAATAGAAAGCCGCATAGGCGATTCAGCGAGCTCGGGCCAAGGCCACGCGCAAAGACATGCACATACATGGGCATGAGCGGGAAGTCAGCCGTATTGGGCAATAGAAAATCGCCGCCTATCTTGTCCCCCTCGAATTGAACTGCGTAATTTACAGTGCCTTTTTCTAGAACCACGACCATGTCGGGCCACTCAGCGGAGGGCGCCGTCTTATTGATTTCCATCATCTCCTCAGCCAGCTTCTCGAGCGGCATTTCCGAGTTGATGCAGAAGATCACGCCGAGTGGGGTGTCATTGACCGGGTGGCCTCTAGTATTCCGGAGAGGGCGCTTGAGTCGTTTCACAGCCCCAATCCGGCCATACCCCTCCTTCAGTTCCTGAACCGAGAGGATCTCAGCGGCATGGAACACACACGCGACGTTGCTTATCGAAACAGGGCCCCTGATGTCGCTTGCCTTCGTATCGCTTGTGTAGATGGCCGATTCGAAGACAGCATCACCCGTGCCCTCCATTTCTCGAATCGATATCGAGCCGACATTAAACGGCCACACCAGGAAGCGGCTTAGAACTTCGTTAAGCGCAGATGAAACTGTGACTTCGCTTCCCCGTTGCAGGATCTCTTCCGCGCCCTTGTGAATCCGTTCCGCTACGTCGGAGGGTGTAGGCTGGCCTGCCATACGAGCCATATTGCACCAAGTAGCTAACAAATGGAACGATCGAGCAATTCTCCGAGGCGCGTGTAGTATCCTTCGCACCGAATGCACGAACAATTTCCCATTCTTATTTCGGTCGCGGCTGAAGATGCTGGCAAGCGCCTCGATCAGTTTCTTGCCGCGCGGCTTGAATCCGTCAGCCGGGCCCGCGTGCAGGAAATGATCGCCGAAGGCAAAGTCCTGGTAAACGATGCTGCGGCGAAGGCTTCGCTAAAACTGCGTGGCGGCGAGCGCATCAGCGTGCTGGGCGAGGCGCAGCGGGCTCCGCTGAAGGCTATCGCCGAGGAAATCCCCCTCGACATCATTTACGAAGACGGCGATCTCGCCGTGATCAATAAGCCTGCGGGAATGATGGTGCATGCGGGAGCCGGAGCCACCGACGATGCGCGCAATCGTGGCACGCTGGTGAATGCCCTGCTGCACCACATGGCGAGCCTCTCGAAAGTAAGTGGAGATTTGCGTCCAGGAATCGTCCATCGTCTCGACAAAGAGACCAGCGGCTTAATCGTGGTGGCGAAAAACGACGACGCGCATCGCAAGCTGAGCTCTCAGTTTGCCGCGCGCGAGGTAAAGAAGAAATATGTGGCGCTGGTTCATGGCTGGGTAAAAAAAGATTCGGGAACCTTGGCGCAGAGTATCAGCCGCGATCCCGTGCGCCGCATGAAGATGACGGCACGTCTCGAAGGCGGGCGCACCGCAGTGACGCATTTTCGCGTGGTGCGGCGGCTGGATACGAAGTTTGGCAAGTTCACGTTGCTCGATGTAAAGATCGACACCGGCCGCACGCACCAGATTCGCGTGCATGCAGCCGCCATGGGACATCCCGTCGTGGGGGATACGATGTACGGAGCGCCAGCCCAAGCTCGCGGGAAGTCGGCGGTGATTGTTTTGAAGAGAAATTTTCTCCATGCGGCGGAGTTGGAGTTTGGGCATCCAAAGACCGGGAAGCCGATTGCTCTAAAGAGTGAGTTGCCGGAGGAGTTGCGGGATTTTTTGAGGAAAGTGGATGAATAGGCATTCACTTCGAGCATCCGTACCTCATGGGAAGAAGCCCAATTCAGACCTCCGCCTTGGACGCAGGCCTGAAGGCCTGCTCCACCCGCTTACCAGTTGTGGATATAATGAACATCAAATGAGGGGCAGTCCAACCAGAGACATCTTTATGGGTTCCGTAGCGCGGTGGCCGGTCATCGTTCTGCTGGCGGCGAGCCTGCTCGCGGCCGCGGAAGCGCAATCAGCGTCCCCGGAAGCGGCATCCCCGCCCGCGGCATCTCCGTCAGCCGCTCCCGCTGCGGCGCAAAACCCCACGGGCCAGAACAACGGAGATCAGAAGTCCGATCAGGAAGCCGGCACTGGGGATCTCCCCCGCATTCGCGTCGGCATCAACGAAGTGAATGTGGTGTTCACGGTTACGGATAAGCATGGCAAGCGAGTCACGGATCTGAAGCAGGCAGACTTCAACATTGTGGATGACAACAAGCCAGCAGTCGAGATCCGGAGCTTTCACGCCGAAACAAACTTGCCGCTGCAGGTTGGCTTGCTGGTCGATACCAGCAGTTCGGTGCGCGACCGCTTCAAGTTTGAACAGGAATCGGCGATTGAGTTCCTGAACCAGACCGTGCGCATGCACGTGGACCAGGCATTCGTGGTGGGGTTTGACGTGACTCCGGAAGTGACGCAGGATTTTACTGACGACACGGAGAAACTGGCCCAGGGTGTGCGCATATTGCGTCCGGGAGGGGGCACGGCACTATACGACGCCCTCTACTATGCTTGCCGCGAAAGGCTGCTAAAAGCGCCGAAAAACGGGCCCACGCGGCGGGCCATTGTTCTGTTGAGTGACGGAGAAGACAACCAAAGCCACGTGACCCGTGAAGAGGCGATCGAGATGGCGCAGCGGGCAGAGGCGATTGTGTACGCAATCAGCACGAATACCAGCGGCACCAAGGGAGCCGGCGACAAGGTGCTGGAGCGGATTGCGGATGCGACCGGAGGGCGGGCGTTTTTTCCGTTCCAGATTCGCGAAGTGTCGAACGATTTCGCCGAGATTCAGGATGAGCTGCGCAGCCAGTACGATGTGTCGTATAAGCCGGCGGACTTGAAGCCGGACGGGCACTTTCGTCCGATTGAAATTGTCGCGGTTGACCGGAAGAACTTCCGGGTAAGAGCGCGCCGCGGATGGTACGCGCCAGTGCAGTAAGGCGGCTTCGGCTTTCGGGCTTCGGCTGGATCAGTCTGGTTATCTTCCTTTTCTCTCACTAGCAATCAGCAATGCCGGGATACTCTGGGACACCACTTCCGAAAAAATTGGGGATCAAGGCGGGGTTTCGCGCGCGGCTGGCGAATGCTCCCGCGGACGTGCGCGAGGAACTGCGCCAGGCGTTGGCCGAGTGCACGATGGTTAAGCAGGAGTCTGCTCTCGATTTCGCGATGATGTTTACCAAGTCCAGCGCGGAGTTGGCCAGAGATTTTCCGCGCATGGCCAGGCTGCTGGCGCCGGCCGGAATGTTGTGGGTCAGTTGGCCGAAGAAGAGTTCCGGCGTGGCGACCGATGTGGATGAGAACGTGGTTCGCGGAATCGGGCTCGACGCGGGGCTGGTGGATGTGAAGGTGTGTGCCGTAACTGAGGTCTGGTCCGGGCTGAAGTTTGTGCGGCGTGTGAAAGATCGAAAAATGGCTGCGCCCTCAACGTCCCCGGCCGGTTAGCCGGGCTACGCTGAGGGCGGGCGTTTGCAAATCGCGCAGGCATTTAGGTTGTGCTGCCCTCCCTTACCAAGTGCCCCACATAGAAAAGGACGGCCACCACCAGCAGCATATGAATCAAAACGCTGGCTACATGGAACAGCAGAAAGCTGCCAGCCCACAAAACACCCAACAACAGAGAAATCTTCAGGAAAGGTTCGAGCTTCATGTTCTCCTCCCCAGCGGGCTGATCGAATGAAACATCAACCCGTGCGCGATCGAGAATACTTCTCATTTATAGTGCAGGCATGGGTGGCAGCGTATCAGCAGAAAACTGTAAATCTGTGGCCGTCAAGTAGTAGGGGGCAGAGCGATGGTAGGGGCAGAGCGAAGATTATTAAGGAGTCGCGAATGGTGCGAGTGGGATTGATTGGATTTGGGCTGGCAGGGCAGGCGTTTCACGCACCGGTGATCCGTGGCGTGCCGGGGATGGAGCTGGCGTGCATTCTCGAGCGCCGGGGAACGCTGGCGCAGGAGAAATATCCCGAGGTACGAGTGGCGCGCACGCTCGATGAGTTGCTAGCGGATAAGGAAATTCAACTCTGCGTGGTCGCCACGCCGAATGATTCGCACTTCGACCTGACCCGGGCTTGTCTGCTGGCGGGGCGGGATGTGGTGGTGGACAAGCCGTTTGCGCCGACGCTGCGAGAATCCGAGGAGCTAGTGCGGCTGGCGAAAGAGCGCGGTCGGTTGATTACCGTTTATCAGGACCGGCGGTGGGACGGGGATTTTGAGACGGTGAAAAAGATTGTGCAGTCGAGCCGGCTGGGGACCGTGGTTGAGTACGAGGCGCGGTTCGACCGGTTTCGTCTGGAGGCGAAGGCCGGGGCATGGCGCGAACGCGCCGATCAGCCCGGAGCTGGCGTGTTATTTGACCTGGGGCCGCATGTGATCGATCAGGCGCTGGTATTGTTTGGCGAGCCGCGAGCGATTACGGCGTCCGCGTTCTGCCAGCGGGAACCGTCGCAGGTGGATGATGCATTTGATGTTTGCCTGGAATATCCCCGGCTGCGCGCGATGGCGCGGGCACGCATTATTGCGTTTGCGCCGGGGCCGCATTTTCTGATTCATGGGACGAAAGGATCGTTTGTGAAGTATGGAATGGATCCGCAGGAAGAGCGTCTGCGGGGAGAGAATGTTCCGCCGGGTACGGATTGGGGCGCCGACTGGGGAGTTGAAGCGGAACAATCCTGGGGCACGCTGAGCCTAGTGGGAGAGCCAAGTGTGAAGGTGAAAACGGAGCGCGGAGACTATCGCGGGTTTTACGCGAATGTGCGGGATGCGATCGAGAAGAACGCGCCGCTCGAGGTCACCCCGGAGCAGGCGCTACGCACCATGCGGGCGTTGATGCTGGCGCACAAGAGCAGCCGGGAACGGCGGACCGTGGAGTGGAGCGAGGCGGTGGAGTAAGGGGCTAGAGTTGCAGGTGAAATGGCGCCTAGCGGTCTTGCTCTGGCCTTGCTCCGGTCTTGCCAGTTTTTCCCAGAGCTAGAATCTCACGGGCTTCCTCCATGGTTCGCACCACGGCGCTGTTTGGCCTGGTTTCCCCTGCGAACACTTGGGCCATGCGGGCAAGTCCAAAAATGTGATCCTGCGGAGCAATAAGCACGTGAAGTGATGCTCGGCTGAAACTGCTTTTACTTCGCGCCACCGCGTCGAGTGCACTGGTCGAGATTGTGCCAGCGGTGACTCCGCTGAAATCCAAAAGTTCTGAGAAGGTGGGGTCGAAGTCGGGGTGGGAACGCACCCTGGCCGGGAGGCCCGCAATGTCGGCGTCCGTGAGCACACCAGAAAAGGTGTGAACCACAAGTCGCTGGTTCACGTCTATGGCTAACTGCGCGCTCACGGTTTGTAGTATGCCACAGAGCAGCAGCGCATACGCCGCGCTGTTTGGCTCGGGCGGCACGGCCTAAAGCCGTGCCCTTCCCGAGCCTACGAGCGGTATTGACTTTTAGTGATGTTCGCCGCCGCCGTGTTCGCCGCCACCATGCGCGGCTGCGGCGTGGGGCGCGGCGTGGGCGCCGGTGTTCGCGTGGCCGGCGTGCCCGGGAGCTGGGCCATGTCCACGATTGGCGGCATAAGCGCGTCTGCCGTTTCCACGGGCGACGACGTATCTTCCACCGTGGGCGCCGTTAAAGCGATGCTCACCCCAACCATGGCCATAGCCCCAGTTCGCCCATGGGCCCACACCCAGGAAGATTCCGTTATAGAAATAGCCTGGTCCATAAAAGCCGCTGGGCGCGCAGCCGTACGGTGAATAGTTGTAATAGCCATAGGAACAGACGGGCTGTACTCCTATACCCACGGTAACCTGGGCAACGGCTGTTGGCACCAACGCCCAGGGCACAAGCAAAGCTGTTGTACCGGCCAGAAGCAGACTGCGCACTGCGAGCTTGCGAGCCCACGGGGCCACGCTTTTTAATTGCCACATTTTGATATCTTCCAGAGTTTTCGCTTTCGAGCCAGAAGTTATATTTCCAGTATCAGCCTCTTGCTCATAGATAACTGGTCAATACTGACCGGAGTATGGGATGAGAGCGTTCCAATCTCCAACGAAAGCGGGCAGAATCTGATGAGAAATGTGGGCGAGAGCCAGACCAAAGTCGAAGAGCACAGTCCTGTTCTACACGTTATTGCGGCAGCGGGGCGCGGGGGGTGGCGTAGTAGCCGGCGCGAGATTGAATTTTATAGCTCTGTTTGGATTTGATTTCCAGTTTGCGGTAGCTTCCATCTTGCACGCCATTGGTGGGGGTATAGCCAAGGTTGTACTGGCTGCGCAATTCGGCGGCGATCTGGTCAAAGGCCTCACGCAGTTTGTCGAACTTGTTTCCCACGTTGATGACGCGGCCTCCGGTGGCCTCGGTAAGCTTACGCATTTCGCCCTCGCCGGAGTACCCCAACCGGTAAGCACCGTAGAAGCCGCGATCGGCACAGAGCAGCACGTAGACGATGGCATCGGCCTTCTGGGCGGCTTCGATGGCGTCCTTGATTTTGAGCTGGCTGCCTTCGTCCTCACCGTCGGTGAGCAGGATCATAGCTTTGCGGCCAACTTCCTTCGACAGCATGTCATGCGCGGAGAGATAAACAGCATCGTAGAGCACGGTGCCCGCCTGGGAGCCGGGTGCCGTGGGCACGGGGCCGCCCGCGCCCGGCACCGGGTTCGTGACCCCGGAATTGATTTTCACCTTGTCGAGCGCGGCTTGCAGCCGGTGAACGTCACGCGTGTAATCCTGTATCAGTTCGGCGTCGATGTTGAAGTCGATGACGTAGGCCTCATCCTTGTCGGTGAGAATCTGCCGCAGGAACGCCCCTCCGACTTGCTTTTCCATATCGAGGACGTTGATCTGGCTGCCCGAGGAATCGATGAGAATGCCCAGGGTGAGCGGCAGGTTCGATTCGGCAGCGAAGTATTTGATAGTTTGCAGCTTGCCGTCTTCGTAGACCTCGAAGTCGTTCTTCGTGAGGTTGGGAATGAGCGCGCCGTGCTTGTCTTTAACGTTGAAGAAAAGTCCAACCACGTTGACGCTGAACTTGAGGGTCTCCTCAGGAGTTTGGTTTTCATCGGGCTTCTGGGGGTCGGCGGGTTGCTGGGATGCGGGGGTTTGAGCGTCGTTGCTTTTAGGCGTGGTCGGAGCCGTGGGAGCCGGGTTCTGAGACAGCGCAGACGGGGCCCCGGCTGTTAGCGCTGCGAGGAGGAATAGAATACAGACAAGTGCTGGCAAGAGTCTTTTGTAAACGGATAATTTCAACATGCTCAGAATCCCTCTAGGGCTTTTTGTTAGTCTAGTCCTTGAAGTTAGATGCACCAAATGGACGGGTTCAGGCATCCCAAGGAAAGCAAAGTATTTTGAAGCGGCGGAGTAAGCGGGCCCGCCCCGGAGATTGCAAGCAGAACGGATGGTATTTGTGATCAAAGAAACAGCGGACGGATACAACAAACGGCCCAGCTTGGCGAATTGGCTGGGAACGGCTCTGCTTTTTGGATTGCTCTGCGCCAACGTTCCAGCCCTGCAGTCTCAATCTACCGCTGGGCAGCCCCCGAACGGACAAGGGCAGGCGCCCCAAACCCAACCCGCGCAAAACGCCGACATTCCAGATGCGCCGACAGTGCAACCGCCTTCGGAGACCCCCGCGCCTCCTCCTATTCCAAAGCCGGAGGAAAAGAAACCAGTCGAGAGGGATCCCTGGACGAACCAGCCCATTAACAAGCCAGCAGCCGCCGAACCTGGTCCTCAACCGTCTGACGGAACCTCTGCCCCGCCCCCCATGCCGCCAGTCAGGACGCTGCCACCCGGAACCGCCTCCAAGCCCAGCGGGCAGGAGCAGCTTTACACGTTTACGGTTCATCCCAGCTTTGTGCAGATTCCGGTGACCGTGAAGGACCACGACGGGCGCATGGTCGACGGCCTGCTCTCCACCGACTTTACCGTGAAAGAAAACGGGGCCGTGCAGAAGCTAAGCTTTTTCACCGCCGATCCGCTCGCACTCTCAGTGGCGATCGTGCTGGACCTGGGCATGGCCGATGCGACTGTGCAAAAGGTAAACCAGACGTTTCCGTCGCTGGTGGGGGCGTTTGCGCCCTACGATGAAGTCGCGCTCTATACCTACAGCAGCACGGTGAGTGAGGTCAGCGACTTTGCCGCGCCAACCCAGAAGCTGGCTACTCTGTTAGACCGCATGAAGACGGAACCCGGCCAACCCAATGGCGTGCCGGTGCTGAGCGGTCCGCTGGCACCGAACGGGCCCATCATCAACGGGGTTCCGGTGGGCAGTCCCACCGAGCCGGTATATACGCCGGAGAAAGAGGCCCACGTACTGAATGATGCCATTCTGCGCGCCGCGCTCGACCTGAGCAAACGCGAGCGCACACGGCGGAAGATTATTTTCGTGATCAGCGATGGCCGGGAATCGGGCAGCCGGGCCGCCTACAGCGACGTCATCAAGGTGCTGCAGACCCATGAAATCGAGGTAAAGGCAGTGGCGGTGGGAAACTCTGCCCTGCCAATCTACGGCCGCATCGAGCGCTTGCACCTTCCGGGCCAGGGTTATGACAACCTTCTGCCGAAGTACACAAGGGCCACCGGCGGAGGGGATCCCTACACCGAGCTTTCGCGAAGCGCGATTCAAGATATCTACGCCCAGGCCATGAGCGAGGCGCGCAATCAGTACACGCTGGGCTACACGCCGATCCGGCCCAAGACCCCGACCGCCTCAGCCTGCCGCGATATCGAAGTGCTGGTGGGCCGGCCGAATCTGAACGTCTATGCCAAGCCAAAATATTGTCCAATGGTGGCGGCGGCTCGGTAGGAACTGCCCACACCACAGGGTTTCGGTCGGCAAGCTGCCCGCCGTATTTTTGGCACTTCTTCACGTCGCCCGCGAGGGGGTCACCTGAGTAACCTGCCTTGGAGCCAGCGCGTGTGATATAAAAGCCCGGAGCCCCCATAGGGATATTTTTGCGCCGGGAGAGCCCGCAAGGGCGTGCGGCCCAGCGCATTTTGAGGAAAGCCTTGAGTTTCATCAACTTCGCAGCCCGCGAAATCAATTGCAAAATCGTGTACTACGGCGCCGGGTTAGGCGGCAAGACCACGAATTTGCAGGTGATCTACCAGAAGACCGCGGAACAGCAGAAGGGCAAGATGATCTCCCTCGCCACCGAAACCGAGCGCACCCTGTTCTTTGATTTCCTTCCGCTCGACCTGGGCTCGGTGCGCGGCTTCAAGACCCGAATTCATCTCTACACGGTCCCCGGCCAGGTCTTCTATGATGCCAGCCGCAAGCTGATTCTGCGTGGCGTCGATGGCATCGTCTTCGTCGCCGACTCCCAGGAACAGCGCATGGACGCCAACGTGGAAGCCCTCGAAAACCTGATGTCGAACCTGAAAGAACACGGCTACGACTTCAACAAGATTCCCTACGTATTGCAGCTCAACAAGCGCGACCTGCCCAACATCCTCTCCCCGGAAGCCCTCAACAAGGAACTGCGCAAAAAGAACGAGGCAGTGATCGAAGCCGTAGCGTTCCAGGGTGTAGGTGTGTTTGAGACCCTGAAAGAAATCGCCCGTCAGGTGTTAACTGAATTGAAGGCCGGCGGATAAGAGTAAGCAGTTCTCAGTTCTCAGCTCTCAGTTCTCAGCTCTCAGTTCTCAGTCTCCAGTTCGCAGTTCTCACCTCGCGGCGGGCAGCACCGTGGAAGAGCGGCGCTTCAGCGCCGCGTAAAGCCTCCAAAACCAATAGGGGCTTCAGCCCCAGTAGATCTATTGCATCGGCTGCCCCGCCGCCAGCACCCCTTTGCCCGTCCCCCACGGATGGATTTCGGTCTTGACCAGCCCAGCCTTTGTCGCCGGATCGTCTTGCAGCAACCTGGCAGTCTCTTCCACGCCCACTCGAAAAATGGACACTCCCCGCAACTCGCCCTGAGCGTCCAGCGCGAAGGGTGCCGCAACGGCCAGCTTGCCCTGCTCTGTCATCTGTATGACCAAAGCGTGATGCTGCTTCATCACATCCCTAAACTCCGGCGCGCTGGGATTCCACTTATCGCCGCGCTTTATCAGGACGAGAGCGTACTGCTCGAATCCGGGAGGCTCGGCGGGACTGTGAATCGCGTTCGGGTCAATCATCCATGGCCCATGCACCTCCGCAGACAGCCTGCCGGCTTTGACTGCGGGATCGCTATCGGCCCACTCTTGTGCCTGCGCCGCGGAGTCCGCCTGCAACACAAAAATGCCGCGCAGCGCAGTGTCATCCAGGAAGGGACCGGCGATCACCAGCTTGTGCTCGGCCGCCATCTTGCGGATATTGGCCATGTGCTCTTCCTGAAGTTTTTCTCCGGCTTCTTTGCTTAGCAGCGGAGCATTCGCCGGACGATTCAACAGTACGAAGAAATACTGCGCGGGCTTTGCGTTCGGCTGAGTGTCGGCTTGCGCAAAAGCCCAACCTGCAAGCGCAACCAGAGTGAACAGAAGCACGCCGCTGAAAGAAGTTCTTCTCATGAGCCACACCTGTCATCGTGCCCGACAATTCTAGTTCACTTGGGTCGGGCAGAAAAGTGGATGGATACTCCGTCCGCGAGCATGGGCCGTTCTTTACTGTGCCGCTATCTTGCGCTGGCTGGAGCACGACCGACCGGAGCACGCCCGGCTCCGAGCACGAGCGCTCGAATCTCAGCTCTGTGATTATGCAATTCTTTTCATCTTGACAGCCCGATCTCTCCGGCCTACTGTGGTGCCTTCCCCCTTGGACCCGGTTTACACGGGTTGATATTGTTGGGCCACCTCGTCTCGCCGTATCCGTCACCCGGATCGGTTTTCGCCTGACCCAGCCCCTTGGAGGCCACGATGCAACGAGTCACTTTTCTTTTTCTGGTTCTGCTCGCTCTCTGCGCTTCGCTGTGTGCCCAAAACAACCCCAAACCTCTCTTGTATCAACCCTTGGTCCCCACTTCGGCCGCGCCCGGCGCAGCCGGATTCACCATCACTGTAAACGGCACCGGGTTTGCCGTCGGCGCAGTGCTTAACTGGAACGGCTCGCCCCGAACCACCACCGTGCTCTCCAGCAGCAGTCTGCAAGCCACCATCAATTCCACTGACGTTGCGCACCTCGGCACCGCCAACGTCACCGTGGTCAATCCCGCCCCCGGCGGAGGCAGATCGAATGTGGTTTATTTTCCGGTTCGCCAGCCCGCTGCTGCGGTGGCTTTCGCTCCTGAACCCGGCGTCAGCCCGGTCTCCGGTGCCGTGGTTGTGGGCGATTTCAACGGCGACGGCATCCTCGACCTCGTGGTTGGACAAAACTTCAATGACCAGACCGGCAGCCTGAGTTTCTATCGCGGATTGGGAAACGGCACTTTTGCCGCACCCGTCACCAGCGCTTCCACGCTGCCGGTGTTCTCTTTGATGTCGGGTGATTTCAACAATGATGGCAAGCTTGACGTGGTGATTGGCACTTTTGATCCCAACAAATTCACCGCCGAAGCAGTTCCATTTCTCAACAACGGCGCTGGACATTTTCTACAGAAAGCCCCCATCGGCGGCGGAGACGATGGATGGCTGTCGGGAGTGGCCGACGTCAACGGGGATGGAAATCTCGATATCCTCTTCGAAGGCGAGGCCCAGGGCAACGGTGCGATCGAAGTCTATCTGGGCAATGGCGACGGGACCTTCACCTACAAATCCCAGGCGCCGGAAAACAACCTTGACGCCGCCCCCATCGCCATTGCTGACTTCAACGGCGATGGCAAGCTCGATCTAGCCGTCACCGATGACTACCAGGTCGATATCTTCCTCGGCAACGGAGACGGCACCTTCCAGCCCTTCGTTCCCTATGCCTGCCAGCCCTCCTGCAACGGCTCCATCACCGCGGCTGACTTGAATGGCGACGGAAAACTCGATCTGATCGTCGGCGAACTGACGGTGTTCCTCGGTAACGGCGACGGGACATTCACTCTCTACGAGACCTACGGCAATGGTGAAGGTATCAACGCGGTAGGCGATTTCAATGGAGACGGCAAACTCGATGTGGTCACTGCCGGAAATAACGTCATGGTGTATCTCGGGAATGGGGATGGCACATTCCAGGCCGTCACCAATTGGGGCGCATTCTCCGGCGCAGGAGGTATCGTTCCCTTCGGCGATTTCAACCGTGATGGCCAACTGGATATCGCCACTGCCGCAAGTATCTCCGATCAGGTCGGACTGCAGACCGCGCTCGGCCTTACGCCAGGATCCCTTGCCTTCAGTTCCATCAAAATTGGCGGCACCAGCAAGGGCCAGATCGTCACCTTAACCAACGTCAGTTCGCACGCGCTCCCGATCTCCAGCATCGCCCTTACCGGCGCTGACCCCGGCGACTTCATCGAACGCAACACCTGTGGCGCCGGATTGCACCCCGGGGCGACCTGCGAAATAACCGTGGCTTTCAAACCCACCGTCAAAGGCACTCTCACCGCGTCCGTAAGCATCACGTATACGGGCCTCGCTAGTTCTCAGACGGTCGCGCTCTCCGGATACGGCTTCTAGCCTGCGCCGCACGATTCCAATCGACTGGGGGCGTAGTCGCAGATCAGAACCGTCAGGTCGTCGTTCTGCGCGGCGGCCCAGCGCTGGACGGCGGAGATGATCTGATCCAAGGCGCCGGATAGCGGCAAGCCAGCCGTTTGCCGCAGCAATGCGGAGAGAGCGTCCTGCCCGAAGAAATCTCCGTTGGCGTTAGCGGCTTCGATAAGGCCGTCGGTGTAGAGCAGCAGCCGATCACCCGGCTCCAGCGGATACGCCGCGTTCTTATACGTCGCGAACTCGAACGCGGCCAGCATCAATCCATTCTCGACGATCTCGGTCACGTTCCCATTGCGTAGCAGAAGCATCGGTGGATGCCCCGCCGCCGAATATCGCAGCGTCCTCGAAGCCGCATCCAGATGAACGTAGGCGGCGGTGACGAACTGGTTCTGCGTATTGCCGCAAAGAACGGTATTCATTCCCGCCAACAATCGAGCGGGATCGCCCGCCATGGTGCGCTGCGATGTAGCCGCCACTTTCACCATCGAGGCGATCAGCGCCGCCGGCACGCCGTGGCCGGAGACGTCGGCAATAAGCAGTCCAGCCTGCGCATCATCGGCCACCAGGAAGTCGTAGAAATCTCCCGCAACCGAGGTCATCGGTACGTACCGCGCCGCCACGCGAAAGCTGTCGGATTCGGGAAACGCTCCGGGCAGAATTGACAACTGGATCCGCCTCGCTACCTCCAGTTCCTTTTGAATCTCGCCGAACTCCAGGTCCCGCTGCAGGGTCTGGCGCGCGGCCACATATCCGAGTGCCGCCAAAAACGCCACAAAGCCAATCGGCTCCACGTCGCGAAAACGATAGCCTAGCACGCCCTGCATGTTCTCCCAAAGAACGAAGGCCACCCAGATCAGCAGACCGCGGCGGATTACGACAAAATCCCGACTCGGCGAACGCCCACCAATGGACCGCGCGGCCAGAATCCACATCGCAGCGATCACCAGAACGTTCTCGATCAAATCAAAAATGTGGTGCGGACCAAAAGCAAGGGTCGCAATCGTCAACGACCCCAGCACGATTCCCAGCACGTAGCCCGCAATCTTAGCGTCGCGGCGCAGAAACCCGGCGGCGTTGAGGAACAGGAATGCGGGAATAGGGATGACAAGGTTTAGAGCGGAGCTGAACCGCCAGTAGACTGCCGAGCCCCGCATGGTGAGCAACAAGAGGTCGCTCTGCATCCACATGCGCAGGCCGTACAGGATTGCAAAGAGGGCAAGGTAAATCAGTAGAAGATCATGTTTGCGCCGGATCGCGGAAAACGCCGCCGCAACCAGTCCCACCGCGACGATCGCGGCCCCGAGAAAAAGAAACGGAGCATCACGATGAAAGGCCTGCAAAACTTGGTTCGCACTCAGCTCTGGAGTGGGCGCGTACATGAGACAGGATGCTAAACCATTTTCGTTTTCATTGCCCTGCCGCTAACCGGGCGAGCAACAATTCGTCTAGAATGGCAGCCGCACGCAGCTTGCAGCTCGTTTCAGATCTTATCGAAGAGGCCATCATGCACAAACTCAGAACTTCATTCCTGGTTTTGTTGTTTTCCTCGTTACTCCTCCCGCAACTTTTGCTTTCACAATCCAGCTCCCTGCACGGAATCGACGTCACTGATCTCGACCGCAAGGCCGATCCCTGCAACGACTTCTACGAATTCGCCAACGGCACCTGGCGGGCAAGCCATCCCATTCCGGCATCGATGGGCCGGTGGAGCAAACGCTGGGCGGCAGGCGAATCGGCCAAGGACAAGCTCAAGGAAATTCTCGAAGCCGCGGCCGCCGACAAGACTGCCCCCAAAGGCAGCAACGAGCAGATCATCGGCGATTACTACGGCGCCTGCATGGACGAGGCGCGTGTGAACGCCCGCGGCATGGAGCCCCTCAAGCCGTGGTTTGCCCGCATCGACGCCGCCAAAGACATGGCGGAACTACAGCGCGTAATGGCTGACATGCACGACATACTCGTGTCTGATCCGTTCGTGCTCGGCAGCCAGCAGGATCCGCATAAGCCGTCGTGGGTGCTGGCCGACATCGGCGCCAATGGGCTGGGCTTGCCCGATCGCGACTACTACCTGAAGCCCGAACCGCGCTTCAAAGAAGCGCGAGAGAAATACGTGCTGCACATTACGGCAATGTTCAAGCTCACAGGCTGGGACGAGAAAACGTCAGCCGCCGCCGCTCAGACCATCCTGGGGATGGAGACCAAGCTCGCCGAAGCGACCCTCGACAACGTTGCCCTGCGCGATCCCGCGGCCACCGACCACAACACCACGTTCGCGCAGTTGCAGGCGATGGCGCCCCACATTGACTGGGCGGAATATTTCAAGCACAAGCAGATTCCGCAAGATGTCGACATGAACGTGGACCAGCCCAAGTTCATGCAGGAACTCGACCGGCAGGTGCACGAAGTTCCTCTGGCGGACTGGAGAGTGTATTTGAAATGGCATCTGCTGACCTCGGTCGCCAACGAGCTCTCAGCGCCCTTCGTGGAAGAAAATTTTGCCTTCAACGGAAAGTACCTGAGCGGCACCACCGAGATGAAGCCGCGCTGGAAGCGCTGCGTCGAGTCGACCGATCAGCTCCTTGGCGAAGCTCTGGGCAAAAAGTATGTGGAAAAGTATTTCCCGCCCGAAGCCAAGGCCCGCATGCAGGATATGGTGCGCAACCTTCTGGCGGCGATGCGCGACGACATCCTGAGTCGCCCCTGGATGAGCGACGACACCAAAGAAAAAGCCATGGCCAAGATCGCCACGTTTAATCCCAAGATCGGCTATCCCGACAAATGGAAGGACTACAGCCACGTCGAGGTCCGCCGCGACGCGTTCTTCGAAGACATGATTGCGGGCAGGAAGTTCGTGGAAGAAGACGACCGCCTCACCATCGGCAAACCGGTCGATCGCGGCCGCTGGGGCATGACTCCGCCCACTTCCGATGCCTATTACAACCCGCTGCTCAATGAAATCGTGTTCCCCGCGGGAATCCTGCAGCCTCCGGCCTTCGACATGAATGCCGTGGACGCGGTGAATTATGGCGCGATCGGAGTGGTCATCGGCCACGAAATCTCCCACGGCTTCGACGATCAGGGCGCGCAGTTCGACTACCTCGGCCGCCTGCGCAACTGGTGGACCGATGCCGACCTGAAGCAGTTCCAGGCCCGCGCCGCCTGCGTCGCCGATCAGTTCGACAACTATTTCATCGAACCCGGAGTCCATCACAACGGCAAGCTCGTGCTCGGCGAAAGCATCGGCGATCTGGGCGGCGCGAAAATCGCGTTTCTGGCGTATGAGAAGTCGCTCGAAGGCAAGCCGCGTCCAGCCGATATCGACGGCTTCACCCCGGAGCAGCAGTTTTACATCGCGTGGGGGCAATTCCGCGGCGACGAAACCCGCATCGAGACCCAACGCCTCATGATGCAGACCGACCCGCATCCAGTGGCAAAGTATCGCGTGATCGGACCACTCTCGAATCTGCCAGATTTCCAGAAGGCATGGAGCTGCAAGTCGGACGCCGCAATGGTCCGCCCCGAAGGCAAGCGCTGCGACGTCTGGTAATAGATGGAAGCCAGCTGAGGAAAACGCAGGCCGGCGGTGACGTGGAAGAGCGGCGTGGCGGTGAAGTGGAGGAAAGGCCAGCAGTGACGTGGAAGAGCGGCGCTTCAGCGCCGCGTAAGCATCAACATTTAGATGCGGGCTTTAGCCCCTGAGGGAACAGCGAGATCGTGAACGATCCAAATCCCAACGAAGCTCCCGACTGGAAAACCCACGGCTTGCGCATCATCCGCAGCGGCGAACTAGACGCCAACACGCCGCAAACCCCCGGCATGACCCGCGCCGAAGCTATCTCGCGCGCCAGAGTCGGCGCACAAAAACTCTGGGCTGGAACGGTAGTGGTCCATCCCAATGCCAAAACCGGCCCGCACCATCATGGAGAGTTAGAAACCGTGATCTACGTAGTCCGCGGCCGCGCCCGCTTCCGCTGGGGAAATCATCTGGAGTTCGTCGATGAAGCCGGCCCGGGAGACTTCGTCTACGTCCCTCCCTACGTTCCTCACCAGGAGCTGAACGCCCGCAAAGACGAACCAGTAGAGGCAGTGATCGTGCGCAGCGGCCAGGAGCCCATCGTGATCAATCTGGATATTCCGAGTCCCGAGGATGGTTCAGATATTCCGGAAGACGATCCCTTTCACTCCGCGAGATAGCCGACAAAAAAAGGCGCCGGAATGATTCCGGCGCCAACGAGGCTCGCGAGATGCGGTCAAGCGAGTCCGACAAATCCGAAAAAACTTATTTGCTCTCCGCGATCGGGCTGGCCCCAAAGTCGCGTCGGTTGTTCACAGCGGTGCGCGCTGCGCGTGCGGCCGGCATGTTCGCGGCAGCGGCTCCGTAGCGCTCCAAAAGGACCGGCGCCATGGTGTTTTCCGCTTCCTTCACGAAAATCATCTGATTCTCGCTAGCCATATCCACGCGCACAAAGTCTCCCAGCTTCACCTGGCTGGTAGCCACCAGATTGGCCAGCGGGAAAACCAAGTGCCGTTCGATGGCACGCTTCAGGTGACGCGCCCCATAACGCGGGTCCGTTCCTTCTTTGAGCAGAAATTGTTTCGCGCCCGCAGTGCAATTGAACACGAACTGGTTGGTGCCGGCAGCCATGAGCACGCGCTGCTGCACCATGCCGAGTTCAATCTCAAGAATCTGCGCCAGATGCTCATCGCGCAGCGTCTTGAACACCACAGTCTTGTCGATGCGGTTCATGAACTCCGGCGTGAACTTGCGCCGCGCGGCTTCCACAGCCGTACGCTGAATCTTGTCGTCGAAGTTGTTATCCACTTCCACGACCCGCGGCGCAAAGCCCAAACCGCCATCCACCAGATCAGTCATCTCACTGGCGCCCAGGTTCGAGGTCAGGATGATGATGCACTGTGAAAGGTCAACGCGGCGATTGTCACCTAGCGTCAGCGTAGCTTTGTCCAGAATGCCCAGCAGCAGTTGCCAGAGCGAGTCCGATGCTTTCTCAATCTCGTCAAACAGCAGAATCGAGAGCTTCAGCTTCTCAGTAAACCACTGGTTCAGCGCTTCCTGCGTCAGCAGGGGATGCGTCTCGCGATGGCCAAGATATCCCGGAGGCGAACCGATCAGCTTCGCAATCTCGTGCGAGTGCTGGAACTCGGCGCAATCAATCTTGATGCAGGCGCGGGAATCGCCGAACAGCGACTCCGCCATGGCTTCCACCACCCGAGTCTTGCCTGAGCCGGTCGGACCCAGAAACAGCAGGTTGCCCACCGGACGCCCCGGAGCGTTCAGCCCCGCCAGAAACATCTGGTAGATCTCGGCGACCTTTTCGACAGCCTGGTCCTGGCCCACGATGCGGCGGCGCAGGGCGGTTTCAAACTCTCCAGCATCGGCGCTGCGTCGGTTCGGATCGAGCACAGTAGCGAGATTCGTTCTCATAATTTTCTGGTTTCTTTCCTGTCTTTACTGCTTGCCCCAAGCCCTTGTCATTCCGAACCGGGCTGAAAGCCCGGTGAGGAACCCTGCTCTTCGCCAGACCGCCAGGCTTTCATCCTCGCGACTCCCACCGTTCCAAAGTTGACACAATTTGTCACTCGGAATCAGTCGCTTGCCTGCCCCACAACGCGTCCCGGCTGCTATACGGAATAAGCAAGCGACTGGCCACGCGCGGTCGACGGCTCAAGGAACTGAAAACCCTGTATCTGGCTGGTTTTAGGAGAACGACCCCGATATTAGAACACGGCCCAGTGGAAAGTTAAGAGGGGGGAAGAGAAATACTTTGCGCAAGGGGGAAACCCCAATGCCAAACAGCGGTCAACCCAAATCAAAGCTTTACCCCGTGCCCCCCGTCTTTAAGGTCTTGCACTTCAGGGTCAGCGGAATCATCAATGATCAAGGGGGAGATGACCATGAGTAACTGGCCAAGGCCGATTGGTGCGGGATAGCATCGAAATCGGGTAGGTTCCTGGAGGGTTTTTTGCGCCGCTCGTCTGTTCTGACAATTGCTGCTGTCTCGTGTCTTTTATTTGGTGCGGCCGCGATGCGGCTGAACCCACGGCTTTCCTTGGCTTTCGCGGCCCAGCCCCAGCCGCCAAGTGCACAACCCGCGCAGGCAGAAACTGCTTCCGCGCCGCAGGGCGTGCAACTGCGGCCAGTGAATGCATCGCTTCCGCCGACGGTAAAACCGGCGGATATTCCTGCGCTACAGCCCTCTTCCCTTTCGCTTGAGCCCTACTTGCAGCCCAGATTGCAGCTTTCCTTGCAGCCTTCCCTGCCATCAACCGGGGCGACTGAGATCTACACCGCTAAACGGGGCGAAAGCATTTCCACCGTCGCGCACCTGTACTTAAAGAGGACTGGCTATCTCACGTCCTCGGAGCTGGCCGAAGCCATCCGCCGCACCAACGGAAAAGACAACGGAAACTCTTCCAACAACATCCTGAAAAACGGCGAGCAGATCACGATCCCCGGAATTCTTCCCGCACCCATCGTCGAGAAGAACGTTCCCGTAGCCAAAGATTTTGAAGTCCGCGCCATTTACCTGACCGGCGTCATGGCCGCCAGCGACCACGGAATCCGCATCATCCGCCATTGGCGCGAAGTCGGCGGCAACGCCGTCGTCTTCGACATCAAAGACTCCGACGGCAGCGTCAACATTCCCTTCGAGCATCCGCTGCTCGGCCAGCATAAGGTCTACATTCACGACTTGCCGAAGTTCATCCACTTCCTGCATTCCGAGAACATGCACGCCATCGCCCGCGTAGCCATCTTCCGCGACGAGCGCATGGTAGTCGAGCATCCCGAACTAGCCGTGCAGTCGAAGAAAAACAAGCAGCCGTGGCGCGAGAACGGCAAGCTCGTCTGGACTGACTCCTCGAACACAAAAGTTCAGGATTACAACATCGCTCTAGCCAAGTTCGTGGCGCAATCCGGCGCCGACGAAATCCAGTTCGACTACGTCCGCTTCCCCGCCGAAGGCGATCAGAAAGACGCCAGCTTCGTGTTCCAAACCGAGAATCCGGGTAGTCCTAAGATGCAGCAGCGCTCCGACGTAATCGTCAACTTCCTGAAAAAAGCCTATGCCGAGATCCATCCCACCGGCGCACTGCTCTCACTAGACGTCTTCGGAGTAATGGCCTGGCAGCGCCAAGTCGATCTCTCCCACACCGGACAAGACATCGTCGGCATGGCGAAATATTGCGACGTGCTCTCACCCATGATCTACCCCTCGCACTTCTTCGGCATGGATAACATCGAGCACCCCGGCGACGCCCCCGAGCACTTCATCGGCGAATCCATGGCCCGCTTCGAACTCATCACCAAAGGAAGTGGAGTAGTAATCCGCCCCTGGCTGCAAGCCTTCCGCTGGCGCACCAAGACCTATTCCCCCGAATACATCAAGGTGCAGGTAGCCACGGCCAAAGAAAAAGGCGGCATAGGCTTCTTGTTCTGGAACGCCGCCAACGACTACAGCAAGCCCTACGAAGCCATGCCAGAAATGAAGGCGTCGAAGGATAAATATTTCCGTGGAGATGAGTTGCCGGGCGTAACGGTAAAGGCAAGCCTGTCGCCGGGCACGATCCCAACGCCAGCCCCAGCAGAAACCGCAACCCACTAAAACTCTTTGTCGTTCGAAAAATCTTTGTCGTTGAAAATCTCTGTGTCGTTGAACAAATCTTTGTCGTTGAAAATCTCTGTGTCGTTGAACAAATCTTTGTCATTCCGAACCGGGCGCAAGCCCGGTGAGGAACCTGCTGTCCCAGCCACCACCACAACTCATGTGGGGACGGGCGCATTCGCCCGTCCAAACGGCCCAGGTGTATCGCGCCACAGCCCGGGAGGAGACCGGCTTCAGCCGTGCCGCGAAAGGGTTCGTATCAGGGCACGGCCGCAGCCGCGCCACAAGCCCCTGCACCACCGCTGAAGAGCGGCGCTTCAACGCCGCGTCAAACGCACAAATCAATTATGGCTTGGCGCCGGGCGCTTCATTCCGGTCTTCTCGATCACAACAGTTGCCCTTTCCGACGCGAGGAAGGCGATGAGCCGTTTGGATGCCTCGGGTTCTTTCGCGCCTTTTACCAGAGCAGCGGCGAACACCTGGACGTATTGGATCTCAGCAGGAACGGTGCCGACGAAATCGGCGCCTGCAACCGGGAGGATTTCACTTACGGGCGCGGTAACTATCTCCACCTCTCCGCGGGCCACGCCGGCCGGTCCCGCGTCCGAGAGCTTCCCCGCCATCGCACTGGCGATACCGAGTTGCGGAAATAATTTGGTCGTCAGGTAGATTGTGGAGCTACTTTGACTACCAATGGATTTCGCGCGAAGGAGCGTCTGTCTGAAGGCATCAATTGTGCTGATGTCCGGCCGGGGTGTTCCGGCACGCACGCACACTCCCAACGGGACTCGCGCCAGATCGACGTCTGAACCGGCGGCGATTCTGCCTTCCGCCATCAGCTCGGTCAGACCTCCCCTGGACATGATCACGACGTCGGCGGGCACCCCTCGACGAAGCTGAGCGCCGATGGTGTTGGGTCCATCTCCCTGCGACGTGCTCACAGCGATGCCGGTGGTGTTCTGGAACTCGGGTAGAAGTTCCTGGTAAGCGGCTGAGAAGCCACCGGACATCAGGACCTTGACCTGGGCATGCGATGCGGTGGGCGAGGCGAAAAACACCGTGATCGCGAAGATAAGTATTTGCGGCAACTGGCGTGGCTTACTCATGTGGCCGTTTCCTCTAACACTGACTCGGCGCTGCCAGCGTCGGTGATCACCCTCGCGTCTGGCAAAGCCCGATCGGGATGATACCTGACGAAAACAGGCGTTAATACTCATTGAGTATCCGGCCCGCCCCCAAGGTCCGGGTCAATGAGTGTAATGGCGATGTTACAACAGCTATCCGAGTTGCAGCTCCGGCTGGGAAGAACTGAAGGTGCTGAGGGAATACCCCGGCGAGTGAAGGCTGTATACAACCATCCCGCCTTTCGCAGAGACGACTGGCTAAAATCTGGTCAAACGCGGTAA
>Ga0209274_10000202_pt1 | contig 47190 bp, 61 predicted proteins | sample HubBroMetageREF1_FD_188343 | JGI IMG/M metagenome (GOLD analysis project Ga0209274, IMG submission 188343) | Reference soil microbial communities from the Hubbard Brook experimental Forest, New Hampshire, USA - Hubbard Brook CCASE Soil... | ecosystem: Environmental > Terrestrial > Soil >...
AAATCTCCCACTATAAAAGTCTGTATCAGTGATCCAATTCCAATCCTTAGTTTGTGGATACTTCTCTTCTATACTATTTCTAATAGAAGTAGCAGCTATCTCTGGATCCTTGGCGAGGATGTAACTTATAGCCTGCTTCTTATCTGGATTTAAGGATACACTCCCACGAGGTATACGATCAAAGGCAGGTCCAGAACTAGGAAGATCAAGTTGCTCTTCAAACCATCTAGAATGCTCAACACCTCGCTCATTGTATTCAGCGGGCATCCATGCAAGACCTGTCTTGGATGTATTGGTCCAGGAAAGGCTCTGTGGTTTATCAAGATCCATAGTCGGTGGTACAGACTCTATAGGTTGATCTAGTTTTAATTTCCTCTCTCTCGCAAACCTCCCAGCCTCTCCACTCTTAATCTGCGCATCCACCACTTGCTGCACCGTAGAAGATAACTCATCATAACTCTTACCAAGCTTCTCCTGTGCGTAAATCCTTCTCGCATGATCCAACCACTCAGGACTTCCCTCAGCTCCCTCCTCAGGAATCGCCTCATGGGTTGCAATATCAAACTTAATCGGCGGTTCTACACGAGCCCCACGAACACCCCCCTCCCCTATAGGCACATCTCCTGCGGGTTCTTCCTGCTGTCCTCGTGCCTCATCATTCGGCACCACCTCCCCTTCCCCCTCAACCGGACTCGCCCCTCCCCTCGGCACCTCCAGATCATACATCCCCTTCTGGGCATTCGCCTTCTCAATGAGCGAGAGGAATGACGTAACAGCGGACCCCCCGCCCGCCACCTTATCAATCCTCCCGCCTGCCTGTAGGTGCTCTACAATCCGCTCCACTAACGGTTGGAGCTCCCCCACAGGCATCCCTTGGATACCCCCTAGATTATACTTCTTCCCATCCGCACCAAGCATCGTCACACGAAGTTTATCCCTCGTTCCCTCTGCTGTGCTATCCTGTGGTATCCCATTCTTGTGCGCTGCCTGAACCTGCTCTGCCAACCACCCCTGCACATGCTCTGTGACTTTCGGATTCCCAGCGAGCTCCTCTGCAGCTCGCTGATAGTCCATTGTACTTCCCTGCCCCTTTGCCACAGCCTCGATACTTTTTGCAACCTCCTCACCTACTCCCTTTGCAGCGAGCGACTTCCACAAAGGTCCTCCAGGCTTCAAAGCTCCTAAAGTCCCTAAAGCCCCTGCAAACTCTGCACCTGTCAAGGCCCCCTTCATCCCCTCAACAAAGTTGCTTGTCCTCGCGCTTTCATAAAGCCCCCCAAACACACCTCCTGCAAAGCCATGTTGAAGAATCCTGGGAAGCCCCGCCGTCTCAGACATTCCCGCGGCTTCTCCAAAAACTGGAGCATAAGGCAACATCCCTACCGCCTGTCCGAGAAACTGAGCTCCACCTATTGTGGTTGGACTAGAACCCTGTTGCAAAGCATCCTGAGTGGACTTACTCACCCAAGACTCGAGGTCCTTCTGCATTCCATGCATCCGCTCGGGATCAGGAGGGTTCTTACCCCAGAGCTTGGTATTCCCCAATAACCCAAGAATTGGTTGGGCAAAACTACTCACCGCCTCCTTCCCTATTGTGGCAAGTACCGGGTGAGACTCCTTACCTGGTCGTTGCGCATACTGCATAAACGCATCATGCCCGGTAACAGGGTTGTAGCCATTCTTCACGTAGAAAGGCAACAAATTCTGTTGATAATACTGCTCTGCAAGTGCCTCTCTTGCTTGGTCAGGGAGTTGCCCTTGTGGATCAAGCCCGGAAATATGCTGATCCCAACCAGAGGCAAGTTGCATAGCCTGCTGGCCGGGGGTTGGAGGAGGTGTTGGAGTCATTAGTTTTGAGGGTACTTCACCCACGAAGGTACATCTGTTGGACCTAGTTTAGGACTCTCCCCAGGATTGACAATCTGTGTGTTCTTTTCATCAAGCCAGTGGAACACCTCTTGCAACCACCCCGGTTGTGCCTGGTGAGGGGGAAGAGGGGCTTCAGCTCCCGCAGCCTCGATATGCGAAAGTGGGCTGCGAATCTGCGCCGTAGGACCAACTCTACCAGATTCTCCAAGTCCAACGAGTGGCGCTTTTTGTCCCCTCAATGTCATCGACTGAGCAGCAGCATTTGCTTGTTGTGCGATGGTTTTACGAAGCAACTGCGCCTCAACAGGCTTACTATCTTTAATTGCCTCATCAAACTGTGACTTCAACAACTCAATACGGGATTGTACTGATTTATCAACAGCCTCATAGACCATAGTACTCGCACGATCCATGCTAGCTGCGGCCTCAGTCTGAGAAGCTTCAGCACCCATTCTACCAGTCTTTGCTTGGAAGGACTTCAGTTGATAATCAAGCTCTGTACCAGGCTTGAGCAGATTCATCGAGTCCGTAGCAATCTTCACCAAACCAGGACTACCACTTGTGAGCATGTTTGTCAACCAAACCCGGGTTCCTGCAGGTATACCAATCGGTACCATCTGGTTTACCTGGTCTATTGCTTTTGTGTAATCCAATGCCTTTGTCGGGTCCATGGCTGGGGGTTCACCGTCCCCCCCAGAGAGCCAGTAGTGGGTAGATTTTGCCAGTGGGGATTGGTTTGGGTCTCCTCCGGTAAACAGCTGCTCCGTATCGTAGGCGTGTTTGATTGCTTCTCCACGCATCTGCCCAAGAAGTTTGTAGTTCAAGTCCATCTCAAAAGCCCTGCTAAACAACTCCCCAGGGTCGAGTTGCTTACCGGTGGTATTCGCCTGGGCCTGGATGATGTGCATAAAGGGCAACAACTGATCCTCTGAAGAGGGTTGAGCCATCCCTGCCCGTTGTAGAGCTGTAATCGCTTCGAAGTGTTTTGGATCCTGAGAATCGAGGTAAGCATCATGATACTTTGAAAGCGCCCCTATCAACAGATTATTCCCCCCCATCTGCGCCATAACCTTCTGTCCCTCCCCAGTCATAGCCAGCTGGCTCACAACATTCCGTTGTCTAATGGACTCAGGGGAATTTGGCCCACTACTCCCTGCCATTGCAAGATCACGCACCATATCCCCCGCGGGGGAGTTTGCACTTGCTCCCGCGGCAGGATTCAGCAAACGCTGTAACAACCCCCCAATCCCTCCTGGCTGCGGTTGTGTCATCTGTGCTGGTGGGCCAGTCATTGGTTGGAGTTGTGGTTGCCCGGTCTGTGTGGGCGTGGGAGCTCTCTGTTGCATCCCTTGCAACAACATCGACTGTAAGATGGGATTCATCTGCCCGGCGCCCCCGGGCTGAACCGGGGGACCAGTAGGAGTTTGCGGCTGTTGCTGCATCCTCTGCTGTACCTGATCCGCAAGCTGCTGTGTCTGCTTGCTCTGCTGATTCCACGCAGCTGCCTCAGGTGTATACTCCTGTGTGTTATAAGCTCTCCCGCTAAGCTTCATCCACTTGGCAACTTCTTTCTGGTTCACACTACTCAGATCTCTCCGCCCTGAAGCAAGGTCATCCAATATCGCATCAACCTTCTGGCCAAACATTTGCTGGGTTTGTTGTTTTGCTCCAGTGTAACTCTGGAGGAACATACTTAATCCCTTTGCTATGTTCGCCGCATGGTTTGCAACCGCGGGATCAGCACTAAGACCCTGCGGAGGCCCTTGTGGTCCAAAACCCCGCGTTCCCTGGCTTGGTTGGGGGGCTGGAGGGGGTTGAGGTAACGGTGGTGGTGTTTGAAAACCTCCCATTAGTTTTGTACTCCTTTCTCAGCGAACTTGCGGAGGATGTAGCCTGCGATACCTCCGTAGTTCAAGCCTAATACTTTGCCGGGGAATTCAACTACCAACTCGGGAGCAACCTCGGCAACCTCCTGTGCGATGAAGCCACTGTCTGGTTGTCCTGAGCCTCGCCATTGCCAGGTGGCAGGACGTAAGCCAGTGAGTTGTTCAATTGGGGTGTTGGGGATGTGTTGGATGTTCTCTTTCAGGCGGATGTCAGAGAGCCCAAGTAGAGCAATTAATGACGCCAAACCCCCAGAACCCCCAAGAGCTCCAACACCTCCAAGAATACTCCCAAGACTTCCTTGCGTATACCCCGGATAATATACCGGTGGGTATGAACTCGCCTGACCGTTCAACAAACTCAACAACGGGTTATTCTGTGGTTGTGTATTCAACCAATTCTGATACGCATTGTTAATCTGCGACTGCCCAATATTATACTGCTGTCCCCCAAGCTCCCCTCCAGTCAGCAATGTCTGGTTCTGCAGGTTCCCCAAATTCGTCGCGTTCTGAATCCCCAACCCCTCCGCAGTGTTCAGATACGACCCATATTGGTTCGCCATGGTATTCTGCCCACCATACATACTCTCCAACGCACTCAACGAGGAGTTCTGCAACGACTGCGCACCAGTCATTGAGTTGCCAAGAATCTGTGAGGCTGCACTACTGCTTAAATTCGCCCCCAACTCACTCGCTTGCAACCCCCCTTGATACTGTGCCAACCCCCCTTGAAACGCTTCCTGACTTGCTAACTCCTGCTCCTGAGCTTGAGTCTGCATCTGGGCAATACTCTCCTGCCCTGCAACCTGTTGGCCAGCTACACTCTCTTGCGCTTGTGCCCCAATTCCAGCCTCCTGAATCCCCGCTTGTGCCCCAGTCTGCGCCACCTGCTCCTGCCCAGCTACCTGCATACCAGTTTGTTGTAACCCTGCCCCCGTAGTCTGTGCAGCCTCCATAGCCTGATTCTGCGCCGCCATCAATGCAGCATTTTGTGTTGCCGCAGTTTGCGAATAGTAATCCGACATTGAGGTGCCGAATGCTGTGCTGAACCTGTTCCCCGATGTATCTAACTGCGCACCCAAGTTTGCTGCCTGCTCCTGGATGTTTCTTTGCTCTGCCTGGTTCTGTGCCTGCCAAGCAGCAGTCTGGTCAACGCTCTGGACTCCGAAGGTGGCTGAATTTCCAGGGTTCATGTTAGCCCCTCCACCATACGGTAAACCATTCGCGTTCGTGGGAGAAGTGGGCTGTGTGTTGGCCCCAAACATCGACCATGCAGGAGGCTGTCCATTCCCCCCCGGACCACCAAACATACTCCCCATTCCACCAGGATTCTGTTGGCTTTGAGGATTCGTCCACTGCTGCCCATTAGACGGCCCCCATCCCTGGGGGCCCTGAGGTGAAGCAAACGCCCCCGGGTTACTCGGCCCTCCCCAAGCTTGAGGACTGCCAGGTTGGATTGTTCCCAGTTGTTGACTATCTGCAACCACCTGCCCTCCACCCTGAGGAACTGGAATCTGTTGATTCCCTGATGGATACTGAGGAGCTATAGAATTTAACCCCAACTGCCCACCCTGGGGCCCTCCCATATAACCATTCAGATTCACAGGGGCTGTGAGCGTGTTTATCCCCCCCATATTCCCCGCAGGATTCACTGGTGCACCAACCTGTTGTTGAGCCTGCATTGCGGGGTTTTGTGGTGTGACTCCACTTGGCCCATACATCCACCATGGAGAACCTGGAGTACTCTGTGGTCCTGGAGTCTGCACAGGTTGTGCACTCGACAACGGCTGCACCGAGTTCATCCCACCTTGCGTAGGCTGGCTAAACTGTGGGGGCACCTGTGGTCTCTGAGTAGCAAAGTTTTGATTAAACATCCCTCCACCGAACATTTTTATCTCCTCTCCTTAAGGTACGTATGAGGGCGGTGCAGCAGGGCCTTGAAGCTGTTGCGCGTTTGGTTGGGTGAAGAACTGTGTTTGGGCTCCAGGAGCTTTTCCTGCTCCTTGCAGGAATGGTGCAAGTAAGCTCATCGTTGGGCCATACCCTTGAGCAAGCTGAGCTAAGTTCTGCCCACCGGCATTGTTACTTGGTGTGCCATACTGCATAGCATTGCTCATAGCCTGCCCACCAGCCCCAGTACCACCATAACCTACAACGTTCTGCATCTGTGATGTGGGGTAACCCCCAATACCACCTTGTTGCTGCATTGCTTGCATAAGCTGGGCAATTGCGGGGTTTGCCTGCCCGGCACTGCCAAGCTGGGATTGTAGTTGCTGTGCCCCCGCTCCTCCAGTAGGACTGTAAGCACTTGCAACACTTGGGAGTAGTGTTGAGCTTGTACTAGGTGACAAAGCTCCAGGATAACCCTGCACTCCCTGGAGCTTTCCATTTGACATCACCTCATTCATCAGGGCCTGTAGGTAGGCCTGCTGATTACTTGATCCCAGCGTTGGTTGTGGGGTGTAAGGGTTTGTCGGTCCCCCGAGGATACTTGTTGCTCCGCCAGGCATTAGTCTCTCCTTTCAACAACTCACACTCTTGGAAGAATCCAAAGTACTGCGCTAGACGTTTCACCTTTGGTGTTGTTGTACTTTTTATAAACACAGTGGCGAGATAAGGGAATGTATCTGCCAGACAGCTCAACATCCCTCGTAACGCCCCTGCTCCTCCAAAGGTCTTCCTCAAATCCTTATGCAACCAAAACGACTCCAACACCGGCAACACCTGCAAACTCACGCATGCCACAATCTCCCCCTCAGCCTCACAGACAGCAAAACAGGACTCTGAAGGGGTGGGAGGCTTATACCCCCACTCCTCGAGGAAGATCTTCTCCAGTAATTGCCACTCCTCAGGCAACAGGAGTCGGAAGGTCATGTTAGTAAACCGACATTACAGGGCCAACACTTGCAGTAAAACTTGTTGTCGGGGTAATGGCAGCAAGCGTACCAAACGTTCCCGACTGCTCACCAGTCTGAAAACCGGTGTTGTTATGGGCTCCATACACATAGAACGAGGCTGCGGTCGTTCCATTCCCTTGGATTGCTACATAGAACGACTGCGGTCCAAACACATTCACAGTGGAGGTGAAGGTCTGACAACTCGGCACGCTGGCGTTCGATAAAGTGGCCCCTGCAAGGGCGGAGTGAGCAACCAACGTACCAGCGGTGTTGTATAACCCCATCGTGAAACTATCCGTGGTTGCAGTGCCAGTTAGTACGCATATACCAGTCAGCGTCACAGAATTCGGAATGAAGATCTGTGAGAACCAGATCTGCCCTGATATATCCGTAACATCTGTGATATTCCCAACCAAAAACACCGGCATGGTTGTAAAGCTGGTAAATGCAGTTGCTCCTGTAGAGATCTCCTTAATTCCTCCTGTTACAGTAGCTTGTCCCGTAACTGTCAATGGCCCAGTCACCTTTGTAGCAGCAGACAACTGGAGTGTGGCTGTACTTTGGGAAGTATTATCCAAGTACTCCGTTGCACTTGCAGTGGCAGTGGTAACCGTATATGCACTCAATGTGTTCGACTGATCGTTGACTGGAGACGATGACTGCGATGTAGCCACCGCACACGCACAAGCTCCTGTAGGAGCATTCTGGGAGGTTGTTCTCAGAATGTCATATCCTGTCACCGCAGACAACGGTCCGGTTGGTGTTAGGAATGAAACCACATTGTAATTCGTGGTGCTGAGCGTAGCATTTGACGTATACGTACACAAAGGCCCCGCTGGTGCGCTATTCCCCCCTGCATAATCCGCCACAATCCAATAACAATACTCCGTCGTCCCCGCAGTCCCTGTTTGTGTCACCGTGGTAGGTACTGGTACCTGGGGAGTTGCATAATACGTTGTGATGTTCTGGCCTAGTGCTAGGGCCGCAAATACCAAAGCTAACAAAATCTTCTTCATCTCTGTCTCCTATTTGTAAACTGGAATGTAGTACACAACTCCTTGCAACTGCACTGGGACACCACCCTGTAATGACTTCCCAGATAGTGAGACTGGGGTTGGGAAGTTTGAGAAATTGATAAGAGGATTTCCCACTGCACTCCCTGTAGAGAGCAGCACCAATCCGTAGGCTGTCAACACCGAGAACACAGGACTTTCTGGGCTGAATGCTCCTAAGGGATTGCCAAGTGTGGTTTGTTTTGTCAAACCATCAAGTCTTGACTTCAACAATGCCACTTGTTGCTCGAGTCTTGCTACGCGATCAATATCCACGCAGCCCCCCACTCTCTACAAGCTCAAGTGTGATACAATCAATCATGAGAGCTGTACCAGCTGTGGTGGTGATATTCACATTGATATTCTGGCCATAGGTTTGATTCAGCCCATCAATCCAATCTCTGATCCAAAGCCCTAAGGAACCGCCAGGAAGTGTTGGGTTATACACAGCACTAGCAACAATCAAGTTCGCACCTAATGTACCTTTCACTGCAACCCCAATATTCAATGCGCTGGATTGGTTCCTGAAAGACAACATCAATCTTCTCAGGCTGTAGTCTCTATCAAACGTCCCCGGCCGAAAGGTCTTCGTCTTTAACACAGCCTGAACTTCGCAAGGTTGGTTTTCATCCCAGAAGTTTATTGTTGGGCTACTCACATATGTGGATTGAAGAAATCCAATCGTCTGTGTTCCTGTGTTGTCAGCTGCTGAAACTCCAGAAGTATAGTTCGTGGCATTCACATTTAGGGGGAATGCAAAACTCCATGAAGTACTGTAGATGTGAACACTCCACACACCAGTTAGAATATCGTAGGAGAAATGTGGATAAGCAGTGGATGGCGTGTTAATTGGTCCCTGTATAGGCACAAGGTGGTAACGGGGTCGGGCAGGGTTTGTATAAACAACCCCATTCCCCAGCAACCCTGCTGCACTTTGTCCATTAGACACAAATCCAACATAATGGATGTCGGTTGTATTGTAATTACCTGCCCTCAACAACGAGGACAACAACAGGGAACGTATCTTATACCCGATTGGCACGGGTGGGTTAATCGTGTCAAAGGTGTAGACATTATCCCTACCAACAAAGTAGCAGATATTATTATAGACACAAAACGTCCCCGGCCAAGAGCATCCAATGTCTGTGGAGCCATCGTAATTCTTAAAGCTAAATGCAGGGAAGGCCTGTCCAGTGGGGGTGCCAAAGTGGAAGCCAGTATATCGGGCAATAACTACAACCCCGTTCACGACTCCTAACCCAGTGATACCGTCTGCAGCATCACTCAACACTGCCAGACCAGAGCCATTCGTACTTCCGGTCCATGTAGTCTCATCCCCCGCTACGGACCATTCTACAGTAATTTGGCCATTCGTGGCAACTCTGTCGTAAGCACCAAAACCCCTACTCAACACTCCACAGATGAAGAGTGGCGAAACCCCTCCAACCTGTGTGTATGCAGATGCTCCCGGTACCCATCTTGCAATGCCATAATTCCCAGTACCATCTAGTGTCATGTTTAAACCACCAACCAACACAACACCATTCACAAGCCCCGCTTGGATGGTAAGAGGATTATATGGGCCTGCAATAACCTGAGCTATTGACACTCCAGCAGGAGGTGTCAAAGCTGCAAAGCTCAAAGCACCGTTGAAGCCTGTGTAGAGATTTACGCCGCCTGCTCCAAGTGCAATCAACTGTGAGTCAAGTGTTCTAAAGGCATTCGCAGGGTTTCCCGTGTATGTCTGCACTGGAGCAACCCAGCCTAGATTCTCCCCACTCACCGTCCCTGTAATTGTTACAGAATTAATCCCTGGTCTTGTACTAGCTTGTTGCCTGTCAAATAGAAAATTCTGTGTGCCGCTTCCAAAGCCGGTAAAGCTCTGACACTCCTGGTCTCCTATCATGGCCTCATTGTCTTCAGAGTTTATCCCACCAATGGGTTGAATCTGAAGTGGTTGCCATGATGTGCTGTCGCCGGCCATTATCGGGTCCCTCGATAGGTGTATGCACGAATTACAGGGTTGATGCTGAAGTCCTCATCCACATTCTCCTTCTGGGAGGTTGTTGTGAGTAGGTCATTCCATAGCCTTGGTATGATACCTGTTTCTGTCATTTGCAATTTCTTGCTGGTTGGTTGACCACGGGTGAATAAAGGCTGAGTGACTAAAGCTGCCGCCTTATCAGGCATGTCGAGTTCTTGGTTGTACAACCGATACAGAGTCTCATATTTATGAAGTTCAAGCCACTCAATCGGATACAACACTACTGTTGTCTCAGGGTTTGGGTTATTTAGTATTGGCTGGCTCCAGTAACGAACCTGGAATGTATAGGAGTCACTGTCAGGTGGAGGGTTCACCTGGATTGTTGTACCGAAGCGTGCATAGGTGGACGGAAGACTGTTTGTGATAAACGACAATGCATCATACACACGAGTGCTTGTACGACGTAGCCTGCGGAGAATGTTCGTGCCAAGCTGAGCTTGAATGGACATGATTCCATTCAGGGGCGGTAGACTCAACCCACTCAGAATTGTCGCCAAGTTGTAAACTTGTTGCCCTTCTACAAACGGTATAACCTGCCCCGTGACGATCTGAAGCTGATCAAAAGGAATCGTGGCACACAACACAGTGTAGAAGTCCACTGCATGCTGGTTCGCTTGCGCCTGAATATCCGTCCTATTCAGCACATTCTGCGTACACCAGTTTGCGGCATCCACAATCTGTGGGGGGATGTTTTGTGTGTAGGCCACGGTGGTTATTTCCTAAAGCTGTAGAATGCGTCCGTCGGCATCTGCGACCTAATCGGGTCAGGCTTCCACAAATTACAACACGCATCAGGGTGTATCATTCCTGGATCTGCCCCCGTTGTGTCTTTGTCCACTTTCGAGCAACTCCAATTCTCCTGATCCCATTCCTCGCAGCGCTTGCAACTGAATCCCTCTGCATTGCGGGTGGCGCCGGACTCCTCTTTTGTAAGGAGTGCGAGTGGTGTTTGCCCGAACAACCCTGGCATTTCGCGGACGAAATAGTTGCATGAGTCGATCCTCAACAACACATCATTCGGGCCATGTAGCACACACTGAGACTCCCCTTCGATCCATGAGGGGCAGTCCCGACACTGGTATTGGGTATCCGGGGAGTGGAGATAGGAAGCTTGACTCTTCTCAATCATCGCTGGACCTCATCATAACCCTCAAAAAACCCTCGATCAACAACACGGGTGTCAGCGCCTTCCTGCTCCACACCAGAACCCAGAACTGCCATAATCACAAACGGTCTCTGCTCAACCTCTAGGTTGTCAAAGCAACCCTTCGTATTACACACCAACAATCCCTTCTGCTTCACAAGAGAACTCATAGGCCAGAGTCTGCCACACTGGTCACAGGTGTCCCATTGTTGGTGTTTGACGTTGTTTACTGGTTGGGGCATGCTATAACCCGCAATACATCACAACTGGGGTACTTGGTGTAACCACAATCCCACAACCGGTGGAGGAGTTAAACGCACCGCCAAAAGCGCTGTTTGGAAAGTTTGCAGGAGGTGTTCCACGCATTCCAACACTCCAGGCTGTGGGGTCGTAGAGGTGCTTCCCACTGTTTAGTGCATACTCCACAAAGAAATTCCCCGCGTTTGCCACATAAACAAGTTTATTCTGTGCTGTGAGCCAACTCAACTGCCAGCCAGATATTGTCGGGGTAGTGGGAGCATAAATCCCCGTTGCGAACTTCTTCAACCAACCCTGAATAGTCCACTCGGGGTTGTTCTGTAGGTCAACAAGGTTGTAAATCTCCCAGGCACTTGCCACTGTGGGACAGAGTGTGTCTGTGCTCGTTTGGGTAAAGTCAGCACAATACCACGTACCGCCGATAACCTGTCCCACCTTTGCCCGAACGGTGGTGCTACTAAGATTCGGATTTGGGGTATCCCCTGTAGACCAAGGGATTGCATAGATCCATTGATTTCCGGAGGAGTCTTGATAGAATGCCCCACCTCCTGATGCTCCGATGAGTGCAGAGGGTTGACCAATACCTGTGTAGTTTGGTCCAGGACCTCCTAGAGTGGTCATGTCAACGGAGGTATAATTTGTATTCAGATTGAAGGCTGAGGGATTCGCACTACTTCCTCCACCCCATGTGTCATAGCGTACAATCGAGCTTACTGAGGTGGGGAAGAAGTAGATGAATCTGTGCTGGTCATATCGACAGCCGAAGAATCCATACGCTTGTGGGTTGCGTGTGGATTTCATGTTGTGTACAGTCCAGTTAGGGGTACCGCCTGTTGCAGGGATTCCCCCGGGTTTGCTAGAGTCGTTTGCAAATTGGGTACCAAGAGTATAACGCAGTGTGTAACCATGTGCCCCATCTGCGGGGTTGCTTAAGCCGGGGTAGTAGATATACGAGCCATCTGAACATGCACCCGTGTAACCCTGCAACCCGAGTGTTGTACTTCCGTTCTCGCTCGGCACGGTGAACAACTGCCAAGCGCCTGTTCCTGACACTCCCCCCGTCACATCCGTAATATCTCCCACCGACCAATCCCACATAGCAAGCACACAATACGGCGCACTCCTTGCTCCACACGAACCAAACATCTGCGTACCCTGAATCCATCCATCCACATACGCACCAACAATAGGTGTGCAGGGAGTACCGACACTGGTAACTGGATTCTGGTATCCGCTAACACAACTTGCAACCCCCTGTTGGTACCAACTGAGTTGGTTCAAGTCTTGAATCTCCCAGTTTGATGCTGTGCTGAAGCCCCCACTCCCTTGGGCACTATTATAGGCTAGTACTACTCCATGCGCCACACTACCATGTAAAGCCTGTTCGAAGTTTGTGGCACCGTTAGGGATGATTGCATAAGGCCAGAGTATAGCTTCAGCATTACTCGCACCTTGGGGTGTGGGACAGCAATAGCCGAACTGATACCCTACAGAGTCATAAGTCTGTGTTGAGCCAAAGCCGGTGGGAGTTATTACAACTCTTGGCAAGCCGGCAATATATCCTGGAGCACTCGACAGGCCTGATGGGGAGAAGGAGTAATTAGGTAAAGAGAGCGCTGTGAACAGAGCTTGGGTGGCCTGCCATGGCCCAGTGATTTTATTCGGACCAGTGAACTTCACCTGACACAGCACGGCAGGGAGCAGCAGTAAAGGAAGTAGGGCTAGTTTACGCATCTTAGTAAGGTGTTGCGATGAAGGTCATGACATCACCAGTCACAGCACTACCAGTCACCGTGCAGGCTGTGGAACTTCTCGCTGTTTGCTTCCATGTATCTGCACTAGTTGTGAAGTCAAGCACATCACAACGCCAGAAGTGTGGTGCGGTTGTTGCGAAGGTCAGGATGAATGTACTCGTTGTGCATGTTGAGGTATTGACAAAACTCCCTGAGGTCATGCCACCAACCTGGGTACTTGTAGCGCATCCACCTGAGAGAGTGGGTTGGGGCCCAGTGTTGACATAGGCTCCATTGTTGTCAATCACAAAACGTTCAGTAGTCCCCGCTGAACCTCCCTCTCCAAGGACAAATGCCTGTGTTCCACTCCCAAGAGCGGTTTCAGTTCTGGAGATAAAGATATCAACTCCTCCTGCTGTGCTTGTTTGGTTGTAGGTTGGAGAAAGTAACATACCTTCTGAGGTACCACTAGAGGCTGTGTTTGTTCCTTGTGAGAAGGCCTCCTGCGTACCAGCACTACTGCGAGAATTACCATGCACAAGAGCTCCACCTGTGTTAGCCATTGTCAACTCACTACTACCACTGGTAGCTCCATTGAAGATAATTGCTCCCAACACCCCTGAAGAGCCAAGTGTAAGCACACCATTCGAGAGTGAGCAGTCTGCGGTTGTGGCAGTTACAGTCTGCAATCCACCACCAATAACACATGCTCCACTTGGTAAAGCTGCTGCACTTGTTACAGCTGTTGTAGCCAACCCTTGTTGTGTCCAAGTATTTGAGGCTGTGCAGGTGTATAAATTCTCCCCTGCAGTAGCATCAGTAGCGGTGTATATCTGCCCAACAAAACACGTTGCGGGAAGAGCAGCAGTCAAACCCTCCTGAGCAGTTTGGAGTATGGGACCCCCCGAGCCAAGTGTCAAAGTCCCATTCGACGTGCTTGGACTGCAGATAAGTGTGTAGTCTGGCGTGGGGGTTGTTGAATCTCCTGGACCCATACACCCTGGACCAGTTCCCGTGATGATAAAGGGACTTGTTCCACCAGTTGATGATCCTCCACCACCCCCAGGGGTGATAATCTGTCCGAAACACCCCACCGCCATCAATCCAAGAAGTAGTCTCATTTAATTATGACCTCTACCTGCCCACTGTCAATTGCGTAGAGAAGCAGGTTCCTGATCCTCTGTGGGCAGAACCAAGCCTCCCCAACACTCACTGGAGTACCCCCAGCTTGGCCATTCAACACTGCTACCTCAATATTCCGCAGTCCATCTCGGATTATTGCCTGCGAGCTGGTACCGTTTGTGTAGTTCCTGAACACAAACCCAGTGGTCTCACAACTATGAACCTCGATTGTGCCAAGCCCGGGTTGTTGTGAGAGATTCTGCCCCCCCGCAGTCTGTCCAGTACTCTGCACCGGGACTGTTGTCGAGGCCGTGTCTAGAATCCACGGCCTCCCTCTCAGGTCGTTTGCCATAAAGTCTCTCCTATGTACCAACCGCGGGGGTTAGTAAGGCACTGAATGGACCGCCGGTTTTGGCATAGTAGCCATAATTCTGTGAGAGAATCAGATTGGCAGTGTTTGTCCCGCCGATCCAGGTTGGCTTGGAAGTGTCGTTGTCATACAGCACATTGTTAAACACTGTACCAGTCGTGCCAGTGCTTTGGAATGTCAGGCAAACTATGCCACTGGTACCTTGGTAGAGCAGGTTATTCGGACCAAACTCAATGTTAGTGAAAGGCGCCGCGCTGCTGTCTGCGATGATGGCAGCGCTGAAAGTCCCACGGAAGTTGCAATTGCGGCAAGTGAAGTGGTCATGCGAAGCTGTGGCGGTTAGAATGAAGTTTGTTGGTGTAGTTCCAGTAGTCGCGGTAGTAGCGTTACAGCTGCAATACTCCATCAGCAAACCAGAACCACCTGTGATTGACATACCAAGTGCTGCACCATGTGTGGAAGTTGTGAGCTTCCAGTGCACATTGTACATTGAAACCCCAATTGCGTTGAGCGTGACTACGGCAGTGATATCGTCAACGAAGGTGCCGTCAAAGATTATATTGGCTATCACCACATTGTTCCCTGTGATGCTAACAGTCACACCGGTGGCTTGTGGTTGGATCACTGGGCGGTCACTAGAGTTACCTGCCTGCATGCCGATGATGTTTACATCATTGACATTGATAAGTAGGTTTGTGGTTGGAAGTTCTTGGTGTCCGGGCTGAACGAAGATACAGTCATTACGACCACTCTTGCATTGAGCCAAGGCGTATGCGATTGATGCAAGAGGTAAGTAGGGGTCTCCAACTGGTCCCTGGTTTGCACTCCCCGTAGACCCTGCAATCGCCCCTGAACCAGGGAACTTTAGTCTCCCCCTATTATTCACCCCAGTCGCGCTGTTCACAAACAACACCGCACCACCAGGGTAGGAACCTACTGGCAGACCCCACAACCCCATGCCGGAGATCCCAGCTTGCCAAGTGTTGAAGTTAGGCATGAGTTTCCTCCTCTGGTTTAATCTTCAGAAACTCTTCATAAGCTGAAGCAAGCTTATCTCCGTGTCCGTGCGTGATAAGAAACTCAAGCAAAGACTGAATGAGCGCCGGACCCCACTTATCAATGAAGTCTGTATACTCTCTCATTAGTTACTCCCCGCTGCCCAACCTCTCCAATCCGTGCAACCGGTGCTGATACGGAAATGAAGGCTGTGTTTCACACCCTTGGTCTCGAAGTCATCCTGAGTCTCGGTTATAGGCTTCATACGCCAGAAGAACTTCAGGCTATTCGGATCATCTCCTGCAGAGAATGTCCACATTGTACTGCTGGTCAGATAGTGGAGTACTGCTGGGGTTACGCGACCCTGAACCGGGTTAATCTCATTCGTCCCAGTAAAAGGCATGAACTGTGATTGAAACACCTCTCCTGCAATAAACTGCATCTCTGGAGGTATCCAACACATCTTGGGAGAGATCATAACACGCAAGCCACGCTCGTTCAACATGTTTTCATACAGAATGATGAGATCCTGTACAGAGGTCACACTGAGATCTGAAAATGGGGAGAGCATGTTACTCTGTACGCCGCCCCCCAAGTTAGGTTGGGCAACGTTGAACATCGAAACACCATTTGCAGATACAGTGGTTGAGAATCCCCCGATGAGTGTGTTTGCTGCATATTGCTCCCAGAATTGGCGGCAGCTCTTCATCAACTCCCCTGGAATCTGGGACATGATGTCGTACTTCTCATCATCCATCATCTCTTCCGTTACCTGCCAGCCTAGCGCATATGTCTGGTGCAGGTAACGCTTTGTGCCACCCTGGATGGGGTCGTCATAGCTGATTTGGTCACCTTCATTCTTTAGCCGGGCGAGTCCTAAGCCGGCGATGATTTGGTCTTCGAGGTAGGCACCATCATCGCTGCCTACGTTCATAAATTGTGAGTACTCCTCTTGGTGCTCTGGGAGCCATTCAAACAACAAAGCCTGCAAACCAGGCGCCAGGAGTTGTGAAAATTGTCCACGAGTTGTTGCCATAGTATGTCCTTAGGAGAAGTATCTCCTGTTTGAGATGAACTGGAAGAAGACACGAGCCCCGAGTACTGGATCGTTTGGAGCGGTGGGAGGTTGGTCATAACCAACCAAGTTTGCCACAGCAGAGTTACCATTGGTTACGGTACTATCCAGGAACCAGAAGCCACTGGTAGCATCCTTGGTCAAACCGTAAGGCCCACCATTCAGCAACGCCTCTGTGAAGATTTGCCCCAGCTTCATTGCGATGCTGAATATTGTCTGACCATTCGCGCCGTAGGTACCGATATTGCCGTCACGTATTGCAGCACCCATGGGAATCACTAACGCGTTTGGTTGGTTGGGAGGAGGTCCGGCAGCAGGGTCATTCAAATCCACCGGCACACCCGCGGTTGTATAGTTGTGTGCTTGCTCTGCGCTAACTCCAAGCACAATGTTAGCTGCACTTGTTGAGAGTTCTTGGACATACCCGCCTACATACATCACAGGTACGCCAATTTTAAACGTCTGTAAGGACTGTTCAGGAGGTCTGAACAGTTGTGGGATATTTCCCTGAGAGCTTGCAACCCTGAGCGCTTTGATAGGCTCGTAGGTTACTACCCCTATTGTTGCTGGCATGTGTTGCTCCTTTTATTAGACTCTAGGCCGGTAACCCGGCACACCACTACTTTCAAGCTTTGCAAAGAAGGAGTCCTCAATAGCCCCTGTACGATCTTGACCATCGAGAACGTTGTAGAGAGCCATGGCTTCAAAGGTTTCCTTCGGGATTCGGTAGAGGATTACATCCCCCCGAACGTGTGTGCCATCAGGCTTGCGCCACTTGGTCTTGACAGTTGGGTCACTATCGTTGTTGACAAGCTCCCATCCCATGGCTTGGTAGTAGTTTTGTCTCTCCTCTCTGGTATTGACCCAGTGGTATTCAAAACCCGGATCACCAGCCTCAACTTTCCCCCTGGAAAGCATGAGTCCCTCACGCAGCACGCGGACTTGCTGCAAGAGTGCGATCTTGCGCTTTTGCTCAAGTTGTAGAGGAGATTCATTTTCCTGCGCGTTGCTTCTTGGCATCAGCTTCTCTCCTTCGTTTTTCCTTCGTGCTGGTAGTGACTACGGAATCCCAACTGGATGGCCCTGTTTTCCTTTGAGTTTCAATGGACTTCTTACCATCAATGTATTGTTGGTCGGTAATACCCAACTTGCGAGCCACAGCACGCTCATCATCACTCAGTTTCTCGACAGCAGGGGGAGGACCGGCAGGACGGCCATTCTGCGGTCCCCCCTGTTGGCTGATATGTACTGCCGCACTACCACCATTGCCAGTTGGAGGAGCTTTCCTTGCCTCCTCCACAAGCTCGTCTGCATGCATACCCTTCACGAAGGTCATAGCACTCTGCCAGACAGAAGCATTGGTTTGGTATTGAGTGGGGGTCTTTGCTACCTCTGCCTCAATCTCCCCAGCAAACCTGTCGAATAGAACAGTGTTCCCTGCTCGAGCCATTCCACGAGCACTTTGGCGGAGTGTGTCGAATGAAGCATTCGAGAACTCCTGCCTCATCTCCTGCTTTGCTCTCTCGGTGATTGCAGAGGCAATGTCTGCGGCAAGCCGGACGGGTTCTTTGTAGAACTCCTTGTTCAGTGCCTGCATGTCGACCTGTTGCTGCGGTTGCTGTTGTTGTTGAACTTGTGGTTGTGGCTGCACTAGAACAAGTTTCTTCAGCGCATCAATATCCTTCCCTCGCTTATTTATCTCTGCACGGAGAGCAGCAACCTCCGGGTCTACGGCAGGGAGTTCAGGGTTAGCAACAGCTGGAGCACTCATTGGCCACACTCCCATAATTCAATTCGTCTCTGTAGCATCATTCTTCTTCTCCTTCCACACTCTCAAGAGCTTGTTTTAGCTCCTCCGGGGCCCGCTGAATCACTCTCAGCATGTGGTATTGGCCCCGCAGAAAATTATACTGGTCTGGGGTTGTTCGTGGGTCCCACACCTGGCGCTCCATTTCCTGGAGGGATCTTTCCAGATAACGAAGCCAGATTGGCCAGCTGCTGTCTTGAAACAGGTGGCAAACCGCCCGAAGGTCCTCCTTGCTGCCCAAGGCCTCCTGTGCCTGTTTGTTTGCTAATCTCCTCTGTTCCCTGACTTCCTCCGGGGATAACCCGCTCGATTGCTGCTGCGACATCTGGTAAGACCTCCACGGCATCCCACTCGTCGAATTGCTTGAGAATACGTTTTGCCATCCAACTGTGCATCTTGATGATATCGTTCATTACCAGACGAATACCAGGGCTGATTTGTGGGTTTAACAACTCCGGCATCATTTGTTGGACGGTGGTGCCATATTGGCCAAGCACCTGAGCCATCTGCATTAGATTGGCTTTCTCGACTTCCTTGTTCACACCAGCATCACTGGGTTTACACTCAAAGTACATATAACGGGCTTTGTCACTGGTGAAGAACTTGAGTGCTTGCCGAACAGCATCTGGAGCTCCGTCTGGCAGGGTATCGATCAATGGATCATCTGCACCGTAGTGGGCTTGGAGGAAGGTTGAGCCTTGAGCAATGCAGGACATTACAGCCCGGAGGTCTCTGATGTTTGTGTCTTGGCGCTGATTCCCTTCCTGCATCACAGCAATAGTGCCCATGGTGTTGTACATTCCACCCTTACCCATCTGACCTTGGGCAGCACCCTGCATGACCTCACTGATACCACTTAGCTGTGTAGCCTGCTGGAAGGCATAATCCTCCTGGTCAATCGTTGACATGTAGTTCCTTCCCACCTCCACGGTGTCCAGGTCTTGCATGTCTTGAAGATCAAATACCTTACCCGGATACCAGTTAGTTGAAGGGTTAGGTATAAGAGAACCAGAACGTCGTTTGAATACCACGCTGGAAGCGATGGTGCTGTTGTCCCGTCGCTCATTGTGTATACGAGTGACTTCCTCCTGAGATTGGCCAAGCAGTTGGCATAGGGATTCTCCATAGAAGAAGTCTTCTCGGGGGAAGGGACGGTAGTCGGTGAAGATGCAGTGGTTGCGGGGGTAAGGTTGGAAGTAGATGTCGAAGGTACTTCGGGCTTCAGGTTGGTAGAGGGCGATGGTGTCATAGAAGATCCCATCATTGAGAAGGTTGTATTGCAGGTGGCACTCGATGAGTTCGAGTTCTCGGTAGAGATTATCACTCACCCCCGCATCACTTTGCTGCTCCATGCGCTTTGAGTCACGGGGAGCACGCAAGTACCGCTCGATGGTTGTGCCCTCAGGCAGAGTCCAGATTGCTTGCTCCCCACCCTCGGCCATCCTGCGGGCTTGCTCCTCCGGGTACCTCAGCCTGTGGAACTTTATCTCTGCATCACACAGCTGGTTTGTTGTTATGGGGTATATGTAAAAGTCTTCAAAGGGAACCACCTGCGCGTCCGGCCCCGCGTAGTAAACGATCTGTTTCTTACTGTAGCCTTCGTTGTCTCCTGGAGAGGGCATGACGTCCCAGGTGGATTTTTCAACCCAAGGGTATTTGATGACTGCGGTACCGTTTTTGTTCCCTCGTTGACAAATGTCTCTGCAGAGTTTATAATGTCCCCAGTCATACATCGCCTTTCGGTTCAAGTAGAGTTCCCAACCCTCTTTCAGCTCACGTGGTAAACCATCCACCACATAAAGAGGGCGAGTAGCAAATATAATGTTAAGAGTACGAGCAGTAAAGGTATCGAGGAAGATACGGGTGAGCTTGACAACCATGTTACTAGATTTGTAGAAAGGAACTGAGCGCACCTTTTCAAGTGGCACCCCTTCATACACTTTGTTCCACGCTGCATAGTCATCATCCACCTGACTCTTCCTACCAGAGACAGCTCTCATCCACATCTCGGTGAGATATTTGTTGAGCTCGGCTCGTTTATCATCCCCTACAGTGGGGCGGATTATCTTGGGAAGCATGTTAGTGACAGGTGCAGGTGCCGCTACTACTCACAACACTTGTGCAATAACTGAGCCGACTACCATTCCAGCAGGTGGCGTTACCGGAGTTGCCACCTCCGCCGTTTAGGCTATTTGCAACTAAGTCCCCGGAGTTGTCAACGGTTGTACCAGAGCCGTTCAGGAGGAGTAAACCCCCTGAGATTGATGCGGAGATGGAGGCACTACCTGAGGTTGAGCCTGGGATGGTGATTGTAGTTGGGAAGTCTGTAGAACACAACCCTCGCCAGGTGGGGGTTGCAGCACTCCCAGTACAAGGGCCGGCAAGAAAGGTAGCGGCACTTTGCGTGCCGAGATCATTCAGAGAAAAGCTCCTCCAGGTGGGAGTAGCATTAGCTCCACTCACAGGCCCGGCGAAGAATTTATTCGCGGGCTGGGGGATGAAAGCTCCGGTTAAGGTACCAGTACCTGTTATGGGAGAGCCAGTTATGGAGAATGTTGAGGAAGGAAGAGCAAGGGCTACAGAAGTAACAGGGATGGTGGTATTGGTGCCAATGATACTAAGGCTCGAGAGGATGACGTTGCCAGCGACTTGAGCGATGACAATGTTGACTGTGCCTGCCCCACCCACAGGGATTGGGCCATAGGCAAGAGAGATGGCTTGGTTTTGGTTACAGGGAGTATTGGCTGTGCAACCTCCAGGCCCGGCGGTGATGTCGAAGTTGGTGGAGTATTTAGCGCTGTTGATGTAGATGTTGAAGAGATTCTGTCCGAGCAACTCCCCTTGGGTGTTGCTGAGGTTAAAGGTAACGGTGTAGAAGTAGTTCGCGGTTACAGTGTAGGTGCAGCCAATAGGCCCAAGGCCATATTGGCCGCTTTGGAATAATGTGGGATCAGCAGTACCGATGATGTTGTTTGTGGTTGTGTAGGGGGTGGCCCCTGTACAGGCAGTGTCTGTGGACCAGACGTTACCACTACTATCAGTGTAGGGCCCACCGTTGAGGATGACACGGGTGGTGAGTTGTGCCCAGATGGGGGAGATGAGTAAGAGACTTGTGGTTAGTTTGGGAATTATGTGCATGATTCTGTCTCCCTAACACTTGTATGAGCAGCGAGAGTGGATTGGGCAGGTATTACGAAGGCGTGCACGCCTTCCGTGCCGACCAGCGTTCGGAGGCATTCCGGATGTGGCGGTTCGGTGGTATGGTTCCAGTCCCAGATTTTATGGGTTCGGAAATCGAGCCTATCATAGAAGCGCTGGTTCTCGGCACTATGACGTTTGCGTTGGGCGTTACGGGCACGCACGGCGTTCCGCTCGGCATCCTCAACAGTCTTTTCATCAAACTGAGAGTTCATGCTGGGACTCCTGCACAGTAATTTTCGTTCAGCTTCCTCAAGTATGTCTCTTCCTCATTATTTGCCCGCTCGTTGTCCTCGGCTTTCTCTGGGAAGCGCCAGAGAGCCGTCCCCTGGGCAAGCGCGTCAAGCAAATCATAATCATGGTCGAGTACCTTGTGTGGGAAGGTATCGAGCATACTGAGGAAGGCTTGGTGCTTGCTCCGGCAGGTGAATTTCTTCTTTTCAACCACAGGGAACAATCCCTCTCGGATGCGAGCCTCCTTAGTTCGGTTTCCCGTGCTCACACCCTCCATCCGAGGGAATTGGTGGTGTTTGGCAGTTTTGTACTCTGTGGTCTTTTGAATCTCCTGGATGTGGTAGGCGGTGAGGTTTTGGTGTCCTACATCCTCGAAGGTGAATAGACGTGGAGCCCATATGTCGTTGAAGAAGAACAGTCGGTCGTAGACCTTGCCGTACTGCTCTTTACCAAGGTAGTAGTCAAGCAATGCGACATGACCGTCTGAGCTGGTGCCAACAACCACAATAGCAGGGCAGCTGGTGCTGCCGGGGCCTTTCGCGTTGTATGGATCGTAGTGCATGTATCTGAAGAGCTGGCTCGGCTTAAACTTGGCCCCACAACTGCACTTCATCAGCCCATCTTTCTCAACGGTGTAGGTATGGATGGCCTTGGTGTCAACTTCAGACTCCCCCGGGAGTGTCGGACGATTGAGATACTGGCAGGCATAGTCATACTTGGTCATGCTACTACCAGTACGGATTGCTTCAAGTTTCTCTAGGGGGTATTCTTCTGGGAAGATTGCTCTGTCTTCTCCAGTGGTGGGGTCGAGCTCAATGGCAGATCGGGTATGGAATCTGAAGTCGGGTTCATTGATTCGCACATGAGAGTTGAGATCTGCATAGCCCCAGCGGTTAGAGATAAGGAATCGTATCTGTTCAGTGGCATTCTCGAAGGCCCCGTTTAGTCTACCATGCCACCCAATGGTGTCTTGCATTACAATGGTGGACTTACGGGCTTTCTCCCCCACAAGGTCATCTTCCCAGACTATCTTGTAATGCCGACTCTGAAGAGCCCCGCCAACACCGATTGCCTCAAACGAGCCTTCTGGATCGCGACGGCGATCTCCCACCCGTGGAATGCGGAGCTGCTTCGTGTTCCAAGGGCGCCAGGTACCATCATAGGCGAGCTCTGGAAAAACCGAGCGGAAGAGTGTGTTCTCTTCAAAGTGCCATTTAATTGCTTGAATCTTCTTCTCTGCATTAGCCTCGACCTCGAAGGCTAGAAGTTGGGTGGCATCCTGGTCATGGAGAGAGGTTCGGAGGTACCACTCTGACTCTCCGATGCCGAGTTGTTGGATGGCGTATTCTGTATCAGAATCATGTACTGGGAGGGTGATCCAGATACTAGTACCAATCGTGAAACAAGTGGTTTTGTAAAATCCACGCGACCACTCAACTGCTTGTTTGCGGACTCCTGTGCTCCAGGCATCAACAAAACGCTCCATTTCTTGTTGGTGGAAGTGCTCGACGAGCTTGCTGTAGCCTAGTACCACTTTTACAAAGTAGTATGGGCTGTAGAGCGCACGCACACGGATATCCCGTAGGAGAGTCTTCGCGTCGCCTTGAGAAGCAAGCTTTAGAATATCAGTCATGGGTTAACCCGGCGTCCCCACAAGGAAAGACGCCGGGCTCGAGAGCAACCCCCCAGCAAGGTGCTCAGGAGGTCTTTGCTGCTGGGACGAAGGTTGATAGACGGGCCAGGGCAGCTGTGTGTGCTGCCTGCCCTGGGGTGCCGTTGATCGCCGTTGAGATATCCTCGATGATGCTGAGAACCGAGGGTAGGCCTTGGCTGAAGGCCTGGATGATGTTTAACACCAGTGCAAGTACTTGGAGGGCAGACATTGTTAACTCCCCACGGGCTTGCTGCTGGTCTGGGAAGGGGTTGAGGCGCCACCGGCTGCGGTAACTACCACAGGTAAGACCGCCGCGAGGGTCTGGGCAATGGCTGTGGCAAGGGAAGAGGCGATAACTGCGGTTATTGAGGTTGCGAGGTTTGAGATGTTTGCCGCGACCTGCTCTGCACTCACCCCAACTCCTCCCACAATAGCATCACCAGTAGCCTGTCTGACTGGTGTTACGGATTGTTGGTTCTCCGTTACTCCTGTCTGTCCCGCACTGATCACCCCGAGTGTAGCCAGGTGTTTCATTGTCTGGGCATCCTGGGCGTTGGCAAGATTGAATGCTTGCCATCCCCGGGAGTTTGCTTGGTTGTCTTCCGCTCCTTGCGCCATTAGCGCTGCAAAGCGGTCTCCTGTGACCTTCTGATTCCAGACGTTAATCTCGCTCGACTGCTTGCTAACGCCTGGACTGCAATCTTCTGTTGGCATCTGGGTTTCTCCTGTTAACCAGCCTCTCTCAGGCTGGCTTCCTTTTAAGCTGAATCACATTATCCATCTCACTGGCAGCCTGTGCTGCTCTCATGAGTTGCTGCGGGTCGAACTTCTCATGTCTCACTACACTCCCCGCCATAGTGTCCGGGTTACGATCCAACATATCCTGAGCAATCTTCACCCTTACCCCAGGATGGACCTCTTCATCCTCCAACAACTCACAAAGCACCCGGAATGCGTCATTCGACTTCTCTGCGAGCCTTTCATGCAGGCTCTTCTTCTCCTCCTCAAAGTTCCCGTCAATCTCAGCGAAGGCATGCTCCAACCTGCCGAAGGCTAAAGCCCTAAACTCTCGATCCCGGTACTCCTGCAAAGCTGCACTGTACGGAATCTCCAGGGACTCCGCGGCTTGCTTTGCCGAGTACCCCCTCATTGCGAGCCTTAACAGCTCCAACCTTCTGCTTATACGTTGCGGTCTATGCTCCAGCTCGCTGTCAGGGGGGTACTCGGGTTGCATGGTGAACGCCTAATTTCATCGTAACATACGTGGGGGTGATCTTAATTCTATTAATGTGATCATAATTCTATTAATGCGATTAAAACTCAGGCATTAATGAGACCCTAAGCGCGCGCGCGCGCGGGGATTGTTTTTGGGACGTACCTTCGGAGATTCGGAGCTTGAGATGTTAATATATTAAAACCATAAGGTATTAATATATTCGGACATTAATGTATTAATATGTGATAATAAGAAACGCGCACATTGTTAGTGTGCGCGTTGCATGTTGTTATTCGATGACGCCTTCATCAATCAATTCGTCAATCGCGCAATCGACGAATTCGTTGATGTGTGAACGAATCACGTGCGCTGGCAAATCGTACGCGACAATGTACGCGACAATCGATGCGTACAACATGTCATCGTACACGTTTTGGTCGTATTTGTTTGTTACATGCGTTGTTTCATGCGTTGTTTTATTCATACACATATCATAACACACACATACGTTTGTGTCAACTGTTTTTGACAAAAAAATAACACAAAAAAAATTCACAAAAAACTTGACACACGCGAACGTTCGTGTTATGATTTAATTGTGATTGATTGATGCATGATGCGTCACATCAAACACATTGTTCATTGACAACTGAATATCACATCTTACACGTTGTGTGTACAACGTTAACATCAACCGCCGACATGCTTAAACGCGAAGGCATAAACACAAGGAGAATCACAATGTCAACAATCAACATGAGTTTGCTCGCGAGTGCAAAAACGATCAAAGAACTCATTGCGGCAGGCGTCGCTGAGGACACGATCGTCGGCACGGTTCGCACTGCATTGCAATCGCGCGTGAAGCAACTAGAGAAAGGCAAGGAAGCGCGGCAATTGCTTGCGACGTTGCAAGCGAATCCTGAGTTGCTCGCGCGTGTCAAGACTTCAGCGTCGAAGAAGTAACGTCATCGAATGAATGAACTCACACACAATGACAACGACACGTTGTATGCTGCGTTTCGCGCATTCATCATGTCAAACAACGATCTCCCCGCCGAGCACATTGCGCAATTGATGAACGATGTTGCGCATCGTGCATTCATCGATGCACATAACGATGGCGATGTTGCTACAGTCGCCGATTGTAATATGTAATGTCAAACGCGCATGCTAACAACATGCGCGTTTTTTTGTGTTTATTTAAGACTTTCAGGTATTAAACTCTTCTTCTCTTAAACACACACACCACACACACATGTGAGTGGTGGTGGGGCATTGAGACAGGGCGGCATTGGGACAGCGGGGAGATGGTAATTCTATTAATCATTTTAATTCTATTAATGCATCAATTCGCTTGACAATCGACGTGAAACGAATTACAATAAACTTTCAGGAAGCAGGTGCAGTCGCATATGGAGATGATTAGGGGGGGGTAGTACGTACAGTATGTACATACGTTCACGACCGAGCGATCAGTGTTAAATGGGAATTCTATTAATGCTTTAGAATCAACGAGTTAGCGTTTAATCATTGATAGAATTAAGCAACGTTGCACCTAACCCATTGAAAACAAACGAGTTATTATTCTATGCATGCAGTGCGGCATTGCAGCGCAACACCGCACAGCTCAGCTCGCGCACAGCTCAGCTCGCAGTTGTGATATGGTTTAGGAGATTCGGACCTGATTGGGTTGTTCGTTTGTTTTCAATGAGTTACGAGGATTGTTAATTTTCGTTAATGTTCGTATCTTGTTGAAAACAAACGACAAATTCATTTGCAATGTCATTGAATCTGACATACAATATACATATGCACGCGACGCGCGCGTGACATACAAAGGAGCCAATCATGTCAGAGCATGTTAACGTGAGAATGAAACTGGTCAAGGTAACGCCCGAGATTAGCGCCAAGATTGAGAAGCAGCTGCGCCGCACAAAGCGCAGAGATGCCAGATATAAATTCTGGCAAGCTCCTCCCAACCCTAGGTATGGATCAGTACTTGGGAATCATTATGGCGGTGGGCATGGCCCGGGCGAGGCTCGGCTGTGTCAAGATTGTGAGTCGAGGAGGCACAGCAATGCCTGAGCTACCCTACGGTGTAGATGTTCTCACCAAAGAAGCCAAACGCCCCGCCCCGGCCAACATCGTGCTGAGGCGCACATGGCGGGAGGATCTGATTAAAGCTGAGTATAAGTTGCAAGTCTCCCATTACGAGGCGTTGAGACTGCGGAATGGCAGTTATAAGTCACGCCCAGCATACCGCACGGAGAGTAAGCCCAGGAGATGCACGGGGGTGGTGCTGAGTTTTACCCTCCCTAATGTGTTGAAGAAGATGAAGCTGGAGGATTTGAGGTTGCTAGTCACGGCTGTGCAACAGACAATGCCGCAGCAACGCCCCCAAGCAACCGCACACTACACGATACCAGTAGCATCAATAACCGCGCAACAACGCGAGGAAGCACACAGACTGATCGCTGAGGCGAAGCGCAAGCGAGGGTTGGAGCCGGGAGACCCGAGGAGGTTGGTATGAGCTGTCCTGAGTGCTCCAACCCGCACTGTGAAGGCGCCGGCCGTATCCGGCACTTCCTCAACTGGTCAGATCTTGCCTCCCACCTGAGTGAGGACGAAATTGTCCACGCCTTGAACAAACTCAACGCTGTGTGGGATGACTACTGCCACCTCAGTGAGCAACGAGCCCAGCAACAACTTAACGCCAAGGCCAAACGAGAGGAGCAAGCCCGTTTGCTCGCTTACCTGAAGGACAACCTCTCTCAGGAAGCACTCGCAAGGATAAAGAAAGGCGATATTCCAAATGAACTCTCAACCCTGCCAGACGTTGGTGCTGCTAGGCAGTGTAAGTCAACGTTTATCAATCGCCGCTCCCGCAGAGCTCTTCTTCACATCTCTGTGGGCAGCTAAGGCTAAGTTGTGGGCCCAAGCCCATGTCCAGCGTGGTGACGCGTTGGCGTGGGCTTTTTTGTGCCCCATGAAACCCGCTGTGTACGAGCCAAGGCAAATTGTGAGACCCTTCAGAGATAATTTGCTAGGCTTGCCCATTGAGGATAAGGTGGCTTGGGCCTCCACGGCCTGTGAAGAAGTTCTCGAGCAAGGGGTGGAGAAAGTATGGTTACTAGCCGGTAAGCAGTTCAGAGAGTATCTCACATCAATGCTGGTTGCGGGAGGGGTGAAGGTGTTTGAACCCCTAGCAAGGATGAACATCGGCAGACAACTACAGTGGCTCGGAGGAACTATGGAGATTGATTTGAAGGCTCTCGAGCAAGAGCTCGTAGCAATGACGGATGAGGAAGCTCGGGAGGAGATGCAGAAGATTCAGAGGATTAGAATGACTCAGAGCACCTCAGGGTCTAAGGAGAGGCAGAAGAGTCAGAGGGAGTTACTTGCAGAGCTCAGGAGACAATTGGCCTCGGGGGACATTACCGAGGAAGAGTTGTTTGGGCAGAAGGCGTAGTGCACCGATGGTTTTAGTCCCATTACTCTGGTTTGAAGAACACGCGGTGGCTTATTGGCTTCCTTCTTGCGACACCATAATACAATACACAGCACATTATTCACCCTTCCCACCCCATAAGGAGTGGGTGGTGGTACAAAACGGCATCAATTAGAGAGGAGATTAAAAGATGTTTAGACAAGGACAACAGGTTATTTGCATCTCTTGCGGCCTTTCACCCAAGATAGTTGTGGTTGAAGCCTACACCGAACACAACAAGGATTATGTATGGTGTGGGACAGAAGATGATGAACTCCAACCCATTCACGTCAGTAAATTGCTTCCAATCACAAAAAGAAAATGTCTCCAGATCGACAGAGAGGTGTTCAAGAAGTTTGCTGAAGCACTTGGATACACCGTGGGGAATATGTTATTAGTAACAACATTTTCCCAACCTTGGGGGAGTTTTGAGGTAATAGCAGTAGCAGCTCCTGAGCCCCAAGAGCTGCCCGACTTTGAACCAGACGACTCACCAGACAGCGCAGAGACACTCGGTCTCGAGCGACACCCGGGGATGAGCTGATGAAACCAACAGCAGAAAACATCAATAGCCTTACCAACCCAGCAGTTCAAGAACTGCATCTATTAGCGGAGCGGTTCACAAGAACCCGTATCTACTCGGAGCTACTCAGGGTAACTGAAGAAGTAGATCCCCTAGCCAGTCTCGCGTTAGGTTTTCAGTTGGGGATGAAGTTTCAACAAGCAAACGCAGCAGAGAACGCACCAGAAAAGTTTATGAAAACACATCCTTATGTCACAGTTGCAGAATATAACGACTTCCTCCGTAGTAAGGGGAAGAAAGTACAACCAGACGACAATCCAGATCTACCAGTTGTCAACGTCTCAGCACTTGAAGCTGACTCGTATGTAAAGTGGAAGGGTGGAAGACTACCTACAAATGAGGAGTTGAACGCTAAGTTTTGCCCTCTATGGGAGTGGACCTCGACGGTGGAGGAAGTTAATTTCCGTATAGTGCGCGGGGGTTCGTGGTTCCTCAATGCCAGGTACGTCCGGGCGTCGGTCCGTTACAGGAGCGGGCCCTCGGATCGGGACTTCAACATAGGGTTCCGGTGCGTGGGGGAGGAGAAAGAATGACCGACGCAGAATGCCGTGAGGATGTAAAAGCCTGCATTAATTGGTACGAGGCACGCAACGCCGATTGGCTGCCTGCAGTTACGTGGATCACGTTCAAGCACTGGTTTGGATCATTCCAAGAACTACGAGACCAACTTCGATGGCCTTACGGTAGACCAAAAGTGCAGCCTAGAAAGCAGGTAAGTGAATGATCCTCAACTGCTCCCGTGCACTCTCCCTCATGAAATGCCCCCACGAGGCATTCAACCGCTACCATCGTAACCTAAACGGCCCAACCACAACAAGCCTGCTGGATGGTGGTGCAGTCCATAGTATCATTGCAAAAGGGCTCGCTACCAGAGACTGGGACTACGCTCTCGAGGCCGGTCACAAGGAGTTTCTGAAGAGTGTGGAGGTTTCCACCATCCCTCCTGAGGAAGCCTTCACTATCGAAGCGAATTGGGAACTCGTAAGCGCCATGACCATGATCTTCAAGGCGGAGTACGAGAACGAAGGGTATCAGGTGTTGCAGCCTGAGTGTGAGTTTGATCTCCCACTACCCGGGAGTGAACACAGTTGTGTGTGGCTGCACTGGCTGGACAAGCAGGGTGGGGAGCACTTCTCCCCTCCAGGGGTGGAGGACATTCTCAACGGCAATGTACGAGACCCCCATGAGGGGGGTGGACGCGAAGCATGTCACTGTTGGCAACCCCACCGTTTCGTCGGCCGTGCTGACGCAATCATGCTCTGGAACGGTATACCCTGCCTCCACGAGTACAAAACCACAAGCATCAAAGGAGAACTATTCTGGGACGCCTTCGAGCTGGACTTGCAGATCACAGCCTACATGTATGGTGTCGAGCGTGCCACGGGATTAAGGCCCCGCTCGGCGGTAGTAGCAGCACTGTTCAGGCCAAGCGAGAAACAAGTCGCTAACTGGAACCAGATGCGAAAGTTCGGCCAGGCAAAGACCGTGAAGGACTATCTGGGCTATGAACGTCGTGTGTTTATGCGAACGCAAGAAGATCTAGCCCGCGTTGAACACACCCTCGTCCAGCTTTGCCAAGAGTGGGAGTGGCGTATCTTGAACAACCAATTCCGGATGAGCCCCACGAAAAACACCTGCATTAGCTACGGCAGGAGATGTGATTTCCATGCTTGCTGCATGAGCCACGACGACCCAACAGAACTCGGGCTTATGTTCAACCGCCTCCCGCAAGGATGGAGGGAGCAGAAGCATAATTATGTGGATGTGAAACTTGAGCAACTTTGCAACACAACAGAGAGAGGCTATATCGCATTCTGATATTGCAAGAAGGAGGACATAAAAATGAACATCGAAAACCACAAAAAAGTAATTAAGCAAATCGAAAGCGATCCCGAATGTTGGGATCAAACCACATGGCATTGCGGTGCAAAGCACTGCTATGCTGGCTGGGCTCAAATTCTGTCAGGCAAACCCGAGAACACTGCCATGGCATGCCGTGATGCTAGGGAGTTTTTGGACTTATCTCATAGTGAAGCGGATTACTTATTCGCTCCAGAACGTACACTGGTCCAGTTGAAAGAATTCCCTAATGACTCTTCGTACACCTGTGAAGTGTTGTACAAACTGGGACAAGAGCAACCGTGGATACAAGGCACCCCAACCATCGAGCAGGTAATGCAACACAAGAAAGATCACGGCGGTTGGTGGATACAGTATGCGCCTGATAAGGATTTATTACGCTTTCGTCGTTTGAGAGAAGACAAACTCACAGAGGTGGTTGATGCCTACACCCACTGTAGCATCAGTCAGGAAGCTCGTTACTTCCCAGTTGGCCCTGACGGGCTGCCAATTTGCAATACAAGAGAGGAACATAAAATGAGTAAATACACAATCCTGGGTAAACCAGATATCAGACAAATTATTTCAGATGCGACTGCTGAGGTCAACTTCATCCACCTAAGTGGTGGTGCTGATTGGCAGGTGGTATTATTCAGAAGCTCCAAGGAAGTCGACGTTAACGAGTATCACGCACTCCTCACCCAAATACCAGGGGCTGGAAAGGTCGGTTCCAATGTGTATATGGGTCGTGCATTGGACGGCCTCAGCTTTATAACCCACGATCATGAGGGAGAGAGACTCCCAGACGGATGGTTGGCTGCGTCGTTTTACGTGCCAACCAATGCCGACTTCGTAGGGCAGATGATGGCAAGTATAAAAGCCCTCCACGTTGTACCGCGCATCACGGTAGTAGCATATCAATAACAAAGGAGAAATAAAATGAAACCCCCCATCACGAAGACTTTCCAATGCCCCCATTGCGAGCATGCACCCTTTGGTTCGTACAGTGGGAGGAGAAACCACATACACTCACGCCATCCAGCAAAAAAGTTGAAGGAAGGCTCGGATGGTATGGCGGAGCAATCAACGGCGCAGACTCTCTCTCTCGAGGCTCGTCTGAAGAACGCCGACGATAAAATCAGACAACTCCTCCAATACTCCAACCATCTCCACAACCTACTCACCGGCGAGGCATGGTTCTCGTGATCCCTCCCTCTCTTCTCACCGCCACCTTGGGTCGTGCTCCAGGTTTCTGCGTCTACGGCGGCCCAGGGTTGTACAAAACCCACGCTGTGCATACCCTCCCTCCCCCAATACTCCATCTGGATGTGGGGGAGGGAGGGGCCTCAAGTATTCTGCCCTGGCTCCGCAGAAGCCGGCTTGCTTCCCAACGAGAGTGGTGGGTCTACAACGACGATGACCGGCAGAGCTTCATTGAACTACTCGATGACGCTACACGCAAACTCATACTCTACAAACCCCGCCCATATATCGACACAGTCAGCTTCGACAACACCTCCTTTGAAGACTTCGACCGTTTCACAGAGATCGTGGCGAACTTTGACGTGGTGCAATACAACTCCCTCGTGCTGGACTCCCTACACGAGTTTGCAGAACTCAGCAAGACCAACGCCCGCGGAGCAGGCAACTATGACAAACTCATGACAGAGGTGGCCCACTCCTGGATCCGCGCCCAAGAACGAAGTGCCCAAAAACTCCGCAAACTACGCAACTACCGTGACTCCGGTGTGTTCATCTATATGACCGGCAGTGAGGATATCGCAAAGGACTATGTCCAATCCCCACTCGAAAAGCGTCCTACTGGTTCTCAAGCCCCTGAAGCCTACAGCATCCGGGGAACAGTAGATCTCCCTGGGAAGCTTGCTGGAGCCTTGTCACACATCCCTGATGTGCTCTGTCACGCTAGGCTAATCAACGGTCGCCCTGTATGGATCACCGAGCCTGAGATGCTCCCCGGTGGTGGAGCTCATTGGGATGCAAAAGACCGCTTCGGACGTTTGGAGCGCTACGAAACCCCAAACTTTCGTGTGCTAACTGAGAAGATCTACGGAAAGGAGGCAATGCGTGCGATCTACGGAAAGGCAATGGCAGATGTTGTTAACCCTGCGTCCAGCGCGGGGGAATGAGGTGGAGGTTAGTTTGCAATATGGGGAGGTCAAACCCGACCAAGATCTTCCCCACACCTTCTGTGCCACCATGAGCAGTGACATGCTCAAGCCAAGAATCGAGGAGCCTGTGGGGAATGCCCTACTAAGGCTCGTACATGAGATCACCCCGGTCTTACGTGGTATAAAGGCCAGGGAGATGTTGGACAAGAACCAATTGTTAATACAAGGAGAAGAGTAATGCCAAAAACACAACAAATCGAGAAACCAAGACAAGAAGAGACCTCCAGCGTGGTAACCGGCGGCGCCGGCATCCTGGATGATGAGTTCCCCTCCCCACCCCCACAGACAGTCCACAGTGTCTCTGGGGATATTCCATTCAACACCGGGGCAGACTTCAGCGGCGAGATCCCCGCAGATGTCTGGGACAGCATCCCAGACAAGGACGAAGCCATGAAGCTTGGTACATACCACTTCCGACTGAAGGGTTATAAGAAAGGCTTCACCGACGGCAATGACGGCAAGCCCAACTACAAACTCGCCTGGGTTTGTCAGGAGGAGCCCTACACCGGCAGGTTTGTGTATGATAATGCAGTGACCTGGGCCTGCCCCCAGGATATCAAGGACGCAAACGACGCCGCCAGTCCGAGGTGCCAGGAAGCTCGCAAAACCGTGAAAGACCGCCTTTTCCGTGCGAGGAAAATGCTCTCAGCAATAGGGGTAGACCTGCGGGCCTTCAACAACAACTTCGACACCTTCCTCAACTCCGAGCCTGAGTGCAAGATCAAGATCAGACCCTCGGAGAGGATGGTGTGGAACGGTAAGATGGACAAGGACGGCAAGAAGGTGTATGAGGGCACCGGGGAGGTAACTCAGAACGAGATTATGACTTACCATCCGTTGCAGGCACCGACCCACTAGCGTGCAGATCCTGGAGACAACCTCAAGTGTCTCCAGGATCGTTTGCAACACCCAAGCTTTACACAGGTGGTTGTCCTCCTCCTCTCATCTGCCGCGGGTTTGGGTGTTGCAAACGAGCTCACATGACACGCAAACTAATCGACAAACTACTTGCAAAACTATTCCCCTTCCCCTCAAAGGAACAACGCGGCATAAACCAGAGAATGAAGGAGGCGCTACATGCTGACAATAAGTAAGAGCTTCACTTTCGAAGCCTCCCACGTGTTGCCTAGGCACCCCGGGAAGTGTGCCAGACTCCATGGGCACTCATGGAAACTGACCGTAAGTGTTACCGGGCCTGTAAACCCTGAGACAGGATTTGTCCTTGACTACAAGGAGTTGAGCGACATGATTAATATACAAATCATATCCGGGCTCGACCATCGCCATCTTGGCCAGGGGATAGCCCAGCTCCCTGGTGGGCTTGTCTACCCTCCTTTCGAAGAGGACTTCTACCCCAGCAGTGAGAATCTGGTGGTTAGAATCGCTGGGATATTCGGGCCATTGCTGAAGAATAGATTCCCGCCAGACATCTCTCTCTCTGAAGTCCGTCTCGCTGAAACCTGCACCTGTGAGGCAATATGGCGACCATAAAAGGTTCGTAAAAAGCTGGAATTTAGGAGGCTAAGTGATCTACTGCAAGAAAGGCGAACAATACAAAAGACTGTCAAAACCTGTTGGACAGTTGCTTCGTGTTGATTTGATAACAAGTAAGGCAGATCTAACTCTAACACGCATACACCCGGTGAAGGAATATGAAGCGGTACCCAGCAGTGAAGTAATACCACAACACTTCATACTCCTCGGGAGTCAAGTTCTACGATTAAGCCCAATACCAGATCGTAGAGTGAAACTTCGTGTGCTCTACTATCCTCCTGCGGAGGTTATGTGAACCCTGGAAACCCTCTTGGTATATACCAACCAGGGCAAGGCAAACCCCCCGAGACCTCCGAGACCTCCGAGGCTACCGCTGCCCAACTTGCCCGACAACAATTCCTCCAACAACAATCCCACAACCTACTTCTGCTCAGCCGTTCTCTAACTGTGCAAACTATCATGGCAATGCAGGCTGGCGAGCTCCACGAGCTGGTACTGCAACAACTCCACAGCGATGCGTTGAGTATGGCTGCGGTGACAAAGGGAGAGAAAGAATGAGTCCCAAACCCTTCAACTTCCCCATTGCAGAGACATTCTTCAGCCTCCAAGGGGAGGGACTATACACAGGCGTACCAATGTTCTTCGTACGACTTGCCGGATGCAATGTTGGCCGCAACATCGGCAGTGTCTACACCGAGTGCACTTCTTGGTGTGGAGAGAAATTCACCTGTGACACAGACTACCGTCCCAAAGCAGGGAATATGACCGCTGTGGAGATTGTGAGATCCGCCCATATGGCAGGTGCGAAGCATCTCTGTCTCACAGGGGGTGAGCCTATACTCTACCCGGTTGCCGAGATCTCCGCGCACTGCCAACAACTCAACCTCCACATCGAGACAAGCGGCACAAAACTAATCCCGTCACTACCAGCTAGCAGAACCTTCATCACATGCTCTCCAAAACAAGGCTACCTCGCAGAGAATGACGGTTTCATTGATCAATGGAAGTTCCTCATCGGCCCAGATACAAAGATTGAGGCCGTGGAGTATTTCCTAAGAGGCAAACGTGCGAAGCTGGTGTATCTCCAACCGATTACAGAAAAACCTGAAGAGGCAGCCAACACTAATTATGTGATCCAAATTCTTCTCCGCAAACACCCTGAGTGGCGTTTATCCTGCCAACTACACAAATATCTGGGGCTGTCATGATGTGGTGTAAACGTTGTCAAGAATACTTCGAGAGCAACCTCCATTTGTGTCCTGGGGAGAAGCTTAGACAGAAGGACGCTCTGCTGGATAGCTTTGTCGCTCAGTGCAGAGCAAGACTTCATGTCGGACAGTATCGTTACGGATCTCCAGACCGTAGTGCCCAATATCACCGCCGGCTACTACTCGAGGTAAAGGCCTATAACAAAACCGGCAATGCAGAGCATCTATACAACATCGCAAACTACTGTCTCCTGGAGAGTATTGCTCCAGGACACCCAAAACACCACATTAACCCACTCGTAGAGAGTGTGACAAGAGGAAAACTATGACAGAAGACAAACAAGCCGATGACAAAATCCTCTGGGGAGCTCAACTAATCCTTGAAGGTCTCGGCGTTGACCTCACCGACCACAACTTCGCTAACACCCCACAACGTATGTTGAAGGTGTACAAGGAGCTCTTCAACCACCCACTGGAGGAGATACCAGTCTTCGATGAGGAGTACACCAGCCTGGTGGTGATGAAACACTTTGAGTTCGTCACCCTATGCCCACATCACATGCTCCCTGTGGTCATAGACGGTAGCATTGCCTACTACCCCAAAGGCCGGGTAGTGGGCTACAGCAAACTCGCCCGCATCATGCTCGAGGCCAACACCTGCCCAATGACGCAGGAGAAGCTCACAGATACAATCATGAAGCGGCTTACTGAGCTTGTGCCTACCTCAAGTGGCAGCGCCCTGATTCTCGAGGGTAAGCATGGGTGTACTGCGCACCGTGGAATCAGGAGTGATTGTGTTATGGTCACAACCAAGTTCCAAGGTGTGTTTGAGCAGGATAAGGAGTTGCAGATGCGTTTTCTTGGGATGGTGGGAGGAAATGGAAGATGAAACGCCTCCTCCTACTCGCCCTGCTGCTACAACAATCCTCCACCCCCGTCATCAACTGTAACACCTCCTCTCCCTGTCTCCTCACCTGGGATGGTACCAACCTACGAGGTATCCAACCTCAAGTCTGGACTATCACCACCCCAACACAGACGTTCACGAAGACTCTCCAGCTGGCAGCCAGTGCCTCGCCCATTACGCTCGTGTTCCGGAATGGCTTGTTAATGGCACTTGGCATAGACTACACAGTAAACGCCCAAACTGTCACCTTCACCGGGCAGCAAATCCAGCCCGGGGATATTATACAGGTGTGGTGATCAATGAACTGGCGCGACTACAAACCCCACCAATACGCCAACTGCTCTTCCTGCCCTCTCCAAGACGAGCCCGGGCCCTGCCTTGGCGAAGGTGACCCCAAAACCGCAAAACTAATCTACATCTCGGAAAAACCCGGGAAGGAGGAAGTAAATGAACGACCCATGCGACCCCTCGTCGGCCCCTCAGGACGAGTCTTCAACCGCCAGCTCGCTGAAGCGGGCATCAGAAGATCGAATCTTTACATCACTAACATTGTCAAGTGTATGCCTCCTGGAGGCCGTGAACCTACAGCTGAAGAGTGCCAATGCTGCGCACCGTTACTTGAAAGAGAACTTTCTCGAGTGCGAGCAGACACAGTTATACTTGCAGGCGCTGTGGCGTTCGATCATTGTATTGGTGGATACTCAACGCTTTCTCCAAGCTATCACCCTTCAACTTCCATCTTCGAACGACTTGGCTGCGTTGAGCAGAAAGACGGCCGCAAGTGGCTTGCCACCATTCACCCCGCCTTCCTCATGCGACTTAGCAGCACCCCTCTCAAGCAAGAAGCCATCGACCACCTAAGGAAAGCATATGCTATTAGCGGTGTTGATATTCCTCTCCCTGTGGTTCTTACTCACCCTACCGCTGTTGATATTGCTCGCCATAAGAACGCGGCGAGAGCGTCGGGACTCTTTGCAGATGACGTTGAGGCAGTGGGATATACCGAGAGCACAACTGAAGATGAGTATGTTGGTGATACCCAATACCGTATGGACATCTGTGGATTCTCGGCACTACCTTACGAGGCTGCGGTCCTTGATAGAGGACAGCTTGCTGAAGGATGGGGAGAGATATGGGCTGACTCCAACATCATCCAAGCTGAGCATAACGGAGAGTCCGACAGGTTCCATCTGGAACAGGTGGCTCCACAGTTAAACAGACGTTTCGACACCATGTATGCACACCACATGCTACATAGTAACATGTACAAGTATCTCAAACCCGAGTGTGTGCGTACCTACACGAACCTGCCCTACTACGGTCGTGATCTCGAGAAGGTAGACCGCCGGCTCTACAACGGCATGGACTGCATCACCACCCTCCTGACTGCTAGGCGCCAGTTCCAGCTCATGAAGAACGATCAATACACCGAGCGTGACGGCACGGTGGTGAAAGGCCGTCTCTGGGATCTATACTGGGGCACGGCCTTTCCGGGGGAGCCCGGACTAGGAGAGATCCTTCATCTCTTCGAGGAACAACGAGTCTTTGGTGTTCAGGCTGACGTTAAGCGTGTACTACTCATGTACAAGATCGTGCAACAACGCTACAAGGCTGCCCAAGAGAGTATCAATAAACTTATCGGCGAAAACTTCAACTGGCGCAGCTACGCCCCTGGTGGAGATGTACAGAACCTATTCTACGAGCGCTGGAGACTCCCGAAGCAATACAAAAAGGATAAGAAGACTCACACACAGAAGGTAACCTGCGATGCAAATGCACGTGAGGATCTCAGAATCTGGATTAATGCCAGTGATAGACGCCAGTTGGAATTCAGCGAGGCTCTGGAATATTTTAACCTGGCTGATGAAGCTGGGGAGTCTCAGAAACAAATGGAATTCCTGGACCGTGTGGGGCACAACGGAAAGATACACACTTACTGGAAGGCACACGGTGAGGAGTTGTTCCGTCCTGCCTCCACACCGAATCTTCAAAACTTTCCGTCTGATCCTGTGGTGCGCGCTTGTCCCAAGTGTTTCACGGCCTTCGGTCCGAATAGCTCTCCAGAAGACGGGAAGTGTCCCAAATGTTTGGTTGAGCTGTTGGAAGCTCCATCACCCCGTGCAATTGTGATTGCCGATAATCCTGAAGATGATGTGCTTGCCAGTTGGGATCTCAACGTTGCTGAGCTCTACACCTACGCCTGGATCTTCGGGATGAAGTGGGTACAGCGTGTATATGAAACCGGCGAATACGTCTATGGTGTATACTTCGAAGATCTGCTCGGCAAGAAATACTTTGAGAATGTCCCGGCAGGTGCCCCCCGAACCAAGCAATACATCCGCAAAGACATGACCTACCGCGAACTGCGTGAGAGTAAGATGGGTGTCCTCGGTCAAATGTACGGCCGCCAACCCGCCGCCATCGCAGCTCAATACAAAATCCCCATTAAAGACGTTGAGTATTGCTGCAACGCTTTCCTAAGCGCTAACCCCGAAATGGTTGCAGGCCATGCCTGGATCAAATACGAGATGGCACAAAAAGGTGTTCTCCGGCCCCCACCCGGGTGGAAGGTTCACTGCCCTGTACCCGATCTGAAAGGTCTCGCTGCCTTTGGTCAAGCCCCTGCAGCCTATTTTTTGTTGACCAGTATGCTCAGGATCGACAAAGAGATCAAGCACCAAGGAATCAAAAACACTCGCATCGTGCTCAGCGTACATGACAGTTGTCTACACAACATCGGCGGTGGCAAGAAAAACCCTCGCCTTGTAAAGCACGTCTATGAAGAAATAATCGCCCCTGTCCTCAACCGTGAATGTGCCTGGCTGCACAACTTCCGCTACCGCCACAATATGGAGATCGGAGATGCATGGGACTGGCAAATGACCAAAATTGGTAAATGGCTCAAGGAGAGAGGATTATGAAGATTAACGTCGAAAACCTTCCTACTTGTCGCCAGTGTGGACACATTGGTTGTAAAGGAGACTGCAGATGACAACAACTGTATGGTGTACAACCCAGATCATCGGATTTCACTCCTGGCCAACAGCACCAGCAGCCGTAGCCTTTCTGCGAGATAAGCACAGACATGTATTTCACATTCGTGCGGAGGTACAGGAGGATTCAGAACGTGGTGTAGAGTTCACACTACTGAAACAACGTGTGGAGGCTATCATCAGCGACCGTTACTCCTGGATGCCCACAGGCTACGATTTCGGCACCCGCTCTTGTGAGTGCATTGCAAAAGATATCATGGAAGGACTCGCCAATGCTTGTTTCTACGTTACTGCCGTCGAAGTCTCCGAAGACGGTGAGAATGGTGCAAGGGTGTGCCTGATACCATAGAGCAAGTTGACCGCCTCATAAGTCTTCTCAGCAACAAACACGGTCTCAGCCGAGATACAGAAGTCTTCAAACGCTGTCTGGACTGGGTAGGTCACTTCCCGAACGGGGTAGAGGCTGGAAAGAAGCGAAGATTCCTGGACGCTGTTTGTGGAGCATTCTCAATCTCCGAAGCAGAGATCTATGGGTTACTCACCCATACTATGGGGGCCCACCAACACACTCTGGCTCAAACTGCAAGTAACGAGGAAACAGCCCTAGAGGCTGGGGTAAAACAAGGAGGCTGGCTTGCAAACTACATCACCTACACCAAACACATCGAAAGTCCCATGGCCTATCACCTGTTTGCAAGCCTGTGTTTACTTGGGACTAGCCTTGGACGACGTGTATGGATTGCGAAGGGACCCTTCCAGATCTTTCCCAACTACTGTGTTCTCCTCATTGGGCCTCCTGCACTTAAGAAGACGTCTTGTGCAGACATTATTAAACGACTCATCAGAGAGAAGAATCTCTGCCCCATCTTCCCAGACCAAATCACTCCGGAGGCAATCCTAGATGCCCTTGAAGAACTCGGTGGTCATCAGTTTATCTATGCAGGTGAGCTTAGCGTCTTCTTCGGAAAGCAACGCTACAACGAAGGACTCGCCACTCTCATGCTCCGCCTCCTTGACTCTCCCGACGTATTCGTCAAACGAACTAAAACAGGCAGCATCCATACTGTCACAGATGTTGCTCTCACGGTTATTGGTGCTAGCACGCCCAGTTTACTGGCGACGGCCACACCGGAGCAACTCACCTCCAGTGGATTCCTCAGCAGATTCTTGATGGTGGTGGAGACACACAGTATACGTGAGTTCTGGACTCCTTATGTGGATACTAGGGCAGAACACAAGATTTTTGAAACTCTCAATGAGATGCAATGTCAAGGTGGTACCATAGATTATGAGAAGAGTGCTGCTGTGTGGGGGAGTGAATGGTATCATCAACATAAGAAAGACCTTGAGGCTCTGGATAACGACACCACAGTTGAGATCCGCTCACGCACCCCGTTTCATCTTGAACGTACTGCTATGCTGCTCCATCTTGCTGATCATGGCAGTCATGCCATATGTGTTGGGTGTATGGAGCAGGCAGCACACCTTCTCTCCTATGCGGAAAGGAAACTCCCCACAATTACAAAAACCATCACATCCACGATCCAATCCCAAGACGCGGACTATATCATGCAGCAACTCCGGAAGCTAGGAGGAACTGCTCCACACAGCAGGCTATTGCAGTACTGCTCAAGTAGGTTGGATGCAGAGAGGTTTAAGAAGATGATTGGTACACTAAAGGAACAGGAAAAGCTCGAGGAGAGAAAGACACCAAATGGAGTATTGAGAGTTTATGTGTTGAGAGGAGAACAAGATGCCTAGTTTACTACCTTTAGGAAGTTATGTTGACTCTGATCTTGGCGTGAAGGGCTTTGAAGGTGCCCAAGACAAATACGGTAATTGGCATAATCGCAGACCTTTACCCTACTATAGTTTTAGGACACGTCTTGTAATGGCCTGGCACGTACTGACGTACAAGGCAGATCCGCTTTACTGGAGTATTGATCTTGCAAACAACCGTTACGGCTGGCACAGAAACCTGGACGGTCTCAATGCCCGCAAGTAAAACCAACTGGCTCCCAATCGCCAAGAGGCTGGGGTACGAAGACGAGCGAAGTATGCTTGTTGATCTTTATAAGTTGCTTGGAGGAGTGGATTATGTTGCACGGGCGGTTGGTTATAGCAACTATGCAGTAACCAAGAGGATGAATTATTATGGCATCCTCCGCAAGAAGCCTGGTAGGAAGCCGGGATTTGTACTTAACAAGGAGAACTGATGAACTTCGCCGTGATTGCTCCCACAGCCAACCTGAACACCCTCTGTTATGGCAGACCAGTGCAGATGTGTCTGGCACCGTTTTGTAACGACCTAGCGTACTTCCAGTGGTATCAAGCAGCAATGCAGGATAGTATTATAATTCTAGACAACGGTGTCTGGGAGGGAAAGCGGATGCACCTGAAGGAGTACGTCGAGCTTGCTGAAGCACTTAACCCCCACGTGGTTGTCGTCCCTGATGAGATTAACAACGCCAAGGAGACTCTGAAGTTGAGTCAGGCCTTCCATAATGTGTGGGACTGGGATCAGTTTTATGGCCGTATCAAGCTCATGTATGTCCCCCAAGGTTCCCTACCAGAACAAGTAGAACAATACAACAACTACAAACACATCTTCCCTTGGATTGGTCTCACCCGAGCCTGCAACCGTGTGGAGTTCGTTAGATTGCTGAAAGAGACCAAAACCTGGGACCGAGGTATCCACCACCACGCCCTCGGCATGCAAGACGGCGACCTGCATGAGATCGTAGAGCTTGGCAGGATGGGTGTGAAGAGCTTTGACAGCAGCAACCCCATATGGCGAGCAACGGGCATGCAAGGAGACTTCAACCCAACAATCCCCGTGGACGAACAACGAGCCCTAACCTTCATAAAAGGCATCGACCTCACTCTGGAGCAACTCCTATGCACCTCGAAGTAGGATCATGGTGGCGCTTGCGCGGTACACCCAAGCTCATAACCGCAATCAACACTCTCACCACCTGTGGTATCGCCCCTGATGACTGGGGGGACTTTCGCTGGCAGTTCAGCAACGTTGACCGTGTGTCCCCGGTTGAAGAGGACAAGAGCATTAAGGCAGGGAATATCTACCAACACGATATCCAAACCATCGAGCTGGAAGATCTCCTAGGCCACATCAGCTACATAACCGTATACGAACGTCTAAGGAGAATCGGAAATGGACCTAAAAGACCAAATCGAACAGACAGTCCGGCCCCAAGCCCTACGACTGAAGGAGCTGGGGAAGGGATTGAGAGTTGGGCGCGTGATTGGCAACAGGTTGCTGGTTAAAACAATCACAGACTCAACAGAGCTGGATGAGATAGAGAAGCGGGGGAGTCTGGTAATACCAAAGCACATTAAGAAGGACTACACACCCCTGCCGAGTAAGGGGATTGTGGTGGCAGTGGGGGAGGATGTGGTACATTACAACATAAAGGGAGAACCCAACTTCCAGGAAGGTGACATGGTCCTCTTTGGCAAATACACCGGCACAGACTTTCGCTGTAACGAGGAGGACTTACGCATCCTGAACGCGGAAGAGATACTCTGCGTTCTCGTGGACACAGACTCAAGCGTAGTTGGGGTGCTGAAAGATGAGTAAACCCACTCTTCTACTAGACTTCGACGGGGTTCTTCACGACTACCACGGCGAATACACCCCAGACGGACTTGCCGAGCCCCTGCCCCAGGCTCGGCATGCCTGTCTGCTTCTCGAGCGTCACTTCAGACTTGTTGTCTTCACCAGTCGCCCAAAGATGTTCGTCGAACCCTGGCTCAAGCGCTACGGCTTCCCACCAATGCCAGTTACAAATGTGAAGACTACTGCCTTTGCCATCGTAGACGACCGTGCGGTATGCTTCCCTGGAAAATGGACTGATGAGTTTCTTCTCCAACTCCGAGACTTCCAACCCTGGTGGAAACTCACCGATGTTGCTGTTGCTTCTCCCGAAGCTCCAACACCGTCCTCACCCTCTCCTGCTCAAGCTGAATAGTATCAACCTTATTATGAACCTCCTGGAGCTGCCTAGAGTACTCATCAAGCTTTGCCATTATCTGTCCAGTGAGAAAAATCGCACTCACAACCATGGCAAAGATTGTCAGAATATGCCCGAGGTCAATCTTCCACTGGATCTCGGGCATTACTTCCTTTTCCCAGGACCACCTGAAGGGCTGGTAACAGTCCCTCGGATCTTAGACACACCAATCGGGCTAGGAGGCGCAACAGTGTTCTTGATCTCCTTTGCCTGTGTTATCATTGGCTTGCGGGTGGTTACAGTGTTCTTCACTGTACCACCCGCTTCATCCATAAGGCCACTTCTGCGGCGGACGTTCATTTGAGTTCTCCTTTATCTATTACGCTGCTCCAACGGTACAAACCCCAATATCTTCAACCACTGGTCCTTCTCCCCCTCTGCAATAGCCCGGTGAATCCCCTCAGCTTCCTCTCCTCCAGGGATTAATGAAGGGAAGAACGGTGCCACAACCTGCCTACGTGACTCATCCCCCCGGGCGGTCTCGAAGTCCATACTACCAGGGACATTCACCAAGGCGTTCAGTATCGGCCCACCTCCATACGCCATTGGTTGTGTCCAGAGCCATTTCCCAGCATCAATCCCAACTGCGGTTCCTGCCGCACCAATCGCACCGTGCGCTAGTGCGAGACGTATGAATGCATTGCGGGCTTCAGTCCCTGACCCGGATGTTAGGAAACGGCGAGCGTACTCAATGTAGTTCAAAGGCCACGTTCCGTATTGGCCAAAAACCCTACCTATCTGATACTTATATATCCCCGGCTGGGCTCCTTTTGAATAATCCCAATGCGTCGCCTCCACCAACGTCCTCGCTGCCCTCAAGGCAAATTGCTCCATGGCCTCAGACCCACCACCGACCACACTAGCTGCCTCCCGCATCAACATGGTTCGTTGCGCATCACGAGCGAACCAAAGCCCCGAGTCTTTGATAAACTGTTGCTTATCCCCATCCTGAGCAAAGGCTTCAAGGGCATCACTAATCTTTGCCTTAAACCCCCACCCAGTGACAAGCCTTGCAGCATTGTGCGACCAGCGGATCGGCTGAAGCATTGCACGTGCCGTACCCTCTAACTTCTCCCCAGCTTTGCCAAGCAATCCGGAGTCACCTCCAGACTCCTCACCAAAATCCCCACCCCCAGCAATCAACTCCCCAAGCTGATCCTGAGATATAGTCCAACCAAACTTCTGACCAATCTTGTAGGCTCCAGGTTTGAATGCTTGGTCCATCCCTTGCCAGAGGTACTTCTCTCCGAGCACAGGATAGGCTGTGGTAAACAATTGTAACCCTGCCCGAACAACTGTAGCGGGCTTTAGCCCCATCATCCCTGCGTAGGAAAATGTGATGTACTTCCCTAGCACGTCCTCTGGAGGTGTTGTAATCCGAGGTAGCTTCACCCCATCTGGTAACAACGACTCCACCTTTTCCAACCCCTGGTTGATCGCTGAAACCGCGGTTTCCATAGCACTCTTCACAACACGCTGGGTAAAGTCGGGAACACCACGATAATACTCAAGTTGTCGCTTGAGCAAAGGCTGCAAAATATTCACATCATCTTTACGAGCCTTTACCAGGTCCTCAGCATCCTTCACCGAATCCTCCATGTATGTATGCCACATATGTCCCCGTAGATATGTGGCTGTCACACGGAGTAAATCCGTATCACTCAAACTAAGTGTACCACGAGAGATCAACTCCCTCACATTCGGTGATGCATCTGCGAGGATGGCTTTGAGCTCATCTATCGACCCGGGTTGAAGGGCTTTGACACGGGGAAGTATATCATGCAGGTAATCAAACAACCCCGTAGGCTTAAACGTCTCCTTAAAACTCTCCAACATCCTCTGCTCGTCCGGCGTGATTCTAAACTCCTTCATTGCAGCCTGCTGATCCTCCTCACTCTGTGCTGCAACATAGTTGAGGAAATCCGACTGACGCTCGTGGTCGTAGGTGTAGTTCCCCCCAAGGAACCCTCTGGTCTTCTTCCCTATACCATCCATAAGCTCTTGCATATAAGGCATCTGTACATGAGCCATGGTGTTGAAGTTCTCATGAATCCGTTGGAAGGCTGCTGGCAATTCAGGCATCCCCAACCTTACACCCACAGTCGAGATCCAGTCATAAAACGGTCGCACGAAGTTGCTAAGATAATTCAACCCGAGTGGTGGCTTCTCCCCCGTCGTAAGCTCTGGAGGAGGCGGATCCGTCCCAATAGGTGCCGTACCATTACTAGGGGCGCTAACCCCACGAGAATAGCGAGGGAATCCATTCGGCAGAGAATCTGTTGGAACCAACTCAGGTGTGTTAAGGGGTTCCCGGGTTCTTTCCAGGTGTTGAAGTAACTGCTCTCGAGAGGAGAAGTAGTGGGTGGCGCCATCAGGGGCCTGAGCGCTGAACCGGCCTCCTGCATAGTCAATCTGTTGGTCTGCATGACTGTAGGATTGTTGAATGTCACTGAGCATGTTCGTTGCGCGGTTATTGACTGCATTCACCCTACGCTCAAGAACACGCTTGTGCAACGAATCAGCCTTTGTCGCGGCCTCGTCAAGCAGTTGCTTCGAGCGGTCAGTTACCCATTGTAGAGTGGTGTCAAGGTCAGTGTCGGCATCGGCGTATTGCTGTAGAGCCTCCTCGTTACCTGTGCGTACAGCAGATGCAACATAGTTATACACCTCCTCCGCCCGGCCTCGCTCGGGATAAATATCCCCATGATTATCAACAGCTCCATTAAACACATCATGTACAAATCCATCCTCGAAGTTGTCTGCGAGGAAGTCATGCATCCCAAGGTAGGAGAAGTGACCATGCAAGTTCTCATGGAACAATGTTTCCCGATCTGGCACACGATCCTGATACATAAGGGTGGGCTTATTCCCTTCCCCTGTACCAATCTCAAAACCTTTATTACCCTCTCCTAGATCCACTCCCCTAAGTCTGTTCACAAGCGGGGTTTGCTTAGATTCTCCAGGCTCAAATTGTACCTCTCCTATCTCCCCTGTTTCAGCCCTTGGCATCTCCCCACTAGAGTTCCAACTTGTCTCTCCATGTCTTACAAGATAAACTCCCCCCTGCAACTTCCCCTTCGCAGTTGGATCCACTCTGGTCAACTGCCAGTCCGCGGCTGCGGTCGACCCTTCTCTTGCCCCCTCCTTCGGCGCCAGTCTCCACACCGCCCCCGTATCCATCTCAGGCCTCAACAACTCCTGTGGGTCAACCATCCCCTCTCCCTTCAACCAAGCCTTCACAAGTTGTATTGGGGTGAAGTGAGTCACTTGGATATTGACCGCCTCAGGATCCTGCCAGAAGCGTTGCATTAGGTCTGTAGTCGCGGGGATGATACGTTGGAAGTGTTGTTGCCAACTCTCCCCAGGCTTACCGCTGTAAGAAGACACCCCAGGATCCGGCACATTGAACTTTCCCGCCTCCAACATCGCCTGGTTATACTTCTTAGCAACATCAACATCCCCACCCTCGAAGGAACCACGAGCACGACTGTCCCACGCAGGATTGGGGGGCAACACCTGCGCCTCGGGCATCTTGCTGAGATATGCCTGAGCAGTCTGCTGCGTGCGTTGGGTGCTATCCGCACCGATAGTCACGGGCCTAGACCCCGCACGTTGCGCAAACCCTGCCGCCTCCTCACTAACCTGTTGCAGCCCAGCTTGGCTCAATGGTATATCTGCCGAGCCCCTGATCCGACCAGGCAACTGTGTTGCTGCTGGCTGCTCTTCTTGCGGGGGCTCTGGCATGTCGAGCGGGGGCACTTGAGGCTTCCTTGCTCGTGCAAATCTCCCACTATAAAAGTCTGTATCAGTGATCCAATTCCAATCCTTAGTTTGTGGATACTTCTCTTCTATACTATTTCTAATAGAAGTAGCAGCTATCTCTGGATCCTTGGCGAGGATGTAACTT
>Ga0209274_10000203_pt1 | contig 47047 bp, 35 predicted proteins | sample HubBroMetageREF1_FD_188343 | JGI IMG/M metagenome (GOLD analysis project Ga0209274, IMG submission 188343) | Reference soil microbial communities from the Hubbard Brook experimental Forest, New Hampshire, USA - Hubbard Brook CCASE Soil... | ecosystem: Environmental > Terrestrial > Soil >...
GCGTGCGCGACTTGATTCCCGATGCCCAGGCCCTGCTCACGCGCCGTTACTGGCTGGACCGCGCCGCTATCGTCAATGGCCGCGCCACCGAGTATCCGGTTCGCACGGAGCGGAATCGTCGCTGCGGGTACTATCTGCAACCGAACAACAACACGATGCCCAACGGCACGATGCCACCCAACGGCAACACGACGCTTGAGGTTCCCAACCTGACTGGGGATTACAACTTTCCCGATAATCAGCCTGATTCCATGGGTTCTTCGAATTGGTCCGATATCCCATGCGCACCCAATGAGCGGGACACCTCCGCGAGGGCGTCGGGCTCCTCATCGCAGCAAAACAGCAATCAAACGTCGTCGGACAGCCAACAGCGCCTCCAGACGCATGGGGACACGACGCTCAATCCAAACCAGGTCAAGAGTGTTGCCGAGGATTTGCGGCGCTACGCTCCCGAAATCAATTGGGACTACGCCATTGTCCAGCGGGTGAATCCTCAGGACCTTACCTCCAGGTTGCTGTGGATGAGCCCACGGAAGGCGATTCTTGAACACGACGAATCCAGCAACCTCGAACTGCAGGCGGGCGATATCGTCACCATCTTTTCTCAGAATGACGTCAGCGTGCCGCAAACGGAGCGCTCTCAATACGTGATCATCGAAGGCGAGGTGGCGCGCCCTGGTGTCTATAAACTGGAAATGAATGAAAGGCTCCACTCGGTTCTGGAACGCGCGGGCGGTCTCACTGCCAACGCTTACGTTTACGGATCACAATTCACCCGCGAATCGGCGCGAATGGACCAGCAGAAAAGCCTGGACGAACTGGCTCGTAATATGGAAGTACAGGTCCGGCAGTCGGCTTTGTCGGTAGCGGCTTCTGCCAGTTCGACTGATCCGCAGCAGATGGCCCAGTTGCAGGCGGCACAGGAAGGGATCGTTGCTCAGCTTCGCACCGCCCGCGCCAGTGGGCGCGTCGCACTGCCCGTCAGTCCCACCGACAAAACCCTTAGCGATTTTCCCGACATGGAAATGGAAGACGGCGACCGGTTGATGATTCCCCATACTCCTTCCACCATCTCAGTCGTAGGAAATGTTTACAGTCCCGGATCGTTCATTTTCGCTCCCCGGAACAGCGCCGGAATGTATCTGGACATGGCCGGTAAGGGAAAGCCCCAGTCCGACCTGCGCCACGCCTTTATACTGCGCGCGAACGGAGTCGTGGTCGCCGCCAATAATGTCAATGGGCTCTTCGAGGGAAATAAGTTCGATCGCCTGCGGCTGTACGCCGGTGACCAGATCATAGTGCCCTTCAAGATCCCGACCGGAGCCTTCGTACGCGGCCTGCGCGACTGGACGCAGATTTCTTCGCAACTGGCCCTGACCGGCGCCGCCTTGGCGGTGATCCATTAATCCATGGACCGGTACTGAATGGACACGAGTCTGGTCCGAGCATACCCAGCGCCGCCAGCTTCTTCAGCTGCGCACGTGGAGGGTTTATTCTGCTGCACTCCGGCGGGGCTCGCCCAACACGGATATCGACCTGAACATCGGTCTATATTGATGAAACACGATTCACTGAGTCCGGCTCGATGGCGATTCCTTAAGATCGCGCGGACACGCTTAGGGTGAGACGGTGATGCTGGCGCTTCCATTGATCCCGCTTTCAATTCTGCTGGCATCATCGTAGATGTATCCGGTTATGGTTTGAGTACCTGGTGTCGCCAAAATAAATCCGTTGGTCCATGTGTGCGAGCCTGCATCAGACGGCGTGAAATAGTAGTCGCCAGGAAGGACAGCTCCTGGGTCAGTGCTGGTGAAGTGGATGGGGCTGTTGATAGCTGTGTCTCGGTTTCCTTCGTACACAGCCGTGACCGTGATGGTGAATGGAACACCAGCAATCACAGTAGAGGGAGCTGTAACATTAAGCGTCGCGTGAGTGGTGGCGCAGCCGACCATCCCCAATACCGCGACAAATACCGGGAACCAGCACGGTCGCGGCACAACGGCCTGACATCGGCGGGCGCCGATTGAAATTGCGGCATGGAAATGCGTTCGACCCGTGCCTGACTCGCGCAATTCGTCCCCCTCTCTTTAGCCCGAAGCTAAGACAATTTCGTGGCGGAGTTCCTGAAGATGTTCGATGTTCTGCATCGCTTCTATTGTGAAGTGCTGTAGTGGGGTTTGCCCAACCGGATATCAAGGCCGAACATGGGACCGTAAACATTGATGCCATAATTATAAAATTGTGGCTGGGACAAATATGCATTGGATATATGCATATAGTTCATACCGGCAGAAAATGAATACCTGGAATCAATGTTGTATCTCGCGCCAGCGCCCATGTTGTAAGTGAAGGTGAGGTTTTGTCCCTGGGCCCATAGAACTCCCAGGGGTTCCTTGGCGTTGATAATACCCGCGCCCCCGCGTTGTTCAAAAAACGGCACGACTTTCCAGTTGCGATAGACGAAATTTCGGCGGATACCGAAATCAAAGGAGACGTAGTGAGTTTCAGGTCCCCTTGGAATCGCTGTGATCGATCCACTAAAAGTGAAATCCATGTTGCCGCGGAAAATCGATCGCCAGCCCACATTAGTTATATGCCAACGCAACGAGGCAATAATCGGCACCAGCGTATATTTCAGCGGCGTCATGTTGTAGCTATCTCCCACTGCAAAATCGTATACGAATGGAATGTTGACCGGATGCCAGCCGACGTCCAAGCTAAACTCTCTGCGGTTCCTGTAGTAGATGTCGAGGTTGCGATCGGGGCGCTTGGGGTGCTTCGCGATCATTTCCGACGAAGCTTTGGAATCTGCGTCTGGATTGTCGGCCTTGGTGACTTGCTCTGATTGCGGAGTCCCCGGCGTGAGGATTGGCTGCTCAGCGCCGAACCAAGCTTTACAGGTAGCCGGGTGAGCGCAGACTTTTTCGAAGTTGATCGAAGAGGACAGAGGTAAGGGTTCGGTTGGAGCGTTATCGCCCAGGTCAGCTCCCTTCCATGCCGCCAATATTGGCCCGGAGCCAGGACCGAATCCGAGATCGCGACCGAGGGGATTATCGGCATTGATGAGGCCGGTCGAATTGAATTCAGAAAGACCCCAGAACGAGTTCAGATCAGATTGGGCTCGTAGCGGCATTGCCGGCATCAGCAGGACAAACAGAGCCACCATAATTCTCGACGCGCGGGCGAGTTTCTCTCCCTGGTACTGGGCCTTGTCGCAGCAGTTGGAAGGCGGGAATCCCCGTCGCATACATCTCCTGAGAGAGATTCAAAATGTATATCACACTAGAACCGGCGTGGAATAGACCGTCAGCGCGGGCAATATACTGAACAGTTCAGACGTTCCCGGAAGTATAAAGGGTTGCATGCACCTCAATGTCCGTGCGGAGTTGGCCAGAAGCTGAACTCGAAGGAAGCAGCGACATCGGACTGCCGGCTGGTAGCCAGCAACGGGATGAGCCAGCGCTCGTATTGTAGGTTGCCCGTAAATCGGAAGCCCGCTCCCGCAAATATATCCGCGTTCACGGCCACGTCATTCTGGCTTCCGCCCTGGGGCAGATAACCAGCGTCGAGTGTTCTGTGCCTCAGTTCAAGGCCAATTTTCTTGCGTGGGCTGAGCCAATAGCTGGTACGGATCTGTTCCCCCTGGGCTGCGCGCCCGATCCAGGTTCCGATCAGCCGCCCGTCGTTGTTGTATCCGCTGTTATATTGCGCATTCGTATAAATGCAATAACCGCAGAACGCAACCGGGTTGGTATATCCGCCTTCAAGTCTCAGGTCGAGCTTTGGAACTCCAGGAACTTTTACGAGGTACAGCCCTCCCTGCGAAGCGTTCCTCCGCATATAAGGAATCGGTGACGGCTCGTCTTCACTGAAGGTTTCGGCATAGAAGGTCAGCCAATTACGGAGGCCCGGAATACGATAGGAAAAGTCGGCGGAGGTGCGGCCGTCTCCCAGGACATCGCCATCGACGTGCACTCCAAAGGTGCTATCCAGAAACCTCTTGATGGTAAGCGGATTCCCCGGCCCTCCGTAAACCGTGGTTTTCGCCATGCCAAACTCGAAATTCGGGGTCAGCTTGAAACTGATCTTTCCGCCACTCAGGAAAGGCTCAGGATGCAGGTTCTGCCCGTACTGTCCCAGGGTTGTGGGAGTAGTCGCCCCGGTGTATACCGTGGTCTGAAACTGCAGCCCTGTCATATGTCCGATGAACCCTTCGAAACGGATGTCGCCGAGGTAGCGAAACAGCCAGGGCAACCGGAATGGACTGACCCGATTAACGGTGAACATGTTGTTCAGCGGGGCGGCATTGTTGGTGAAAATCATGGTTCCGCCCTCGCTGGGCCCCCACCAGAGGCTATTTCTGCCGAACGAGAATTGCCAGTTTCCCAGATTGAGTCCCAGATAAGTATCGAGCAGACGGAAGCGGCTGATCGACGCGACGGGGATCGCCGGACCGGTCGGCCAGTAGTCCGTGCGATTGAAGAAATCGAGCTCGGCTTGAGTGGGAGCCGGAGCCGAAGGCGCGGACTGATACTCTCCGCGAACGTAGAGGACGAGCGGGCCCACCGTCGCATAGCCGGAGGCACCGTCTACGGCATTGAAACCGTGTTCGTAGGGACGACCGTAATCATTTAACAGGGTCTGGCCGAAATGATAGTTGTCCGTAAGCGGCGTACCTGATATTCCAAGGAAACGGGAGTAACCCGATTCGAATTGGGCGTTGAGATTGCTATCCCCTTTCATCAGTCCAGACTCATATCCGAACTCGGTCGAAAGCGTGTCATAGAGTTTGCGAACTTCGTCCGAAGCGTCAGAGCCAGCGCTGTGAGTCGCGGCTTCCGTCAGGAGTCGCGCACATTCAAGCCGCGTCCAGGGACGGATACTCAGCGACTCAGACTGAATGTAACCAAGGGCACCTAGCCGCTCCAGAGCCGGATACACCCAGCTCTCCAGCGGAACATAACTCGAACCACTGTTGCGTGTGTTGACCTCCTCACCTGCATCGCCTTTAGTGAAGGTGCCATATCGAGCGATCTCGGCGTCGCTGTAGTGAGAGTGGGAATTAAAAACCTGCCGACCCATATACCATCCAAGCGCACTTCCGATGAGCACGTCCGAAGCGAAGTGCTTCTGTCCGGCAAACCTCGCCGCGCTTACCCCTCCGGCCACGCCGTAGGCCAACACTTGAGTGGCAGCTCCGGGATATTCGTGCGCAATCACGCTCGCAATCGCCCAACTGATTGACGATTGCATTGAAGGAAAAGAGTCCCCGCCCACAAAGAAACGTCCCGGGCTGGTACCGACAAAAGGTCGTTCCCTTCCCGCTGCGTACTTGAATACTTCGGTGTCCAGAAATGCATCGAGAGCGGCCTCTCCGCTGAGAATGCCGGTCTCACGCTTCTGATCGTCGCCGTCGATATGCCCCAACAGGAAGAATCCCGCGCCCGCACCGGCCAGGGCAGCGACGCCTGCGTCGGAAGCAGTGACGGCCCGTGAAACCGTCGTTGGGTTTGTGGGCACGTGTTTTTCCAGAGTCTGGTCGCTCGCAATTAATGCCCCACCAACAACCACCGCTGGCACCGCCCATTCCCACTGCTTCTGCGTCATGTGGAACGGAGCGGTCCAGAAATTTTTCTGATCCACAAACAGGTTCTTCGGGAGCGATTTGAGATCCACCGGGGGCAGCGAGAAGAGCGGAGTCTGCGAGGCCTTGGGAGTTTCAGAGGAGGTCTGCCTCGAATCTTCGGTCGTCTGAGCGAAAGTATCGCCGCCAAAAGCAACGAAAAGCACCATTAAGACCCACGATGCCCGGAAAGCTTTCGTACGACTCCTTCCCTTCTCCGGCATATCCATCGCCGTTTCAGGAAACTTCATCCCCAGTCCTCTCGATGCGCGACGCACAGCGGAAAAGTGATTACCTGGTATTTGCAGTCCCAGAACCCTTCTGAGTGTGCGGGATGCCGCCTTACATTCTCTGCGGAACACGGAATAGTTTAAGGTAGCACAAGTCCGAATCAACCTCCGAAGGAAGTCTGGCCTCGTGGATGGCCTTGGAACTGAACACCGATTGGAAAGGGCTCCTCAAATTTTAAGCGGCCCCTGCTAGAATCACTCTTCGCATAGTGTCATAATCGTACCGTGACACCCCATACCGACACGATGATTGAACCCGAACTGATCGCGCTGGAAGATACCTCAAGCGTTTCTCGGTCGGAAACGGAAGTTTCACTCCTGGACATCACCGTCCTTCTCGTCCAACACAAACGCTTTATCGGGCGCTTTGTTTTGGGCTCCGCTATAGTCGCAGTAATTGTTTCCCTCCTGTTGCCCGTTCAATATGAGGCGAAGGTTACGCTGCTACCTCCGTCACAGAGCTCATCCCTGGAGTCCGCCCTCCTAGGGCAAATGGGAAACTTGGGAGGGCTGGGTTCGCTTACGGCGCTGGCCGGTGGTCTCGGCCTGAAGACCCCGGCTGACATGTATGTTTCTCTTCTGACCAGTCGCTCGGTCGAAGATGCCATGATCCAAAGATTCGGATTGATGGGGGAATATGGCAAGAAACGAATATCCGATGCGCGAAAAGCTTTCGAGCGGCGTACCAACGTAGTGGCTGGCAGCAAAGATGGGCTGATCCGTATCACGCTCGAGGATTCCGATCCGAAGCGGGCTGCGGAACTGGCCAATGGATACGTTGACGAATTTCGCAGACTTTCTGCTTCTCTGGCCATTACTGAAGCTTCGCGACGCCGTCTATTTTTCCAGCAGGAGTTGGAACAAACTAAGAGTGACCTCACGGCCGCAGAAGAAGCAATGCGGAAAACGCAGCAAACCACGGGCGTTTTACAGATTGATAGCCAGGCTCGAGCGCTGATCGAAAGCGCCGCCATCCTGCGCGCCCAAGTGGTAGCTAAAGAAGTGCAAATCCAAGGCATGCGGTCATTCGCCGCAGAAGACAATCCTGCCCTGATTCTGGCCAAGCAAGAGCTCACGGCCCTGCAGTCACAGCTCGAGCACATCGCCGGATCTCAGCATGACAGCGGATCTCAGCATGACAACGGTTCGGACATCGTGCTTTCCAAGGGCCGCGTTACTGAGTCGGGATTGGAATATCTTCGCCGGCTCCGCGACCTGAAATACTACGAAACTGTTTTCGAGTTGCTGGCGAAGGAACTGGAAATCGCCAAACTCGATGAGGCCCGCGAGGGTGAAATCGTGCAGATCGTGGATCCCGCCGTCATTCCCGACCTGAAGTCGTCTCCACATCGCACTCTGATTGTGATCGGAATGACGATTCTCGGCTTCTTTGTCGCGGTGTTTTGGATCATCGTTCGCCAAGGTTTAATGCGGTCCTTTGAGCTCCCGGAGAATCGGCGCCGATTGGAAGCAATCAAGGCTTATTGGCAAAAAAAACCAGATCCCGTTAAGTCAAGCTGACTCCAGCCGACGGAAAATGTTGCTCTTCCCGCTCCCCCATAGTGCCTTTAGACTTAATCGAAACTTCTTAAGCCATCTGGGGTTCACCTTGAGAGTGAGGCTAGGCTGCCGGCCACCTTAGGGGTGAAGGTTTCCTCTGAATCAAGTCTTAACGTGCTGAATTTTCGGGCCACGCTAGGGGTGACCCCAGTGCTTTCGGCGGCACTCTTCGTATTTTCGGTGCTAAGGGTAGTGTGTGATATGATGCACGAGATGCGTGTCTTGTTCCTGAATCCACCGTTCCACCCTCGTTTTTCTCGCGAGCAGCGTAGTCCGGGCGTTACCAAGAGCGGGACGCTCTACTATCCCAAATGGTTAGCGACCGCTGCCGGTGTTGCGATCCAAAATGGGCACGAAGTGGATCTGGTCGACTCGCCCGCTGCTGGTTACTCGGTTCAGGCAGTGATCGACCGGATCGCGGCCAAGAACATCGAGGCGGTGGTCTGCGACACCTCTACCCCGAGTATTCTTAATGACGTCAGCGTGATCGAAGCCCTGGTCGTCGCGCGTCCGAACCTCCACGTCCTGATGGTGGGTCGCCACGTATCGTCGCTCCCAAAAGAAACGCTCGCGATGTCCTCTGCGCTGGAAGCTGTTGCGATTCGCGAGTACGAGTACACGGTGCGGGATTGGCTGGCAGCGAAAGCCTGTGGGGCCGATCTCTCCGCCGTGGAGGGTCTGGTTTGGCGCCGCGCAAACGGCGAGATGGTTAGCAACGCTCCGCGCGAGGCCATTCAGAATCTTGACGAACTGCCTTTCGTCTCTGAAGTCTACAAGCGCTTCCTCCACACGCCGGACTATTTCTATGGCCACTCGCTGTGGCCGCTCGTAGTCTTCGACACCAGTCGTGGATGTCCCTATCACTGTTCATTCTGTGTGTACCCGCAGACGTTTTCGGGGCACAAGATGCGCTACCGTTCGGTGTCGAACGTGGCTGATGAATTTGACTACGTCTCCCGCGAGATGCCCGAGATTAAGACGGTCATGCTTGAGGATGATACGTTCATCATCAGCAAGCCACGCACGCTCGAACTAGCCAAGGAGTTGATTCGCCGGGGCAACAAACTGCCGTTTGACGCCAACTGCCGTGCAGACATCGGCGCTGAAAAGGAATTGCTTTCGACTCTGCATAAGGCTGGAGCCCGGTTGTTCTGCGTAGGATTTGAGAGTGGCGACGTAGAAGTCATCAACGGCATGAAGAAGAACAATGATGACCGCCGCGACGCGAAATATCACGAAGAAGCACATCGCTTTGTGCGGCGCTGCCAGGAATCCGGCATCATGGTGCACGGCTGCTTTATGGTCGGCAACCTGAACGAGACGCCGGGCAGCATGGAAAAGACACTCGACTTCGCCAAGAAGCTTCAGCCCGATACGGCCCAATTCTTCCCTATCATGGTCTATCCGGGAACAACCGCTTACGAGGAAGCCAAGAAGCGGAATTATATTCAGATTGAGGATTGGGGTGGCTGGTTAACGAAGGACGGGCTCCACAATAGTGTAGTCAACTTGCCCAATATCACCCACGAACAGTTGGTCAGCTTCTGCGACCGAGCACGGCGCAGCTTCTATCTGAGCCCTTCTTATCTGTTTTACAAGATGAAGCAGTCGTTGCGGGATCGCCGTGAGTTGCAGCGCAATGTGAAGGGATTCATCACATTGTCGAAGTATCTATTGCGCGGCAGCCAGCACGACAAGGCCCCCGCTCCTGCCAAGAACCACACAGACGCTCTGACACCAATCAGCCATCCGCAAGGCGGAGACTGACTTCGTAGTCGCAAGTCGTCTCACTTCTTATGCCATTGCGCAGTTCTGCGCACGCATTCCTCCAGTCCGATAGCTGGGCGTAGCCCGAGAACCTCGCGGGCGCGATCAACACAGGGAACATACCGGACTGGGATATCCCCCGGAATGGCTTGTCGGGCGACGCGAATTTCCGTCTGCGGATGGAGTGTGTTAGCAACCGTCTGTGCCAGCTCCAGAATACTTACGTCGTGTGCCGACCCAACATTGAACGGCATGAGCGCCGGCGCTCGAAACAAGATAGTGCATAGCCACACGGCCAGATCAGCTGCATACAAATAGGATCTTCTTGGGGTTCCGTCGCCCTGAATTTGAATCGGCCTGCCGGCAAGAACGTCCCCAATAAAATTGCCGATGGCGAAGTGCCTGTCGAGAGGAAGGTGCGGGCCGCAGAAAGCCCAGCAGCGCGCAATTTTGCAATCGAGGCGGCCAGTCTTCTGATAGAGAGCACACAGGAGTTCCGCGGTGCGCTTGCCTTCTGCGTATACGTTGGCTGGGTCCAATGGGTCGGGCGCTCCGGCATAACTTTCTGAGACGTGCGTCACATCGGAGGGTTGTTTCCCATACACTGCACCCGAACTGGTGAGCAGGAACTTCCTGACTCCGGAGACGGCTGCGAACTGAAGCACGCGTTCCGTTCCACCAACGATCGTGGCGAAGGTATGCAGCGGGACCTCGGCCAGACCTCTGGCACTTGTGTCGGTAGCAGCATGAATGACGTAGCCGAATTCTCCGTCAGGAAACGCAAAGCTCCGCACGTCACCCTCGTGAAGCGCGATAGAAGTATTGGCTGTAAGGTGTGGGCACTTTGCCCTAAAGGCAGCGGGGTTGCGGGTGAGGAGAACCATGCGGGCGCCGAGGTTGAGAGTTTTATTGACGTGACAAAAGCTCTCCGCCAGCCAACACCCGAAAAAGCCAGTCCCTCCCGTCAAAAAGATCTGCTGACCACGTACTTCCTCCCAGAGCGGAGCAGTCTGCTCTAGAGCGAAATCCAAGTCCTGCTGGGGAAGGGGTTTTGCCGGGCTCATCAGTTTTCCAAAGGGGAGATGATCATCTCCGCCGGAACACATCCCAAGGACATGCGGCGCCATCCTTCTCCATACAGTACACGGACGCATGCCCAATTGTGTATGCTTACTTTGCAACCCGTTGATCATCGAAGCACAGCTTCGCGGCCAATCCTGGGATTGGTTTGGGGCGCCACGCATGCGAATATCCGTAGAGGTTTTGAATTTAAGCCGGTCCACGAGCATTGTCGGCGCAGGAGAGGACCCCCTGCGCGACATCCTTGCAATTCGCGCCTCGGATATGCAAGGGGTGCGAGAGTTGCTCTGCGATGATCCTCTAATGGTGGACAACACTGTGGGCAGAAATGAGTGAGACTCGCTCCTCAGGGCAAGCTGAACGACATTTCCCCGAACTCGACGGCATACGCGGTCTAGCCATTGTCGGGGTACTATGCTCTCACGGAGCTGGATTAAGCGGACTTTTTGACGGTTCGCACAACGCTCTCGCGGACAAATTGTTGAGGTATGCATGTGTGCCGCTGTGGGGGGGAGTGGACCTCTTCTTTGTGCTTTCCGGCTTTCTGATTACCGGTATTCTGCTGCGCACGAAGACGTCTGAAAGCTACTTCTCATCCTTTTATGCACGTCGCGTGTTGCGGATATTTCCGATTTACTACCTAGTCTTAACGCTGAGCTTAATCGGGGGGCATGTTTCCGCGGCTTTTGCGAGCCAGTTGCCGGCGTGGACCTCATGGCGGGTCGCGTACTTCTTTTATGTCCAGAACTGGCCCATGTTTTGGCACGACGAAAAAATGATGTCAGGGATCTGGGGTGCTTACTGGAGTCTGGCCGTTGAGGAGCAGTTTTATTTCATCTGGCCCCTTGTCGTTTCGTTATTGCCCGAAAAGACAATTACATGGATTTGCTTCATCGGCGTGGCCTGTGCGTTGCCTCTCCGGATATTCCTCTCTTTACACTATTTCGGGATTAGCTTTGGCTTGGCGCAGATCACCTCCAGCAGGGTAGATGGGCTGTTTTTGGGGTCAGCCTGCGCTATTTATGTGTTTCGCCACAAGAGACCTGTTCCGATGCGATGGATTATTGCCTCCGGTGCCGTTGGCCTGATGATTATGGGCTATATTGTTGCCTTTCATCATCATGAACTCGTAGGTACCGAAAACTGGATGACCACCCTCGGCATTACAGGATTTGCGTTGCTTTCCGGAGCTCTGGTTGCCATATCGCCCTATCACATCAAGTGGATAGATCATGTGCTGACCATGTCGTGGTTACGAGCAGCCGGAAAGTATAGCTACGGGATTTACGTGTATCACTTATTCATATTTCTCCCGATCCGAGCTTTGGGGAATCACGCCGGTCTCTGGGACCGATTGAATTTCCCTGAGAGGATTGTGGTGTTGATATCCGAAATGATCACGGTCTTTCTAATTGCCAAAATCAGCTACGACCTGTTCGAGTCTCGATTTTTGCTTTTGAAAAGGTATTTCAATCCGAATGCGGAACCAAGTCTTTCCCGGTCGAGATGCCCAACTTAATCGCAGAGCTCATTGCGAATATCGCCGCCCGCGATCGGCGGCGATGCATTGAACCTCGGCAAGTCTAATCTACCCGTACCCGAATCGACCCGTAGCCAGGAGCAGACATGTCGCTTTCTTTCGAGCCATCTTCGGTCTTTGATCAAGCCATTGCCGAACATCTCACAGTTGTCGGGTCGCTGCGTGACCAGCAACCTCTGCTGCAACACATCGCCGCAGAAATGACCCGTGCCATTCTCGCCGGCAAAAAGGTACTCTGGTGCGGAAACGGCGGCAGCGCCGCGGACTCTCAACACCTTGCTGCCGAGTTGATGGGGCGATTCCGCAAGGAGCGCTGCGCCCTTCCTTCAATTGCGCTAACGACCGACACCTCGATCCTAACCGCCATTGGCAACGATTATGGCTATGAAAGAGTCTTCCAGCGTCAGGTGGAAGCATTGTGCACGAAAGGCGACGTGCTGGTAGGCATCTCTACCTCCGGTTCAAGCAAGAACGTCTGTGCCGCTCTCGAGACTGGGCGGCAGAGGGGCGCATACACAATTGCGTTTACCGGACAAGGCGGCGGAGCTATGGCGGCCGTTGCTGACATCACCCTGCCAATTGCCTCGAAGGATACCGCACGTATCCAGGAGGCACATATTCTATGCGGGCACATGCTCTGCGACTGGATCGAGCGATCTGTCTGCGAACATCAGCCGGAGTCGGAGAAGGGTGTCGTCCGCTAATCGACTGTGTTAACGTGATTCTCAATACCCGAGAGGTCTGGCCATCCAGAGGGTGACCGATGTAATATTCTGGGTCGGAACGCGCTACCTCGTAAGCCGCACTATTCCAAGGAGTTTCCTAATGAGCACAATTCGGATTGGCAATCGGCTGATCGGAGACGGTCAGCCATGCTTCATCGTGGCGGAAATCGGCATTAACCACAACGGCGATATTGATCTCGCCAAGAGGCTAATCAGCGTGGCCCTGGCCGCCGGTTGTGATGCCGTCAAGTTTCAGAAGCGGACTGTCGCCGTCGTTTACACCCAGGAAGAGCTGGCCAAACCACGCGAGAATCCATTTGGTCCCACCAACGGCGATCTCAAGTATGGCCTCGAATTCGAGCAGGAAGAGTACGAAGAGATCAACGCATTCTGCAAGTCGGTTAAGATGCTCTGGTTCGCCTCTCCGTGGGACGAGGCTTCTGTCGATTTCCTGGAGCAATTTCACACTCCGGTTTACAAAGTCGCTTCCGCATCCCTTACTGACGATCGGCTGCTGCGGCACATCCGGGCCACTGGAAAACCGGTCATCCTCTCTACTGGAATGAGCACCTACGCCGAGATGGACCACGCAGTCGAAGTTCTGGGCAAAGAGGATCTTGTTCTGATGCACGCCACAAGTACGTACCCAGCGACCTACGATGAGCTGAACCTGCGCGCGATACCGACTATGGCCGCACGATATGGTGTACCCATTGGCTACTCGGGACATGAGACGGGGATTCCGACCAGCGTCTGCGCGGCTGCACTTGGAGCCTGCAGCGTGGAGCGCCACATCACCATGGATCGCGCCATGTGGGGTTCTGATCATGCGGCGTCTCTTGAGCCAAACGGCATCTCTCGGCTGGTACGCGATATCCGGCTGTGGGAGCAGGCAAAAGGCGACGGAATCAAGCGCGTCTATGAGCGCGAGGTCCCGATCATCAAGAAACTCCGCCGCGTCGGCGCCATGGTTTAACTGCATGGCCCAGGAGAATTCCGCAGCGGTCGGCCTGGAAAAGATCCGGGCAGTGGCCCTCGATGTCGACGGCGTACTAAGCGACGGCGGGCTTTGGTGGGGACCTGATGGTCAAGAGTGGAAGCGCTTTTGCTTCGCCGACATCATGGGGGTTTCTCTGGCGCGCCGCGCCGGACTGATCCTGGCCCTGATCTCAGGCGAAAACAGTTCGTTAGTGGATCGCTATGCCGAGAAGATGCTCATACGTCATATATTCAAGGGATGCCGCGACAAGGCTGCGGCGCTCCGCGAATTCGCCGCTGCGGCTGGGATGAAACTCACTGAAATCTGCTTTATGGGCGACGATGTTAACGATCTGCCGGCGATGGCCATTGCGGGTCTATCTGCTGCTCCAGCGAATGCAGCCTCGGTGGTATTGGCGCGCGCGAAGTTTATCGCCAGAGCTTCTGGGGGTAATGGGGCGGTGCGCGAGTTGATGGACGCACTGCTAGCTGCGCGAGGTCTCACCGCGCAGGAAGTATTCACGAAGGATTGAAGTTTCTGCATTCAATGACCATTCCCGAATCTCGTTTAAGATTGGACCGATGAAGCTTTCCGACTATGTAGTCCGCTTTGTCGCGGAGCAAGGTGTGAAGCACGTCTTTCTCGTCACCGGCGGCGGCGCGATGCACCTGAATCAATCCCTCGCCTGCGAAGCTGCGATCGAACCTGTCTGCAATTCGCACGAGCAGGCCAGTGCTATTTGCGCCGAAGGCTACGCCAAAGCCACCAATCATCTTGGCGTATGCATGGTTACAACCGGGCCGGGTGGCACCAACGCCGTCACTGGAGTCGCGGGTGCATGGTTGGACTCGACCCCCATGCTCATTATTTCCGGACAGGTGAAGAGGCCGGATCGCATGTTCGATAAGGACGGTCGGCCGCTTGGCATGCGCCAACTCGGCGTGCAGGAAGTAGACATAGTCTCGATCATAAAACCGATTACGAAATATTCTGTGACCGTTCTCGATCCAAACGACATTCGCTACCATTTGGAGAAGGCAGTCTACCTCGCCTTCCACGGCCGTCCGGGTCCGGTATGGATCGATATTCCGCTCGATGTCCAGGCTTCGCCGATTCATGGGCCGTCGACTTTGCGCGGCTTTGATCCAGCGGAACTCACGGAACCTCACTCCGATGCGTCCCTCAAACAGGAAGTAAAGCGCCTAATTGAGAAGTTGAACCGCGCTGAACGCCCCTTGCTCTTTGCAGGAAATGGCATACGTCTGGCGCATGCCGAAAAGGAATTTGAAGAAGTCCGGATGTTGCTTGGAATCCCCACCGTGGCGACTTGGTGCGCCGCCGATCTGGTGCCGAGCAATGATCCTTTGTACGTCGGCAGACCCGGCTCGGTGGCGGCTCGGGGAGCGAATTTCGCTCTCCAGAACTCCGACTTTCTTCTCGCCATCGGCGTACGACTGGACTTCGCCATCACTGGATATGCGCCCCAAAATCTCGCGCGTGGGGCCCATAAGGTAGCGGTGGATATCGACGAGGCAGAACTCAAGAAGCTTCATCCACACCTGCAGCAGCCAATTCACTCGGATGCAAAAAGGTTTCTGACGGAGATCTTGAGTCAAAAGGATGCCATTCGGCTCTCAGACCATTCTGCCTGGGATGCGCGCTGCGCCGACTGGAAAACTCGATATCCGGTAGTCACCGAGGAACACCGCAAACCGGAAGGACCAGTGTCGGTCTTCCACCTCGCCGAAGTGCTCGGCACCGAAGTCAGCCCGGAAGACAGATTGGTAGTTGGCAATTCCGGATCGGCCATTGAGATTTATCTGCTCGCTTTTCCTACACTGCATTCTCAGCGCCTATTTCACACCGCTGGGTTGGGTGCAATGGGCTATGCGATCCCGATGGCGATCGCCGTAGCGACTGCGAATCCGGGGCGCGAAATAATCGCCGTGGATGGCGACGGCGGATTTATGTTCAATATCCAGGAATTGGAGACCATCCGCCGCCTGCAGCTTCCGATCAAGTTCTTTGTTCTGAATAATGACGGTTATGCTTCGATCCGGGCATCGCAAAAAGCCTATTTTGGCGAAGCAAAGCTGGGTTCCGATAGAAGCAATGGCCTTACCGTTCCAAGTCTCACGCAAGTGGGAGCGGCTTTTGGCTTGGGTTCAACCGCGATCAGGAATCAGGAAAATCTTCGCGCCGAAGTTCGCCGGGTCCTGGACATGAAAGGACCAGTGGTCTGCGACGTCAACGTGCTGACCGATGAGTTGCGCGCTCCACGTCTCCAGTCCTACCAAAAACCAGACGGCTCATTTGTTTCGAAGCCCCTGGAAGACTTGTTCCCGTTTCTTCCTCGCGAGGAATTTCTGGCAAATATGATCGTGGAACCGTTGCCGGAATGATCTGAAAGGCCGCATCTCCCACCCGAAGCAAATCATTGGCGGGGACTTATGGACCTTACCGGGTAACAGTGAATTTCGTGTTGCTCTTCAGGCTGCCCGAGGGAGTCACCACCGTCACAAAACCTGTGGTTGCACCCGTCGGAACAGTGGCAGTGATTAAGGAACTCGACACCACCGTGAAGGCAGCCGCAGTGCCGTTAAACCTGACGCTGGTCGCACCCGTTAGATCGGTTCCCAGAATCTTGACCACCCCTCCCACCTTGCCAAAGGTGGTCTGCGTTTCCACAAACGGGCCCAAACCTAAAGACAGGCTGAAGACCGTGCCATCGCCGTTGGCCCCGCCACCCTCCATCGTGCCATAGAAGTCTCCGTTGGTGGCCTGGACCAGCCCGGTCGGATCGAAGCCATCCGTGCTGTCGAAGCTGTACACTGTGGTCAGGGTGCCGCCGGGAGTGATTTCAAAGACCGTGCCATAGCCGTTGGCCCCGCCGGACGACGTTGTCCCATATAGGTTTCCGTCGGATGCCTGGATCAGCCCCGCGATGGGGTTGCTGCCGTCCGTGCTGTCGAAGCTGTGCAGCGTGGTCAAAGTGCCGCTTGGGGTGATTTTGAAAACCGTGCCATAGCCGTCAACCGCCGTCCCACCGTTCTGCGTCGTCCCGTAGAAGTCCCCATTTGTAGCCTGGACTAAACCAACTGGGACAGCCCCGTCATCCGTGCCGGCGAAGCTGTACAGAGTAGTCAGCGTACCACTTAGGGTAATCTCGTAGACCGTCCCACAACCATAGCGGCAATTAGTGTAGTTGCCGCCCCCCTGCGATGTCCCGTAGAGGAGCCCATTGCTGGCCTGGACCAGCGCTTGGGATGCGAAACCGTCGGAGACATAGCCCAGCACGGTCGTCGTCCCGCCGGGGGTCATGTTAAAGACCGTTTCAACGTTACCGAAATTCGTCGCCCCATAGAAGTCTCCATTGGTGGCCTGGACCAACGTCGCGGTGGGGTAAGCGAGATCGCCATATTCCTGGGGGAAACTGTACACTGTGGTCAGCGTCCCGCTGGGACTGATTTTGAAGACCGTGCCAGTTTCGTTCGCCCCACCGATCTCCGCCGCCCCGTAGAGATCCCCATTCGTGGCTTGGATTAGCCCCGTCGGGCCACCCCCGTCCGTAAAGTCGAAGCTGTACAGCTTAGTTAGCGTGCCACTTAGGGTAATTTTGAAGACCGTTCCACAACCATCAGACCCGCCGTTAATGCAGATGTCGGCGGTGCCGCCCCCGCCCGCCTCCGTCGTCCCGTAAAGGAACCCGTTGGTGGCCTGGACCAGCCCGGCTGAGGGGATTTCCCCGTCCGTGCCGTCGAAGCTATGCAATACGGTGAACGTCTGCGCCTGTAAGGCAACCGCCGTGGAGACGGACAGGAGAAGCAAGGCATAAGCCCCGTTCCTCCAGTTGAGTTTGTGACGGCAGGCATTGCGAAGTGAGCGCATGTTGTTCCTTGTCTGCACCGTAAGATAAACGGCAGAAACTGGCTTGCGGATTGTCCTTCACGGGAATTAGCTTGTCAAGCGCGGATTCGTGCAGCAAGGGTGAGGACATTTTGTACTTCGACCTAGTATCAGTGAAGGTCTAGCTCTGCTATCAGGAGCGGAGGTTTAGTTATAGGCACTTAGCCGAGCTGGGCGAGTGTCGGCTGTTTCTCTCCCCGTCGAGCCTTGGCCTGCGCAACGAATTCAGTAATTGTCTTAGCCACGAAGTCGAGCATCGGCGGAGTTAGACCCGGGTATACGCCAACCCAAAACACATTGTTCATTACAAAATCAGTGTTGCGCAGCTCGCCGGCCACGCGATACTCGCAATCCTGGTAGGCAGGCTGCCGGAGGAGATTGCCACCGAAGAGAAGGCGCGTGCCGATTTTGTTCGCATCCAGCGCGCGAATAAGATCCTCACGCCGGAATGGAGCGTCCCCGCGCACGCCAACGGGAAAACCAAACCACGACGGGTCGGAGTGGGCTGTCGCTTCTGGCAATATTATCCACTCCTCGAGCCCAGCTAACGCCGTCTTGAGATGATGAAAGTTCTCCTTCCGGCGCGCGATAAACTCGGGCAACTTATTGAGCTGAGAAGCTCCGAGAGCCGCCTGCATATCTGTGGCCTTCAGGTTGTACCCGATGTGCGAATAGGTGTACTTGTGATCGTAGCCGCACGGCAACGAACCTAATTGCCAGTCAAAACGCTTGCCGCAGGTATTGTCCTTGCCGGGTTCACACCAGCAGTCACGACCCCAGTCGCGAAAGGACTCAATAAGCACTTGCAACGCCGGCTTATCTGTCAGGACGGCTCCGCCCTCTCCGGTAGTGATGTGGTGCGCAGGATAGAAGCTCAAGGTGGCAATATCGCCAAAGGTGCCGACGTTCCGTCCCTTATACGTCGACCCCAGCGCATCGCAGCAGTCTTCGATCAGCCAGAGATTATGTCTACGCGTAAAGTCGGTGACGGCATCGAGATCAAAGACGTTTCCCAGAGTGTGGGCGACGAACACGGCCCTTGTCCGGTCGCTGCGCGCCACTTCAAGTTGGCGAACATCAATCTCATACCCCGGAACAGTGACGTCCACGAAAACTGGCACCAGACGATTTTGAAAAATCGGGTTCACGGTCGTCGGAAAGCCTGCGGCCACCGTAATGACTTCATCCCCTGGCTTTAGCCGTCGATCGCCTAGCTTTGGCGACGTCAGGGCGCTGAGGGCAATAAGATTGGCCGAAGAACCCGAGTTGACCAGCGACGCGGAACGGACGCCGACGAACCGTGCCAGATTCCGTTCGAAGGTTTCCGCGAATCGACCCGTCGTAAACCAGCCGTCGAGAGCTGAATCTACGACTGCGCTAATATCGCTACCGTCGATCACTTTGCCGGACACGGGAACTGGCGTGACTCCCGGGATAAAATCTCCAGAGCGGGATAGTTCCGAACAATATTGCGCCGTCAGCTCGAGAATCTGCTTGCGAAGCTGCTCCGCGGTATCTGCCATACGTTCAGAGGAAGCATTCAAATGATACCATTCAAGCCGCTTCCGGAGCGCTTGCTGCCCGTACAGCTAAGTCTGTGATGGGAGCGATTCTCGCATACATTCCGATGCACGCGGACCGGAAGCAGACCGGTCTAGATTATTCGGACCAGCGCCTAGTATGGTATATCGAGCCTGTTCGCAGTAAGGACAACAGCTGGGAGAGCAAATGAAGGCAGTGATTCTTGCAGGCGGCTTTGGAACGCGTCTCAGTGAGGAGACGACCATCCGTCCTAAACCCATGGTTGAGATCGGCGGCCGGCCGATGCTTTGGCACATCCTCAAGCTGTATTCACATCACGGAATCAACGATTTCATCATTTGCTGCGGATACAAGGGATACATGATTAAGGAGTACTTCGCGAATTATCTCCTTCACATGTCCGACGTAACCTTCGATATGCAGAAGCGTTCTATGGAAGTTCACCAGAGCGTCGCTGAGCCGTGGAAGGTGACGCTCGTGGATACAGGAGATCAGACGGGCACCGGAGGACGGCTGAAAAAGGTGGCTCGGTATATCGAGGGCGAAGAAGCCTTCTGCATGACGTACGGAGATGGTTTGAGCGACACCGATATCTCAGCGAGTATCGCTTTCCACAGGCAACACGGCGGTCGGGTGACAATCACGGCGGTGCAGCCGCCGGCGCGATTTGGCGCGTTGGGCATGGATGGAACAGCCATCACTTCGTTTCAAGAGAAGCCGCAGGGTGAGGGCGGATGGATCAATGGCGGCTTCTTCGTGTTGTCACCCAAAGTGCTGGATGAGATTCACAACGATGCCTGGTTATTCGAACGGGAACCGATGGATAGCCTCACCGCACAACGCCAGGTGCATGCATTTCAGCACCACGGATTCTGGCAGGCGATGGATACGCTGCGCGATAAGCAACGGCTGGAGGAACTGTGGGCCGACGGGAGGGCACCCTGGAAGACGTGGTGAAAACCTGGCAGGGGCGTCGCGTTTTTCTAACCGGTCACACTGGCTTCAAGGGCAGTTGGCTTGCGTTGTGGCTGAGTACGCTGGGGGCGCAAATTCGAGGGTACTCTCTCGATCCCTACACCGAACCCAACATGTTTAACTTGGCATCCGTGGGTAAGGTCGTTGAAGACATTCGCGGCAACATTCGGGATTATGCCAGGCTCGAAGCCTCGATAACGGAGTTTAAGCCAGAAGTCGTCTTCCATTTGGCGGCGCAGCCGATCGTCCGGCGCTCGTATGCGGACCCGGTGGGTACGTACGCCACCAACATCATGGGTACGGTGCATCTGATGGAAGCTATCCGCAAAACCCCGAGCGTGCGATCGGTCGTATGTGTCACAACAGACAAGTGTTACCAGAATCAGGAATGGATCTGGCCGTATCGTGAATCGGACCGGCTGGGCGGATATGACCCGTATGCTTCAAGCAAGGCGTGCGCCGAAATTGTCAGCGCCGCCTACCGTACCTCATTCTTTCCAATCGAGCGGGTGCATGAGCACCATGTGGCCGTGGCGACAGCGCGCGCCGGCAATGTCATCGGCGGAGGGGACTGGTCCGAGGACAGACTCATACCGGACCTGGTGCGCGGGTTCAGTTCCGGACAGCCGGTTCTGATCCGGCGCCCGAATGCCATCCGACCGTGGCAACACGTCCTCGAGCCTCTGCAGGGGTACATGATGCTGGCTCAGGAACTCCTCGCCCAGCATGCAAAGTTCGCCACCGCCTACAATTTCGGACCGGGTGATGAGGACATCTGGCCGGTCGAGCGCATCGCTACCAAGCTTGTGCACATGTGGGGCAAGGGCGCGTCCTGGGTTCGCGATTCGGTTCCCAGCGTGCACGAGGATCATATTCTCCGGCTGGACGCCAGCAAGGCTCGAGTCGAACTCGGATGGCAACCCAGGCTCAAGATCGAAGCAGCGCTGGAGTGGACGATGGCATGGTACCAGGCTTGGAAACTGGGCGAAGACATGGCAAAGTTCACTTTGAAACAAATCATCGAGTATACGGAGCATTCGGGCGCCTGTTCTCGCTGATTGCTGGGTCTTACTCCTCTCTGCTTCGCGGTATAGCGGAAGAGACGTTATAATCCCCGACAGTGAGGGGCGACGGCTGCAAACCAGATCAGGTGTTCCCCATCGCCCACCCAACAACTGATCCAATTCCATCATTTGCTGACCAACCTACTTCATCTCCTGTCGGGCAATGGCCCTCTCGGTTCGGGAAGGCGCTGAATGTCTGAACTTCTCCCTGAGGCGCCCCCGCTGCCCTTGAATGCATCTATTAGCGCACGTATTGGCCACTGGGCGCGAAAAGTCCTTGGGCTTGATCGAGCTATCGGCTTCACCGTTCTTGCAAGATTCTGGAGCAGCCTAGCCGGACTTGTCACAGTTGCCCTGATCGCGCGCTTCCTCTCTCCGGCCGAGCAAGGGTATTACTACACATTTGGGAGCCTGGTTGCCTTGCAGATCGTTTTTGAGCTGGGCTTTTCCTTCGTAATTCTGCAGATGGCGAGCCACGAGCGAGCCGAACTGTCGATCTCCAATGATTATGAGATCAGCGGAAACCCAATTGCCCATGCCCGGCTGGCCTCCGTCCTTCAGAAGTCGGTGCGTTGGTATTCGGTGGCTGCGGCACTCATGGCCACTTCCTTGCTTCCTGTCGGCTTTTACTTTTTTTCCACGCACCAGCACGCGGGACAAAGTGTTTCTTGGCAGTTTCCTTGGTGCTCCGCTGCGTTGATGGCCGCACTTAACTTCCAGATTGACCCGTTCTTGTCCTTCTTGGAGGGCTGCGGATATGTTCCGGAAGTTGCGCGTCTTCGCTTTATACAGTCTGCGACCGGAAGCCTGCTGGCTTGGATGGTTCTAAGCAGCCATCACGGCCTCTTCGCGCCATCGATGATGCTCGTCGGAATCGCATCCTCTTCGCTCATGTTTCTGCTTGGAAAGCGCAGATTATTGCTCGGGCTACTGAGGTATCACGCCGGAGCGCATCGAATACGATGGAGTCAGGAAGTCTGGCCGTTCCAATGGAGAATTGCCGTAAGCTGGCTCTCCGGCTATTTCCTGTTTTGGATTTTCAATCCAGTCCTGTTTGCCTTCCGCGGTCCCGTGGAGGCGGGCAAAATGGGAATGTCGCTCAGTCTGGCGAATGCGATTCAGGCCATCGCCGTTTCCTGGGTGAGCACAAAGTCGGCGCCCTTCGGCACCTTGATCGCTCGCAAGGAATATCAGCGGCTCGATCAGATTTTCTTTCAGGCGCTCAGGCAATCCTGTGCCGTTGCCCTCGCAGGGGGGCTGACGGCCTGGCTCGGATGCATCTACCTGAATTTGCACCACTTCAGGTTTGCTCAGCGCCTACTTGACCCGGTTTCGCTAGGGTTCTTGATGCTTTACATGATGGTAAACGTCATCGTCTTTGCTGAAGCCTACTATCTTCGCGCGCATAAGCAGGAGGTATTCTTCATAAATTCCGTTGTCGGCGCGATATCTGTCACGATACTCACCCTCATCTTTGGAAGGCGATACGGCGCCATGGGGATAGTGGTCAGTGCGTCGCTCCTCAATTGCACCGGACTGGTGTGGGCAACTTACATATTCCGAAAATACCGGAGACTCTGGCACATGCCTCAACATCCGACTGTACCGTCGTAACGAACGGCCCTGAACCATGCCGCTTTGGTATGATGGATTTTCTACATGCATTGCTGGTTCCTCTGATCTCTTTGATTCAAGCGCTCGTGTACACAGAGACGCGCAGTAGACTGGCACTAGCTTTCCAAAATGGCTGGCGAACAACCACTTCTTACGGTCGCGATTCCCACGTTCAATTCTGCGCACTTTCTTCCGGATTCCGTTGGCTCGATCATGCGCCAGGGCTTGGACGATTTCGAGATTCTGATTATCGACAATGCCTCTGAAGACAACACGGAAGAAGTCGTACGCTCGTTTGAAAATCCACGTATTCGTTACATTCGGAATCCGTCAAATCTGGGAGCTTCCGAAAACGGAAACCGCTGCCTGGCAAATTCCCGGGGGCGCTATTTTAAGTTGCTCTGCGCTGACGACGTATTGCTGGATGGAGTACTGGCAAAGCAATTAAATATCCTGGAGACACGACCGGAGGTCGCCTTGGTCACATCCGGCTACCTGCCCACCGACGCGAATTTGAATGTCCAAGGATCCTGGTCTGCGTTCCCGGGGTCACATCCGGGACACCGAGTGATCAACTTCTGCCTCAGCAGAATGACCAATGGCATTGGCGGGCCCTCCAATATCATGATTCGCCGTGCGGCCGCCGCCGGAGTTACCTCAGACGCCAATTATCGATTGCTTTCAGACTTGAAGTTCAGTATCCAGATTCTACAGCGCGGCGATTACGCAAGTATCGATGAGCCGGGCGTCCTGTACCGGCGCCATCCCAACAGCGACCTCGTAACCAATTGCCCACCGGAGATCCATATCCCCGAATACCTCCGACTGGTCTGCGAATTCAACTGGTGGAATCCGCTGAATTGTGTGTTGGCATTTTTCGTTGGTGGCAGGGAGGGGCGCCGGGTCGCCAGAGAGCGCTGGCGGCAGGCGTGCAAGCCGGGTCGCTTCGCGAGTTCTGTTCAGGCATCTTCCGATTTGGTATACAAGCGATTTCTTCATTCGTTCAATGAGCGCAAGGTTGTTCCGATGCTGAGATCGGAGCAGAAATAAAAGGATGACGGTTCTCTGGCGGGATCACGAACTCATTGCGCGATTCAGCCGTAGAATTTTCGGCGGTCGCCGAGAGCGCAATCTTCGATGATTTATGCCGATCAGCGATGGATCGGGGACCACGGAATTGGGCGTTTTGCACGGCATGTGCTCGCTGGATTGGATTATCGTCCGGTGTCACTGTCGTCGAATCCTGCCGCACCAATGGATAGTTGGTTCCTATCGCGGTCACTCAGCAAACTCGCGCGCAATGATCTGTTCTTCTCTCCAGGCTACAACACTCCCCTATTTTGTCCTTCGCCGTTCGTATTCACAATCCACGATCTGAGCCACATCTACTGCCCTGAGAATAGTAGCTTGCCTATCCGACTGTACTATTCAACCGTAATGAAGCGAGCCTGTCATCGCGCCGCTTGCATCCTCACGGTGTCGGACTTTACACGAAGACAGATCGTCGATTGGTCTGGAGTGCCGCCGGAAAAAGTCTTGACCGTGGGATGCGGCGTTGACTTCGCGTATCGGCCGGGTGAAGGTTCTTTCGGACTGCCGTTTCCCTATCTTCTATGCGTAAGCAACCGGAAAAGGCACAAGAACGAGTTCCGCATAGTCGAGGCCTTCGCGCGGGCCAATCTTGATCCTAAAGTGCATCTCGTATTTACTGGCAAGCCCACCGTCGATTCTATAAATCAAATTGAAACGTGCCAACTTGGTTCGCGTGTCGATTTCGTCGGCGTCGTGCCGGAATCGAAATTTCCGTCCCTCTACCGGGGTGCCGAGGCACTGATTTTTCCTTCCCTTTTTGAAGGGTTCGGGCTTCCAGTCCTGGAAGCCATGGCTTGCGGCACTCCTGTCGTGACCGCAAATGTCACTGCAATGCCAGAAGTAGCGGGGGATGCTGCCTTGCTCGTGGACCCCACTTCGGTGGAACAGATCGCCAGAGCGATGGAACAGGTTGTGAGCGACACTGGCTTACGCCAGCAATTGCAACACAAAGGCCTAAAGCGGGCTGCTGAATTTCCGTGGTCAAGAACAGCTTCTAGGGTGCACGAATTGCTTGCAGGCGTTTCAGCGCGCCTTTGACTCAAAAATCGCTTGACAGAAAGTTCAACGGTGAGAGAAAAAGGTTCCGCCTTGGAGTGTCGTCGTTAAACGGGAGGCGTTTATGAAATTCACGTGGGGAGTCGTATGCTCTTCAGTTGGCCTTTTGCTGACCATTGCATCCCTGGGATGCGGTTCTGGTAACTATACTTCGTATACTACTTCGACGATCGTTCCGACGGCCCATCCGCTCGTTGCTCAGTACAATATCTGGCACTCCAATTCAGGGGTAACCGCTTGGGTTGAGTTTGGACCGGACACGAACTACGGAAGACAAACGTCCGTTATGACCAACTCAGCGCCGGTCAGCGGTGGCCAGACGCTCTCCATTCTGGTGGCGGGCATGAAACCCCAAACCACTTACCATATGCGAGCACACGTAAACTGGACTGGCGGCTCCTGGGTCGATCAGGACCGCACATTTACGACGGGTGCGGTGCCAACCTCCATTCAACTGCCGAGCATCACGGTTACTCGCCCCACCTCGAACCTTTCCCCAGCCCCGGGCGTGGAATTGCTCAGCCTCACGGCGGTGGGGGCGCAAGGTGTAGTTTCCGATCTTCAGGGCAATGTCATCTGGTACTGCCCCGGTAACGCTGAACCTCTTAAACCCCTACCAAACGGGCACTTCATCATCGTTGAAGGTACTGATTTGCAGGAGGTTGACCTGTCATGTACCATCCTGCGCGATGTTTCCTATACTCAGGTGAATCAATCGCTTCAAGCCAACAGTTACGACTTTACCATCCCTGCGCCGCTGGGATTGAACGGCGGGAACCCGTTCCACCACGACGTACTGGTGTTGCCCAATGGCCATTGGATCGCTCTCTCTCAGATAACGAACAGTTACTCTGATTTACCCGGATACCCAGGAACCACGGAAGTCGTGGGTGACGCTGTAATTGATATCGACCCGAGCGGGAGTGTCGCCTGGGCCTGGTCGGCCTTTGATCACTTGGATCATACCCGGTACCCTTATTTTGGATTGCCCGATTGGACGCACAGTAATGCCCTTGTCTACACGGCTGACGGTAATCTGCTCGTCTCAATGCGGAACCAAAGCTGGATTCTAAAGCTGGACTACGAGGACGGTACCGGCTCAGGGAATGTTTTATGGAAGCTCGGAGAGGATGGAGACTTCACCATTCCGGGTGGCGATTCGAGCGATTGGTTCTATGCGCAACACTATCCGAACATTTTGAGTGTCAACGGTTCCCAGACGACGATGGCTGTCTACGACGATGGAGACCTTCGTATCGGCGCCGACGGAGTTTCTTGCGGACCGCCCATACCTCCCTCGAATTGCTATAGCCGCGCCGCCATCTTCCAAATCGACGAGAGCACGAATCTCGCCAGCTTGCAGTGGCAGTATCTCCCAGGTTTTTTCTCCTATTGGGGCGGCAGTATTGGTACTCTGAGTAACAGCGATGTTGAATTCGACAGCAGCGCGCCCTCCAACTACGCGGGATCGACCATCTTGGAGGTTACTCAGACTGACAGCCCTCAGGTGGTCTGGCAAATGAATATAGCGAGTGTCGGCGCATATCGCGGCTACCGCATACCCAGCCTCTACCCCGGAGTCACGTGGCTGCAATAGAATTGAAGCAACACCTCTCGCACCATGCGCATCCAGCACACGATGGTGAAATTCCGCACGGATCTGAATTCAGCTTCACGGCGAGATTTGCCTTGAGCATGCTAAAGCTGTTGTCCTTCTGCGCGGCAATTGCGGTCCCCGGAATGATCCCGCCATTGTACGCGCAACGGCCAAATGGTGGGCCACCGGAACCTGTGACCCCACGGATCGCTGCGGCCCAAACGGGGCCCGAGAGGCCGGTGTTCCCTGGCTGGGACTGGCTTTACAACCCGATCGGTTTGTTGAACAGCACAGTGAACGTTGGGATGTGCAGTTGGGCTGTCCGTCCTACTTGGTGTAAGGGATCTGATATCGGAGCGTGGACGAATAGCGCGATTGCGCTGGTGGGCTGTGGCGAAGTCTACATCCCTGCCGGAAATTACCCGCAAACGACCAGCATCGTGAAGCCGCGTTGTGTAAGGCTTCATGGAGCTTCGTCACGCAGCACAATCTTGGTGTGGGCACCCCAGACCGGCGCGGCAGTTATCATGGGAGACGGCGTCACCAGTAATTTTGCGGCGGAAGGCGCACTGGAGGATTTGACGCTGATCGGTCCGGGTGCCAATACCCCCACTTGTGGCATCTATCTCGGTGGATCAGACGGTACCGGATGCGCTCCCCCTACTTCCATCGATCCCATCACTTATCAAGACGACCACGACAATATCAATCGAGTCAGCGTTTACGGCGCTTTCGGAGTGGGCATTCAGTGGGGTTACAACGCCTGGTCGGATACGATATTTGAGAGCGACATCGCTTTCAACGGAACAGGGATTTACGAACCCCACACCCTGACCGCGACGGGTGAAAATCTCTCGATCATCAGCAGCGCGATTCTAAACAATGTCGGCGTCGGGCTCGAGGTCGGGACAGGGAACAATGTCAATTTCAGCGTGGTTAACACCTCTTTTGACTATAACGGATCTTGGGCCGTGCAGAATGGCACATCCGCGACGCTGAACACTGTAAGTCTCGTTAATTGTTATATCGCACAGAAGACCCGCTGGTTGCAAAACTACGGCTACATGAATCTCACGGGGGTCTACGCCAATGACGGCACAGACTCAGGGATTCTAGGATATCTGATCGACAATGAGGCGGCATACTTTACCGCTCTTGGAGGGCAATTCTATAATAGCGGAACCGGAGCAATTCTGAATCCGGAGGGGGTTCCGAGTACATGGATCGCGCCTTTGGTCACCAGTCCGGGTCCGAACGGTCTCACTCCGACCATGACCTACATCGACCGTCTCGGAGATTTTGTTCCAAGTAGCTTGTACCTCCAGCACGTCAACCAAACCAGCGCCAACCGAGTGGCCGGAACGTCAGCCTGCTCATCGGGCACGCAGACTATCAACTTCCCTGGACCCTATGGCTCCCTGCCAGCAGTTCTCGTGTTTGACGAAACCACGAAGGGCGGCATCAGCCTCACTGAAAAAGGAACAACGGGGTTCACTGTTTCCTGTGCGGGAACCTCAGACGTATTCGATTGGATTGCGATTGGAAACCCTGACTAAAGAGCAAGAATCTTGGAGAATGGAGTATCTAGTGTTTTCTGTCTTGAAGCGCCCGTTTGGCCCGCCGAATGCTGTGATCTATTCGTATGAACTGTCACGATTCTTTTTAGATGAGAGCGTCAATTCGATCTTGGAAGTTGGCTGCGGTATCGGGATTTTTGCCGTTCGTTACGCATCTTCGCGGAGAGATGCCTTTGTAATGGGAGTCGACCAATCTACGAAAACTATTGAATTCCTCTCTTCCAAGTACGGGAAGTATTACAAGAATTTGCACCTAAAAAGCTGTGATTTTTGCGAAGAAGGGCTATATCTTGGAAATGTTTTTGACGCCGTGTATTCATCGGACGTGATGGAGCATGTGACAAATACGCAGTGTTTCGTAGACAACATTTATCGGCATTTGCGCGTCGGTGGAAAGGCGGTCGTGAATTTCCCAAATGAAACGAACCATGGCATTAATCATTTTAGCGAAGCTGACGATGTGCGCAACTTGTTCGCCGCATTCAGAGACGTGAGAATATCTATTGTTAACATCAAGCATCCAGGCGATAAGCTATGGTTTGCCGCCAGGGCCTGCTATGAGCACTTGTTCTCTCGCTCCACTAAAGAGGCGAGAAAGCGCCTGTATTCCGAGCGGGAGGAACAGGGAATAGACCACTTTGAGGATTCCACATGTTTCCAGTTTATAAATAATCAAGGTAAGATTCGTAATTTCGTAGCGTCGATTCTTGCCGAGGTATTTCTTCTGATTAAGCCCACAATTGATGTGCATCAGGTCGAGCGAGCCCAAATATTGAATAGCCCTCGACTGGTTGTCGTGGCAACAAAATAACACGGCGCGATGCGTTGCGACTGACGCTCAAAATGATTCCTTGATGACATTATGCTGAAGAAGACGGAATACCTCTGTGTAGTCGGAAGCATTGCCCTGATAGGTGCGGATCGCATCGACTTGTCCGCAGGCTATGGGCCGTTTCGACTCACTCCCTTTTTATTTTTTGCTTCGCTTGCCCTTTTCATTCATCTCTTGCTCTTGGGATTTAGAGGAAAGTTGCGGGTCGCGATTACGCTGCCGGTTCGCCGCCAAATTCCATTTCTTATCCTGCTGGCACTATTTCTATTCCTGTCATTCGCTTCAACCATTCTTGGTTTAGACCCGCAACGGGGTCTAGTAGCTCTCTGTGGCTTGGTGCTTGTAGCCATGTTAGGATATTGGATTTCGGTGAGGATATTTTCAGATTCTACTCCGGAAAAGTTGGTGGTACGTTCCGTCACCTTCGGCTTGATCCTGTACCTGATCTTCTGCATCGGAGGGGTCATTGCGTGGAGCCATGGAGCCCTCCGTCTGCAGGAAGAAGCGGGCGCATCCATCGAATCCACATTTGCGCCCACTGCAACATTTTTCTGGGCGCCTCGGCTTTCAGGCTGGTGTCTTGATGCAAACCGCGCTGGCTTCATCATGGTGATGTATCTAGCCTTGCTCGATCGATTTGGCGACAAGACGCGATACACCCGTTTCCTGCGCTTTGCAATAGGGTTCTTTCTTCTCCTGACTGTGTCGCGATCCGGCGTGCTCTGCTGGATCGCGTATTACCTATTTTCGAAAGCAGTCTGGAAACGCATAACGACGCGGCGAGCGGTGCTTAGTGCAGCGGCACTCGCGATGGTCTGCTTGCTCGCAGCTTTCATATACCAAGAGGAAATCAGTGTGATGTTGGACTTGTGGCAGGTTTCAGATATGGTGTCTGACCGGCTCTCAGGCGATCGAGGTACTTCCGGAGCAGATCACATCCAGTTGATCCAGAGGGGCGTTGAGACTTGGTCAAGCTCAACTCGCACTATGGTTGCCGGCATCGGATTCGCAGGGGCCCCCAGAGTCCTAGCGGACTACTTTCAGGATAATAAATACGCGAACTTTCACTCCTTGTATGTGTCGCTGCTGGCGGAACTCGGGTTACCTGCATTCCTTCTTTTCATGATCCTCCTTGGATACCCGATGATTGGAAGGCAGGGCGCAGCATCGTTCATCGCAGCGATCGCGGTCTTTAACGTTGCGCTTCAATCCTATATGGAACCGATATTTTGGGTGGCTTTTGCGCTCGCGTGGTCATTCGAATTGAAGCGCGGGAGACTTCGAACCTACCTTCAGGCGGTGCTGCCACATCCGAGCCGATTGGGATCTGTCGCCTCTTGAAGAGCATATTCCCGAAGATACTGTTGCACGACATACTCTTCCCGAAACGCGGCGAGTCGCGCAGCATCCGGGACTCTACGCTCCCGCCATTCTTGCGGCGATGCTAACGCCAGGTTCATCTTCTCCGCCAGCGCGCTCGCGTTTCCTGCAGGGAAGAACTCCACCCTGTCCGAAAGTTGAGCGATTTCCGGGATTCCGCCCGATAAGGCACAGATAAGGCTTCTTCCCGCATGCAAACTTTCCACACAGACATAGGGCAGGGGCTCAGCCCAAAGCGAGGGAAGGATCACCACATCAACAGAAGCATAAAATTTCTCGGCGTCCGTAAATCCCAGCCATTCAATTCGGGTATCCGGGAATCTGTTAGCCAGGCTTTTGACGTATTCATCGAGCCCCTTGCCCGCGATCTTCAACCTCCAATTCGATGAATGTAGTTGCCGACTGGCTGCGAGCAGTGTTTCAATACCCTTCTCTTCTTCAACTCTTCCGATAAAACCAAAAATCAGGTCGCTCGGCAACTGCCCATCCTGCCGTGGCTTCGAAGGAAATGATCTGGACGCACCTTGAATGTTATAGATAACCGTTGCGTGCCGGCCTTCCAGATAACGACGCCGAATGTGTTCATCTAAGGCGTGTTGGCTGACGGATACCACCGAATCTGGCAGCCGCGATAACTGTCGTCTATTGATCGTCAGAATCCTGCAACTCAAACACCTTTCTTCACAGTTCCGGGCTCCATCAAACAGCGTACATCGGGGACACATCAGATAGTAATCGTGCAGAGTGTGCACCAAGCGCAGCTTCCTGCGCTTAACCTCCCGCCAAACCGTCAAGGAAAACCCAGCGACGTTGTGTGTATTTACGACGTCTGGCATTTCGGCATCCAGAATCTTGCTAATCCGCCGAGTTGCCGCCGGGTTCCAGATTTCCCGAATGTGCCAGGCGAGGCGACGCAGAGTATTCGGCTTCTCCTTCCGGCCAAACGGCCAGTAGAAATTGTCCATCGGGAGCCGATAAACGCGAACGCCATTCCGCTCGTCGACGCTTTCGCCTGGCTCTGGGCTCAAGGTGGCAACAACTACCAGTTGGCCACGACGCGCCAGGGCTTCCGCCAGTTGAGCGGCCGCTTTTTCGGCACCCCCGATGACGTTCGGAGGATAAAGAGTACTAATGATTAAGATTTTCATTTAACAGGACACTCTCGATCGTGGAGCGGGCGTTCCTTCCAATTTCCATTAACAATGCGACCCAGGAGGAAGGTTGGAAGTTGGAGCATGAAGATCATGCAGCACGATACCGCCTGGGCCTTCCCGTCTAGCCCGCTCTCAAACCTTGGCCAGAACCGTGTAGTTTGCCGGCAGCCTCGTCGACTTGCTTATAGAATCGAGAAAGGCACCGGTAAGGTTCACAGCGCACCTCAGAGGGAACAACCATTTGTTCAGGCGAAGACATACGCTCAACATCATTTGAGCCCAGTCGCCCCCGTCTTCGAGGACTTGCCATTCCCGAAACCCTGCTTCCTTTAACAACTGTTCAAACCCATACTTCGTGAAACGGAAAAAATCATAAGGTTCCTCGTGGAGAGGCCAAAAAAAGGGGCCGCTCAGGATCAAGCATCCATTCGGCCGGAGCACTCTTTTGCATTCCTTGACCATGATGTGGGGGTTGGTCACGTGCTCGATGACTTGGGTTGCAAATACAATGTCCACAGATCGATCTCTGATCGGGAGGCGCAACGCATCTCCGACAAAATCCGGTGAGGTATCGACAATTCCGTGATCCATTCCCCAATGCTCAGCGCCCACAAATAGATTACGGTACGGCTTGTGCCCACAGCCAATGTCAAGGATCTTCGGGCAGCTCGTACCGACATGCTCCAGCGCCGTCTTTGCGGCCCATTCAAGATTCGGCCACAGGTATTTGTAGTGCAGGTAGTCTTGCTTCCAAAGCTTCAAGGTACGCCGTTGCAGGCGGCCTGAAACGGACCCCTTTGGCTTGGTTGCTTCAGATGAAGTATGTGTGCTGAATTGTCACCTCAATCCTGGTATTTCTCAGATGTGTGGCACCCTTTGTCCGCGGTTCTTACGGTTGCATCGCCCGTCCCACGAACTCAACCTGCCTGCGCGACGGCATTGGCAAAATACGAAACTAACGATTCATCTAGCCATCAAGCGGCAATTACAGCCCGCTAGATATAAATTGAAGGATTATGTTACCCATCCCCACGGTCACGCATAATCGATATCTACGCGTCCCGCGCGACGTCAGTCGTACGCGACGATGAGGATCGACGAGTCCAGACCCTTCATGCGTGAGACTCGGTTGTGGCTTCGGCAGTCGTGTGGCGAGCATAGATCAGGCCGCCTGCAACCCCCAACAATTGCGCACAAGCTCGCGCCGCGAGCAGGAACGGGGAAAACAGCCCAACCGTTGGATCCTTCGAGATGGCTCGCCACGTAAGCGGCAATGTGCTGACCAGAAAGACGGCACTCACAATCAGGGACGCCGGCACTTTGGGCCGGATCACCAAATCGCAACAAATAGCAGCCAGCAGCGCGGGCGCAAACAAAAGCTGAAGCTTCATCATCTGCGGCGTGTGACTGTCTTTCAGGGCTTTATTCGGGTTCTTCCGTAAAGCAAGCATCCGCCAAAAAGCGAACTTGTATTTTTTCTTCATGTATCTCGAAAGCGTGTCGGGATGAGTGTGATAGACGATCGCCGTCGGGACAAACTTCATCTTCCAGCCCCGAACCGACATCCGGTATGACAGCTCGATGTCCTCTGCGCATGCTACAGGAAAGCTGTTGTCGTAGCCATTCATCTCCAGGAAGCGGTTACGGCGAAACCCTGCTGAATAGGTGTCGATAAAGTCGATATCCGGATGACGAGCCATAAGGCGATAGCGGTCCTCGTACTCGATTTGCACGAAGCGTGCAACTACGGCTTCCTGGCGCGTCCGGTAAACGCCCTTGACTCCGACAACCTCCGGGTCGTCGAAGGGTTTGATCATTGCAGCCAGCCAGTCGGACGTAGGCACACAGTCATCGTCGGTGAACAGAATGATCGTTCCCTTGGCCTCCAACGCGCCTCGATTGCGCGCTGCCGCCGGGCCCGCATTCTTCTGACTAAGGAGGCGTACACCCCGATAGTGCGCGACAACGTCCTGAGTGTCATCCGCGGAGCCGTCGTCCACTATCAGAATTTCCGCGTCCAGCCCGACGATTTGCGGCAAGAGTGCATCGAGGCAGTTCCCAATCCGTGAGCTGCCGTTAAGAGTGGGGATGATGACGGATACGGACATGGCCTCAATGGTACCAGCAATCGCCACTGCGCAGTCTACCCCATTCGCTGCCTCTTGAAGACGCTGTCCTGGAGACTTGTAACGCCTAAGCGCACGCGCACTCATTGCGAGAAGTGCGCTTTGTGGAGTACACTGACACGTCGCCGGGCCCTGCACGATGAGCCACGCGTATGTTTTTTCTATTTGTGTCGTCGAAACGCAACAAGAACAGGAATCGAAGGAACGTCACCTGCCGACGGGATTGGCACTCGTCCACAATCTTTGATGGCACCACTAACACACGAAGACTGCGCGTTACCCCGCGAGGCGCTCAAAACGGTCGTCCCGCCTTCAAAGGAGGCGGCGCTGAGGCCAGGGCTCGCATTGCTCAGTATCACGGCGCTTCTTTGCTTAAGCCTGGAAATAGAACTAATACAGCAAATCGATGCCTTTCGGCTCTATCTGACGTCGCGCGAAATTGCGTTAGAAGCTGGCGTGGCCTTGCTGCTCTCGCTCGCAATCGCCTGTTGTTGGTGGCTGCTCATCTTGTTTGTTGCCCAACCTGCCAAAGTCTTTTTGCAGAGTGAACGATCTCGAGCCCTCCTGTCTTGGAATTTGTGGATCTCCGCACCCCTTGCATACCTGGTTCTTGAGGTTTTCCAAGATGTTAAACTCGAGTTCTTTCCGCGGTGGCATGCGGGAACGAACCTCCAGGTCTCAGTTGCCTTGGGGCTCACCTGTGTTTGCATGGTCGGGTTCCACCGCATTGGCTGGCCAGTTCTCTGGGAGTTCTGCCGAACCCGTCTGGTTCCGATTGCCTGGGTCCACGTCGCGATCGCCGTTGTGGCCACATTTGCTCTCTCGGTGCACGGAGTGCGGCTATTTCACGACTACGAACGCCCCGGTGTTCCGACTGGGATTTCGAGTTCCCCCGATATTTACCTGATAACCATCGATACCCTCAGAGCGGAAGATACCTCACTCTTTGGCTATGGCCGGCCAACGACGCCCAACCTGGAGAGATTTGCGCAGCGCAGTTTCAATTTCAACGACTACTTCGCAAATTCCAACTTCACGACTTCGTCGACTTCGTCGATCGAAACTGGAAAGCTCCCATGGTCGCATCGCGTTTTTCACGTTGGCGGTTTTTTGCGCGACCAGAACCAGCAAGAGACTCTCGCCGCTCAGTTGAAGCAGCGAGGGTATTACACCGCGTCGATCTCTTCGAACTTGTGGGCTGCCCCGTTTCGCCACAGAACCCTGGAGAGCTACGATTCGGTGCAATATGCTTTTCCAAAGGGTCTCACCGGGTTTCGATTTCGCCGATCCAACCTAATAGGCGTCAATGCTCAGGCAACCCTTGCGCTCTCGCTGCTTCGTGCCGGGGTCGTCATAGGTGAGGGCGTCGACAGCGTTCTCTTCGGCGCCCGCTATCCCTCACCTGCCGAAGACGTGTTTGGGCGAGCGACAAAACTGCTCGAACGACACGACGGGTCGCAACCTGTTTTTCTTTGGACGCACATTTTGCCGCCACATGACCCGTATTGGGTGCCGGGTCCATATCAACATCGGTTCGTGACTGAACCCGTGCGGAACTACAGGAAGTTTGTGGTGCCCGACAGTCAGAGGCTGCCTCCGGGTGTAACCGAGCAAGAGTTGCGCGCTGCATACGATGAGTTGATGCTATACGCTGACCACACCGTCGGTCACTTCCTCGATTGGCTGGATCAGACGGGCCGCCTGGATCGATCGATTGTGATTGTCACGGCCGATCATGGAGAGTTATTCGACCATAACCGCCTTTACCACGGGGGCCCCGATCTCTACAACGGCCTTATCCATGTTCCCCTGCTGATTCACCTTCCGGGACAGACACGGGGCGTCCGTGTCGACGAACTTTCGCAGCAAGCTGACTTGCTTCCCACTGTCCTCGACCTCGTTGGAGTACCGGTCCCGAGTTGGACCGATGGAAGTTCCCTCAAGCCGGCACTCCATGCGTCGCCCCTGCCTGAGCGCTATGTCTTTAGTATGGCCCTCGGCCCAAACAGCATTTTCGCTCCTGTTACCAACGGCACGGTCGCCGTGATGGACGGCCAGTTCAAGTTCATACGATATCTCGCCTCGGACAGGGAGGAATTATATCGCTACAAGACAGACGCGGGGGAGGAGAATAATCTTGTTCAGTCCGAGCCCGAAGTTGCCAAACGCATGCGGAGCGTCTTACAAGAAAAGCTTGAGGAGGTCAACCAACGATTTAGCGGAAAGCAATGATAGCGCCGGACCAAGCTTCGGGAACAAAGCGCCTGCGCCTGCTAAGCGGCACATGGCAAAACTTGGCTCTGAAGATTGACCCCGGCCGCAGTCGAGCCACTCGTCGCACGCGCGTCCTCTACCGGCTAAACGGCTCCATCCAATCGATCCTGCATCGAATCCAGAATGGAAGTTATGCGGACGCTCTGGCCACGGTCGTGCCACCAGCACCGATTTTTGTTCTCGGATTCTGGCGTTCCGGCACTACGCTCTTGCATGAACTGTTGTGCTGCGATCTGCGCTTCGGTTTTCCCAGTACCTATGCCTGTTTGAATCCAGCCCATTTTCTTCTCTCCGAGCGCTGGATTCGAAGGCGCGAAGAGCAGCAGGTCCGCCGTCCCATGGATGATCTGCGCTACTCGTGGTCGTCTCCCCAGGAAGATGAGTTTGCTCTGCTCGCGTTCGGTGCTCCCTCCGCTTATGAGGCGCTGATTGTTCCTTCCCTCATGAGTAACGTCGGCCGTCTCCTTGATTTGCAGGCACGTTCTATCAACGATCAGGACCGCTGGCACGCCATCTTCGATTACTTCCTCAAACTCCTAACGCTGCAACAGGGCCGGACCATGGTGCTGAAGTCGCCAACCCACGGATACCGGATGCGGCTTCTGCAGCGCAAGTACCCGGATGCACGATTCGTGATCATAGAACGCAATCCATACGAAGTATTCGCATCCAATTTGAAACTGTGGCAGACGCTCACCCACTCGTACGGCTTGGAGCATTGCTCGGCAGATCAGGTGGAAGACTTTGTTCTAGCCGCCTACCTACTGCACGAGAAAACGGTTTCAGAGGGAATCTTCCACTCCACGCCTGGGTCCGTGGCGATAGTTCGTTATGAGAATTTGGTGAAGAAGCCGATCGAGCAGATGTCTAATCTCTACATGACACTGAAACTAGGCGATTTTGCAGCGGCTGGCCCGCGTTTGGAAACCTATCTGAATAAGGCATCCGGTCACACGCGAAATTGTTTCCGGCTCACGCGAATGCAGAAAGAGCGCGTCGATAGGGAGTGGGGACACATCATCGAACAAAAGGGATATTCGTGGCCGAACTCTTACATCGACCTTGAATGACGCTCGCTATCGAGGTGGGAAGTTTGACGGGGCTCAGTCGTGTAGCGCGGGGCTTGAAGACCTAGCGTTCAGGTTCTGACCAGGATGACCGCGTAGCGGCCTAGTCTGCATGACCGCCTAAGGCGGAACACATCAATCCGCGCCGCCGGCATTTCCACTATCGTTCGCGGACGCGTCCTCCGGGGCTACGCCGCGTATTCGAAGGATGGCCCCTCGCACCACCTTGCGGACACGGTTAGCAAAAATCATCCACGCACCCCAAAGTATTGCCAAGAGGGGTGTGAGAGTTTGGAACAATGCTCCGCCGGTTGGGTCTCCGTAAGCAAACGCAGGCAAAGGTGAGGCGAGAAAAGTCAAGACAAAAAAGACGAGGGAGAGTTGCACAGTGCGTTTTCGGGACATTGCGATGTTTATATCACAATGCGCGCCGTTTTGTCGCAACTTGGTAAACTCGGGGTGCAATTAAGAGTGCGAGTCCCACTGGTACGCACGGCTCGGGGACCATCGAAAATAGCCGAAAGATCTGACCCAAGGTCGGTGGGGCCCGGAGATTCGACCCTTTTGCGAATCGGCGGAAGTGGAGTGCCGTGGGTTTTCCCGAGCCCTGCGGAAAATAATAGCGTCGAGGCCCCCAGAATCAACTACTTAACTCTCAGACCGGTATCGGCACTACTTCCACATTCCCCAGAATTGATCGTTAAAGTGCCGGTCGGTAGATCTCTCCCAGCCGTGACACAACGATATACTGTATTTACACCACTCCCGGCGCTCAGGATGCCGTGAGGAGCGAAGACGTTGGCAAATGCGCCGTTGCCGAACCGGTCAATATTAGCCGCTGTCGCGGAGGGAAAACCTGATCCCTTTCCAGTTACTAGCACCCCAAACCATTCGGCCGTCACGGCACCAGCTGGATTCAGAACCACACCCGACCCTCCATTGAACATTTGGCCGCCAGTTACCGTGAAATTGTCGCCTTCGTTGTCGATTAGGTACCCTAGCATACCGGACTCGCTGCCATCAGTGAAATAATCGCCGCCAAGGTACATCCGGCCATAGTTCTGAATCCAACGATATGGATTGGTGACATACGTCCCATAAATACTAATTGCGTTTTGACTGAAGGACGTTCCGTTCTGGATTGCCCATGATTCGTTGAAATCGATCGAACTGTTCACGATAGAGATGTTAATGAAATTCCCCGCGTCTATCTGCACTCCGATCCCCGAATTGTTTGAAATGGAAGTACCTACAACCGACAAATCTTCGCCGGTATTATTGCCAATGACAGCATTGGAGGGAACCCATAGCCCGGTTCCACAGAAGGAGAGAACGCTCTCCAAGAAAGTGTTGCTCCAGACGTTTTTCCCAACTTTTACGCAAGCTCCAAAACTTCCATGGTTTGCGCTCTCGAAGACGCGCACTCGATTGAAATGGTAATGGTCTCCAAAGTTTGAGATTGGATCAATTCCGGTCAAAGGACTGCCCACAACCGCATAAGGTACGCCGGTCTGGTTTCCCGCAGAACTGGTAAGCGTAAGCGAGGACGAGCTTGCGACCTTGGCGATCTGATACATAACGTTGTTGATTCTGATCGGGGTGCCGGCCGACCAGGAAGAATTGAACCCGCTGCCAGTCACAAAAGTGCCAGAAGTGTTGACCGTGCCAGATGCGCTGGCGACGCCATCGCTGCCACCAATATAGATTCCGCAGGTAGGGTTCGCAGCGTTGTCCCCCACGAGCGTAATGTCTTGCATTACTCCTGGCGGGCTATAGTTATTGAAGGTCATTCCTCCATGTATGGTTGACGTGTTATCGCCGATCACGATGGCACATCCCGCAGAGGCTGTGTAATGCAAATAGGTGCCGAGGCTAGACGACCCCATGAGAGTGATGTAGCGCGGCACAACGATGGTCGTAGTAAAGGAATAGAGTCCGGACGGCACGTAAACAGTGCCGCCGTCCGGCATTGTCGAGATAGCCGCGTTGATTTGCGCTCCGATATCTCCCCCGCCCCATACCGCCGCACAGGAGTTGCCAACATATGCCACCCCATTGGCTGTGCATGAAGTCGCAGTTCCACTCTGCGGCGGATTCCCGCTGAAGGCTCCACCAGGCGTATCGCCTGCGGGGAGCGTCAATATGTCACGGGTGATTACCGTGCTCCCGAGAGCGTAAATTGAACAAAGCAAGAATGCGAGTACTGCCCATCTGCGAATCTCGATCATGGCGCACCTCCGGCTTCAAAATAATACCCGTTGAGAGAAGAGGCGATGGGACTCAAGCACGGCGAGTTTGCTATCCATGGCTTCCGCAACCGAGGTCTCCGCGCCATCTTCTTTCGACGGGTGACCTGAGCTTTTGTGTAAAAAAACTTCGCCTCAGACACTTTCGGACTCGATCTGAATCACGTATATAATTATGTCGCTTTCGAGGTCACAAGAAATTCGTGTCAACTGCAACCGGAGGAAGCGTTTATGGAAAAATGCGCAATCAGTCGGATCGTAGGATTAGGCATATTTTTTGCATCGGTCATGAGCGGAATAGGTGTCATGGCCCAGACGTCGGCACACACACCGACCAGCAGCACCGCCCAGCAAACTGCCCATCCCAAGGGAGCTACAGATACCAAGGAAGCGCAGAATACCACTGAATCTTACCCGGCTTGCGAGCACATAGTCACAGAATGCAAGAAACTGGGATTCATTGTGGGGGAATACAAGCAAGATAATGGTGTGTGGGGGGATTGCTTTGACCCCGTGATAAGCGGCCAAAACAGCACTCGGAAGGGAAAGCCCCTCAACGTTTCCGTCAACTCGTTCGACCTTTGGGCCTGCCGCGCTCAAACTAACACGTCCTGCCAACGAGTACTCGCAGAATGCTCGAAACAGGGATTCATTGCCGGGGAAGTGAAGGAAGATAATGGTCTTTGGGGAGATTGCTTTGACCCCCTGGTAAACGGCCAAAGCACCACCCGCAAAGGAAGGACCCTCAGCGTTCCCGTCAACTCGAACGACATTGAGGTCTGCCGCGCAACTGAGGCCCCGCATAAGCATTAGAGGTTCCTTGGTTGGACGACTGCGTTCATCTAAAAGGCTCTAACAAAGCCTTGCTGCGACCTCTATCGCCAACGAAAGAACGACTACTCCACGATCAGAGTGAGCGTTGTGTTGTGCGACAACGTGGTTGAGCCTGATGTGAAGGTGCCGGTCACAGTTAGACTGTAGGTGCCTCCCTGCGTTCCGCCCCCGCCACTGCCATTACTTCCGCCGCACGTTGACAAGGTCGCGCCAACGAAAAGTAGGCAGATCTACATAGCGGGCACAGCTCAGTGCGTATTATTCCCGTCTCGTCATGGTGCTGGGCTAGACGGCTGTCCATCCACCATCAATCGTGATCGATTGGCCTGTCATAAAGCTGGATGCATCAGAAGCTAAGAAGAGCAGAGCTCCGGCGAGTTCATTAGGTTTCCCGACTCGCCCTATGCATGTGTAGCTCTTCAGGCGCGACAAGAACGGGTCGTCCTCTGGCACGGCATTTGCCCCTCCGACGTCCTCAGTGTTCGAGAAAGGTCCCGGAAGAATGGCGTTCGCGCGAATGCCGAAAGATCCCCAGAACGAAGCCACATATCGCGTAAAACTGAGCAAGGCAGCTTTGGATGCCGAATACCCTGCAGGGTTGATGAAGTTTGTTCCCGCATACAACTGAGGACGCGGCGCCACGACCGCATACATCGTTGAAATATTAATGATGCTCCCCGAACGCTGTTGCTTCATCTTTGTGCCGACCTTTTGGGTAGTCAGCGCCGCCCAGTAAACGCCGCCGGTCAAATTGCGCATCCAAACGTCCAGCGTTGCACTCTCCAGAGTTCCCTCTGGGACATTGAAGCCTGTTCCCGGTCCGAGTTCATGAGCATTGTTCACTAACGCATCAATGGAGTCTTCTTCCGCTACGATTCGATCCAGCACTTCAGCGAGTTCTCCGATGTTGTACATGTCCACTCGATGAATGGAGATCTTATTTGAGCCAAAATCTCTCGCCCAATCCTCGGCCTCTCGCAGCAATCGTTCAGAGCGCCCTAATGCGACGACGCGAGCGCCGTTCGTGAGCAGCGCCTTCACGAAGGTCCGGCCAAGAAAACCTGACGCTCCGGTGAGAACAACCGTCTTGTCAGCCACCGAAAACAGTTCTCGGACAGTGAGAGGATCTGAACTCAGAGACAACTGCGGCCTCCATCGATGATGAGATTGGTTCCGGTCATGTACGAAGACGCATCTGAGCACAAAAACAGAATGGCCCCCTGATATTCGTCGCGATTGGCCATCCTCTTGAGAGGAATAAGCTCTCTTAGTCTGCTGAGGAACACCTCTGGTTGCCCATTGAAGACGCCTCCTGGTGAGATGGCGTTGACTCGGACATTGAAATCGGCCCAATACGTTGCAAGGTAGCGAGTGAGCCCCAGCAGTGCTGTTTTTACGACCGAATATGTAACCGGTTTTACCGGCTGCTTGTCTTCAGGCAAACCGTCGACGCGGTAGAGTCGCTGATCGGGCGCGATAACTGCGAGGTCTGAAGCGACATTCAGAATGACGCCCGCGTTTCGCTTTGCCATTTCGGTTCCAAAAACTCGGCTACAAAGGAATGCGCCCGTGAGGCCAACCCGAATATCGGCGTCCCATACCTCCAGAGGGAAGTTCTCCAGACGCGACCAAGCCATATTCCCTGACTCAACCTTGGGATTGTTCGCAGCGTTATTGATCAGAATGTCGATCCGGCCGAACCTCCTGAGAATCTGATCTCGCGCCTGCTGTATAGAACTCTCCTGAGTAATATCGCCCACGATCCCGATATTATCGGAGCCGAATTCTTGCGTGAGTTGGCGTGCGCGCAACTCCGGATCGGCCGTCGCCAAATCGAGGAGGACCACATACGCTCCGGCAGAGGCGAGAATCGCCCCGTGATGGTAGCCCAACAAACCCGCACCTCCGGTCACAATCGCGACACGATCCTTCAGATCAAAGAGTTCTGCGGCTCTATTGAGTTTGAGCTGTGTCATCATGAAAGATACCCCATGGATCAGATTCCGCGAGACTGGCCACCATCCATAACGTAACACCCACCTGTGGCGAAGCTCGAGACCGGAGAAACCAAGTATGCTGCCAGGCCAGCGATTTCCTCTGGAGTTCCAAATCGCTTTTGAGGAACTTCACTCGAGATGTAAAGTTCAACCTCATCGCGCCGGTTGCGAAGGTGCGACTCCCAGGAACCGCCCGGGAACAGGACGTTACCGGGTGCGATGCAGTTGACACGAATACCTTGATCACACACAGCTCGCGATAGATTCTTGCTGTAGTTCACAAGGGCGGCTTTCGCGGCACTGTAGGGCAACGGCGCGGGCGTTGTTTCGATCGCAGTGATCGACGAAATGAAAAGAATGCTTCCACCTCGAATCTCCAGGTAAGGTATGGCGGCTTGCGCCAATCGGACACTACCGAAGAAATTGATATTGAAGAGGCGTTCCCAATCGCTCTCTTCCTGCCGCCATCCTGGGTTTCCTTTTCCGCTGCCGAGATTTGCGATCAGAACATCGAAACGGCCCCAATGGCGGTGAACGAAAGCTAGCCCCTGATCAACGACGGCAGAGTCAGTCAAATCTCCTTCAAACTCGATCACCTTATCACCGAATTGCTTGCGCAACTCTCCCGTGGTTTCGCTGAGTGCATTCCGATCGCGGCCGGTTACGCAGACTTTGCACTCTTCGCGGAGAAGAGCAGCGGCAATTGCTCGACCGATACCTCTTGAGGACCCGGCCACGAATACAACACGATCTCTGAGTTGAAGATCCATTTAGATCACGCAAGATACGGCGAAAGGAAAGCGATTTGACGTGCAATCCAGTTTACCTCGTCACCATCTTCCCCACGAGCCACCTGAAGCGTCAAACCACCTGCGTATCCACAACGGCGAATACTTGCAAAAACATCATCGAAATCGGCGCTTCCCTGACCAAGGGGCATGGTAACAACACTTCCATCTGGTTTCCGTAGCCGATCTTTGATGTGAATACTGCCGATTCGATTTCCATATGCACTGAATTCCTCATTTGCGATATAACCCAATCCCGAACTATTCCCTACGTCATAGTTGACCTTGATCGTCGGATGAGGCAGGCGATTGAGAAATCGAGCAAACTCGGATGGCGGAAAATCGGCCTCGATATGCATCTCGACTTCAGTGTCTTCCGCAATCGGAATCGCACGTTCGAGGACTTGCGTAATGATGTCTTGCTCTTCTGCGGAACGGATCGAGGAGTTGTCAACGAATGGAAGAACAATCCGGGAAGCGCCAATCTCGCTCGCCCAGCCGAGCATGTCATGGAGTACTTTTTCACGGTGCGCTCTATCCGGTTCGGAGCAACGAATCAAAGGAAAATCCATCAGCCAGTCTCCGCAAACGGCACGTGTTTCGACGCCATATTCCGCTTTGAGGAAGTTGATCTCTGCCCTGCCTTGCGCCGTGGTCAAGGGATTCTGTGCCGCGCCGTAGTGGTCGTAGATCCATTCGATGTAAGTGATTCCAGCTTCTCGAGCGCGGCTGAATTCCAGCCGCCAGCTCAATCGCGGGAATGATTGGAATCGCCCGTCTTCCGGAGGGCTGAGGCGCCCTTGCATTATTCCAATTCTGACTTGCACTTCAACTCCTATTCGGGCAGGGGTCTACAATCGTGTTCTCAAGAAGCTCTTCGCGGAGCGGGAACGGGAACTGAGCGACATAGGTTGGATCGTCTTTGGAACCGGATCAGCCGGGCACTGGCTCGCCACAGTCGGCGTTCGAAGCAAAGTCCGAATGTGTTCGAACTCGGCCGCGCTGACCAATTCAACTGCGCGTTTAAGGAGCCGATTTCTAGCTTCAAATCGAACCCGGCGTTGCCCCGACCTAATTCACAGAAATCAAATGATCCCAGACTGGCAGGGCCTCCGATGGGTGCGGCTTGTACACTAAGAGGGGTATCTATCCACACAGGGTCTAGCCGTTCATGACGGGCGAGAAATAGAACCTTCTCAAGCTCGTGCTTAATTTTCTTGGTTCCCAAAACTGTGACATCGCACTCAGTAATCGGCCTTACGATCGAGATTATCAACCTCTCGAACGCCCAGTTGTAGCATACCTTAGAGCACGTGACAAAACCCGCCGCAACGCAGAACTGCCCTTAAAGGCCGATTTGTACTCTCCCACCTGAAGCACATCATTGGCTGGGCCTTAGGAGCTTAGGGAGTAACTGGGAATTCCGTGTTGCTCTTCAGGGTGCCCGAGGGGGTCATCACCGTCACAAAACCTGTAGGCTGAAGACAGTGCCAAGGCCGTTGGCCCCATCGGCCTCCATCGTACCGTGGAAGTCTCCATTGGTGGCCTAGACGAGTCCCATTGGTCGATAGCCATCCGCGCCGTCGAAGCTGTGCAGCGTGGTCAAGGTGCAGCTTGAAGTGATTTTGAAGACCGTACCACAGCCGCGACTGCCGGCCCCACCTGTCGCACAGGCCGCACACTGGCGAGTGCCAGCGGGCGCGCGTCAGCGCGCATCTGGGGCGCGGCCGTGTTCGCCTGATAGAGCCGCCGCATTTGGCAGGCCTCATCCCAGCCCGACTGACTCTAAACTAGCCGAAGATGATTCCGACGTGGTCTCGTCATGGCTCAAATCACGGAATTTGATTGTTCCGCATCTGGGTTTCGGAGATGGTCTCTGAAATCCCCCTGGGGCAGTATTCCACGAACCCACGCAACAAATCTCCCGCGGTTGGGTTTGCTTCAAGTAAGCACCCGGGGGCGGCTGAATCGAGGTCTTTTCACCCCTATAGCGGCATGGGCTTGGCTTTGTCCCGAATTTCTCAGCGCTCCTCGGGTTCTGAGAAATGCCGATTGGCAAGAAGGTATGCCCTGATGGCCGGTAATGTGCTTGAGCTTGCTGTGGGGAATATGCGCTACAGTCGCAACCTCCGTTCAGAACCTTTGGACGTTGGTGCCCCGTGGCGCTGCCCTCATCCGGGATCACTCGGTCTGCCAATCACTGCAGTCACGATTCGCGCCATCAAAACGGGTTCTTGTTGACAAGAGGAGCCTATGCCGTCTAGATTATTCAAAAATCAGCCAGCTACAGACTTCGCTGAGGCTACGACAGACTTCTACGTCCGGCCAGGCGACTCGGGTTGCTGCTTCCCTCCGAGTTTTCGCGCCAGCAATCCGCTGGTTGCTGCACTTAACTTTGTGGCGAGGAACTGGTTCCTTCAGAACTGGGCCATCAGGCGCAGGGGGCGTCGCGTTTCGGGAGATAGCGAATGAAACATTTTCGGTTTGGTCTTCAAGTGAAACAGAAATGAAAGAGGAGGAATTCGGGCCCTTCGTCATTCTGCACTAGAAGAGGGTGATTCGTATGATTCGCAGCCGCCTTAGCTATGTCCGCTTCAAGCTGAAGGTTCTCACGCTGCTGCTGCCTGCCTGTTCCTACTTCATCGCGGTCAAAGTGCGATTCGGGTTCAATCTCTTCTTTTCTCGCGACGAGCCCACAGGCTTGCCATCATACTGGGGCATCGTCTTGCTGACTACGATCGTTTGGGCGATCGCCGCGGAAGAGTCAGGGCTTTGGAACGTTGAGCAACTGTACGCGCCGGGCGGGAAAAGCCGGCGACTCCTGGAAGCGCTTGCCTTCACTTACGCGATCGTGATGGCGCTGGGGTTCCTGTACCGGCAGGCCAGCTACTCGCGGCTGGTGATCGCGATTAGCGCCGTCACGCTTTTTTTCCTGGCGACAGCCGCTCGCATCCTCACCCGCGTGTTGTTGGAACTGCTGCGGAAGAATGGCAGAAACGAAGTCAAAATTCTCATGGTGGGCACAGACCGGTTTGCGCGCCGGGTTGCGACTTCACTGCTGCACGGGGAAGTCCTGCCCTGCAAAGTAGTGGGCTTCGTACGGTTACCGGACCAGGAGATAGCGGTCGAAGGCCCGGTATATGAACTGGACCAGATTCCGAACTTCTCCAACGGACACTCGATCAACGACGTCGTCATCGCGCTCCCGGCCGCCCGTTTGATCGACATTCAGAAGGTTGCGCCTGCGCTGGGGAAACTGTGCGTACCGACGAGGGTTGTTATTGACCTTGGTGAAGGAGTGGGTATCCGCGATCGCCTAATCGATCTGGGAGGGATTCACATGCTGGATCTTCAGCCCACGCTCGCTGAGACCGGCCCTTATCTCTTTCAGAAGCGCGCCTTTGATCTGGTCCTCTCGCTCATCATTCTTCTGATCACCTCGCCGATTTTCCTGCTCATCGCCCTCGCCGTCAAGGTCTCCAGCCGTGGTCCTGTCTTCTTCAGCCAGGAGCGGGTTGGGTTGAACGGTCGTGTGTTCCGCATGCTGAAGTTTCGTACCATGCGGGTGGGAAGCCGGGAGGAAGGGGATACCCGCTGGACCTGCGACAATGACCCACGGCGAACCGGGATGGGCGTTTTTCTTCGAAAGACGAATCTCGATGAGCTACCCCAGTTCCTTAACGTGTTAAAGGGGGACATGAGCATCGTCGGTCCGCGGCCGGAACGAGCGTATTTTGTGGAGCGGTTCCTAGAGGAAATCGACCGCTATAACTTCCGCCACACCTTCAAAGTTGGCATTACCGGCTGGGCCCAGGTCAACGGCTGGCGAGGCGACACCTCGATCGCCAAGCGCGTAGAGTACGATCTTTATTATCTGCGCAACTGGAGCCTCACCTTCGATCTGCAGATCATCACTATGACCCTGTTGCGCATCTTCAACAGCAAGAACGCATACTGACATAGCGCCGGCCTCGGAGTTATGGGGCGAATTCAAAACACGGCTTTACGAAGTGGGACACACCTGCAGTCGGAGAATTTCAGACCTTTGCCAGCTGCCTGAATCTCTACTTCCCGTTACCAATCTGGCCAACTTCCCGGAAACCCGTTTCTGGATAGTACCCTCATTTCCGAAAGTCGCCCGTAAGCAACGATCCAATCATCGGCCATGCCAAATTGCGTTGATGTTCTCCAGGTCTTGAATACGAATCTCTGGAGCAAGGGTCAACGCCTGCGCAACTCAGTTCTTCCCTGCCCCCGGCGCGCGCTGGATCTTAACTCCCGCCAGAATCCGCTGCATTTCCGGATCGTCGTGCAGGTTATTGAACAAGCAGTTCCCCGCGATGCCGACAACGTCATCCTCGT
>Ga0209274_10000204_pt1 | contig 46857 bp, 41 predicted proteins | sample HubBroMetageREF1_FD_188343 | JGI IMG/M metagenome (GOLD analysis project Ga0209274, IMG submission 188343) | Reference soil microbial communities from the Hubbard Brook experimental Forest, New Hampshire, USA - Hubbard Brook CCASE Soil... | ecosystem: Environmental > Terrestrial > Soil >...
TTCAACCTTGACGCGAGCCCCCTCACGGCCGTTCCGCAAGAGCGCGGCCCCGACCAATTCGTCGCGAACAACACCACCGGGCAGCAATGGTTCGTCGGCTCGGACTTCACCCAGGCTTTCCACGCAACCCAGCTGTTCCCCGGGAACTCCAGCGTGGCGAACGCCACCTACCCGTCGAACGTGGCCATCGCAACGCTCCTCTCGAGTGGATACAACTCCTCGCTCAACCAGAACACTCCTCCGTGGGACCCGACCGTGATCGACGCCTACTTCAACGACACGCTTTCCCCGAACTGGCCGGTCTCCAATGTGACCGGCGTCCCGGTGCCGATCGACAATGTCAGCGCGCCCCTTCCCGGCTCGTTCGGCTTCGTGAACGATTCCACGCTCAATGAGTTCGAGAACTCGCTCGACCTCGAAATGGCGGGCAGTCTCGCCCCCGGAGCTCCCCTCTACAACTTCTACTTCGCGGGCAGCCTGTTGGCGAGCGCCCTCAGCGACGCCGACGTCGCCACGTACTTCGACGCCGACCTCTCGATGGCGCTCTCCTACAACTACTCGCCGGCACGCCTCGGGGTCGTGAGCGCCTCGTTCGGGATCACCGACCTGAACGACTCGACTTGGGACTCTGAGCTTCAGGAGGCCGCGGCGATGGGTGTCACCGTGGTCGCGGCCAGCGGCGACGCGGGAAACGCCCCCGACAGCCTCACGGGCCGCGACGACGGGCAGTGGCCGATCTGGCCCGCGACCGCCGCATTCAACACGTCGGGGTCGGTCTCCGTGGGCGGCGTGACGTTGACCGCGACCGGCACCTCCTCCGGATGGTTCAACGGAACGTACCTGAACGCTACGTGGGACCCCACGTTCGGGTCGATCGGCAAGCTCTCCGCGTGGTGGGACACCAGCGGCGGACAGGGAAACTTCGCGGGGACCGAGGGTGGGATCAGTCAGGTCTACTCGGAACCCCCCTGGCAATTCCACTCGGCCGCCCAGCCGAACATCCTGAACGCGACGATCGTCCAGGGCGCGAGTTCGCTCGGTCGCGCTGGCCCGGACGTCGCGTTCCCGGCGAACGCGACGGTCGCCTACGTCACCAATACCTCGGATATCGTCTACTTCGTGGTGCTCGAAGGTACGAGCATCGCGGCCCCTGCGTTCGCCGGCCTCCTCGCGGACGAGATCGCCGTCGCCCACCACTCGTTCGGGTTCGTGACCCCGGAGCTCTACCGGATCGGCAGCTACTTCGCCGCCTTCCCCGGTCCGACCAACCCGTACTACGATGTCGTCAACGGAACCAACTACGTCTTCTCGGCCGGGCCCGGATGGGACGCCACCACGGGCTGGGGAGCCCCGGTGGGACCGCTCTTCTTCGCCGCGGACGCGAACCCCACGATCCGCGACTACGTGTACACGGGACCGACTCCCGTCCTCCCGCCGCCGACGCCGGCCCCCCCCGTTCCGTGGGTCGAGATCTACATCATCTTCGGGGTCGGGGTCACGGTCGCCGTCGTCCTCGTGGCGGTGATGGCCCGCCCGCCCCGGAACCCGATGGCGGCACCGCCCCCTCCGTTCGGGACGATGCCACCCTCCGCCCCGACGGGAACCGTGGCGCCCCTGCCTCCGGGAACGGCGACGTTCCTCTGCCCATACTGCGGGGCCGTGCGACCGGCCGAACCGGTCCGGTGCCCGCGCTGCGGCGCCCTCTAGAGCGCGGACGGGGGCTCTGCCGCGGCGGAGACCTCGGGCGTCGTCGGTTCGGGCACCGGGGCTTCCGGAACGTCGGTCGGCGCGCCGGTCGCCGCGGGAGGCAGGGGCGCCGGGGCGACCCCGAGCTTCTGCTCGAGGAATCGCCGGATCTCCTCCGGCCGCGTCGACGAGATGCCGAAGTACTCCACGAACCGGCGCGTGGTCGTGAGTTCGAGCGTCGAGCCCTTCGGCTCGGTATGGACGAGGCCGATCGCCCGGAGGTGCTGCACCTCCTCGTAGGCGACGTCCCCGATCATGCGAACGAGCACACTCTGCAGGATCGGCTGATGGTAGGCGACGAGCGTGAGCGCCTTCACCGTCCGCGGCGCCATCTCGACCGGCGTGACGGAATGGACGGTCGGAACGTATCGCTCCTCCAGCTGGAGAGCGTACCGGTCCCCGACCTTGCGGACTTCGAGCGCCGACTGTCGGTGCGCGTACGTCTGCTCGAGCGTGCGGACGGCCTTCAGAATAGGGCGGTAGTCGACGAGGCCGAGCGCGCCCGTGATCTCCTTCACGCTGAGCGGCTTTCCTGCGGCGAACAGGACGGCCTCGACCTGGAAGACCAGGTCGTCCAACTTGGACGGCATGGCTCAGGCGGCCTCCGGGACGACCTTGCGCGCCTCGGACGTCCGGACGATCATCACCGGACTTTCCCCCAGGACCTCCTGGCGGAGGTCGATCGACCGTTCGCGGGCGAGGAAGAGCGCAGCGAGAAAGATCGCGACCAGGCGGTCGCGGCCGGTGAGCGGGCTCCACAGGTCGAGGAGGGGGAACGGCTCATCGATCGGGTGACGGAGCGCTGCCTCCCACGTGTCGACCAGGTCATGTTCCGGAAGGTCGCCGTGGACGAGGACCTCCGGGGGCGCGCGCTGCTCTTCCCGCAGGCGTTCACGGAGTTCCTGGATGTGGACCGCCCGCCGCGCGTCGGCCTCGGCCTCTCCGAACGCGCGGACGAGCTCGAGGAGAGAGACCGGGCGCGTCTCGGGGTGGCGGACCATCTCGAGAAGCGGGGGAGCGTCCGCCGAGCCGAGGACCGCGGACGTGACATCGACGGCCTCGGGGGTCTCCATCAACGGGAGGTAGCCATCGTCGATCGGACCGGCGTCGCCGAGCTCGCCGGGAGCGGTAGCCGGATTTGCGGCCTCCCGCGCCTTCAGGATCTCCTCCGATTGTAAGTAGAGGATGCTCCACGCCATGTACACAAGTCGACCCGCGATGGCGAAGTTCACCGCTCCGTCGCTCTGGACCCGCTCGAGGTACGACTGGGTGAACTTGACAAGGTCGATCTCCCACGGGTCGAACTCCTCCTCCATCACGAGTTCGAAGAGGAGCGCCATCGCCTTCTGGAACGGGTCCGGGATCACGAGGTGAACGCCGTCCTTGAGGTTCTCGACCAGGGTGAGGTACCGTTCCAGCAGCGCCGACGTATCCTCCGCCTCTCCGAGGAGGGAGCGGTGGAACACGAGGTACCGAAGGACCTTCTCGGCCGCGTCGCGCGGCACCGCGGTCGGGCTGAGGAGGACGGTCGCCTCGCTCTCGGACATCGTCATCGGGCCTCCACCAGCGGCGGTGCGGGGTCGGGCGCGCGCGCCCCTTCCCGGCTCTCCACGTCATGGATATCGTCGAGGTGGATCCCGACGACGCGCGAGCAGCCGTCGCCGTGCATCGTCACGCCGTAGAGATGGCTGGCGAACTTGAGCGTCACCTTGCGCAGGGAGATGACGATGAACTGCGCCCGCTCGGCATTGTGTCGCAGCATGCGACCCACATACTCTGCGTTGAGCCCGTCGAGGGACATGTCGACCTCGTCGAACACGTAGAGGGGGCTCGGGTCGTAGCGCTGCATCGAGAAGATGAACGCGAGGCTCGCGAGCGACTTCTCCCCGCCCGAGAGCTGCTCGAGGCGCGCCACGGTCTTGCCGACCGGACGGGCCTTGATGAGGAGACCTCCGGCGAGTGGGTCCGCGGGGTTCTCGAGCGCGATCTCGCCCTCGCCGCCCGCCGACAGCTCGCCGTAGATCGCACGGAAGTTCCCGTTGACCTGGACGACGACCTCGTTGATCTTCTCGCGCTTTTTCTTTTCGATCTCCTGGACGAGACCGACCAGCTCCGTCTTCTCCGCCGTGAGCCGCTGGACCTCGGTCCCGAACTCGTCGAGCCGGCCTTTCTCGGCATCATACTCCTCCACCGCACGGAGGTTGACGTCCCCCAGTGCCGCGAGCTGCTGCTCGAGCGTGGCGATCTTGCGCTTGAGGTCCTCGACCGACATCGGTTTCTCGTCGGGCTCCGGCTCCGGGTACTGCTTCAGGGCCTCCTCGAGTTCGTGGAACTTGGACTCCGCGACCGCGAGGCGGGTCTCTTCCTGGGTGAGCATCGAGCGCCGGGTCTCGAGGTTCGCCTGCGCCTCGCCCAACTTTCGCGTGACGACGAGTCGCTCCTCCTCGAATCCGCGCTTCTTCTCTGCTTGCGCCTTCTGGGTCTCGCTCTGCTTCGATTCGACCGACTTCAGAGCGTCCAGGGACTCCTTCGCGGCGACCACGGACTTCTCGGTCTGGGCGATCTCCTTCTTCTTGGCGGCGACCGAGGTCTTCGCTCCGTCCAACTCCTGCTGACGTCCCTCGAGATTCGCGACGAGCGCGGCGAGGGACGCGCGAACGGACTCGAGCTCCCCGTTGACATGGACCCGCTCCTCCGAGGTCTTCTGCGCGGCCTCCTGGAGCGCGCGGAGCTTGGCGCCCAGCGCCTCGGGAAGCTGACCGAGGTACTGCTCCTGGGCCTTCGAGATCGATGCCTTGATCGCGGCGATCTGCTCGCCGAGCCTTCGGACCGCCTCTTCCGCTCGGGCGAGTGCGCCTTCCGCCTTCTTCTGTTCGGCGGCGGCCGCGCCGATCCGTTCGCGGGCGGCCTCCAGGCGGCTGCGAGCGGCGGTGAGGTCCTTCTCCAGAACTTGACGGGAGGATTGATGGGATTGGTCCTGGATCGACCGAGTGGAGAGCTCTTCGCTAACGACTCGGATCCGGTCCCCTGCCTGGGTTAGCGCGGTCCGGGCGGCGCCCTCCGCCCCGCTCTTCTCCCGGAGCTCCTCGCCCAGCCGTTTGAGCTCCACGGCGCTGTCCGCGCCGCGGCCCTGGGCCGAGGGGTCGAGGTACCCGCCTGAGATCGCGCCGGTCGCTTCGATGAGGTCGCCGGTCAGGGTGACGAGGCGGACCCCGCCCATCTGCGCGCGGGCGTGAGCGAGGTCGTCCATGACGACAGTCTCCCCGAAGACGTACCAGAACGCGGGCCGGAACGTTTCGTCGAACTTGACCAGATCGATCGCAAAGCCGGTCGCCCCCGACGTCTTCGAGACCACGAGGGACTTGCCGTGCGGACGGCCCGGGAGCATCTTATTGAGGGGAAGGAAGGTCGCGCGGCCTCGCTTCTCCTCGCGCAACAGGCGGATGCACTCCTCGGCCACCTGGTCGGTCTCGACGACGAGCGCCTGGAACCGATTCCCGCCCGCGACCTGTAACGCGGTCTTGACCTTCGGTTCAAACTCCGCGAGCTCTTCGACCGTGCCCCGGATACCTGGGATCTTGCCCAGATTCCGCTGGGAGAGTAGGAAGTCGACCGCGGCGAGCTGATTCGGGCGGGCCCCGGATTCGGTCCGGGCCTTTAGGCGAGCGTCGAGGGCGAGGTACCGCCGGTTCAGTTCACTGACCTCCCGGGTAAGTCGGTCCACCTCGGCCGTCAGGCTCTTCTCTTGGTTCTTGAGCGAGAACAGCTCCTTCTGCAGGTCGCCGGTGGAGGCGCCCCCCGAGCCTTTCGATGGACCCGTCTCCTTAATCCGGAGCTCGAGATCCTTGACCTCGACCTCGCGTTCGCGCAAGTCGTCCTCGGCCTGGGCCTGCGAGCGCTCCGCCCCTTCCCGGGTCGCGTTCGAGGACTCCCGTTCTTGCACGGCCTGTTGCCATGCCTTCTGCTTGGCGTCGTGCTGGCGCTCGAGTTCGAGCTGTTGCTTCCGGGCGCCGGCGATCTTCTCGCCCGACTTTCCCGGGGTGCCGGTCGCCGCCTGAATCCCCTTGGTATCCTCCTCGGCCCGCTGCGTCAACGCCGCGAGACGTTCCGCGAGGGTGGTCTCTTGCTTCTGAAGCGTGCTCCGCTGGGCCTCGTCCCCACGGACCGTCGAGGCGAGCTCCTCGCTCTGGGCAGTGAGAGTTTCGAGTGCCTCCCGGAGGTGCGCGAGGCTCTGATCGAGGCGCGCATAGGCCATGCGCTTCTCGTCGAGCTCCGCCTTGAACTTTATCGCCGCGGTGCCTCCGGCTTCCGCGATCTCCCGATCGACCGAATCGATCGATCGAGCCAGTTCGTCCTGCCGGGTCGCCAACTGAGTCCGCACGCCGTCCAGGCGGGCGATCTCCTGTCCGACGGACTCGACCTGTTTGCGGCAGGTGACGAGTTCCTGCTCCGCCATTCGGTGGCCGGCCCGTGCGAGGCGCGCCTGAGAACGGCGCTGATCGTCCTGAAGTTGCTTGTACTCGATCGCCTGCAACCGCTGTCCCTCGAGGGAGGAAAGCCGTCCCTTGGTGTCTCCGAGCAGCGTCTGGATCCGGTCGAGGTTCTGATCGAGGTCGGTCCGCTTGGTCGCGGCGCGATCGAGTTCGTCGTCGTACTGACTGATGCCGGCGAGTCGTTCCAGGAGGGCCCGCCGGGGGACCGGACCCATCGTGACGATCTTGTTGACGTCGCCTTGTTGGACAAGGTTGTACCCGTCCCCCGAAAGGCGGCCGTGGGAGAGCAGCGCGTCGATCTCTGTCTGGGTAGTGCGCTTTCCATTGACGTAGAAGTACGAGTAGTAGCCGTCCGGGTCGCTCGGAGCGAGCTTGACGTACCGGGTGACCTCGACCTCGGCCGCGTCGCACGGGAGCAACTTGTCCGAGTTGTCGAAGACGAGCGAGACCTCGCATTCGGTCGCGGGCTTCTTGGAGGAGCCCCCGTTGAAGAACAGGTGCGTGAGGCGCTCCGCGCGGAGCGCCTTGGAGCTGGTGGGGCCTAGAACGAAGAGGATCGCATCGGAGATGTTCGACTTCCCCATGCCGTTGGGTCCCGCGACGCCCGTGAACCCGGGCTGAAACGGGATCTCCGTCGCGCCGGCGAACGACTTGAAATTCCGGACCTTGAGCCGTTTGAGATACATCGAGCGGACCTCCTCCGTGGCTACCGAACTGGGATCCCCGTCGCCGACGACGTTCTGTTTGTCAGACAGTCGTCAGCAGCGCATTCCGAGCCCTGTCAGCCATATTTAACGATTCGGCTGCTGAGGTACTGTTCAAAATCGGGTGGTGACGGGGGGTCCTAGCGGAGGCTGCCCGGATTCGGGTGGTGACCCCCCTCCGTTCTGACGTAAAATCGGCGGAAGGTGCAATGCCGAACCCCATTTTCTTGCTGTCAGACAAATGGGATCGGACATGGGCGGCGGCGGCTCCACGGGTCTGGTCTGTAATGGCCGGACAGTTCTGCCGGTACAGCTGTCAGACAATGCGACTTGACTCCAAACAGACAGGTTTCGGAAATTACAACCCAGCCTCTGCGGCCATCGTTCATCGTTCACCGGTGCCGGCATCTCTAAGCCATTAGTCGTGGACGGACGCTCTCGGAGGTCTCGATGGAGTCGGCGTCGGCCGAGAATTGGACGGACTCTCGGACCCCGGCTTTGGCAATCGTGGCTCGGGGTGACCAGATCCGATCCCTCTCCCCCAGCCTCCATGAAGTTCAATCCCAGAGCCGTCCCGGCCGGAAGTATCAGGTCACGAATCGAGAGGCCCGATGGTCCTGTTCTTGCGCGTATCATCGCGACAGTCACAGGCTGTGTATCCACATCCTCGCGATTCGATACCGTGACGGGCTCCAGGATCCGGAGTCCAGTGGTCGCACGGTGGAGTGCGCGTATTGTCGCTCCGGCGAAGTGATACGATTCGGGACGCGGCGCAACAAGGGCGGGGTCCTTCGCCGTTACCTCTGCAAGGCCTGCGGGCGCCGCTTCGTAGATCGAGGAGGCTTCCGGAATCGTCGGACGGACCCCGAAAAGATTGCTCTGGCGATGGACCTGTATTTCCGGGGGCTCTCGCTGCGGAAGGTTGCCGACCACTTTCACCAGGCCTATAGTCTGAGAGTCGCCCCATCCACCATCTACGGATGGGTCGCTCAATTCTCACGGGTCGCAGCAAGGTGGATGGACTCGCTCGAAGCCCGAACGGGCGAGGCATGGCACGTCGACGAGACGGTGGTGAAGGTAGATGGTGCTCCGCGATACGTCTGGAACGTCCTTGACGCTCGGACGCGGTTCTTATTGTCCACGCATGTGACTCGACTGCGGCGATTAAGAGATGCCCGAGTGCCGCTCAGTCGCGCAAAATCGGCATCACCGGATCGGCCGATCGAGGTGTTCACCGACGGGATGAACGCCTACAAGAAGGCCATCGGACGGGAACTCGCATATCGAAGCGGCTCCGAGGTCGTGAACCCGCACGTGAGAGTGCCGTCGATACGGGCCAAGCGCTCAAACAACCTGGTGGAGCGGCTCCACGGTACGGAGAAGGACCGGATCAAGCTCGTGCGCGGGTTCCACGGCAGCCGAGGCACCAAGACGTTCATGGAAGGATTCCGAGTCTACTACAACCTCGTTCGAGAGCACGAGCGGCTCGGGACTACACCCGCGGTCGCCGCCGGGCTCCCGGAGATCGATGGCTTCCGCTGGCGCGAAATCCTCCAAGAAGCGGTTCGAGTTGTACCTCGGCGGAAGGCTGAGATCATTCTGGTCGCTGAGTGATCTCTCCGCCGTCCGAAGTCCCGCATCAACTGCACGGCGCGAACGAGAACGCCCAACCCCCCCCGGGGCCTCCCGGATTCGAGAGGGCCTCCACCTGCCAAGTCCCATAGTTTCCGGGGAACCAGTAGTTGTACTGAATGGTGGAGACGGGCAGCTCGAACGGGACGCTCTGATTCTGGCCCCCCCGCTCAAAGTGAATCCAGAGGGTAAGGAACGTGGAGGTCACCGAGAGGGACTCCGGGGGACCGCCACACGTCGATACATTCGGCTCATTGCTATTATTGAATCCGTTCTCGAAGGAGAGATTGTTGTTCGGAGAGTCCGTACCGGGAAAGAGGACAGTGGGCTCCTGCCCATCGGAAGCGTTGCCTGGTCCCATGATGGGGATGCCGGTCGCCGTGTCGCCCATCGGGGAAAGGTTAACGATGAACGGCCCGGTGCATCGAGTGTTGGGACCCGGCCCCCAGGTAGTGACATTCTGATCAGTCGAAGCGTTCACGTCGGATAGGAAACCTGCCCAGGCAGCCCCGCCGTTCGTGTCCCCGGTTTCTTCTCCGATCACGTAGCCAACGAGGAACCCCACTGGGTAGGTAATGTTCCCTGCGGCGAAACCCCCGTACGGCGAGTTCACGAGCAAGCCCGGGATCCAGACTGTCTGCTGGTTGACCACCCCGCCGCGCTCACAGCTCCAGTGCAGCACTGGAGCCCAGCCTCCGATCACGGTGGGGAAGAACAGACCCACCAGGACGCAAACTGCGACCGCCCCGGCGGCAGCTGCGATTCGCTTTCCTCGGCGCGGGCGAGCGGGTGGAGGGTCGGGCGGGAGCCCGGTCATCCGTCCTGTCCAAGCGAGGAAACGCCGGTGCGAGCCATGAACGAGGGATGGACGCGCACCGTGAAGTCACTACCGACGACTTTGGCCGCGTAGAATACCGCGCGTAGAAGTGCGACCACCCGATTCCGGACGGGCAACGTCCTGTTAATCTACACCACCCGCTCTCTGAACAGAACCGGCTGCTGATGCAAGGTGAACGGTGCTCTGCGCCGCTCGAGCAGAGGAGTCACGCACGATCGGCGGTGGACCAAATCCGGCGGTTCTCCTCCCCTAGGGGTAGGAGGTCCAGACCATCCCGGTCAATACCGCCCCCCGAACTCGAAGGTCCCTGCGTCCGGGCGCTTACCTGGGCCCAGATCGGGGTGGACCGAATTGACCGGCCCGTGGGACCTTCCGACCAGGGGGCGAGTTCGTGGGGAACGTGAATTGCTAGAACTTGCTGGATAATCGAGGGCCGGACGTCCGGGTCATCCGGCGGGAACAGGACTCCCCACCGTGATCATCACCTTCCCTCGGGCGTGCCCTGCTTCCAGGTATCGTAACGCCGCGGGAACTTCGTTCAACGCATACCGTCGGTCGATGACGGGAACTACTTTGCCAGATTCGAGAAGGTTCTTCATGAAGACCAGGCCTTCCTGGTTGACGGGCATCGTCTTCAGTACGACTCTCATCCCCCCTTTTCTCGACGTCAAGGCGCTCATGACCCAAATACGCAACAGTCGGGCCATGGTCGAAAACCCCACGACGACGCAGATTCCCCGGGGACTCAACACGCGCCGAAAATCGGAAACCGAGTGATTTCCCACGGCGTCCAGAATCAGGTCGTACCGCTCACTGCTCCGCGTGAAGTCCTCGTGAGTGTAATCGATGACGTGGTCCGCACCGATGGATCGTACCAGCTCCAGATTGACCGGGCTGCAGACACCGGTGACCTCCGCCCCGAACGACTTGGCGATCTGAACCGCAAAGGTCCCCACGGCGCCCGACGCACCGTTGACCAGCACCTTCTGGCCGGCCCGAATATGCCCGATCTCTCGAAGGGCCTGGAGCGCGGTGATCCCCGCTAACGGCACGCTCGCCGCAGACTCGAAACTCACGTTGGTGGGCTTCAGCGTCAGAGATTCTTCCGGGACGATGACATACTCAGCGAAACTGCCGAGATGTTCGCCGAAGACCTCGTCGCCGGGGTGAAACTGCGTTACCATGGCACCGACGGACTCCACTCGGCCGGCCAGATCAGCGCCGAGGCGTGGGAACTTCGGTCTTCGAAGTCCGTGGCTCACGCGGGCGAGGAAGGGGGTACCTCGCATGAGATGCCAGTCGAATGCGTTTGCCGAGGCCACACGAACCCCGACGAGCACTTCGTTGTCCTTGGGGGTCGGTCGACTTACTTCCTTGTATTGTAGAGACTCCGGCGCGCCATACTCTTCGCAGACGATCGCCTTCATGATGTTCCGAAGGCGGCTTCTCCGACGAGGATACGCGACTCGCCCGATAACCTCCGGCTTGATTCGAGTTGACGGCGGGGAAAGCTTGCCCTGACCGGTCGCCCGTTTCGCTCTATCGTGGGGGACTTGCAATGACGGGATCGTGCAGCTCCGACGATTTCCTACAGTCGCGGGGAACCCGGCCGATAGATCACGGGGTCCCCGTTCGATTTTTGGGTTTCCGAGTCGACGCCCGAGTCACCCGCGCTTTCGCCTCGGCGATGGCCAGCTCCACCTCGAGCGCGGTCACTACCGGCTCCTGCGGGTGGCCCTCCTGGTAGGCCTTGGCGACGGACGGAAACGTCCCGCCGGCCTCCGCGAGTTCGGCAAGTTCCGTCCGGCGCCGCCGGAGCGCTCGGGCGAGGGACGCGTAGGCGGTGCCCGAGAGGCTATCCTCCTCGACCGCGCGTCGCCCCGCATCGGGGCCGGGACGCGGCAGGTCTCGTGTACCTTCGCGGGGACCGTTCTCGCTCACGATTCCCTGTAAGGGTTCGGAGGGAGATGACCTCCTCGATACCTCCCAAGAGAAGAGGCGCAAGCTCTAGACCTAGACCGTCGCGGTGTTCTATCCGCCTACGCAGACCTGGCTGGTAGCTCACAGGTGGTCACGCGCGAATCTCGTCACATCGTGGGAGGCGCTTCGCCGCCGGACGTCAGCTCCATTTCGACGACGGTCTCTCCCGGCGTATGTCCCAGCGGTGATGACTGGCCCGTTCGGCGGAAGCCTCGGGACTCGTACAGCCGGAGGGCGGCGACCTGATGGGGGTTGACCTCCAGAAGTGCAGAACGCCCCGCGTGGGTATGACGGATCCAATCCAAGGCTGCGTCGAGCAGTTGAGCCCCAATCCCGTTGCCCCGATGGTCCGGGTCGACCCACATCGCGAACAGGTGGACCGTCTCGCCGACGGTGGCCGTGACCGTCGTACCCACGAATTGACCGGCTGAGTCTACCGCGACCCAGGTTGCGGCTTCAGAGCCGGCCGGTCCGTGATTGATGCGCTCTTTCCACATCGCGGGCGTAAATTGCTCCTCGCGTTGAAGAGTCGACCCGAACGCTGTAGGGTCGGACCACAACGCCTTGAGCCGGAGGTCTCGATACTCCTCCCACTCACTCTCCCGAGCCTGCCGAACGATGGTCCCGGAGGCGATCGGTCGCGAGGTCGGCACGATGCGGTCGACTCGACTTCCGGAACTTAACTCCGACGGACGGCTGCCCACGCCGCACCCGGTACGTCGGTGTCAGAGCCGGACACCACACCTCTGAGGACGGGACGGCACGAATCAACGGGTCGCGAGCGACTGAGATGGCCGGAATTCGGCCGGACGTTTCTATCGAGGGGCCTCGGCATCGGCCTCGCGCCGGAGCACCTGACCGATCCTTTCGTCGCCCACCGACTTACCTACCGCCCCGGAGTCGGCCGGGCGTCGACAAACCGGCGTCCCCTCAGGGTTCAGACTCGATTTTCTTGATCTTGCGGTCTGCGGTGGCCAAGTCCTGGTCGTCCTTCGCAGCGAGGGCTTGGTCGGCGGGTCGACCCGTCTCGCTGGCTTTGTTGTCGGCGTCCTCCCATCGGACCGCGGCCTCCGCCCTCTCTTGGTTCGCCGCGTCCAGGCGCTTCGCTTTGTCGGCCACCACGGCCCCCTCAGTTCACGTTGCGGCATAAGCTCGTTCGTCGGGCCGGATCTCTACGGCAGTCCGGAGGTCGCTTGGTCGGTAGAGGTCGAACTGGTGACCGTCGATTGCGGAGGGTGGAAGGGTTTCGGGAGGTGATCGAACGCGGTGACCTCCGGAGGATCAGGAGGCTCGAGGCACGATCGTGACCGATGCGACCGCGACGGAGTACTCGCTGCTCACCAGCGTCCCCAGGACGTCCGTCCGGGGCAGCGGGTCGGCCAACGAGAAGCTGAACGTGAGGTTGGTCCAGCGCCCCAGCGGGAAACTGGAGACCTTCAGGGTCTCGTTCCACGGTATGTCGCCAAATCCGGAGACGGTGATCCGGAGCACATCCTTGTTCTGGTCCCCGCTCGAATTCGGGCCGGTCAGCAGGAGCTCGACCCCGACCGTGTAGGACCCGGGTGGGAGTAACGCATCCGGGCCGCCCCAAATATTCCCGCTCCGATTGATTTCGTCGATGCTCGTGATCTCTTGCCCGGACGGGGAGGAGGAGTTGGGTCCTTGTACGCCCTTTGGTCCCGGGGTCAGACCGTTTCCCGGCGTGAAGACGCCGGAGACGGGCGGCAGCGCCGGCCCGAAGAGCTGGGCGGGCGAGTCATAGCTCCGCTCGTAGAGCAGGATCGTGCCCACCGTCGAGCTCCCTACGTACCCCCGCAATCCGTAGACGGCCGGGTCGGAGACGTTTCGCGAGAGGTTCGGGCTGATGACATTCAACAGCTGCGAGGATACGAGCACGTACTGCGGTCCGGCGGAGACGTTGAACGGTAGGTTCGACAGGTTGACGTCCATGCGGCCCAGCATGACGTAGGAGTGCGGGTGGTTCGCGACGATCGTGAACAACTCGGGCGGCGCGCCGACGGTCGCCTCGTAGGGAATGTTCGCGACGAGACTCTCCAGCGGCGCGTACGAGGAACTCATCTCCAGCGAGTGGTCGAAGTAGGTCGTCTCGAACGGACCTCCGGCCGCTACGCCGAGATCGGGCAGGATCGGGTTGATCGGCGCGAGCAGACCGTTCGCGGCGACTACGACCGCCAACACGCCGACCCAGGCCATTCCCGTGGAGGAGCGATCGAGTTGCCACGCAGCCCGAACGGGACGCGGGGCTGAGCCGGCCGCGGTGCTCGCGGCGGTGCTCCCCGCCGCTGCGACGTTTCCTTGCCCGAAATGAACCCGCTGAAGGCCGAAGGCCAGCCCGATGAAGATTGGTGCCGCTGCGATCAGGGAGTACTGGTGACCCAGCGTCGTGAACCGGTTGCTATTGGTGAGAAAGGTCCACCCGATCCAGGGAAGCGAGATGATCAGCGCCCGAGGATAGAGAAGTGGAATGAAGGCGACGAGGGCGTAGAGGATCAACCAGTACTCCGCGGTCGTCACCGTTTGGGAGGAGCCGAGGATCGTCCAGAAATTCTGGATCCCCGGGCTGCTCGGATTCGCGAACACCCCTCCGATCCCGGGCGACACCGGCGGGGCGAGGACGCCGAGGATCTCGTACCCCCAGAGGTTGATGAACAGCGCGAGCAGGACGAATGCGACCACCGAACTGACCATCAGCACCAGGGTGTATCGCACCTCCCGGACACGACAGGTTTCCCGGAGATATCGCCAGCCGATGGACGCGGTCGTCCGAATCGAACGATGTTCCGCCGTCGGGCTTCGCCACCGACGCCACTGCGCCATGATCGGTCGTTCGACATAGGGAAAGAGAAAGAACGCACCGACAAGGAAGGTGAAGAGCGGGTACACTTCGAACGTCAGGAACGCCACGACCGCGGCGGCGAGACCGAGGCGATACCTCCCGGCATACCACAACGCGGCCAGGGTGAACAATTCGAGGGGAAGCAGGGACTCAAGATGCAGGGAGAACGCGTCCCCCACGAAACTCGGCGCCCAGACGAGAAAGAGTCCCGCAGCGAGAAGTCCCTTCCCCGGTGAGCCCGTCACCTGGCGAGTCAACCAATAGAGGGGAATCGCTGCGGTGGACACGAAGACCGCTCGGATCGCGAACAGGGTCACGGTGGACGGAGCCAAGGCGTAGAACGGCGCGGCAAGGTAGAGGACGAACCCCGGGTGGACCAGAAAGAACGAGCAGCGGGACTTGACCTGGCAATCATACGACTCGAACCAGGGAGCCACGTTCCCATGGACCGTGGAGGCGAATGCCTGGGTGAAGATCCCCGCGTCGGTGTCATTCGACGTCTGGAGGTTCGTGTAGGCGATGATCCCCGAATAGAGCGAGATCGCAAAGAAACCGATGACCATCGCGGCGAGCCAGAAGCGGGGCCTCTGCCACCACCGTGTGGGGGCAGGTGGCGAATCTCCGTCCGGCGCGGGGGTTCCCGGGCCTTCCGCGACGGAATTCACGGCCCGCATGGCCCGACGGAGTAGATGAGGAGTGGTCTAACGGACACGCCTCCGTGGTCCGTCCTCGTGGCGGCAGCTGCCTCGGGCGGCGTGGGGGAAGAGTTCGATGGGGTCGCAACCCCACCGGCGGTCAAGTTGGCGATTCGTAGGAGAGCCGAAGACGCACCTCTCCAGCCGGTAGTCAATCTCGCCTTCGCAAACGCTTTTATTATGGACGTCCCTCGGAAGTACGAATGCGTCGCCATACGACGGAGGGGTAGGCCTCTGGGCCCCCCGCACCTCACGTTTTTTCTTCGGTCAGACCCCATGGACGTCCTCGACGCTATCCGCGCTTACCGTCCGTGCGTCCAGTACCAGTCCCGCCCCATCCCGGCCGAGAAGCTCAAGAACGTTCTCGCGGCAGCTCGCCTCGCCCCGAGCCAACACAACATGCAGCCGTGGCGTTTCGTCGTCGTTCAGGACGATGAGCGAAAGCGATTGCTCGCCCAGGCCTCGAACCGCGGTAAGATGATCGCCGAAGCCCCGGCGGTCATCGTGGCATTCGCCGTGGAGGAGGACGTACCGGTGACGATCGGCGGATACATCTCGGCCTATCCCCTCGACGTCGCGGTCGCCGTCAACTACATGCAGCTCGCCGCGACCGCCGAGGGACTCGGCACGAGTTGGATCATCGAATTCCACGAGGACAAGGTCCGGGCGGTGCTCCACGTTCCCGAGGGGGTCCATCCGATCGGGATCATTCCGATCGGGTATCCCGCCGAAGCGAACGGTTCCGCCCGACCCCCCGATGACGGCCGAAAGAGCCCGGACGAGATCATCGCGTACAACGAGTACGCCTGGTAGCGCGGGCCCTGTGATCGACATCACGTTCGTAAGCACCAACCCGGGTAAGTTCCACGAAGTGCGGGACGTGCTTCGGCCCTACGGCCTGCGGGTGCGTTGGAAGCGGAGGGAGCTGCCCGAACCCCAGGCGGACGACCTCGCCGAAGTGGTCGCGGCCAAGCTCGACGCGGTGCGCGACATTCCGGGTTACGTCCTGGTCGAGGACTCCGGCCTCTTCATCCCGTCCTTGGCGGGATTCCCTGGAGTGTACTCGGCCTACTTCCTCCGGATCTGGAAATTCGAGCCGATCTTCGAACTCCTCCAAGGGCGACGCCGCAGCGCACACTTCCAGACCGTCGCCGGACTGCAGAAGGGACGGCAGCGTTGGATGTTCGACGGCAAGGTGACGGGTACGATCACTCGACGCGCCGCGGGGAAGGCCGGATTCGGCTATGACCCAATCTTCGTTCCGGACGGATGGGACCGCACCTTCGCCGAAGCGTCCCCGTCGGAAAAGAACGCCATCTCTCATCGTGCGAGAGCGGTTCGGCAGATCGGCGAGAAGATCGGGACCCGACCCCCGCCGGTCCCGCTCTCCCGCCGGACGAAGGCGGGGCGCAGGCACCGGGTTTAATCCGCCGTCAGGGCTGGGGAGGACCGTGTCGGTCGACGCGGTCTCGGAGTCGCCGATCCTTTCGCTCATCGACCAGATCTTTCGTCTGCGCCAAGCGGGCGAACCCGTGCTCGGGCTCCACATCGGAGAACCCGATTTCGACACGCCCGCAGGGATCCGCGACGCCGCGTACCGAGCGATGAACGAGGGGTTCACCCACTACGTCTCCGCGCAGGGGATGCCGGAGCTGCGCGAAGCCATCGCCCAACGCGTCGCATCGCGCCACCAGATTCCGGCGCAGGCCGATGACGTCGTGGTCATGAGCGCGAAGTTTGCGATCTATGCGACGCTCCTCGCGATGGTCAGTTCCGGAGATGAGGTGCTCCTGCCCGACCCGACGTACCTCTTCGAACAGCCGGCGGAGCTCGTCGGCGCCAAGCCCGTGTATGTCCCGCTTCGGCCGGATTTTTCAATCGATGCGGATGCCCTCAAGGAAGCTGTCACGTCTCGATCCAAGTTGCTCGTTCTGGTTTCCCCGGCGAACCCCACGGGTCACGTACTTCGGCGCACGGAGGTCCAGGCGGCCCTGGAGGTCGCGCGGGAACATCATCTCACTGTCGTCAGCGACGAGACGTACGAATCCCTGATCTACGAAGGAACCCACGTCAGCCCGGCTTCGCTCGCCGACGAGGGGGTGCCGGTCGTGACGATCGGAAGCTTTTCGAAGCTCTACGCGATGACCGGCTGGAGGGCGGGATTTGCCATCGCTCCTCCCCTGATCCGCGCCCGGCTCGTCAAGGTGGTGGAGCATACGCTCACGTGCCTCCCGCCGTTCATCCAGAAGGCGTGTCTCTGGGCGCTCGAGAACGCGGGTCCGGACGAAGACCGATTCCGAGCCGTCTTCCGCGAACGGCGGGACCATCTGCTGCGCCGGCTCTCCCGCGTCGAAGGCCTGACGACCGTTCGCCCCGAAGGCGCGTTCTACGTCTTTCCCCGCTACGAACTGCCGGTCCCCTCGGTGGCCTTCTGCTCCCGACTGCTGAACGAAGAGAAGCTCGCGTTGGTGCCCGGCGTGGCGTTCGGTCCTCGGGGAGAACACCACGTTCGGATCTCGTGCAGCTCGTCGGTCGCGGCGCTCGATGACGGAGTCGACCGTCTGGAACGCTTTCTCGATCGCCACCGCGCCGGCGCCCGCCCGGCAGCGGCCGGGTCATTTTAGTACCCCTGCCTCATCGCGGCCGCATGGCCAATCCGCGTCGCGTCCATGACCTGACCGCGCTCCTCCAGACCTACATGCCGGTATGGCCCACGTCGCCGCTCCCGACGATCGAACCCGTCGGAATCGTATCCCGGGACGGCTACTCGATCGAGCGGATCACCTGCATGACCCACACGGGGACTCACATGGACGCCCCCTACCACTTTCTCGAGGACGGGATCACGGTGGACCGAATCCCCCCCGAGCAACTCGTGGGACCCGCCATCGTGCTCGACGTACGCAAGGACGCCGACGGGACCCTGATCTCCGCGAAGTCGCTCGAGAAGCGTTGGCCCAAGGACATGCACCCCGAAATCGTGCTCCTGCGAACGGGATGGAGTGCGGACCGGGCCCCTACGAAGCACTACCTCTACGATTTTCCCGGGATCGCTCCGGCCGCGGCGGAGTGGCTGGCCCGCAAGTCCGTCAAGGGAGTCGGGACGGACGCGCTGGGTATCGACCCGTACTCGAACTCGAAGTACGAAGCGCACAAGGTGCTCCTCAAGAAGGGGATCTGGATCCTCGAGGCACTCGACCACCTGGACCAGCTCTCGGAAGGCGTGGAGTACACCCTCGTCGCGGCTCCTCTCAAGATCGCGGGCGGCAGCGGAGCGATGGCGCGCGTCTTCGCCATCGAAGGGTAGGTCGCGCCGTGCCAATCTCCTCCGGCCTCCAGGGCGCCCGAGTCCTCGTCACCGCTTCGAGTCAGGGGATCGGCTACGGCGCCGCCGAGGCGTTCCTCGGCGAAGGGGCGCGGGTAGTCGTGAATTCGTCAAACCCCCAGCGTCTCACCGCGGCGGTCGAGCGGCTCCGGCGACACGGCGAGGTGCATGGGGTCGTCGCCGACCTCACTCAGAAGACCGACCTCGACCGGCTCGTCCAGGACTCCGTTGGACACCTCGGAGGGTTGGACTCGCTCGTGTACGTGACCGGGTCTCCGCCCCCCGGGACTTTCATGGAGCAGGGCTTCGAAGAGTGGAACCGCGCCGCAGCGCTCCTGGTCGTGAGCCCGGCCTATCTGGCGCGGAAGGCCGCCGACGCGATGCTCGCCGAACAGACGCCGGGCCGGATGGTCTTCCTCACCTCCGTCGCGATCCGCGAACCGATCCCCAACCTGGCAACTTCGAGCGTATGTCGCATCGCGGTCGCCGGGCTCGTCCGGACCCTCGCGCGAGAGCTCGGTCCTAAGGGAATACGGGTCAATGGAATCCTGCCGGGATATATTCGCACCGGGCGCGTCGACGAGGTCGCCGTCGACGCGGCGCGCCGTCGCGGGAGCACCCCCGAAGAGGTCCTCCGGGGACTCGCCGGCGACATTCCCCTCGGGCGCATCGGGACCACGGAGGAGTTGGCCCGCGCGGTCGTATTCCTTGCGAGCGAAATGTCGAGCTATGTCACGGGCGCGCTGCTGCCGGTCGACGGAGGCCTGCTCCGGTCGGTCGGATAGGGAGGTCTACTCCCGATCGGGGCGTATCGTCTCGTGGAGGAACTCCTCACGTCGGGGCGTAAACACGTCGAGGACCACGGTGGGCGTCTTCGGGTCCGCCGTCAGTTCGTGAGGGACATCCCCCGGAACGGTATACGACGAACCGAGGTGCAGGGTCCAGGTCTCGGAGCCGACCTGGAACTTGCCGCCTCCTTCGAGGACGGTCCCAGATTGTACGTGGGGATGGGCATGCATCGCAAACCGGCACCCAGGTGCGATCCGATATAGGACCATCATGACCCCGGGGTCGTGCGCCAAGATCCTGCGGTGAACCCCGGGCTGAACCTCATGCCAGGCCTCGGGCTTGTCTTCCCACAACGGCATGAACAGACCACGGCGTTGCGGTATTTCTCGATGGCGCGTCCGTCCTTCAGCCGAGCGCCTGCCGGAGGTCGGCGAGGAGGTCGCGGGAATCCTCGACCCCCACACTGAACCGGAGCAGGCCCTCCCGGATCCCCTGACGTTCACGCAGTCCTCGGGGCACCGAGCGATGGGTCATCAGCGCCGGCACGTTGACGAGTGACTCAACTCCCCCAAGACTCTCCGCGAGCGTGAATACTCGGAGACGCCGGACGACCCGCTTTGCGGCCTGGAGTCCGCCGCGAATCTCCGCCGAAACCATCCCACCGAAATCGTCCATCTGGCGTCGAGCCACGGTGTATCCCGGATGGCTTCGGAGCCCGGGATAGAGGGTGCGAACGACCTTTGGGTGGCGGGAAAGGAATGCAGCGACCTTGTGCGCGTTGGCACAGTGGGCGCGCACTCGGAGCCCCATCGTGTGAATTCCCCGGAGGACCAGGAAGCACTCGAGCGGACCCGGGACGCCCCCCTGCGTGTTCTGGTACCACCGATACTTCTCGAGCAGAGCGCGGGAGCGAAACACGAGGGCGCCCCCGATCAGGTCGCTATGCCCGCCGAGGTACTTGGTCGTCGAGTGGACCACCACGTCCGCTCCGAGCTCGAGGGGCCGTTGGAGCACGGGCGACGCGAACGTGTTGTCGACGGCGACCTTGGTCCCGGAGGCCCGGGCCACGGAGATCGCTCCGCGGAGGTCGGTGATCTTGAGCAGAGGGTTCGTCGGGGTTTCGAGGTACAGGAGGTTCGTCTTCCGGCCCTCGGCGAGCGAGCGGCGAACGTTGGCGAGGTCGGTCGTGTCGATGAAGTCGACCTGCACCCCGTGACTTCGAGCGACCTGCAGAAGTCTCCAGGTGCCGGCATAGAGATCGTCCCCCGCGACGATGCGGCTGCCGCTGGGATAGGCCATGAACAGTGCGGACGTGGCCGCGAGACCGGAACTGAACGCGAGACTCCCGACGCCGCCCTCGAGGCGCCCGAGTACCTTCTCCAGCGCCGCTCGAGTCGGGTTCCCCGTGCGTGAATAGACGAAACCCTTTGCAGCCCCGGGGGACGATTGGGCGAACGTCGACGTGAGATAGACCGGTACGTTGACGGACCCGGTCAGCGGGTCCGGTTCCTGCGCATCATGGATCAGCCGGGTATCCCAATTCATTCGCTTCGAAATGTACTGCCCGTTCACGGACTTGAAGGATTCGTCCTCAAACCTCCTTCGGCTCCGTCCTCAGCGCCCGGGGCGGCCGGCGACTTCCACGGCGAGAAAGTCGCCCTCCGGATGGTATTAATAGCCGCAAGAACTCCGCGTGCTAAGCCCTATCTCGGTTCCTCGCGTAGGGCAGCGACATCGGGGGAGAGGGGTTGAGCGCGGCAACCAGTACGGAACCGGCCGGCAGCGTAGTGAACCTACCCGCAAACGAAAGCATCCACCGCGAAGTCAGCGGAAAGGACCTGTACGTTCGCCAGTCGTCCGGTCTCGTCCGGACCGTGGGGGCGCGTACGGCCCTCTTCGCCAACCTCGTCGCGATGGGTATCATCGTGAACTACTTCTGGATCGTTTTTGCCTCGGCCGGGTACCCCAACGCCAACCTCGTCACGACCGTCCTCATCGGGGTCTTGATCAACGTCGGGGTCGGCTACGTCTACTGGATGCTCTCGAGCGCGATGCCGCGTTCGGGGGGCGACTATGTGTTCATGGGTCGGATCTTCCACCCGAGCATCGGGCTCGGTACCAACCTTCTCTTTTCAGTCGTCTTCATTTCGTGGGCGGGATATTTCTCCTACTACGTTGCGGCCTACGGCCTGCCGATGATGTTGGCCAGCTACTCCGTCGCGGGCGGCGGTAGCCAGGCCTTGAACGATATCACCTGGCTCACCGGGACCAACTCCCACCTATTCGCGGTCGGATTCCTCGTCCTCGCGATCGTCCTACTGATCAGCCTCACGCCGACGAAGTGGGTCTTCCGCGTGACGGTCGGGATCTTCGTGGTCACGGCGGTGATCTACATCGTCATGATCGTCATGCTCCTCACGACGAGCCAGGCGACGTTCGCGAGCAACTGGAACGCTGCCAACCCAGCGTCGCAGAGCTACGCGACGATCGCGGCGAGCGGAGCCAGCTTCGACACGATCACCCTGAGCGGTACGTTCCTCGGGATCGTCTACACGATGCTGAGCTTCATCGGGTATGCGAACAGCTCGTACTACGCCGGGGAGATCCGCGGAAACCCCACCCGTACGCAGGGGCTCGCGATCTTCGGCGCTCCGATCATCTTCGCCGGGCTCATCGGGGCGCTGTACGCGGCGACGTACTACACGTTCGGCCGCAACTTCATCGTGGGAGTGAGCGGCGGATACCTCTCGGGGACCGTGACCCTGTCGACGATCCCTTCCCCGTTGTTCCTCGCGGCCTACCTGACGAGTGACCCCATGCTCGCGGCATTCCTTTCCTTCGGGATCGTACTGACGTTCTTCGGATTCGCGTTCATCTACTTCATCATCCCGACGCGAAACCTCTTCGCCTGGTCGTTCGACCGGATCCTCCCGTCGTTCTTCACGCGGGTCTCGTCTCGGGGAGTTCCGTGGGTCGCGGTGCTGACGTTGTGGTTCGCGGCCTTGATCGCCCTCTATGTCGCCGTCTACACCACGTTGTTCACCTACCTCTCCTACTCGAACTTCGGATTCTGGTTGGCCGTGGGGATCGTCTGCCTCGGGGGAGCATTGTTCCCGTTCCTCCGCCCCAAGCTCTTCGCCCAGGCGCCCCGGGTCGTCCGCGCCAAGGTGGGGCCGATACCGATCATCACGCTGGTCGGGATCGCGTCGTGGATCGGTTCCTGGTTCGTGAGCTATGCGGCATCGACGGCGACCTACGTCGAGCCCGCCGGGGCATACCAGTACGGCTACCTCCTCTTCCTCCCGATCGTGTTCGTCATCGGCGTCGTGCTCTACTTCGTCTCCTACGCGATCCAAAAGTCGCGCGGGATTCCCGTCGACCTCATCAGCAAGGAACTCCCTCCGGACTGAGGAGGGCGACCGGCCCCCTTTTTGGGAGCCGCAGGCTCGGACGGAGCCGTGGGGGAGGTCGTCGACCTCGTCATTGACCCGATTCGAGGGGACCGGCTCTCCGTCGAGATCCCCATCGCGTTCCGGACGTCGCCCGAAGAGGCGCGTCGGGAGCTTGGGCTGGCGGACTGGGTCGACGTGTCGGACCCGATCGTGGCGCGGGGGGTTGCCCTTCTCGGCGCGGCCCGTCGCGCGGACCCACCGCTCCACCTCGCGGTCCTCGGGGGCGTCGCGCACCGGATCCGGTGCCTCTCCAGCAACCGGACGGACTTAGGTCTCCGGCGAACGTTGCACGACCTGGACGTCGTGTGCCTGCACAAGGAGCTCCCGGCGCTCCGTTCGTTCCTCTCCTCGGTGCATCAGCGCGAAGGGAGCGGCCTACAGTTCCACGAGACCGCGGGCGATCGGATCTTCAACTCGCTCGGCGAGGGACGGCGCGTTCGCCTTCATATGGTGCTCGACCAACAGGAGGGCGGCGTCGCGCTCGGGAGCGTGGACGTCCTCGCGGACGAGTTTCGTTTCTGCCATCGACTTGACCTGAGAGCGGACATCGCCGAATCGGGGTCCCAGCAGGGGACCCTCTCGCTCGCCCTGCTCCTGATGACCAAACTGCAATTCATCCAGCGGATCCCGGGAGGTGATCGCGCGAAGGTGCCGGACCGAGTGCTCGAGCGGTTCGGCCGACACGATCTGGTCATCGGACCGGAGGCGAAAGATGTGCGGGATGTCTTCGCCCTCCTCCTCGACCACCCCATCGCGGAAACCCCGGACGGGATCTCCCCGACCCGGCTCTCCGCAGCCCTGTCCTCCGACTGGGGGCTGTGGCGAACGGTCGGCCTTAACCTCGAGATGCTGGCCCGTTCCCCGATCCTGACCGACCTGCCCGCCGGTCCGGGCGCCCAGGTCCGCCGCCGCGTCGACGCGCTCCGCGACCTGGTCCACTCCGTCGCCCCGAAGCGGCGGTTCGGCTTCCTGGGCGGTCCGTGGTGGGAAGAGGTCGACGCGCAGCCGTCAGTCGACGGTACCGCCAGCGTGGGTTGACGCCGGCGGCTATCCTGAGGTCAGGACCGCCGACCGGACCTCGTCGCGTCCGAGGTCGACCAGCGCCCCGAGCAGCGTTCCCTCGGTGTACGCACTCCCACAGTTCATGGAGAGCGTTCGTCCGAACTTGGTCGTACCCCGGGACTCGTGGATGTGCCCGTGCAGGCCGAGGAGAGGTTGGTGCCGTTCGAGCGAGGCGCGCACGGCCGTGCTCCCGACGTGCACGAGCTCCGTCTCTCCGCCCGGCGCCATGACCTTGGTGAGGGAGGCGTCCAAGCGCGGCGCGAGGTCGAGCGGGGTGCCGAACGGAGGGACGTGCAGGTTGAAGATTGCCGAACCCGGGTTCTGGAGCGCGCGGAAGGCGCGGTCGATATGTTGCGTGATCTGCTCCTCGGAAAGTTCGCGCGGCGTGTTCCACGGGGTCGGGTTGCTGTAGGGCAGCGTCAGGAGCTCGTGATGGTCGTCGAGTCGCACGATGTCGCGGTCGGTCAATTCGGCGAACCCATCGTCCTCGATGACCCGCTCCATGGGGGTCAGGTCGTCGTTGCCCAGCCCAAGGCAAAGTCGCGTATCGCCCGACCCGACCCGCTCCCCGGCCCAGCCGAGCCACCGTCGTAGTTCTTCCGACGCGAGGCGAGCGAACACCTCATCGAGCCGACCGGGGGTCTCCCGAAGCTCATGCCACTCGACGGGAGTCGTGCGGAAGGGGATGGTCGCAGCGTTCCGTAGCCACTCCTCGAGCCGTTCGAGCTCGGGAAGGGAGGAGGCGGTCCGTCGCTCTCCGTCCACGGAGACCGACCAGCCGCCGCTCTCCTCCAGGATCGGAGTCAGGGTCTTCGCCGCAATGTCGCCACCGACGAGCAGGACGTCCGCGCCGTAGACCGTCGCGGCGTTGATGAACTTCCGCCAGCAGACCGCCGACCCGTGAAGGTCGGCCACGTAGAAGATCCGGGTCGACTTCGCCAAAGGCGCATCCTCCCCCGACAACTCAATCCGTGAAGCGGCCAAAAAGACTGCTGGATGATTCTCGATAATCGAAACCCCGGAGGCGAGGCCTCCGGGGGAAGGGAAAAGGTTAGGTCCGGGTCCGAGCGGACGAGGAGTTCAGTCCTCGCCGAAATCGCCGCCGCCCATGCCGCCCATTCCGCCCATGCCGCCCATCCCGCCGGGGCCGCCCGGGCCGCCGCCGCCGGGCGCCGGGCCCGACTTGGAGGCGATGACGTCGTCGATCCGCAGGATCATGACGGCCGCGTCGGTGGCGCTCTGGATCGCCTGGCGCCCGACTCGGATCGGTTCAATGACGTGGAGCTGGCTCATGTCGTCGACCTTTCCCGCCGAGACATTGACGCCCGACGTCTTGTGACCGCCCTTGTGGGCCTTGCGCAGCTCGATCAGGATGTCGATCGGGTCGAGCCCCGCGTTCTCCGCCAGCGTGCGCGGGATCGTCTCGAGCGCCTCGGCGAAGCTCTCGAACGCGATCTGCTCGCGCCCGCCGATCTTCGCGGCCTCGTCCCGGAGCTGGAGGGCGAGCTCGCTCGCCGTCGCGCCGCCGCCGTACACGTAGCGTCCGTCCTCGACGGCCACCGCGACCACGTTCAGGGCGTCATCGAGCGAGCGCTCGATCTCGTCCAAGACGTGCTCGGTTCCGCCGCGCATCAGGATCGACACCGCGCGGGCCTTCTTCGCCCCCGTGACGAACGTGAGTGCATCGTCGCCGATCTTGCGCTCTTCGACCAGCCCGGCGGTCCCGACGTCCTGGGGGGTGAGCTCGCTGACCTTCGAGACGATGTTCGCCCCGGTCGCCTTCGCGAGTTTCTCCATGTCGGACTTCTTGACCCGTCGGACCGCGTAGATGCCCTCCTTGGCGAGGTAGTGCTGGGCGAGGTCGTCGATGCCCTTCTGGCAGAGGACAACGTTCGCGCCGGACTTCTTCACCTGGTCGACCATCCGGTGCAGCATGTTCTCCTCCTCCTGGAGGAACGCGTTCAGCTGCGCGGGGTCGTTGATCTCGATCTTGGCGTCGATCTCGGTCTTCTTGATCTCGAGCGCCGCGTCGAGCAGAGCGATCTTCGGGTTCTCGATGCGCGAAGGCATCGCCGAGTGGACCTTCTCCTTGTCGACGATGACGCCCTCGATGAGCGAGGTGTCGGAGATCTGGCCGCCCTGCTTCTTGATCAGTTGGATGTTGTCGAGGTCCACGTAGTGGCCCTCTCCCTTCTTCTCGGCGACGGCGCTGACGGCCTTGACGGCGATCTCACCGAGCGCGTCCCGGTTGAACGAGACCGACTTCGATGCCATCGAGGTGATGGCGATCCGCAGCAGCGTGTCGTGGTCGGCAATCGAGACCGGCTGGCTGATCTGCGTCAGGATCTGGAGCGCCTTGGACGACGCCAGACGGTAGCCCTGCGAGATGATCGTGGGGTGGATGTTCTGGTCGATGAGGGTCTCGGCGCGCTTCAGGAGCTCGCCCGCGAGGACCACCGCGGTGGTCGTTCCGTCGCCCGCTTCCTGGTCCTGGGTCTTCGCGACCTCGACCAGCATCTTAGCGGCCGGGTGTTCGACGTCCATCTCCTTCAGGATCGTAACCCCGTCGTTCGTCACGACGACGTCGCCCATTGAGTCGACGAGCATCTTGTCGAGTCCCCGGGGGCCGAGGGTCGACCGAACCGCGTCGGCAATCGCCTTCGCGGCCTGGATGTTGTTGTTGAGCGCCCCGCGCCCCTTCTCTCGCTTCGTCCCTTCGCGCAGCACCAGAATCGGCGTGTTTCCTGCCATCATGTTCTTCACCAGCGAGATTACTCTCGGCTGTCAGGTTGAGTGAGTTATCCCTTCTATTTAATAGCATCTAGACTGCTCGCCGAGTCGCCCGGCGACGGAGCGGACGGCGCGCTCCACGGGCGTCCGCGGGACCCGGGTCTTCGTTTTCGTCGGAGAGGTACGTTTCTTATGGCGGCCGCCGACTCCGACTCGCCCTAGGAGGGATGCGTCGCGCCGGAGTCGACCTATCCGCAGCTGTTCCGGAATCGGAACTACGTGCGGGTCTTCGCGGCCGGCATCGGCTCCGTCGCCGGCTCCGCCATCGCGAGCGTGTGTCTCGTCTGGATCGTATTCTCTGAGACCGGCTCGGCCCTCGACGTAGCGCTCCTCGGGACGTCGTTCCTGGTCCCGGCCGTACTGTTCAGCACGCTGGGCGGGACGCTCGTCGACCGGTACGACCGTCGCCGCCTGATGATCCTGGCGGATGTCTCGCGCGCGGTCGCGATGGCCGGCGCCGTGGCGGTCCTCGCGTTGCACGGGTTCGACCTCCCGGTAATTCTCGTGGCGTACGGCACGCTCGGCGGATTCACGACCCTGTTCAATCCCGCCGAGCAGGCGGTCGTACCGGCGCTCGTCCCGGTGGCGCAGGTTGCGGATGCGAACGGTCTGGTTCGGTCGAGCCGTTCGGCGGTGCAGTTCGTCGGCGCGTCGGTGGGGGGCGTGCTGATTGTCACGGTTGGGTCGCTCTACGGTCTCGCGTTCAACGCGGTCACCTTCGCGGTATCGGCCATCCTGCTGACGGGAATGAACCTCCCGATCACGGCGGCCCTGGCCGAGGGCACCGCCCGAGCGAAAAGTTACCTGACCGACCTCCGCGAAGGATTCCGATGGTTGTGGGGATCCCAGGGATTCTTCCAGCTCACGATCTCTGCGACGTTCTTCAATTTCTGCTCTACGCTGGTCGGGACATTCCTCGTGGTGTACGCCACCATCGTGCTCCACGGTTCGGCGCTCGTCTACGCCTCGCTCCTCGCGGCGGAGGTCGCCGGCACCGCCGTCGGCTCGCTGCTTGTCGGGCGGATGGGCGCAGTCCGGTACGCCGGGAAAGCCTGGGTGGTACCCTACGGGGTCGTCTCGGGGGCCGTCGCGCTCGCCCTCTCGCTCGCGCCGAATGTCCCGGTCGCGATCACTGTCCTCTTCGTCCTCGGCGCGCTCGGGGGGTTCGCGGGGACCGCCTGGCTCACCGCGGCGCAGCTGCTCGTCCCGACCCAGATGCAGGGGCGGTACTTCGGCATCGACTCCCTCGGGAGCGTCATCATCCTGCCGATCGCCCAGATCGGAGGCGCCTTCTTGATCGACGCCTACGGGACGCAGACGACGTACCTGCTCGCAGCGTTGCTGTGGATCGTGGCCGGAGCGCTCTTCATCGTTCCGCGCGCTCTCTGGAACCTCGGCGTACGACCGGGGGACCCGGCTATGTCCCGTACCGACGTCGTCGAAGCTGGAAGGCCCTGATCGCCCGGAGGAAGTCGAGCCGGGTCAACCCGGGCCACATCACGTCCGAGAAGTACAGTTCGCTGTACGCGGACTGCCAGAGGAGGAAGTTCGAGATCCGTTCCTCGCCGCTCGTCCGGAAGATGAGGTCCGGGTCGGGGAGGTCCTTCGTGTACAGATGCCGCGCCACGGCCTCGGAGTCGATCGCCTCGGGGTCCAGGCCCTCGTCGCGGACCTCCCGGGCCAGCGCGCGGATCGCCTGGACGATCTCGTCCCGCCCGCCGTACGCGAGGGCGACGTTGTACTGGTAGGCGGAATACGCGGCCGTCGCCTTCTCGGCGATGTCGATCGCTTCCTGGACGCGGGGCGGGAGCGCGAGACGGTTGCCGATGACCCGGACCCGGATCTGATGGCGGTGGACCCGCTTGTCGGTCGCGATGTCCCGGAGCGAGCGGTCGAACAGGTTCATGAGACCCTCGAGCTCCTCGGTCGGACGGGAGAAGTTCTCGGTGGAGAGCGCGTAGACGGTCAGGATCCGGATCTGGGCGTCGAGGCACCAGTCGAGAAGCTCCTCGAGCGTGTCCCGTCCCGCCTGGTGGCCGTCCTGGACTCCCAGACCCCGTTCGCCGGCGAACCGGCGGTTCCCATCCATGATGATCGCGAGATGTTTCGGGACCGGCTCCCCTCGGACGAGCTCCGCGAGCCGCTTCTCCGTGAGGTCGCGAAGCGTGTCGCCGACGATGTGGGAAAGGTAGGGGGAGGAATCGTCTTTCTCCGCCTTCTTGCCGTCCGCCACGGGGTACGGATGCTCCGCTCGGGATAAGTCGTGGGGGTTACCCGCCGTCGGTCCGGGGGAGGGAGGCGCCCTGGTCGGGAGTTCCGGGCGAAGGGGGTCGGCCCCTTCGCTCCTTCGAACCCGAGTCGCAGGCTCGACAGACCTACATCCTAGACCACTAGACTACCAGGGCAACCCCGCTGGCCTAACCACCGCATGCTATGAACCTTGCCCGGGGCGCGCCTCTCGCGCGCCCGCGCTCGCGCCCGGGCGCGCGCGCTGCGCGCGCGTTCGACCGGCCGAACGGCAGGTCGACTCCGGACCTGCCGTGCGAGTCGAAGCCGCGATTTATGTACGGTGAACGCGGAATCGGCTGCGCTCGAAGGTGCTCCCAATGACCGCGATGAAGGCCTGGTTCTTTTCCGTGATCGCCATCCTCGGACTCGTGCTCGCGCTGAACCATCTCGGCGTCGACGTGACGGCGGCGATCGGGGCCGCACTGCACAGTACGGAACACTTCCTCAGCCAGCCGTTGCTCACGTTCTAGGCCCGTCGAAGTCGCGGTTCGCGACCGGGCCTACTTCGTTTCGCGGGTCCTCAAGGCGCGCGCGAGGTCGCGGGGCCGTACGACTCCCTGCGGGGTAACGAACGCGGTCACATATTTCGCGGGGGTCACATCGAACGCCGGGTTCCGGGCCCGACTCCGGGCCGGCGCCGTACGTTTCCCGGCGAACTCGAGCACCTCCGATTCGGCTCTTTCCTCCACCGGGATGTCGGTGCCGTTGGCTCGCCCCGCATCGAAGGTGCTCCACGGGGCGGCCACGTAGAACGGAACGCCGTTCTCCCGCGCGACGACCGCCTTCTCGTACGTCCCTATCTTGTTCGCAAAATCCCCGTTCCGGGCGATGCGGTCGGCCCCGACGATGACGGCGTCCACTTGTCCGGTCCGGAAGTAGTGGCCGGCCGCGTTGTCGGCGATCACTGCGTGGGGGATCCGCTCGCGGCCGAGCTCCCACGCCGTAAGCCGAGCGCCCTGCAGGAGGGGTCGCGTCTCGTCGACCCAGACGAACAGGTGGGCCCCCCGGTCGCGCGCGACGCGGATCGGGGCGAGCGCCGTGCCCCACTCGACCGTGGCGAGCGCGCCGGCGTTGCAGTGCGTGAGCACCCGGTGGGCGTCCCGAAGCAGCGGAGCCCCCGCGATCCCGATACGGTGACACTCCTCCACGACCTTCTCCCGGTAGGCATCCGCCGCGGCCGACGGGTCCTCGCCCGCGGCCCAGGCCCTTCGGACGGTCTCGATCCCGACGAACAGGTCGAAGGCGGTCGGGCGGGTGGCCCGCAGTTCCTTCGCGGCCCGATCGGGCGTGTAGGTTCCTTCTCGGGCTCCGAGGACCATCCCGTACGCGGCCGCGACCCCGATCGAGGGGGCTCCCCGGACCGCCATCGTGCGGATCGCGTCGGCGGTCGCACGCAGGGTCCGAATTCGGCGGACCACGGTCCGGGACGGAAGTTCGCGCTGGTCCAGCAGGAAGAGGGTCGGACGGCGGTACCAGAGGGCCCGAACCGGCATGGAGCTCCTAGGCGTCGAAGGTATGCAGGAGGTCGAGCCAGTCCGCGGTGACGACCTTCGTCGCCCCGACCGCTTCGTCGAGCGGGATCCCCACCACCTGGGGTCCGCGGAGGACGGCCACCTGCCCGAATCGGCCGGCAAGCGCCAGGTCGACCGCGCCGGCACCGAGCCGGGTCGCGAGGATCCGGTCGAACAGTTCGGGAGGACCCCCCCGTTGGATGTGGCCGATCTGGGCGCTGCGGGCCTCGACGCCCGTCCGGTCTTGGATCCTTCGGGCCAGTTCGGCGCCGACCTCGCGCTCCCGCAGGAGTTCGTGGCCGAACTCGTCCTTCGCTCCCGCGGCGCCCTTCCGAGGGCCCAACTCGATCCCCTCGCTCGCCACAACGAGCGCGTACCCTCGCGCGGCGACGGCGGCCGTGACATGGCGAAGGAGCGCATCCTCGTCGTACGGTTCCTCGGGCACGAGTGTGACGTCCGCCGCGCCGGCGAGTCCGGTCGCCAGCGCGACCCAGCCCGCGTGGCGTCCCATGACCTCGAGCACGATGGCGCGGTGGTGGCTGTCGGCCGTGTCCCGGAGACGCTCCAGCGCGTCCACGGCGACGGCGACCGCCGAGTGGAATCCGAACGTCCAGTCGGTCCCCGACACGTCGTTGTCCATCGTCTTCGGAACCCCCACGACCTTTCCGCCCCGTCGGTGAAGCTCCCGCGCCGCGGAGAGCGTATCGTCCCCGCCGATCGCGACGAGGGCGTCGATGTGATGCCGGGCGAGCGTGGCGAGGACTTTCTCGGCGTCGGCCTCCTTCGCGAACGGGTTGGTGCGCGAGCTGCCGAGGATCGTGCCCCCGCGCCCGAGAATCCCCTGGACCGCGCCCGGGTCCAGGGGCCGCGACAGGTCGTCCCGCAGCCCTTTCCACCCGTCCCGGAATCCCACGGTCTCGTGACCGAACTTCGCCGAGCGCCGAACGACGGCCCGGATCGCCGGGTTGAGCCCGGGGCAGTCTCCGCCCCCTGTCAGAACTCCGAACTTCACGCCGAGACCTCGAGGTACTCACGCGGGGCCGTGGTGAGGAACTCGTAGCCGTTCTTCGTGACGACGATATCGTCCTCGATGCGGACCCCGCCGTGGCCCGGCAGATAGATGCCGGGTTCGACCGTGATCGCCATCCCGACCTCGAGGGGGTCCTCGGCGGTGGGACCGTAGCCCCATCCGTCATGGACGACCAGTCCGATGGAGTGGCCCACGCCGTGGGTAAGGCGCCCCTTCCAGGGCGAGTCGTCGATCACCTTCGCCGCGGCCAGGTGGACCGCCTTCGCCGGAACGCCGGGCCGGACCGTAGCGAGGGCCGCCTGCTGCGCCTCCTGAACGGTCTCGTGCACCTTCTTCATCTCGTCATCGCGCCGCCCGAAATGGAACGACCGCGTGATGTCGCTCGCGTAGCGCCGGTAGTAGGCCCCGAAGTCGCATACGATGGAGTCGCCCGCCTTCAGCTTCGTGTCGCCGGGGGCGTAGTGCGGCTCGGCGCTGTGAGGTCCGAACGCGACGATCGTGGCGAACGAGCGTCCGCTCGCCCCCTGACGGTTCATCCGGTACTCCATCTCGGCGGCGAGTTCCAACTCCGACATGCCGGCCTTGAGCAGTCCCGGGATCTCTCGCCCGACCTTCGAACCGATATCCCCGGCTTTCCGGAGGAGTTCGACCTCATTCGGGTCCTTCGTGACGCGGGCGCGACGGACGGCGTTCGAGGAGTCGACCCAGTCGACGTCCGGGAACGCCTTGTCCAGCCGGAGGAACCACTCGTGGGTCAGTTCGCGGAAGTTGAGCCCGAGGGTCGCCTTCTTTCCGAGGATCTTCTTGACCTCCTGGTCGGTCTCCTCGCGCCCGACAACGTGGACCTTCACGTGCGGGTCCCGCTTCGCAGCCTCGTGGGCGGTCTCGGCTTCGAGGGGGGAACTGAGGACGTCGAGCTCCCCGTCGGGGTGCGCGATGGCGACCGAGCCCTCGAACAGACCGGCGGGCACATCGAATACGTAGAAGAAGCTCTGATCGAGATGCGGGTCGGTCGCGTTCGCCAACAGGATCGCGTCGGGCTTCGGGTCCATTTGCGCGAAGATCTTCTGGATGCGGGGTTTCATGGCGGCGCCCCCACCGAACCCGGGGCTTCAACCTTTGCGGCGTGGGCGCGCAAGTCCTTCCAGGAGAGGAGCGGCTCCCGGGCGGCCCGCACCTCGTCGATGCGGCCGACCGAGAGAGATCGGGGGGCGGCCCGGAGGTTCTCGGGGGTGTCGGCGAGGGCCCGCTGGAAGGCGGCCACGAACTCGTCCAGCTCCCGCTTCGACTCGGTCTCGGGGAGCTCGATCATAAGCGACTCCTCCACGAGGGAGGGGAAGTAGATCGTCGGCGCGTGGACCCCCTCATCCAGGAGGCGTTTCGCGAGGTCGAGCGTTCGGACCCCGCGGGCCTTCAGCGGCGCTCCCGAGAGCACGAACTCGTGCTTCACGAGGGTCCGGAAGGGCCGGGGGAGGCTCGTCCCCAGTTTCAGGCCGAGATAGTTCGAGTTGAGGACGGCCCGACGGGCCACATGGTTCAGGCCCTCCTCTCCGTGCGTGAGCGCAAAGACGTACGCCCGCAGGTCGAGACCGAAGTTCCCGTAGGCCGTCTTGATCTTCCCGATCGATTTCGGCCGGTCGTAATCGAGCCGGAACTTTCGTCCGTTCTTCACCACGCGAGGTACGGGAAGGTACGGGGACAGCGCCTCGCTCGCGGCGAGGACGCCCGCGCCGGGACCTCCGCCGCCATGGGGCGTGGCGAACGTCTTGTGGAGGTTCAGGTGGGCGACGTCGAACCCCATCCGGCCCGGATGCGTGATGCCTAGGATCGCGTTCAGGTTCGCTCCGTCGTAGTAGAGCGTACCGCCGGCTCCGTGGACGACCTCCGCGATCTCCAGGATGTCGGACTCGAAGAGACCCGCCGTGTTCGGGTTCGTGAGCATGAAGCAGGCGGTCCGGTCGCTCACCGCGGCCCGGAGCGCGTCCAGGTCGACGCATCCTTCCTTCGAGGCGATCTCGCGGGTCGTGAATCCGGCCATCATGGCGGACGCCGGATTGGTGCCGTGCGCCGTATCGGGCAGCAGGACCTCCGTCCGCTGCTCGAGTTCGCCTCGGTCCCGGAAGTAGGCCCGCACCATGAGAAGCGCGGCCCACTCGCCGTGGGCGCCGGCGCCTGCTTGAAGCGAGATCTCGGGCAAGCCCGTCACCTTCGACAAGAGGCGTTCGAGTCGCCAGATCACCTCGAGGGACCCCTGCACGGTCGCCTCGGGTTGGTACGGGTGCAGGTCCGCCGCGCCGGGACGACGGGCGAGCAGCTCCGACACCTTCGGGTTGTACTTCATCGTGCACGAGCCGAGCGCGTACGAGACGGTGTCGATGCCGAAATTCATCTGGGACAGCCGGGTGTAGTGACGGACCACCTCGAGCTCGGAGAGCTCGGGCCAGCGGACCGCAGCCTTGCGACGCAGTCGGTCCGGAATCCCGGGGATCGGAGGGGGGCCCTCCGTGCTCTGCGGCGGGGCGAGGTCCCAGATCGACGGCTCGTCCCATCGCGCCTGTTGGAACGTCATGCGCTCCTCCCGACCTCCTCGAGCGCGGTGCGTGCGGCGCGCGCGTACTTCTGGATCTCCTTGTCACCGACCGAGTCCGGGGTGGCGACGAGGATCCGTTCGGGGGAGGCATCGTTTCCCGGCCGGGGGTCCGCGAGCGCGTATCCCCCGAGGACCTTCTTCCGCTGGAGACGGTCGAGGAACTCCGCTGCAGTACCCCGCTCCAGTTCGATCGTGAACTCGCCGAGGTACGGCGCGTCGAACCGGGGCGCCTGGAGGCCGGGGATCCCCCCGAGGGCGCTCGCGAGGGTCCGGGCCTTCTCCGCGAGCCGCGCCTGCAGCGAAGCCAACCCCCGGGGCCCGACCACGGACGCGTAGACTACGAACGCGAGGGCCATGAGCGACTGATTCGTGCAGATGTTGGAGGTGGCGCGGGAGCGGCGAATGTGCTGCTCCCGGGTCTGCAGCGTGAGCGCGAAGGCGGGGCGGCCGTCGACGTCTCGGGTCGCGCCGACGATGCGGCCGGGGGCCGAGCGCACATGCTCGGTCCGGCAGGCGAACAGCCCGAGGAGGGGACCCCCGAACGACGGAGAGACTCCGAACCCCTGCCCCTCGCCGACCACGACGTCGGCGCCGTAGTTTCCGGGAGGCTCGAGGACCGAGAGCGCGAGAGGGTCCGCCGCGACGACGAGCGGGATCCGGCCGAGGATCTCCTTCAGGTCCGCGATGCCCTCGTCGATATGCCCGAACCCGTTGGGCACGTCCGCGAGAACCCCGAAGACCTCGCCCCCCGCCACCGATCGACGGACGAACTCGAGGTCGAGCCGCCCCGTCCGATCGTCATACGGTATCTCCTCGACGGTCAGGCCGGGACCGCTCGCATAGTTCCGGAGGACGCTCTTTTCTTCCCAAGGTAGGCTGGCCGGGACCAGGAATCGTTGGCCCTCGTGGATCCGGCGGCAGAAGAGCAACGCTTCGCCGGCCGCAGTCGCCCCGTCGTAGAGGGACGCGTTCGCGACGTCGAGCCCCGTGAGCTCGACCCAGAGGCTCTGGAACTCGAAGAGCGCGCGGAGCATTCCCTGGCTGGCTTCCGGCTGGTACGGCGTGTAGGAGGTGTAGAACTCGCTCCGGGAAACGATCGCGTCGACCGCCGCGGGAGCGTAGCGGGACGCGATGCGGCCCCCCACAAAGTTCGCGTACTTGGAAAGGGGCTTGTTCCGATCGAGGAGCTGGTCGACCAGGCGCACGACCTCCGGCTCCTCGTGGCCGGGACCGACCCCGAGCCGCCCGATCCGCGCCTTTCTCGGCACGTCGGTGAACAGCTCACTGACCGACGGAATGCCGAGCGCCTCGAGCAGCGCGGCCTCCTCGCCGGGCTCGTTCGGAATCCAACGAGGCACGATTGCTCCCCGGGGGCCGAGGGAGCGGACCCCGGGATAAATGGCTTCGGATAGCGTGAGCTTCGAGAGGGCAAACCTATTCGACCTACCCGCATCCTTGACGGCCGGAACCGTCCATGGCTCGAGCGCGCGTGAAGGAACGCCATCGGGCCTCCACGCCGCGTCGGGCGCCCCCCTCGGTCGGGATCCTGGACACGGCGTTCCATCGCGCGTCGCTGGCGACGCCCCACGGGGACACCAAACCCGAACGCGACCGGCTGCGGGCCAAGCTGAAGGTCGTTCGGAGCGCGGCCACCGTCGTCCGCCACCTGCGGATCGAGACCCGCCGGTTCGCGAAGCCGGGCCTCACCGAGTTCGAGGAGGCGCTGGTCGCCGGCGCCTTCGGAGACGGCGCCCTCGAGCGCTCGCTCCTGCGACTGCGCCGCGCCGAGGAGCGGATCCGAGGTCTCGCCCGCGACGCCGAACAGTCGGTCCGGCGGGCTTCGGGTTCGGAGGAGCTCGGGGACCAGATCCGTGCTTTCTACGGCCGACTCTCGAGCTTTGTCCGGGAGGTCGACCGCGACATCGAGCGCATTCGGGAGATCACCGAGTTCCTGCGAGACCGACCGCACCTCGACCCGGCGGCGCCGACGCTCGTCGTGGCCGGCTTCCCCAACGTCGGGAAGTCGTCCCTCGTCGCGAAGCTCTCGACCGCCCGCCCCAAGGTGGCGGACTATCCGTTCACGACGCTCTCGATCGCCGTCGGCCACGCCGACCTGGGGTTCGACCGGTTGCAGGTCCTGGACACCCCGGGAGTGCTCGGGCGCTCCCGCCGGGCGAACCTGGCCGAGGAGGAGGCGACGACCGCCGTCGGCCAGGCTGCGACGGTCGTGCTCTTCGTGATCGACCCGACCGGTTCGTCGGGATACACCCTAGAGGAGCAGGAGGCGCTCCTCGCACGCTGGCGTGACGAATACCCGACCCTTCCTATCGTGGATGTAGAGACGAAGGCCGACCTGGCGCGCCGAACCACCCAACGCCCCCGGGTCTCCGCGACCACCGGCGAGGGGATCGAGGAGCTCTGGACGACCCTTCGCACCCACCTTCGTCCTCGAGGGGAACTTCCTCCGCTCGAAGAAGCGACGGTGGAATCCGGGCCGGAAGCCCGGGAGCCCGAGAGCGAAACCGAGGAAGTGCCCCGACCGAAGCATCGGCGCGAGGCGGGTGTCCGCGAAGAGCGCGGCCCCCGGTAACCGCTGCGGATCGTGGGTCAGAGCGTGAACGGCTTCCCGTTCTCGGGGAGCAAGACTTCGAGGGAGGCGGGGAGGGCCTCCTTGAGGGCCTCGCGGTGGTCTCCGTGCATCAGGATGACCGTCTGGGCGTGGGTCTCCTCCACGAGGCGCACGAGGTCCGAGTGGCCGGCGTGCGCGGAGAAGTCGAACTTTTCGATTTCGCATTCCGGATGGATCGTCGTCTCATCGATCGTCAGCGTCCCTTCGTCCAGCAGCTGCCGGCCGTTCGACCCATCGACCTGGAACCCGGTGAGGAAGATCGAGCTGTTCGCGTCCTTGTAGAGCTCCCCGATGTAGTACAGCACCGGACCGCCGTCTAGCATCCCTCCGGTAGTGACGATCACATCGGCCTCGCGCAGCGCCTTCTTCCGGTCGCCGGGGGCCTCGATGATGCGGACCCCCTCGAGCGCCCGTCGGAACCGTCGCGAATCCGCGAGGTACTCCGGAGCGCTCAGATAGATCGAGTTCACCTTCCGGGCCATTCCGTCGAGGTACGTCTCGAAGCCGGACGAGGCGAGGGACATCAGCACCTCCTGGGCGCGCCCGACCGCGAACGCCGGGACGATGACCTTGCCCCCGCGTTCCACGGTTTCGGCGACCTTGTCGCGGAACCGTCGCTCGGTCTCTTTCCGGTCCGGGTGCTCCTTTCCGGCATAGGTCGACTCCATCACGAGGACGTCACACTGGAGCGGTTCGGCGCCGCTGACGAGATGCGTGGGGATCGTCTGCAGGTCCCCGGTAAACAGGATGTCCTTCGCGCCCTTGTAGAGCATCATCGAAGCCCCGGGGATATGGCCGGCGGGGGTGAGCTGTACCTCGATCCCCTTGTGACGGAACGTCTCGTGTCGGTCGACGGCGGTGAACCGGGAGTGCAGCGAATGAATGTCCTGCGTCGTATACGGAGGCAGGTATCCTTCGAGTCGCGCGATCTTGAGAGCGTCCTTCGTGAGTAGGTCGGCGACGGCGATCGTCACCGGGGTCGCCACGATCCGGGCCTTCGGGAGACGACTCAGCAACGGGGTCATGCCCGAGTGGTCGAGGTGAGCGTGAGAGAGGAACGCCACATCGATGTTCGTCGGCGCCGGCCGGGGGTACGTCGGGGGGTCGGTGGGCGTCATCCCGTAGTCAAAGAGAAGCGTCCGGCCCTGGTCCCGCACGACCAGGCCCAGCGACCCGACCTCGGAGGCTCCTCCGAGAAACTGGAGTTCCATCGTCCGGCCGAGCGGTATTCCCAGATAACGGTGCCTTAGGAAGCACGTCTCCTCGGGTCTGCGCGTCGCCGGGTGGACATTTCGAAGCGGTCCGAGCGACGCGCCCCGTTGGGCATTACACATCGGACCCGGCGCTGTCCTCAGGAGATGGATCGCAGTCGTCCCGATGGAACCCGTGCCGCCTTCCTCGAGAAGGGGTCATTAGTGCGGCGTTCGTCCCGGGTTCGTGGCCAACGCGTTCCCCCCCGAGCTCGAGGTGCTCTACCGCGTGAGCGTCGCGGTCCACCGGGTCGTGCGGGATGCGAGCAGTTCTCCCCACCGCGCCGACGTCGTGGCGATGGGCGCCGACGGGTCCCCGACCGAGGAGCTCGACCGGCTGGCCGAGACCGAGATACTGAAGGTGCTCGGGGCGGAAGGCGTCGATTGGGACCTCGTCTCCGAGGAGATCGGCCATGTCTCGCGGGGCGGAACCCGAACCCTCGTCGTCGACCCGATCGACGGGAGCCACAACGCGCTCCGCAACCAACCGTTCTTCACGATCTCGCTGGCGCTGGGCCAACAAGACCTGGCCGGAGTCGACATGGGTCTTGTTCGTCATCTGCATGACGGAACGACCTGGTGGGCCGCCCGGGGGGCCGGAGCGTTCCGCGACGGCCGACCGATCCACACGCGTCCGTGGAACGCGAAAACGGAGACGATCTTCGCCAACCTCGGGAAGAACGCGACCGAACGCTCCGCCCGACTGGCGGGAAACGCGCGGCGGGTCCGCTCGCTCGGTTGTGCCTCCCTCGAACTGCTGATGGTCGCGCAGGGGAGCGCGGACGGGTACTTCTTCGAGAACGCGACGGAATCCCGGAATCTTCGCACTACGGACATCGCGGGGGCCTACCGCATCCTGATGGAGGCGGGCGGGGGGCTCTCGGACGCCCGGGGCAAGCCGCTGGACTCGTTCCCCCTGAACCTCGAGCGACGGACGAGCGTGTTCGCCTGGGGCGATGCTGCGTTCCGGACGTCCACGCAGGAGGGGTTCTTCTGAAGATCGGAGTGACGGTGAACCCGAACAAGCCGAAGGCCCTCGAACTCGCTTCGGAACTGATCCGCCTCGTCGAGAACCGGGCGGAGGTCCTCCTGAGCAACGAGGCTGCCCGGGCCGACCCGTCCCGGTCCCACGCTCCGTTGGAGGAACTCGCCCCGGACGTGTTGGTGGCGATCGGAGGCGACGGAACGTTCCTCCAGGCGCTCCGACGTTCCAGCGCTCCCCTCCTGCCCATCAACGCCGGGACGGTCGGTGTACTGGCGGAGGTCGAGACCCGGCACCCGAGGGAGTTCGAGGAGGCGCTCGAACGGCTCCTGCGCGGATTCTACTTTCTCGAGGACCGGATGAAGCTCGCCGCGCAGATCGGTACTCAACCGCTTCCGGATGCGACAAACGAGTTCGTCGTCCACGTTGCGGCGGTGGCCAAGATGGGACTGTTCGAGGTCGCGTTCGATGGCCACGTCGCCGGTCGGTTGCGGGCCGACGGTCTCATCGTCGCGAGCCCGACGGGGTCCACAGCCTATGCGCTCAGTTCGCGGGGCCCGATCGTCGACAGCGCGATCGACGCGCTCGTGCTCGCCTCGATCGCCCCGTTCCGTACCGACCCGCGGGCGCTCGTCCTCGAGCCGATGTGCACGATCCGACTGCGCCCGGTCGAGGAGACGCCCGGGGCGGTTGTGGTCGCCGACGGCGAGACCGAGTGGCGGATCTCCCCGACCACGCCGGTGACGATCTATCGCTCGCCCCGGCGGGCGGTCCTGGTCCGGTTCGGGTCTCGGTTCTTCCAACGGCTGCGCGGAAAGAGGATCCTCCCGTGGTCCGAGGAATACGCCGAGGAGGGCTCATCGCTTGCCGATCTTCCGCCCACAACGTAAACGCGTGCCCGGGGGACCTCGCCTGGGGGATACCCCGACGGCGATCACCCGGCGGGCGCTCGAGAGTGCACTCGCGAGCGCGCGGTCGGCCTACCCGAACGAGTTCGGCGGGGTCCTTCGGGCGGACCCTCCGGGCGTGATCAGTGAACTGCTCCTCCTCCCGGGAACCACGGCCGGTCGACGGCACGCCAACTTCCAGCTCTGGATGCTTCACGCCGACCTCTCGGTGGCGGGGACCGTGCACTCCCACCCGTCGGGCGCGCTCCACCCCTCCGACGCCGACCTCCGACTCTTTCGAAGCTGGGGGCGTCGCCATCTCATCCTCGGCGCGCCGTTCGGCCGCGGATCGTGGAGGGCGTACGACGGCAACGGTCGCGAGACCACGCTCCGCGTCGTGGAGACCCCCTCGAGCGCCTTCGAGCCGGCGGCCGCTCCCTATCGGGGACCCGCGGCGCTCCCCACGGTACCCGATGAGGTCGTGGCCCGGGAGTTCCCCGAGGACCAGGCGTAGGGCGCTGCCCTACTCCCGGACCGGTATCGTCGGGATGGGCAGGCGATCCGGGTACCGGTTCGGGTCCGCGATCTCGCGGCCGGTCCGGTTCGCCGGACTATAGAGTCCATTGATCTTCGCGAGCCCTTCGAGGAAGTTGATGAACCCGAGGAAGCCCGTACGGTAGAGACGGGTGTGGTTCCCCTCCCAGTCGAAGAAGTCGTTGAGGAGTCCCCGGGACTGACGCAGTCCGTGCGTCAGCGCGCGCTTCAGCAGCTCCTCCTGGAGCGGAGAGAGTTTGTCACGGCTGAACCAGTCGCGCGACTTCAGGTGCCCGAGCGGGACGAAGAACATCGGCACGAGGATCGCCTTGAAATCCCAGAGGTCGTCGATCAGGTCGATCGTCTTCGCGACGTCGTCCTCCGTCTCCTGGGGGAGACCGACGATGAACGTGCAGGCCGGATAGACCTTGTTGTCGTTCATCAGCCCGGCCGCCTGGACGACCAGCTCGGGCCACTGGGACGCCTTGAACGGCGCCACCTTGCCGGGCATCGCGGCGGTGACCATCCGCGGGGAGCCGGTCTCGACGCCGACCTCGACGCCCCACCAGTCCTGCTTTTCGTCGAGCAGTACCTCTCCGCACTTCTGCAGGAGCTTCGGCTTCGTCATGAGCGAGGCGACCGCGACGTGGCTCCAGCCGACCTGCTCGTAGTACTTCTTGGCAAGCTTGAGCAGCGGGATCAGCTTGTCTTCGTGCGGCATGACGTTCGGGCTTCCGTAGAAGTAGACGTCATCGGAATGGAGCAACCCCTTCCGGATGCCGATCTGGGCGTTGACCTTGAGTTCCTGCTCGATCTTCTCGAGCGGATACCAGCGAGTCGGGCGGGTAGTGACCGAGCAGAACGAGCAGCCGCGGCAGCACCCCCGGCCGATCTCGATCAGGCCGTTGACGCTGGGGAACCGGATGCTGGAGATCTGGTCCACCTTGGGTGCTTCCTTCGCTCCCAGGACGACGTGCGGTGGAAGGAACTCGTCGTGGAGCGCCTTGCGAACGATCTCCCGGACGAAGATGTCACTCTCCCCCTCGACGACGGTGTCGATGCCTCCGATCGAGTCGACGAACTCCTGAATCCACGGGAGCTTCATCCGGGTGGCCGGGGAGAGCTGCCACGCGCAGGGGCCGCCGGCGATGATCTTGAGTCCCTGCTTCCGGGCCTCGATGACCGCAGGCTGGCTGAGCATCCGCTTGAAGTTGACCGAGTTGAGCGGTTCCTTGTGCATCACCCCGCCGAACGTCGAGCTCGGAGGGTTGAGCCCGAAGTAGTCGTGGCCCGAGACGAGGAGGACCTTCGCCTCCCCGGGCATGTACTTGTTCAGGTGGCTTGGGTGAACGACACGCGCGTCGAACCCGCCGTCCAAGAGCGAGGCTTCGATCTTGCGCATCCCGTACGGAGCCTGCTGGGGATACCCGTGCTCATCGCACTGCATCGGGGGGTAGAACATCTTGGCGTAGACCGCTTCGGGGAGGATGTAGGCCGGCGTGGTCGTTCCGAAGCCCAGGAACTCCTTCCCGTGGTGGTTGCTCATCATCGTCCAGTCGCACGTGATCACAACTTCCGGCATGGGGTCTCCCTCTCCGATAGGCTTGAACGCCGAGCCCGACCACAAAGTCCGCCTTCTTATGTCTTCCGAACCCGGCGTTGCGATGCATATACCGCCGGAATCCGGGGCATATACCGCCGGAATCCGGGCGGGGCCGCCGCGCTAGTCGAAATCCGACTCGTCGTCGTCCCGCGGGAGAACCCCGTCGATCGAGTCCCCCATCTCCTCGTTGGACTCGGTCCCTTCCGTCGTCTCTCGGAACGCGGGGTCCCGCTGCAGGAGGTGGACCCGCACGCAGTCGCGGTGAGCCGGACTGCCATTCCAGGAACTCGTCTCCTCCGGCAAGCCGAGGGGCTCCTTGCAGAGCGTGCAGATCTCCGGGGGCGGACTGATCCACGATATCCGCCGGGATGGGGCGTCCATGGGGTACTGTACTAGTAGAAGCGTCCCGGGTCCTTTACCTTTCGGGAACGGAGCGTTCCACTACGCGGAGACGCCCCAAGGGCCATTACCCCGGTCGCGCGTGGAGTCGGGACCGCGATGGACGACCTGGCCGAGATCCGCAAGCGTCGTATCGCCCTCGGAATTTCCCTGGGGGAACTGGCGCGCGCAGTGGGACGGAGCGACGCGACCCTCTCGCGCATCGAGAGGGGTCGGATCCGACCGTCGTACGACCTGGTACGACAAATCCTGTCCTTCCTGGAAGCGCAGGAGGGCTCCGCCGCGCCCCGCCTGACCGTTGCGGATGTGATGAACCGCTCGCTCGTGACGGTCGAGTCGTCGGCCCTGCTCGCCACCGCAGCCCAGCGACTCGAAAGCGGCGCGTTCTCGCAGCTCCCCGTCGTCGACGCGGGGAAGGTCGTCGGCTCGCTCTCGGAGTCGGCGCTGCTCCGAGCGCTGGGCCAGTCGAACTCGCGACGCACCCGGGTGCGCGACGTGCTGGAGGCGGCCTATCCCGTCGTCGACGAGGGCTTTCCCGCCGACCTCCTGCCGGGTCTTCTCGGGCGCTATCCCGCGGTGCTGGTCGCCCGTCGGGGAGAGCTCCAGGCGATAGTGACGAAAGCGGACCTGATCAGAGGATTGCGCGGGACGTCGCTACGTCGCAAGCCCGTGACCTAGGCGTAGGAGCCGCCGTTCGCCGCGCGGACAGCACCGAGGGCCGCCTCGATCGCGAGCGCGGAGGCTCGTAGACCGAGGCGGTCCGCCACGGCACCCGGACGCGACTCCGGTCCCCTCGCCGCGAGTCGCCCCGTCGAGGCGGTGAAGAGGACGTCCCCGTCCGTGGAGCTGTGGAACGGCCGGATCGCGGAAGCAAGGCCCGCATGCACCATCGCACCGACCCGAGCGAGGGTGGGCCGGTCCAGGGTGCACTCGGTGACCACGAGAACGAGAGTCGTTCCGGTCGTTCGGTGGCCTCCGGCGAATTCGGAGTCCGGGGACGATACACCGCCCCGAGCTCCTCGGGCACCCGCGACCCAGGTCCCGGTGGCCGGGTCCCGAACCGCTCCGACCGCATTCACCGCTACGAGGACGCCCAGGGTACCGAGACCTCGCTCGGGGGCCGCGGCCGAACCGATGCCGCCCCGCATGGCGCGGTCCCGCCCGAGGTACTTCCCGACGGTCGCACCTGCTCCGGCGCCTACTCGTCCCATCGCGACCGGAGCACGGCTCGCGCGAAGGGCGGCTTCGTATCCGAGCGGAAGATAATCCGGAATCGGACCGCGATCTCGAGGCAGGTCGAACAGGGCGGCTCCCGAGATGGGGACCACGGGATTCGGGTTCTGGAACGCGAGGTGTCCGCCTCCGGTCTCGAGAATCCGGGTCCGAATCCCGCGTGCGGCATCCAGGCCATAGAGACTGCCTCCGGCGAAGAACACGGCCCAACGGCGCCCGAAGGTAGCGTCGAGCGAGAGTGATGCCGTGTCGTAGGTCGCCGACGCTCCGCCTCGCACGTCGACCGTCATCGCCGCCGGTGCATCGAACAGCGCGACCGTCACGCCGCTCGTCCCCTCGGGGGTCTCGGCCTGACCGACCCGAAGGCCGCGGACCCGGGTGAGTGTCGCCGACCGAGCGGTCATGGCCGTCCGTAGGCCCCCCTCAGGAAAAGCGATGGCGGTCGGCCTCGGACTCTTCGCGTCGCCGACTTTATCTGTCGGGTCGGTTCGGCGTTCCTCGATGCCCCGGGCGTCCAAGAAACCGACCGTTGACAACGATGCCCCGAAGGGCTTCCGCGTGCTCCGTGAGGCGCCGGTCGGACGTCATCCTCTCCTCGCCGTTTTTCCGGACCTCGACACGCTTCCGCTCGCGAAGCGCCTCGAGCCCGATCCAGCACGGCGCGCCCGTCTCTTTGACGAGACGTGCGTCGAGGTCGTGGATGCCGACATGTGGATGTACGTCGCACCGTGGGACCTGCCGCCGTCGTTCCGCGGGCGGTGGAAACCAGTCGTCACTCCGGGATCCGATTGCATCGTGGTCGGTAAGGGCCATCTCGGAGAGAGCCCCATGCTGATGCTCTTCATGGACATCTACCACGAGCTTTGCCACGTGCGTCAGCGACAGGGAGGTGCGAACCTCTGGGAGCCCGGGGTCAGCTACGTCAAGCGTTGGACCGAGGTCGAGGCGTACCGACTGGTCGTGGACGAGGCGCGGTCGCTGGGGGTCTCGAACGATTTCCTGCGCGAGTATCTCAAGGTCGAGTGGATCTCCGCGAAGGAGCACCGCGAACTCCTGGGCGAGCTCAAGGTGCCGGCCAAGTAGAGCGAACGACGCCCTTCCCCCGGACGTCGGGACCCTTTCCCCTCGGCGATTCTTCCTGAAGAACACCGTCTTTATCGTCCGAGCCCCGAAATCTCCCCTCTAGCCCGGGGTGCTCGCCGCTCGACCATGGATATCAAGGCCCACCCCAAGATCCGTCCGTCGAGCAACGACCTCTGGTTCCTGGCCTACCTTCCGCTCGCGATCTCCGACGGGATCGCCGCCCCACTCATCCCGCTCCTCGCCCTGCAGAAGTTCTACGCGTCGCCATTCGCCGTGACGATCATCATCGCGGCCTCCGCGATGAGCCAAGTCCCGTTCACGATCCTCTGGGGCAACCTCTCCGACCGCGTGGCCCACCGGAAGTACTTCCTGGTCGGGTCCTTCCTCGCGACCGGCGCCGCGATCATCGCGATCGCGCTCGCCCACGACATCATCACGTACTTCTGGCTCAATATCGTCGAAGGGCTCGCCTCGGCGGCGAGCGCGCCGATCGGCACGATGCTCTTGCTCGAGACCCGACACAAGCGCTGGTGGCCGACCGACATCGGCCTCTTCGGACTGATCTCGGGACTCGGAACGACCGTCGGTCTGGCTCTCGGGTTCGTCTGGCTGTTCGTCGTCGGCGTGAACCAGAACGTCATTCACGGAATGACGGCCCTCCTCGTCCTGGCGGGCATTCTTGCGTTGCTCTCGGCCCTCATCGCCCTGGCGTGGATCCACGAACCGAACGGACGGATCGAACGCCGGAGCCTCGCGGACCTCGTCCACCTCCACCGGAGCGTGACCGAGCGCGTGCGCCAGTTCCGGACCCGGGTCGTGGGGGTGATCGACCTCACCCGCTCCAGCGCGGAGAAGCTCCCGGGGAGGGAGTACCTCTTTCTGGCCGCCCTCGGGGTGATGAGCCTCGGGTTCGACGTCTTCTACGGACCGTTCCCCGTCTTTCTCTGGCAGGACGCCAAGTTCACGGACGCCGGAGTGTTCATCGTCTACCTCGGAGCGGCGGCGGCGTCGACCGCGCTCTTCTACCATTCCGGCAAGGCCGTCGATGCCCACTCTCCGAAGGGCGTGTTCCTGGAATCTCTGGGCGCCCGCGTCCTCCTGATGCTCCTCTTCCTCTGGGGGCCGCTGTACATCCTCTTCGGCCTCGGAAGTCCCGAGCTGCTCGCCTGGCTGACGCTCCTGAACGCGCTCCTCGGGGTCAGCTGGGCGTTCATCAGCACCGCGAGTACGCTGTTCCTCGTTCGTCTCGTCGGTCGGTCGGCCCGGGGCCGGGCGCTGGGACTCTACAGCGCGGTGGCCGGCGCGGGAGGTCTCGTCGGCACCCTGCTCGGCGGATGGCTCTACGCGACGTACGGGGTCCACCTGGCGTACTCGATCGCCGCGATCACGGTCCTGGCCGGCGGACTGCTTCTGCTCCCGATCCCCTACCACATGTTCCAGGTTCCGCACGCCACGGGGCGACGACATCCGTTCACCCGCAGCACCCGCGCCACCGTCCCGCGTCCCCCGACCCCGGCCCGACCCCGCCGGTGACCGGGCTCAGGCGAAGAACATCTCCCACGCCAGGGTCCGGATGACGTACCCCAGCGCCAGATTCGCGAGGAACGGCTCGAGGTCGGGCGGGTACCCGTCGATCTTGCAGGAGCGGAACCCGAGCTGACCCACCGCCATCGACTCCGTTCCGCGGACGATCGCGAACCGGCCGGTGAGCCGCTCGTTGATGACGTACTTCACGCCCCGGTATTCGATGGTCATCGGCCCCAGCGCGGTGGAGACCGTTCGCCAATTCTCCTCCCCGACGTGGATCCGAATCTCGTCGTTCTTCCGGTGATAGGTCACGGTCGAGTGGACGACGTCCGGCTGCGTGGAGATGTACGTGTGGTAGTCGGTGGAGAACAATGCCGCCATCCGGTTGCCGAGGCCGTCGCGCCCGGCCTGGACGGGCCGGCCCTCCCAGAGCACTTCGCCGACCTTGATGTCGACAACGTTCTTGAGGACGCGAGCCGTCGCCTCGATCATCGGCTGCTCTTCGGCGGGACGACCCCCCTTCCTATTAATCATGGGTCAGGTCGACGAGAGCATGCCGAGCGACCGGTGGCGGCCCCCGGCCGCAGAGCTTCACATCGGTATGGAGTTCTACGCGACCGGCGCCCCCGGCGTCGCCGGCCGGTTGAAGACCACCGCGGACGATTTCCGAGTGACCGAAATCTCGAGCTATCCGTACCCGGACCCCGCCGGGGCGTTCGTGGTGCTTCGCCTCGCGAGCCGAGACTGGGAGCAGCACGAACTCGCGGCGGCGGTCGCCCAGCGACTCGGGCTTCCCCGCCACGCGGTGCAGTGGGCGGGTACCAAGGACCGGCGGGCCGTCTCCGAGCGTCTCTTTTCCTATCGGGGCGCGCTCCCCGAACGGGACCTCGGCCTTCGTAACGTCACGCTGGTCGAAGCCTATCGCGCGCGCGACGGACTCGTTCTGG